>WNFV01006070.1_pt1 | contig 26220 bp, 41 predicted proteins | sample 5400101 | NCBI WGS metagenome assembly WNFV01 (sample SAMN13153361, study PRJNA577476) | soil metagenome | isolation source: 115 cm soil or saprolite under grassland replicate 1 | place: USA:California | collected 2016-06-15
GGCGCCCCCCGCCGGGCCCGCTGCCCCCTCGCGGGCCCGGCGCGTGCCTTCCGCTACCGGCCCATGGCGTGGGCGGCGAAGCGGGTCAGGTGCTGGTGGAGGGTTGGGACGTAGTGCTCGTGCTCTGGCTTCATCAGCACGCTGCGCAGGATGCGGACCTGGTCGAGCTTGCCCCGCAGGCTCGGGTCGCGGCGGCGCAGGCGCTCGCCGGCGACCCGCAGGGTGCTGAGGAACACCGGGTCGGCGTCGGCCATCGCCTCGTGGAGCAGGCGCTCCGAGGCGGCGTCCACGGCGGCCAGCGAGCGCTCGGCCGGGCGCGGGAAGTAGCTGACGATGTCCAGCTCCGGCCGCAGGTACAGGCCGAGATCGCCGGCGCCGTCCAGCAGGTCGGCCCAGGCGCGCGCCGCGCGGACCCCGGCGGCCAGGACCGGCCCGAGCCCGCGCTCCGCCTCCAGCGGCAGCACGCGCAGCGTGAGCCACAGCGCGCCGGCGGCCGCTCCGGCCCGCGAGCACTCCAGGCTGATCTCGCCGAGGTGCAACTCGTCGGAGGTGAAATACGTGTAGGGCGAGTCGTGCCGGTACAGCCGCCCGACCGCCGGGTCGCGGAACAACACCGCGCCGCAGCCATATGGCTGGAGGCCGTGCTTGTGCGGGTCGACGACCACCGAGTCGCAGGCGGCGATCGCGCGCAGCGGCTCCGGCGCGACCAGTGGCTCGTCCGTCCACGCGAGCAGCGCGAAGAAGCCGCCGTAGGCGGCGTCCACGTGCAGCCGGCAGCCGTAGCGGTCGCGCAGCTCCAGCGCCCGGTCGATCGGGTCGAGCGCGCCGAGGCCGGTGGTGCCGGCGGTCAGCACCACGGTGCCGACGCGCCCGCCGCGCAGCTCGCGCTCCAGCGCGTCGAGGTCGATGCGGCCGGCGTCGTCGGCCGGGATCGGAACGGTCTGGACGCCCAGCACTCCGCACATGCGCTCGTGGGTGTAGTGCGCCTCCTCGCTGAAGGCGATCGCCTTGCCCGGGTGGAGCTGGCGGGCGACCCACAGCGCCTCCAGGTTGGCGATCGTGCCGCTGGAGGTCAGGTGCCCGAGTGTGTCGCCCGGCAGGCGGAACATCGCCGCCAGGTCCTTGACCAGCTCCTTCTCCATCGCGCCGGTGGCCGGCCCGCCGTCGAGCGCGTGGTTGTTGGGATTGATGGTCATGGCGGCCAGGTACGCGGCGACCGCGACCGGGTGCGGCGGCTTGAGCATCTGCCCGGCGTAGCGAGGATGGAAGAAGGGATAGTTGTCGTCGAGGCGCTTGGCGTACTCGCGCCAGGCGGCCGCCAGCCGCTCGGCGTCGACCTCCAGCGCCTGGTGCCGCTCGAACAGCCCCCAGCGCTGCTGGAAGCGCTCCGCGATCTCGATGGCGGGGGCGAGCTGTCGATCGAGGCTCGTCACGGGATCAGCCTCCTTGAATGTGCCGAGTGGCGCCGGCCGCGCGACTCCCGTCCCGGGATGCGAGCAGCCGCTCCAGGACCATGGCGACGCCGTCGTCCTCGTTGCTGGCGGTCACCTCGTCGACGGCCGCCAGCACCTCCGGGTCGGCGTTGGCGACCGCGATGCCGCGGCCCGCCCACGCCAGCATGGTCAGGTCGTTGGGCATGTCGCCGATGGCGACCACCTCGGCGGGCGCCACGCCGAGCCGGGCGCAGACGCGCTCGAGCGCGAACGCCTTGGTCACCCCGGCGGCGGAGACCTCCACCACCTGGCGCGTCGACCAGGTCACCACCGCCTCGCCGCCAGCGATCTGCCGGGCGCGCTCTGCCAGCTCGTCGAAGTCGAGGTCAGGGTGGCGCGCGAGCACCTTCAGCAGCGGCACGTGGATGAGCTCCAGGGGGTCGCCGTACCCGGCTCGCTCGGGCGTCAGCGGGTCACGGCCCCAGGTGGGCTCGCAACTGAACCCGTCGGTGTCCTCCCAGGCGAAGGCGACCCCGGGGGCCGCCTCGCGGAGGCCGCGGACGATCCACAGCGCCACCTCGGCCGCCAGCGGCGTCTGGTCCTGCACGGTATCGCTGTCGAGGTCGTAGACCAGGGCACCGTTGGCGCAGATCGCGATCCCCTCCAGACCGAGCCGCTCGTTGAGTGAGCGCACGCTGCGCGGCGGCCGGCCGGTGACCGCGACGAAGGTCACGCCCGCCCGGTGCGCTTGGTGGATCGCCGCCCTGGTGCGCTCGGAGACAGTGAGGTCGCCACGCAACAGAGTCCCGTCGAGATCGCTCGCCACCACTCGGATCACCCGCGCCTCCTCCTCGCCGCCAACCGGACGCGCCCTCGCGCCGCCACCGCCGCCCGCGCCACCCGCCGCCCGGGCCACCGCCGCGCCCGCGCCGCCGCCGGGTCACACCGCCCGCGCTGCCGCCGCCAGGCCTCATCGCCCGCCAAGCCTCCCATCGGGCCGCCACGCCGGAGTGCCGGCGCCCAACAACGGTACCGGCTGGAAATTCGCTGGCCAGGTGAGAGCCGGCATGGGATGCTGCCGTGTTTGTGTGTATCTACTGGGTTTTGCTCGGGGCCGGCTTCCGGCGCCAGGCCGTCTACCGGCTGGCGCTGGTGAGCGGGCTGGTCACCAACGCGTTCTTCGGCATCATCAGGACAAGCGTGTTCTCCGCGCTGTACCGCAACCGGCCCGAGGTCGCCGGGCTCGTGCGCGCCGACATCCTCACCTACACCTGGCTGCTGGAAGGCATGTTCGGGGTCATCTGGGCGTCATGGATCTGGGAGTTCGCCGAGAGCGTGCGCTCCGGCGATTTCGCGGTGGAGCTGCTGCGCCCCGGCGACCCGTACCTCCGCCTGGCCGCGTTCGACCTCGGGCGCTCGCTGAACGTGCTGCTCACTCGACTGGTGCCGGTGCTGGCGGTTGCCGCCGTGCTGCTCCCGCTGCGGCTGCCGACCAGCCCCGGCGGGATCGTCGCGCTGGCCGGCAGCCTGGTCATGGCTTCGGTGATCGCCTTCCAGCTCCGGCTGCTGTTCGGGATGGCGGCCTTCTGGACGCCCGACTACAAGGCCGGGCACAGCCTGATCGTGCCCGTGCTGTACCTGGCCTCGGGCTTCGTCATCCCGACCGACTACTTCCCGACGGCGCTGCGAGCGGTGGTGGAGGCCAGCCCCCTGTTCGCGTTGATGATGGCGCCGGTCCGGGTGGCCGTCGGCCAGTCGGTCGCCGCCGCGCTGGCGGGCCAGGTCATCTGGCTCGCGGTGCTCGGCGCCGGCAGCCGCGCGCTGCTGGCGCTCGCGAGCCGCCGGCTGGTGGTCCATGGAGGCTGAGCCGGTGGGCGCCGGGCGATGGTGGCGCAGGTAGGCGCCGCGGCGCGAGCGTATGGGGCGCTGACGATGGCGTCGCTGCGGTCGAGCGTGCAGCGGCCGGCGACGCTGGTCGTCCGCGGGATCGGCAGCGCGCTGGTGGCGCTGTGCGAGGCGGTCGGCGTGGTGCTGCTGGTCGACCGTTTCGGTTCCATCGCGGGCTGGCGAACCCCGGAGATCATCGTGCTCGCCGGGCTGGTCTTCACCGGGCAGGGCCTCGCGCAGGCGGTCGGCAACCGGCTGCGGCCCGACGACGTGTCGCTGATGATCCGCAGAGGCACCTTCGACCAGGTGCTGATGAAACCTGTTGGGGGGTACCTTTCACGTCGCACCTTTCACCCTGGTTCATGGTGGAAGCTCGGCCGCACCGGGAGCCGAGCCTCCACGCCTGCTATGACTCTTCGGACCAGCGCAGCTCGGGCAGACCTGGATGGCGGCGGTCGTACTCTTCCCGCGGCACCGTCGTCCAGTCCCCGGAGACACGCGACCAGAACATGACCTGCTCGTCGCCATCGTCAGCCCGGAAGAGATGGAGGACACCGTCCTGATCCGTGCCGGCGTACCGGTACTCGCGCTCGACACCGTCTGCGTTGTCGCCCGTTCGGATCACCCAGCCCGGACCGATCTCCCACGCGGCATGCTCGGCTGAGACCCGCGCTCGCTCCGCCTCGATTGCCTGGCCGCGTCGTTCTGCTTCAGGGTCGTGGTACACCCATGCGCCACCTTTGAGCGCATAGATCAGCCCGGCACCGCATCGTCGGCAGGAGAACTTGGCGACCCCAGCCCGACACGCCTCCCGGTAGCCTTCGAGCGTCATCAGCTTCACGTTGCACGTCGGGCATCGCGGTTTCCGGATCATGCTTGCTCGCACCTCCCTCTGCCTTCCGCCCGCTACGGCAGCGTCGTGCTCGTGGTCGAAGGGGAGTAGTCACCTTCCGCCTGCTCCGCCTGCTGCCGCTCCCACTCCTCCTGGAGCCGCTGACCCTGCTCTTCCTGGTAGCCTTCCTGCCCCGCCGGGCCGTCGTCCATCCATGCGTGGTTGATGGTCGTGCTCGTCGGCGAGGGGCCCTCCGACGCGTACCCGCACCCGGCGAGCATGACCGCGGCGGCCACCGCCACCATCAGCCTTCTCATCGCTCTCCTCTCCACCTTCGGGACGGTCGAGATCATCACACGGGATGGGGCCGGGGACCGGTCCGGCCCCTCCCAGCTCAGCGTCTCGCCGCTCGGTCGTCGGTGACCAGGCAGTCGACCAGGACCGCCAGCAGCGCCACCGCAGGACTCCCAGCAGCCCAGCCTCGACCCGATGGGCGAGCACCCAGCCGATCACCGGTCAGCCTCCTGGCGCTCCACTGGCGCGCTGTCCTCCGGCTCGCACTTGCACGACCCGTCCTCCCGGTTGTGCCCAGCCCAGATCACCCCAGCCGGACACGAATCAGCCAGCACGATCATCACTCGCACCTCGCACCTCCTGCTTCCTGCCGCTCCAGGGTCCGGACCCAGGAGGCCAGCGCCACATCCGCCTGGTACGCCTCGTCGGGGATCCGCAGGCCCAGCAGCAAGCACTTGCTGATCGCGACGGCCACCTCCACCGCGGCGAGCTTCACGTGATCGCTCGGGAGCCGCTCCAGCACGCTCACGGCTCACCGTCCTCGGGGCTGACGTCATCCCAGCTCGCTGTCCGGTCGACCGCGACCCTCCAGTCCACGTATCCGGTCCCGTTCTGGCTCGTGCGCTTCCCGAGGTTCTTCACCCCGATCAGCTCGCCCGGCTTCGGCTTGAGGCGCTTCAGCCCGTTCAGCAGGGCGGCATGCAGCAGCCACAGCGACCGCTCACCACCGTCCCGGTTCGCCAGGATCAGGACCCACACGCTCCCGCGGTACTCCGCGTGGCCCTGCTCCAGGCGCACGTAGCGGCCGATGAAGCTCTCCCCCTCGTTCAGGATCACCGGCTCGGGGAACTCCGCATCAAGGCGGGCCTGGAGGTCGCTCATTCCTGAGCCTCCCAGGGGTCCAGGCCATCGGAGCCGCCCGGGTCGAAGAACTGCCCGTCCAGCAGCAGGTCCTCGTCCAGGTCGTAGCGGGGAGGCTCGACCGCCCGCCACCCCTTGGACGGCTGGATCGTCTTCCCGCCCGTGATGTACCTCACCTGCTCCTGGAGCCGCTGGATCGCCGGCCGCTCCCAGGCGCACCTCGCACAGTCCGGGTGGAACCGGTGGACATGCCGCCCGTCTTCATGAGCTTCCTCGAGCGGCTTCACCGAGGATCACCCTCGACCGCCTGCCGGCACTCCTCCAAGACCTGAAGGATCGAGGACCGGTCACCCGAGATCGCGATCATGACCGTGTGCTCGGAGGAGCCCGTCATGTACCTGGTCCCGATCGAGAGGAACACCGTCTCGGCGCCGTACAGGTCCTCGACCCTCACCGAGACATCCGGCATCGACTCCCGCGCCACCAGCGCATGGATCGTGGTTCTTGTGCTCACCGCCCGGGAGCGGTCACTGTTGCCTCGCATCGTGTGGTCCTTTCACTCGATGCCGGGGGGCGGCCGGTAGCACGGCGCGTCCCCCACCTTCATGCACAGGCTGGGGTTACTCAGGCCAACGGCAGCCCCTCCTCCCACTCGGGCACCAGCAGGCCCGTCCGCTGCTCGACCCACTCGGCCAGCAACCGCCTGTGGCAGAACTTCCCGGGCGCCTCGAAGCACAGGAGGACCAGGGCCGCGGGCTCGTAGGCGGCCTGGAGGTCGGCCAGCTCCGCGAGCACCTTCGGGGTCAGCCGGTGCAGCCTCGCCCTATACGCCCGGCGGAACTCCGCCTCGCTCTCAAGGTCCAGCAGGCCGAACGGCGCGACCGTGCGCCACACCTCGTAGACCGGCTCGAACCAGCCCGGCAGGCCCACCGTGACCGCGACGGGCACGCCCCACTCCGGCCGGAACCTGCTGAAGCTCGACGTGAACAGGCCCCCGAAGCTCTCCACCTCGGGGACCTGCTCTGCCTGCTCGGTCGGCACTACCCGACCTTGGCGGCCCGCGTCTTCCGCGTGTGGATCGTCTCGCCGGGACCCCTGGTCTTCCTCGGCGTCCCCGTCGCCCCGGTCCTGCGCTCGTTGACGCCCTCCTCCTTCGCCTCCGGCTTGGCCTCGGTAGGCCCCGCCTTCGCCTTCGCGGGCGCCGCCGGCCTCTTCGGCTCGGTGTTCAGCTCCTCCAGCGACCTCGGGCTGATCTCCAGGACCACGTTCAGGGCCTCATCCCAGGTCCCCGCGTCCTTCCTCGCGAGGTCACGCTCACCGGTCGGCTTCCCCGCCTCGTCGGTCGCGACCTGGAAGACGCTCCACTTCTTCGACCCGTCCACCCGCTCGATCTCCCAATTCCCATCGAGCGTCCGGTACACGCCCGGCCGCGGGTTGCGGGTCTTGACCTGCGTCCGCTTGTACTCCGCCTTCGGGGCCTTCGCCTCGGCCGGCCTCCCGCTGGTCTGCTCCGCCATTTCGCACCTCCGGGCTGTCGCCCTCTCGCACCTCCAGCAGGCCCTCTGACCTGCGGTTTTGGAACAAGATCATTGTAATTCGCCGCCCGAACGATGTACATATTCACCGGAAATGAGCCGAAAGTTTTTTCGCACGATCGGTGCACCATCAGCCCCCCACAATTAGCGGCCGCGGTGCATCCGAGCAGCCTCGAATTACCGCCGGCCCGCCACAGCTTCCGGTCCCCGGGCCACCCGAGCAGGTCCGTTCGTCCCCCTCCTGCTGGTACTACCGGCCCTGACCTGCTCCGCCCTGCTGGCAGTAGGACTGGCCCAGGCGGCGGCCAGGCGAGTCCCCCCCTCGGCCCGGCCGCCGCCCAGCCTGGTAGTACCCGGTGCTTCAGCCCCACCGCCCGGAGCTGGGTACTACCGGCCCGCGAGGTCTTCCAGGCTTGCCAGCACCTCGGCGACAGACAGACCCGCCAGCAGCCCACCGATCACGGCCTGCACCTCGACCGGGTCGCGGCGTTCCAGCGCGCAGGCGGTCAGCAGCAGCGCCCCACGGACGTCCCGCTGCCAGGCGAACTGTTCGGCGAACCGTGCAGGTGGGAAGCCGGTCGCTGCCGGGTCATGGTCGAGCATCACACCTCCGATATCGGGCGAACCGTCTCGCTATCCGCGGTGGTCGCATGGCAAGATCGGAGCGCCCTGCCGGGCCGGTGCGTGCTGTGAGAGGCCGCTCCCGCGTCCCGGCAGGGCACCCTTCACACCCGGGCGCCACAAGCAGAAGACGCCCGAGCGCATAGCTCGAGCGTCAGGGAACGGGGGATGCGGCGGTCGTCGCCTCCAAGGCTCTACTCCCGGTCTGTGATCCGTGCGTGCTGTGAGAGAGCCTGATCCTGGCTTATGAGGCGATCACCGTCAAGTTACCCGTCTCGGGAGCGATGGGGCCCGCCTTCGCCTCTACTTCTCGGGCGCCTGGAACCCAATCGCGCGCTTCTTGGCCCCACCGCCAGGCGGCGCATCCGCTGCCCCGATGACGACCTCCATGGCGGAGTAGTGCATGACGACCTCTACCTCGCGACCATGCTCGTTGGTTCCCTCGACACGTATCATGTCGGGACCCCAGTAGCCGAACCAGGTCGGCCAGAGCTTGGAGCCGTCGCGCAGGATCACGATGACGTCGAGCACTTGCCCGTCTTGTAGAGCGTTCTGCGCCTTGGTGATTTCCTTCTCGAGGCGCTCCTGGAACCACTCAGCGGGGTTAACAATCCCGGGCCGCAGGGTCGATGGTTGGTACACAGCTACTCCTTCGGGTCGACCTTCTCCGACGTGACGCCCAGCGCCCGGCTCGCCCGCTCTCGGACCTGGCGCAACGTCGACCGCACCGCCCCCTCACTCGCCTCGCGGGGCGCGAAGCTGCTCTGCGGCCGGGCTCGGAAGTGGCGGCGGGCCAAGGCGCGGTCCTTGCGCTTGTCGTCCCGGGTCACGACGAGGATTCCCGACCCGTGGCCGAGGCCGGCGCCCCAGCGATCAACCGCATCCGCGATCTTCTTGAGCTGCTTGTGGACGTCGTGGATCGTGTGCCGCTGGATGTACTCCAGGTTCTTGTAGCCGCCAAAGCCCAGCGGCATGTCCTCGGTGTGTGAGGCGCCGCGGTCGTCGTTGTAGACGACCATGACCTGGTAAGCCTCGGGGAGATCCTCGCGCCGTTCTTGCATCATGCTGTCGAAGAAGGTCCGTATGACCTTGCCCGGAGCGATCGAGGGGATCTCCTCGGTGAAGACCTCAAACGGCACCAGCGGCGGCAGGGGTCCGCCTGCCTCCTTCTCCTGCTCTGTCGGGGCACGGTTGTCGAGCGACCTGGCGAGCGGGGGATTGAACTCGATCCGGACTCGCCGGGCGATCGTGCGACCGAGGTTGGAGATGGTGAGGAACACCATCGGCAAGTCGCTGATGTCAAAGTCGACGACTACGAAGGGACGCGACTGCTCCTCCCTAGTGCGCTGTGCCTCGCGGACCTGCCCGTAAGCGAAGATGGCAGCGGCGGCGACGATGATGGTCTGGGCGATGGCGGCGGCCGCCACCCAGATGTTGGTGTCCACGCCGAACAGGTCAACCAGGTTGGTGTCCACGCCGAACAGGTCGACCATCGCGCACCTCCAGGGCTGGCCGGGTGGGGGCCTCGGCCGCGGCGCAAGGGTAGCGCAATCGGATGGTTCGGGAGGTGAGCACCTGTCGCGGGGTTCACGTACGATCCGTCCCGGAGGTGCGGAAGCTCGTGATGACTGACGGCGTGCTGCTCCAACCAGAGCAGGAGGAACTGCTGAAAGCGCTGGTCGAGGCGTCGAGGAACGTGCCACGCGACGAGCGGGAAGAGTTCCACCTCCTGACCGACGGGGACGGAACTTCCGTCATGCATCCAGGGCTTCCGGGGCGACAGATGCGCGTCCACCAGGGCGATGTCGACATCCTTGAGGCCGATGGTCTCCTCCTCGTGACACAGATCGGGCGTTGGCACCGCTCCTTCGTCGTCACTCCGCTGGGGTTCAGCCTCTATGAGGAGCTGCAGCACCGTTCAGGCGCTCCGACACAGCAGGTCGAGGAGACGCTGACGCGGTACCTAGACTCCGACGCCTTCCAGCGGTCGTACCCGGAGGCGCACCGGAAGTGGGCAGACGCCGCTGAGCGACTATCAAGAAGCGACTCGCAGCAGCAGTGGACGATGATCGGCCATCTGTGCCGTGAGGCGATGCAGGCGTTCGCGACCGAGCTGGTCGAGCAACACAAACCTCCTGCCGTCACCCCCGACAAGGCGAAGGACGTCGCGCGGATCCGGGCTGTGCTCGACCAGCGCAAGTCCATGCTCAGGACCACCGTCGCGCCATTCCTGGACGCCCTGCTGGCCTACTGGGGCACGGTCAGTGACCTCGTCCAGCGGCAGGAGCACGGGAGCCAGAAGGAAGGGCCCCCCCTTGTTTGGGAGGACGGCCGGCGAGTCGTCTTCCAGACCGCCGTCGTCATGTTCGAGATCGACAGGGCCCTCAGCTAGCACCCGCCATCGTGGTGATCTCCGGGACGCTTCGACCCTGGGCCCTGCTGGGCGTGTGCCAGGCGTTCAGGGCCCTCCAGGTGTTCCGGGATGCCCCAGCGCCTCAGCGGCCCAGGAGCGGGCCCAGGGCTGGGCGCGGCGAGGCGATGAGGGAACACCGCACCCGGTAGCCCCAGGCGCCGGGCCGCCCGCGAAGGGAACGGTGGCCCGGACCTCTCAGCCCACCTTGCGTTCCGCGAGGCACTGCCGACACCTGCTGTGCTCATGGCGGTCGACCCAGATGCTCCGCGGGTCGGACAGGTCGTGGCCTCGTGGGCAGGTCGCCCCCGCGCGCTCCTGGCGGGCCGGCGGTGGTTCCCTGCGCTCCTCCTGCCGGCGGATCCACTCGTCAGCCCTGATCGCGCGCACCCATCCCACCTCTCGGGGATACCCGGGTGCCGCTCCCGGGTCCCCTCCCTGCTGTCAGCTCGGCAGCGCCGCGATCTCCGCCGCGGTGCGGTTCTTGTCGGCCGTTTGCCTGGTCTTCTCGGCCGCGCGTGCGGTGGTCAACGCCGCCGTCGCCGCGGTGTCCGCAGCCGCCGGGCTGATCGCCACCCCGCTGGCCACGACCTCACCCGACGTCGTGTCTCTGACCTGCCACGCGTTCGGATCAACCGGCACCCCGAAGCCAGGCGACACCCCGACGATCTTCACAAACAGATGAATCTCTGAGGCCATCCCTACCTCCTCGATCGGGGGAGGCCAGGTGCCGCCGCCTGGCCTCCTCGTCCTACTGGTCGCTGATCAGCGGACTGAACGGCCGCCGGCCAAACACCGACCCGGTCCGCGCCGTGCCCAGACTCGAGCTGCGGTCCGGGACCGACGCGCGCGCCGGGTTCGGCAGGCTCGCCTCCTTGGTCACCGCGGGCGCGGCCGGGATCTGGTTCCCGGTGCCCGCTGGGAACTGGGTGAAGGTCCAGCGCCCGTTGACCACCTGAAGCATCTGATCACCTCCTCCTGGTCTCGTCGTTGCAGGTCTACCCGTACCCCGCCCGCTTCAGGACCTCCCGGTTGATCGCCGCGGGCACCCCCTCCCGGTACAGGCCCTTCTTCATGAGCAGGTCACGCTCGAGGTCGGTCAGGCCATCGGCTGGGGGCAGCGCGATCACCCTGGCCAACTCCGGCTCCGGCTCTGGCGCTGGGGGCAGGTCGACCGGGACACGCACGCCGAGGAGCCGCTCCCGCGTGACCGCGATCAGCGTCGCGTCGCCCACCCCGCCCTCGAACAGGTCGGCCAGTGTCTGCGGCTCCGCGGGGCCCAGCTCAATCTCCCCAGGCTCCGGCCGCTCCATCGGCCCGAACTGCTGCACCAACGCACGGGCGGCCTGCAAGCGGACCACGTCCGACTTCGACGAGGTCAGCAGCGTCCGCAGCTCCAGCATCGCCGCCCCGACCAGCGATTCACCGGCATCCCAGATCTCCGCGGCCCGCCGGTCCCGTTCCCGCCGCCGCTCGGCGATGAGCTGGCGCGGTGCCGAGATCCCATCCGTCACCTTCCCCGATGCTGGTTCGTCTCCACGGCCCAGGTGAGCCTCGTCTCCCCCGCGATCGTGGCGACCTTGCGGGCTGCCTGGCGGAACTCGGCCTCATAGCGGAACCACGCCCACAGCGGGTTGTGTCTTGCCCTCATCAGCAGATCGCCCTGGTGGAAGGGCGTGCCAACCAGATAGACCCTGGTCGGCGGGAACCACACCCGCCGGCCTTGGACCCTCCGCCAGGTGCCCGGATGTGCCATCCCACCCACCGTGGCCTTCCACCAGTTCTCGGTCCTCTTGCGCTGCTTCTCAGACTGGCAGCTCCCCTCCTCCAGGACGTCGTCGCCGATGATGAAGTCCGGGTGGCCACCCCGGACACTCTTGCCCGCACCACCAACGCGGACCCTCGAACCGTTGGAGAAGGTGGTCCTGTCCGCGGCCCGCTGCCGCGCCCCCTCCAGCAGCTCCGGGCAGACCTCGCCCATCGCATCGTCGATCCGGGCTTTGATCTCCTCGGCCTGGTCGCCTGTGTTGCAGAACACGAACCCGTAGATTCCCGGGTTGTACTGGCAGCGCCACACCGCCTGATCGACCGTGAACGTCTCCGACTTGGCATGGTCCCGAGGGGGACCGTCCACGCCGCGAGGTCCGCCTTACACAGCAGCTCCCTCGCCTCATCCGGACGGACCCAGGCGTACTCAGGTCGGACCTTCAACTCCGCCAGCGCCATCCGGTCTCCTCAGCTTCCCGGCTCCCACGTGGCCACTCGCGCCCTCTCCCGGTCAGCTCCGAAGCTGCGACGGATGCACGCCGAGCCGTGCTGCCCGCTGCTGCTTCTCCTTCGCCATCGCCTCCAGGAGCGCCTCGCTGGGCGGCTCCGGCGGAGGCTCCGGCCGCTCCCGCTGCCCGAGCCCGGCCGCGAAGGAGAGGCGCTGCGGCACGGGCACCTTCTCCAGCTCGAACGGGTCACGGCGTGGGTCGAGGACCAGGTCGACGAGGTCGCCCGCGGTGATCCCCCCTGCCTTCGCCTGCATCCGCGAACCCGAGCGGTTCTCGTACGAGTGGCCGTCCGCACCCGGGATTGGCGTGCCGACATGCACCTGGGCCAGCCGGGCTGCCGTGACGACCTGGTAGAGCGCGTTCGCCTCAGCAGCCAGCTTCAGCAGCGGCTCGACCAGCTCCGCAGCCTTCGCGAGAACCTCGTCCATCCGCTGCTCGGCCGCCTTCACGACCTCCGGGCTCGTCTGGGCCTGCCCCCGCTCCCGGTTGACCTTGACCTTCAGGTTCGCGAACTCGGCGTACGACGACAGCCTCGGCGCACCAGGCACCTCGATCAGCGGACGGCCCCGCGGTGGGAACTTCGGCATCTCGCCACGCAGGACAGCCTCGCGGGCATCGTCGTCCCACCCGAAATCCTCCAGCGAAGCCTCCATGCACTGCGCCTGGACCTTCTCGATGTTGGCGAGCTGCGTCTCGTAGATGTCCGCCACGTCGGCCTCCTACCGCCACGAGTCGACGATGCTGACGAAGCCGTCGTCGTCGTCCTTCTTGGCTCCGCCCTTCTTGCCGCCCTGCTGGCCGGCTGCCCGCTTCGCCTCCCGCTTCAGCCTTGCCTTCTCCAGCTTGGCCAGGGCCTCCTGATGCTGCTGCTCGGGGGCGCAGGTCGCCAACGCCATCATCCTGCCCCGGTCCCACGCGCTCAGCTTCGGGGCGTCCAGGAGCTGCCGAAGCTCCGCCGCCTGCGCCTGGGTCTGCCGGACGAACCGCATCTTGACCTCAGTCATCCGAACCCTCCTCCTGCTCGTCGCCGCCCTGTTGCGGCGAACCCTCATCGCTGTCGAGAGGCGGCCGCTCCTCGTCGGCCTCTCGCCGGAGCTGCTCGACGAACTCAGCGCGCCGCGCATCCTCAGCGGTCTCCCGGGCCCGCCACCGACGCCACCACGCGATGATCCGGCGCCCGATCATCCCGTCACCTCCTCGTCACGCGGCGGCGTAACCCGGTAGTACTCGCTTAACGCCGACCCCCTCGGCGCATCCCGAGGCACAGTCGCGCCGTCCAGTAGCCCACCACGCCCCAGCGCCACCATTGCCCCCGCGACATCCGGATCGGCCACCGCCATCGCGTCCGCCACTTCCAGGTCCAGGACCCGGCCCACGTCACCATCCCACAGCACAGCGACCCGGTCGCCGTTGCCCCGATGCACCGTCGCGACCCGCGCCGGCTCGGCCGGCTCATCCACCGGCACAGCGGGTGTCGGCTCAGCCTCACGCGCCCGGCGCCGCTGCAACGCGACCCAGGCCTTCTCCGCCGCCATCGACGGGAACGCCGGCCACTTCCCAGACTCGGGCACCTCGCGCTCCACCGACCGCTCAGCGACCATCGCAGACCAGCCCGGATCACCAGGCGATGGCTCGTCGAGCGCGGCGGTCGAGTCAGGATCGGAAGCCCCACCACGGGAACCCCAAGCAACACCCTTTGTGCCCACCTCCTTCTTCTGGGCTAGAGATTCTCTGTTGGGAAGGATCACGACCCCCTGTGATCCTTGGCTCTGACCAGGGGAAACAGGCTGCTCCGGCGTGATCCTTGGCTCAGCCGTGATCCTTGGCTCGTCGACGTGATCCTTGGCTCTGACCTGCATGTTTGGGCTGCCCCCCTCGTGATCCTTGGCTCTGACCTGCGGCTTTGCCGGCTCCGCAGCGTGACCCTTGGCTCTGACCTGCGGCTTTGGCCGCGACCCCTCGATGCGGGCCGCCTCGGCGGTCGCCTCCTCGTAGCCTAGGAGGAGCACGTACCGGTTGCCGATGAACTCACCCTTGTGCGGCCCGCTCCTGTGCTGCCTCGGGACGACCTTCAGCCAACTCAGCCGCCGGCCCGCCGGCTTCGCGTTCGGATGCCTCGGGTCGGGACCGGGCTCGCGCAGATCCGCGATCCGCCGCTTGACGGTCGGCACCGAGACACCCAGCTTCGCGGCCAGCCGCTCCTCGCTGATCTTCGACACGAGCCGCCCACCATCACCCAGCTCACTGTCAGCCAGCAGCACGCGGTAGACCTCCAGGAGCTGCCGTCCCGCCTCGGTCAGCCCTTCCGGCTGGAAGTCCTCGGGGTCGGTGAACATCAGCCCACCCCCTCGGGTCGCGCGGCGCCCAGCGAGTCCCTGCCATGACCAGGAACCAGGGTCAGGCCCCAGCCGGGCTCGAACGTCCAGCCCACAGGGATCGGCTCGTCGACCAGGCCCCAGCCGGCCGCCCTGCTCGCCGTGTTCCAGGCGTCTACCGCGGCCCGGTTGAACGGCGGCACGCAGACCAGGCACCGGCAGGTCATGGCGCCCCTGTCCCGCGGTCGGGGTACGATGGGCCCTTGCCGAGTGAGTCGGGGCCTGGGTGCTGAGCATCCGGGCCCTGTCCACTCCTAAAGCCCTTCGCTGCCGCGGCGGTCATCCCCGCACCGTCCCAGCACGGGACGAGGACAGCTCGCCGCAATGGTCGCCGCAGTAGATCCCGGTGGTCTTGACCTCGGTGCCGTCATCGAGCGTTTCGGCGTGCCGCCAGTAGATGACCAGCTCGGGGATCGGGAACAGCCCGCCGCAGTAGTCGCACCGCGCAACGCTGCCCTCGCGCCTGCGGGTGGCGGGTGCTGGTGGCGGCACCGACTCCATGACCTGCCGGATGCGCTCGTCGGCGTCGCTCATGCGGTCCGCCTCTCCGACCGCTGGGCCTCCTGGGGGCCGGCCACGAGCCGAGCCACGCGCGAGAGGACCGCGGGGTCGACCACCTTGGGCGGCACACCGGACGCCTCCGTGGATGCTTCGAGCCAGGCGTCCAGCTCCTCCGGGCTCACGACGCACTCACCTCGGCCGGCGTGGGGTCACGGCGGGCCCGCTCGAGGTAGGCGTCCAGGTCCGAACGGCGGAACCGCCGCTGCCCGCCCATCCAGAGATAGCCGACCTCCGCGGCGTGCCTGCGCAGCCAGTCAGGGCTCATCTGCATGTAGCGCGCGGCCGGACCGATACCGAGCAGGTCGTCCTGCTCCTCGTTCACTTGCTGACCTCCCTGGTAGTACGAGCGCATGGGCTTCCGCCGATGGCCTTGCTCGCACCTCCATGAGGCTTCGGGGAGCGCGTCTTGGCGCTCAGAACCCGGGCCTGGTCAGCTCTAGATCAGGGCTGCACTACACCTGTAGCCTAACATAGGTTTCGGTACTTTGGCCATGGTTGGGGTGGTCAGCCGCGTCAGCCGCTTTTTCCTGGCGTGGGCGGGTTCGGTTGTCAAGCAGAAGGGGCCGCAGCTCGGCCACGGCCCCTCGCCCAAACCGATCGCCTACACGCGCCAGGCCACGCGAACCCTCTCGGGCCGGAACTTGGCGCCCCGGACCGGCGCGGGGTCGACCAGGATCTCGCTGACGACCTCGTCCAGGACCGCTCGGCGCTGCTGGATCGTCGCGTCAGCCCACCAGACCCTCAGAGCCTCACCGCCAGCAGGCAACCGATCCAGGACCCGGCTCGCCCTGGTCAGCCTCGACCGGAACCGGTCGATCCGCGCTTCCAGCTCCCGCCGGTTGTCCAGGAACTCCGCCCGGCTGAGCAGCCGATGCTGGTAGTAGTCCACGCTCAGCTCGCCGAGTGCCTGCTCCGCCTTCGCCAGATCCTCGACGGCCTGGGCGCGGTCGGCGTCCTCTCCGTCCTGGTGCCGCAACGCCTCCTGGAACTCCTGCGAGTCGAGCCGTCGCATCGTCGCATCCCGGATCAGCGTCTCCAGCGGCTCCGCAACGATCGTCAAGCCGCACCCGTCGAACCCTGGCTTCTTCGCGCACTCATAGCGCCGTGTCCCGTCGTTCTTCGGATGGCCCCGGAGGACCCTGCCGCACCTTCCGCACCTGACCAGTCCGCTCAGCACATTCACCCTCGGTCGTGGTTGGACCCGCTTCGCAAGCGCCCGCAGCGCCTCGAACGTGTCCCGACTCAGGATCGCCTCCTGCTTTCCCTTCCCGATCACCTCGCGTCGGTAGCTTCTCAGCCCAGCCATCCGAGGCGACTCGACGATCTTTGCGAAATCCCCGGACCGGAACTTGCGACCTCCAACCGTCTCCAGCCCTTTCGAGGTCAGATCAACCGTGATGCTGTTCCATGACTCGCGGAGCAGCCGCCTTTCCGCCGCCTCCTGGATGAACCCTGCTTCAACCGGATTCTTCGTGATCTTGTCGTCCTGCCATCCGAAGATTCTCCGTCCGCCTCGCCGTGGAATCCCGCGGGTTGCCTCCTGCTTTCTCCGCTCCGACACTCGCCTGCCTGTGTTCCGCGATTCGATCTGCGCCACCTCAATCAGGATTCCCATCACCAGCCGGCCCGTGTCGCTTGTCGAATCCAGACCATCCTTGACGAGCAGGAGCGGCGCCCCGGTCTCCTCGATGATCTCCAGCAATCGCCAGAAGTCCCGCCGGTTCCGGCTGATGCGGTCCAGCGACCAGCTCACCACCGCCTTGATCCGGCCGTCCGCGAGGTCTTCCAGCATCCTGTCGAAATCGTCCCGGACCGCTCCGGGACGGTAGGCCGACTCCAGGTCGGAATAGACCTCGGCGACGGTCCAGCCGTGCGCTCGGATCAGCGCTTCGCAGGCTTCCTGCTGCCGCTGGAATGCGTCGGCTGTGAGGTCGTCCCTGCTTTTGACCTCGCTGAGCCTCGCGTAAATCCCGGCGTCCACCATCGGCGCAATCCTGGTTAAGCCCGATTCCGTCAGACTGCCGGGCGCGTTTTTGGTCCTCCCTATTGTAGCGGGAAAGGGGAGGTTTTTGAGCTTTGGTGCTGACCAGGCCGATCTCGCCGCTCGGGTTCGTGCTCACCGGCTACGTCGAGATCCGCCTGCTGGGACGGTTCGTGGCGGGCGTCGGCCTGCTGGCGTGGGCCGGCCGCGCGGCGGGGATCGCCTGGACTCCCTCGCACCTCGCTGTGGCCGCGCTGGCGATCGCCTGCTGCGCGGTGGTGGTGTTCGCCGTCCTGGTGCTCGGCGCGGCGCTCACGTTCTACACCCTGCAGGGCAGCGAGGCGGTCAACGTCGTCCTCGACGGCGGCGCCTACCTGACCGGCTACCCCATGGAGATCTACGGGTCCGCGCTGCGGGCGCTGTTCACCTGGGTGTTCCCGTTCGCGCTCGCGGTGTACGTCCCGGCGCTCGCGCTGCTCGGCCGCACCGGCCCTCGCGGTCTCGGCACGGGCCTGCTGTGGGTCGCGCCGCTCGGTAGCGCCTGGCTGGCGGCGGTCGCCTGGCTCGCCTGGCGGCGGGCGATCCGCCACTACGTGGGAGCCGGGTCGTGAGCGCCGGTCCGATCATCGAGGTCGCGGAGCTGCGGAAGGAGTTCCGGACCCGACGCGGTCCGGTGACGGCCGTCGCCGGCGTGAACTTCCAGGTGGCCGCCGGCGCCTTCGTCGGCTACGCCGGGCCCAACGGCGCCGGCAAGTCCACCACCATCAAGATGATGAGCGGGCTGCTGGTGCCGACCTCGGGCAGGGTGGTGGTCGACGGGCTGGTGCCCTCGCGCGAGCGGCGCCGCCTGGCCCGCCGCATCGGCGTGGTCTTCGGCCAGCGGACCCGGATCTTGGCTACAGCACATTCAAGATGGACGGTTGCGCGAGTTACTGCAGCTCAGCCGCCCTATTCGCTAGCCAGGAGGGTCCTGCAGCCGCCTCTGAGGCCCGTTCCCACACCTCCCGATACCGCGCCACATCGGTCGCCTCCCGCACCCACAACTCGGCGCTGTAGGTCTCGACTGACACGAGAGTCTCGTCTGCCAGCTCCCAAATCACGAACGGGTGCAGGAACGGGATAGGTGCCTCTCCCAGCGGGATGACCATCAGGGTCACGTTCGGCAGGCTGGCAACGGAGATAAGACGGTCGAGCTGAGGCCGCATATCCAGCCCACGAGGCCGCCAGCGTAAGGCGCTCTCGGTGATGAGAAAGTCGAACCGCTTCGTCTGGTCGTACAAGATGCCTTGGCGCTCGAGACGGCCGGCCACAGCACGCCCGACGTCACCCGGCTGATACGCCGTCTCGATGACCCGGCGGGCGTAGTCGGCGGTCTGCAACAGCCCGGGCACCATCACCGGCTGAAAGGTCGTGATGCGCCGCGCCTGCTGCTCCAGCTCTTGGATCTCCTGTTGCTTGCCGGCAAGGCCCAACCGGTGCAGGATGCGCCAGCTGGTGGCGCTCGTCGCCAGCTGTTCGAGGAGGGCCGCGAGCTCGGCGACCTCCTCCTCCGAGGCGTTGGTCACCCGCGCCCACGCCTTGACTTCTTCGAGGTTGGGCAGGCTGCGGCCTGTCTCAATACGCGAGACCTTGGGTTGAGACAGGCCAGTTTGGCCGGCCAGTTGTTCCCCGGTCAGGCCAGCTCGTTGACGTAACGCCCTCAGACTAGCGGCGAGCTGTTCGCGTGGTGTAGGCACTCAGCTCCATTGAGCAGGCTAGGGCCAGCTCCCGCAGCTTCCGGTAGCGCTCGAGGTCGCCTTCAGTTCGGCTGCCCAGAAATCCGCCGCGGTCGTCGTAGTCTAGGACCACCACGACTTCGTCATCGAAGAGCCAGAAGTCTTGTTCACAGGCGACCAGCTCGGGATGGTCATCGAGGTTGGCAACACGGATCTCCTCGCCCGCCTTGACGCTCCGGGGGTACAGCGACAGCTCAAAGCGCAGGTAGTCCGACAAGGGATGTGCGACCACCCGCACCCGCTGCATCGTCTTGCCGGCGTGGGTGGCTTGGTGGACGAGTGCCGGCCAGGGGTGGTCGTACGGCACCCTGACGTTCTCGCCGCGCCGGAAGGCTGCTAGCAGCTCAGCCTCTTGAGGGATGAAGTAGGCCGGCAGCATCTCCAGGCGGAAGGCACTCCGCTGGAAGTTTGCTAGCCACCAGGCCAGGTCAGCCATTGATCTGCTTCAGGAGGTCGGCCTCGAGCTCGGGCGCGATCTCGACCAGCGCCTCACCCTCCGGTGGGGTGACGTCGCTGGTCGCCAGGATGCGGCCCTGGACTACGAGGGTGCCCGTCTCGCTGCGGTAGAGCGTCGGGCAAGTGCCGTCGTAGCAGGTCCCGGACAGCCGCGTGAGCTTCATGCAGGCCTCCTGATCTTCATCTGACTGCATATGAGCGCTGCCTATGGTGCGGCGCTTATCGGGCCTGGTCAAGCCCCGTCGGCCAGTCGAGCCTTGACGAGATGCTATGCAGTGTGTTGAATACTCGTCACCCTGCATGTACCGGGGAGACGGGATGAGCGAACAGCCCTACGGAGTCTTGAACGCCGGTGAGTGGTCCCTGTGGTGCCGCGCCTGCTCCTGGCGCAGCGACCCCCGGCAGGCTGACCCTCTCGTGTTCAGGGCCTCCCTCCGTGACGCGGAGGCCGAGTGGCGCGCTCATCTCTGCATGCAGGTTCCAGGGGCACCGGCACACCGGCTGCAGGAAGTCGGGCCGGTGCCCCTTTCCACTCTTGAGGTGGCCTGATGGCCGAGCTCGCCCGCCGCAGCCTGCTTCTGTTCGTGCTCGTGATCTTGGCGTTGGCGCTCGATCTCCTGGCCTTTCTCGCTGCCGCCATTTGGGTCCGGATTACAACCTGAGAGGAGGTGGTGCCTGGGCAGGGTGCTTGCGTCAGCATCGGCCGGGCGTGCTTTCTATCCAAATACTCGGCTACCGGAATGGGAAGGGCAACGCGCCCGGCCGACCCAAAACGACGGCCTGCATGGGACTAGAGTGAACTACCCCAGGACGTAGCTGTTACCGCTACCTGTGCCCGCCAGTGGGGAGAGCGGCCGGACTAGACGGGCTAACAAAAAACCTCCTACCAAAAAAACTCCTAGAACATCGGCAGGAGACGCAACCACGTTGCTTCTGCCAAACGGCCAAGGTATCTGTGCGGTGTCCGACCTGGTCGGACGGGGAAGCTGTACAGCCACCGAGGCCGGGGCTGGCCCTGGGCACACCGCGACGCGTTCAGGGCCAGCCCCGCCGGTTGGAGAGGAACCCCGTGACCCTGAAGCGCTGTCGGACTGGTCGTCGGCTACCAGAGCTGATCAACTGCGGCGATGTCTGCGGGGAATGGCCAGACTGCCTCCCGGCTCCATCGCCTCACTTGCTGGCGAGCATTACGCAGTTCTGCGCTGAAGGAGAGGCCGCCGGCCAGAGTGGCGAAGCAGTCGCCTGCAGCTTGAACCGGCTCTACGTGGCCATTATGCAAGGGCTCGAAGGGAGAGGGCAGTAGTGCATCTGGTGACTGGATGGATGGGCATAGCAATGCTGATTCTCGTTGGGCTTTCGTGCATCCTCGGCCTGGTCATGCTTGTGCTTTGGCAAGTGCGCTGGATCGTGCGTAGCAGCCGCCAGATTGTTAGCGAGGACGAGTCGCGTCAGTTCTTCGCCGACGTACCATCGAGTCGGTCGGACCCCTTGGTGACTGAAGCCGAGCCTCGCCGCCACGCCGAGCCGGAGGTAGTCCGTCCAGGGCAATCCCGGCGGCGGCTTTAGTCCAGCTCGGAGACCATCTCAGCGGCGCACGTTATGTCGAGCGGTGCTGAGTACCGGATCTCCCCGTCGTGTCCCGCCTGCGCGTCGATACCAACGATTACCGCGTGTCCGGCGCAGTACCCGCCAACCCTCAGCGCCAGCTGGAGAGACTCCCTCGGCATGGTCACCAGCACGTCGACCCCGGCCGTCTGGCCGCATCCGCACGAGCCGCACTTAGCGAGTGAGCGGCGGATTGCTACCTCCTCCTGGGCCTGGATGCCATACCGGTGCCTCCCTGTTCCCGGTGGGATGAGGTGCCGCCGGCCCCTGGCGGGGAGATTCCTTTAGCACAGCAGGGACCGGCGGCACGTCTCTAGCGACTCGGGTAGGTCGCGGCAGTCTTCACCACGACCTCATTCTCGGGGACAGGGTTGCCGATCCTGGCCCGCTCGGCCGCGTACAGGGCCAGGTACTCCTCGGGGTGAGCCAGCTGCAGCAAGCGCTGGGCGCGGCAGCTGATCTTGTAGACCAGCTTGTGGCCCGCGGGCTAGGCGCCGGCGTAGCTGGCGAGCAGCTCACGATACTCATCGCGATGGGCGCGCCGGTACTGGTTGGTAGCTCCGCAGAACGCCCGTCACGGGGGCCAGTCCGGATGGGCCGTGCGGAGCTGTTGGAAGCGCCGGCGCCAGCCGCCATCGTCACGGCGGGCCAGTTCGGCCAAGGCCCGGCCGCGGGCTTGGTCCCACACCTCAGCCCGGGCACTATCGGGTGCCAATTCAAGGCGAGCTTTTTCCCGGTAGTCGTCGTACTCGTCGGGATAGCGGGTTGCTAGCGCTGCCAGTGCCCGTGGGCGGCAGGTGCCGTACCCGCCGCGATTCTGCCGCTGGCGGCGGCAAGCCTTGCACTGGGTGGAGCGCCCGTCGGGCCGCTTGCGGTCGAAATCGAACAACTCCACTCGCTTGGCCTGGCAGCAGTCGTAACACCGTTTCGTCAACATCGCTGACACCTCACGAACCAGCTGGGCGGCCCTACGCCTCAGCGTCGGCGTCCTCCCGCAGCAGAAAGCCATCGGCGCAGCAGGGGCGCTCCTCACCCGGCACGGGCATGAGCCAGTGCGCGGCGACCAGCTCGTGCAGCAGGCCATCGAGCTGCCCTCTGACGGCATCCCCGCCGAGCCGCTCGAGTTCGGCCCGCATGATCAACCGGCGCCGGGGTTGGACGAGCACGTAGACGATGATCGCCTTGGCTCCGAGCGATAGCTCCTCGTGGCGCAGGACCAGGTCGACGAGGCTCGGCTCGGGCATGGTCGCCGGCAGGTCAGGAATGGTGGCAGGCGGGAACATCACGGCGGCATCGCCCCTCGTGAGAAGAGTGACCTGGTCAACGGCCACAAAGCTTGAAGGTCGCGTTATAAGCTAGACGTCCGGCACCTCCTGATCAAGCCCCAATGTGCAAGTGCATCTCGGACAGCGAGGCCAGGCCATGGAAGGATGTGCACTACGCGAGCACCCACAGATGTCATGGCGCTCCCCAGGTCGAGAGGGGAACTGCTGGAACGCTTCCGATCAGCCGTCGCTGAGGCGCGTGAACTGATGGGACGGGCCGAACGAGCAGCCCGCCGGCATCAGTGGCGTGAGGCTGCCCAGCAGCTCAAGCAATCCCAGACCGAGCTCGACCGTGCGCAGTACGAGCTCATCCGTGAGATGCGAGGCGCCGACCTGTCATGGCCCGCCATCGGCCGGGAGCTCGGTGAGCGAAACTGGGAGGCCGTCTACCAACGGTTCCAACGCCTGGAGCGCCGGTTCGGTCGAGGGTCGAGCTCCGATAGGGCAGGGCCTGACCACCCCATGTAGAGACCAACGAGCATGCACGTCCTCGGGCTCAATCTGTCCGCTTACTCCACCAATAAGATGTTAGGATCAAATGGTGGACCCCGGGTCGCAACCCGCGAATCAGACGCCACAGGGCAACGCTGCTACCGGCGCGCTTGTCCTCATTTCCATGCCCTTCACCTTCACCCAGGATGAGCTGCTGAACACGGACGGCTTCATCCGTGCGGCCAAGGCTCGCGGGTTCGAGCTAACTCTCGAGGACCTCCAGGCCCTTCACAACAATCGTCTGCTGCTACCGCTCTACCGCGTGAGTGACACCCCCGTCATCGGCCGCCGCATCGACGTCGTGCCGGACGGCAACGTCAACGACCGCCGTCAGGCTCAGGCGGCTGCGGCTGCCGGGCGGCTGCGTGACCCGGCCGACGAAGGCTACTCCGCTGCCTGGCCGTACAACAGTCCAGAGGATGAGCAACCAGGATGGTGGAACGGCTTCCTCTACTCATCATGGCAACTCAATGATCTTCACCTGGTCGTTAGGGATCTGGCGTGGGTACGTAGCGGGTTCCTCAATCCAACGGACCGGCATGGCGTCGTCACGCAGCGCCACCGGCGTGTTCTTGCCCTGGCGGCGCTTGCGCCACGATACCTACCAGGCATCCTCGGCAGGCTGAGCGTTCCGCCGGGCATGGACAGCGATCGGTTGGAGAGGTTCCGCATTGACTCCGATGTGCTGGAACTACTCGACGCTGTTGGCTTCAAGCCCGCGCAGCTCCAGGCCGAAGCCGAGAATCTGCTGCTCCACGCACGCGGGAGAGATCCGTTATCCAAATGGCTCCCGCTCGTACGGCATGCCAACTACTCCGCCTGGTCAAAGCTGAGCGGCGAAGCGCTCCATTGTTTGTGGCTCCGGATCGGGGCCGAGGTACTGCTGCGTGCACACGAAGACCTCGCCGCGGACGCTCAGCTGGAGCCTCTGCCCGACCTCAGCGGGGCACAGTGGTTAACGCCCCTGCACGATCGCCTAAGCCGTACAGGCCCCCACGCCACGCCGCTGGAGCAAGAGCTCGGGAGTTTTGGCCTCTCGCCTCATCCCCGCGTGCTCCTACTCATCGAGGGCGAGACTGAGCTGATTCATGCCCGGAGACTTCTCCTGGAGCTTGGGCTCGACAGGCCGGAACAGGTTCGCGTCCAGCCGACCAGAGGCGCCAGGACCAATCCTCAGCTGCTCGCGCGCTATGCCATTACGCCACGTCTCGGTGAAAAGTTAGGAGAAGGCTGGCGCCTTACAGCCACACCTACTGCACTGGTTATCGCCGTGGACCCGGAGAACAGGTGGGCTACTCCTGCGAAACGCGAGGTCGAACGCAATAGAATCCGCGATGCCATTCGTGAAGAGGTCGAGCTACAGGGTGGCCGGATCAGCGACTCAGAGCTGGACTTCTTGGTCAACGTCCATGTCTACGACGAATACTACGAGCTGGCCGACTTCACCGATGACGAACTCTTGCTCGTGCTGGCATCGCTTGCGTCTGGCTCGTCGGCCGTCGGCGCCGGATCGGACACGTGGCAACGTGACATGCGACGTAGCCTTCAGGAGATTCGGCAGACCCCGGTGAACTTCCAAAAAGTCCTCGGTCCGTTGCGGATCACGAAGAAGGAGTTGGCGGAAGCGCTTTGGCCAGTCCTTCTTCGTAAGCTCGAACGCGAGCTGGAGCAGGATGCGATCGAGACGCCGGTTCTTAAGGTGATGCTTAAGGCCCGGGAGCTCGTGGCACGTCTGTCCAGCGGTAGCTTCATGATTGGACCAGCGGGTAGCGAAAGTGCTCCCGATCACCAAGCCCCTCAGGGGTGACGCGTATACCAGCGCCGGCGGGCCACCTCGGCGTCACAGTAACTCTTATGCCCTGATCATGAGGACAACATGACCAACCAGAAGCCGATCAATCACCACTATGTCCCGCGCTTCTACCTGAAGGGCTTTGTCGATGGCGACGGCAAGCTGCACGTCTTTGATCGCTACAGCAAGCGGTATCGGTATTCCGCGCCCAAGGGAGTCGCGTACAGCCCCGACTACTACACCGTGGATACCATCGACGAGAAGGACAGCCCGGTCGTTGAAGAGGGCTATGCGCTCGTTGAGAATGCCGCCCGGCCCATTATTGCGAAACTCCAGCAGCCGAGTGCCCTGACCGAGGAGGAGCGCGAGAATCTGGCGTTGTTCGCCGCGATGCAGTACCAGCGCGTACCCGACGCCGAGAAGCGCATTCAGGAAGCCACTGAAAAGGGCTTCAAGGCGATCTCCCAACGCATGGCCGAGATTATCGCTTCCAACCAGCAGGCGTACGAGTCAACACAGCAGAAGCCCAAGCAACTGACGGGCGAGGACAGTGAGCTGACGCCTGAGGACTGGGCGGGTCTGGCCAACGGCGAGAAGTTCAAGATCGACGTGACTGTCCCGCACGACTGTGTAGTGCGCCAAATGCTGGAAACCGCGCTGTACGTCGCGCCGTACCTCTACCAGCTGGACTGGACAGTCTTGTATGCGCCAAACAGTAGGGCCTTCATCACCTCTGACAGCCCGTTCGTCCTTACGGGTAAGCCGCCCTTGCCTTGGATGGGCATAGGCCTGATAACGCCCGGGTCGCGTAAATACTTTCCGCTCTCGAAGACCACGTGCTTGGTGATGGGCGACAAGCCCAAGCCAACGCTCGAGTTCGGCGAGGCGGCTAGTAAGCAGGTGCGGTACATCAACGCGCGCGTGGCGCTCAACAGCGACCGCTTCGTGATGGCATCCAGCGAACCGCTCCTGCGCCGCATCGTCAGGATCACCAAAGTCGACAGCTTCCTGACTGAGGAACGAGTGCAAGTGCGGTAAGCGGTGTCGAAGGTCGGGCAGCAGCAGTGGAGGGCTATGCGGTTGATGTGCTCGGCGGCGGACAGGGAGGTCTGGTACCACCGAGCTCGACTGACCGTATTGACCGCGTCTGGCCGGAGCCCTAGCAAGGGTTTGTCGGGGACCGTCGCTACCATCGAGCTGCCTCTTCACCGGTACGCCTCGAAGGAGCGCCCGTTGATTGACACGCCCGCTGCTATGCCGCCGGAATCAAGCTGGGTGGGTGTCGAGTGGGGGATCGTGACCTCTACGGGCATGCTGCAGGCCCGTTGCCGCCATCCGTACGGTACGCCGCCGAGGCCCTGTCACGCGTGGCGGCTGAGCAGCCCGGACGGGACCGCCTGGCGTCGCTGCTACACCTGCGGCACCGACCACGTGCCCCTGCCGATCCAAGCCGCCGGCGCCGACATGATCGCGACGGCAGTGGCCAACGCCCAGCAGCACGCGGCGCCGCCCACGAGCTGACAATCGCTGATTCTGTCGGAATCAGCCCGCCAGAGAGTCCCGGTTAGACCTCACCCGCCCGCCGGTCGCTTGGGAAACCTACTAACTGGCGAACGCATCTCCGGCGCCTGTCGAGACCTGCGTCTCGGCCCCTATGGCCAGCGACCTCGCCGGGGTAGGGGATCAGCTGCATGGTATGCTCCGCAGTA
>WNFV01002203.1_pt1 | contig 26214 bp, 26 predicted proteins | sample 5400101 | NCBI WGS metagenome assembly WNFV01 (sample SAMN13153361, study PRJNA577476) | soil metagenome | isolation source: 115 cm soil or saprolite under grassland replicate 1 | place: USA:California | collected 2016-06-15
TACGGGCCACTCTGGTCCGGGGCGTCGTCTCTCTCGATCGGGGGTGTCCCCTACGAGCTTCACGACGTGATCCATCGGATCGGCTTCGGCTTCGAGGGAATCAAGATCATCGATGCCCCTCCGGTCGAAGCCGGCCGATACGCCATCCGTTTCTTCGACGGTGAGGTGCGGTGCATCGTCTGTCTGGAGTTCGGGGCGGATCTGACTCTCCTGGAGGAGCATCGCGTCCACATCGCCGAATGGCTGGGGGACGCCTACTTCGAGACGGAATTCCAGGTGAATTGTCCCATGGATTTTTGAAGAGGAGAAACCATGAAGGTCAAGTTCTACTATTCGAGCAAGGACAAGCCGGGTGGGCAGTACCCGTGCGACAACGCTGCGGCTCTGGAGAAGATCAAGAAGTTGAAGAGCCTGAAAGTGGACGCCGAGGCGATCGACGTGGCCGGTGTCGAGGACGTGTTTCGTTTCTACCACTCTGCCCTGACGGGTCCTCCCGCTACGGTGCGGGCGGTTTTCGGCATGAAGGGCGGACTGGAGGCCGACTTCGGCCGCGCGACTCCCGCCGTCCTCGTGTTCGGCGACCCGAAGGATCGCTACCCGACGGACGCCTATCCGCGTCAGGACCAGGCGAGGGGGGGACTCGTCGGGTGCGAAAAGGCTCTCGACGATCTGGCCAAGGAGGCCGGCAAACTGCCGACGACCGAGGATGAGGAGGACACGCAGGAGGCGAGCCGTTGAGCACGATCCCGGCGGACTACCTGCCCCCGAAGGAACTCCAGCCTCAGCGGATCTACAAGCTGAAGGAGTTCGAGAGCTACCCGGACCCGTTGAACAGCACCGAGGAGCTTCTCGACAAACAGGTGGCGGCGGGCAGGGGCGACAGCCCTGCGGTCCTGATCGCCGACAAGGTCATCACGTACAAGCAGCTCCTGGGGGCGTCCAACAAGATCGGCAACGCCTTGAAGAAGCTCGGCGTCGAAGAAGCAGACCGGGTCCTGCTCCGATCGCCCAACGTCCCGCCCGCCCTGTTCGCGAATTTCGGCGTCTTGAAGATCGGGGCCGTGATGGTCCCGACCTCGCCCATGCTCTCTCCCAACGAGATCGCCCACATCGCCAACAACGCGGAAGCCAAAGTGATGGTCGTGGCGGCGGCGTTTTTGGAGGGCGTCGTGAAGGCGCGGCCGAACCTGAAGACCGTGAAGCACGTGATCGTCTTCGGCGGGCAGCCGGAGGAGCTGAAGGCACAGGGCTTTCTCTCCTACGAGCAGCTCGTCGAAAACGAGCCCCCTGCCCTCGCTCCAGTCCGCAGGCCGCGTACGGCGGTCTCCGTCCTTCTCTACACGTCGGGCACGACGGGCATGCCGAAGGGAACGGCTCACTACATGGAAGAAGCCCTGATCATCCCGGACACCTTCGGCAAGTATGGATGGAAGGTTCAACCCGACGACATCATCTGCGGGCCGGCTCCCATCTCGTTGGCTGCCGGATACTCGACCGTAACCTCGATCCCTTTCCGGTTCGGCGCGGCGGCGTCTCTGATCCCCAAGTTCACGCCCGACGGGATGTTCGAACAGATCCAGAGCCACAAGGTGACGATCCTGAGCGCTCTGCCCACGGCCTACCGCAAGATGCTCGAGGTCCAGGGGGCGGAGAAGAAATACGACTTATCGAGCCTGCGTGTCTTGACGGGCGGCGGCGAGTCGCTGACGGCCAAGACCTATTTCGACTGGAAGGATCGCTTCAATCAGGAGATCTACGAGGGCCTGGGCACGACGGAGATGATGTACGTCTTCGTCTCCAGCGTGGCCAACAGGAAGGTCAAGCCGGGAGCGATCGGCACCGCGATCCCGGGGTACGAGATCCAGGTCATCACGGAGGAAGGCAAGGTCGCCAAGCCGGGAGAGCTGGGCAGGCTTTATGCCCGCGGCCCCACGGGAACGCTCTACTGGCGCCCTCTCGAGGACGGCCTGCTCGAGAAGCAGAAGTCCTTGATCCGCGAAGGGTGGGTCCTGGTCGGCGACTTCTGCACGATAGACGAGGAGGGATACCTGAGCTTCGTGTCGCGCCAGGAGGACCTGATCAAGAGCTCCGGCTACCGCATCGGTCCCGAGGAGATCGAGGACGCTCTCTTGAAGCACCCCGCCGTGGCCGACGCGGGCGTGATCGGGATTCCCGACCCTGTCCGCGGGCAGAACGTCAAGGCGTTCATCATCCTGAAGCCCGGCCACACGGGCAGCGATGAGCTGAAGCAGCAAATCATCGACAGCTGCCGCGAGCACATCGCGATCTACAAGCTGCCGCGGCTCGTCGAGTTCGTCACAGAGCTTCCGCGAACGCTGCAAGGGAAACTCCTGCGGAGGGTCCTGCGGGACAAGGAGCCAGTCGCCGCGACTTAACCGTCGGCTTCGCTCGCTCGGGACCTGCGGCGGGCGGCTCGGCCGGATGCGTCCTCGACCGCCCGTCCGGTCCCTTTCGCTCGCTCCGCCTCCCGCGGCGCGAGGCTCGTCTTTCGGCGCAGGCGATCGCTGCGCGACCGGCGCCGAGAGATTTCAGCTACGAGAGCCCCGAAGGCTTCTCGCACCGCGACCAGAGCGGGCCCCCGGTGAGAGACTCCTCGCGCTAGGACCGGAAGCGCTGCGCCGATCTCACCTATTATCCGGCCGTGAGCACGGTGCTGCTGCAGGCCGTCGCGTCCGGCATCGCGCTCGGCCTGATCTATGCCGGCATCGGAGCCGGCTTTTCGCTCATCGTCGCGACCGGGCGTCTGACCAATCTGTCCCACGGGCAGTTCGTTCTCGCGGGAGGCTACGTCCTTTATGTCCTCTGCGATGGGATGGGCTGGCCGTGGCCGGCGGGGCTCGCGCTCACCGTTTTCGTCGGCGCGCTCCAGGGAGCCGCGCTGCCCCCCCTCGTCCGCCGGATGCCCGATAGGGATGTGAATGGTCTGGCGTTGACACTGGGAGTCGCCTTCCTCCTTCAGAACCTGCTTCTTCTGGCGGCAAGCGCCACCTATCGCGTGATTCCCGGAGGTTACTGGCTGCAAACGGTCGCGTTCGGGCCGGTGGTTCTGACCCGCGTCACACTCGTGGCCGCGGGAGCCGCCGCCGCCGTCCTCGTGGGTCTCGACCTCTGGCTTCGCCTCACCTGGACCGGCTTGGGTCTCGCGGCTGTCGCCCAGTCCCGGCGCGCCGCGGCCAGCCTCGGCATCTCTCCCAAACGGATGGAGTGGGTGGCGTTTGCCGCCGGAGGGGCGATCGCATCGAGCGCGGGCGCACTCGTGCTCCTGACCCGCTTCCTCTTGTCCTGCCCACGCATCTGGCTGCTCGACGATCCCCTTGCGGAGCTCGACGAGTTCATGACGGGCCGTGTCCTCGACTGGATCCGGAGAGCGGCCGAGACGGGGGGGGCCGTCATTCTGACCGGCCAGCACATCCGCGCCCATCTTGGCATAGCCACAAAGGCCATATTTCTCGAGGGAGGTTCCCTGACGGCGCTTCCCATCGGCGGGGACGCCCTGCGGGATCCGCGCGTGCACCGCTTGCTGTAGGGGGCGTCCATGGCGGCTGACAGAGACAAACGGCGCCTTTGGCGATGCCCGAAAGGCGGCCATAGATTCGTCCCCAGAACATCTGGCACTGGGCGGTCGTTGCCAGGGACCGGTCGCCGGGCGGGACGGCATCAGCCGACTCTACAATCTCGCGATGATTGATCTTTCGTCACTCTTCGGACAGATCGACATTTACCTCTTCGATCAGCTTCTGCGCGGCCGAATCCGCCGTGGAATGACGGTGTTGGACGCGGGCTGCGGCCAGGGGCGTAACCTCGTCTTCTTCCTTCGCCAGGCCTACCGGGTCTTCGCCGTCGATCCCGACCCGGCCGCCATCCGCTCCGTGCAGGCGCTCGCCGAGCGGCTCGCCCCGAAGCTTCCTCTCTCGAACTTCCGGGCGGAAGCGGTGGAGTCCAACAGCTTTCCAGATCATGCCGCCGACGTCGTCGTGAGCAGCGCCGTTCTCCACTTTGCCCGAGACGAGTCCCACTTCCGGGCGATGCTTCGCGGCACCTGGCGCCTCGTCAAGCCCGACGGCCTCTTTTTTTGCCGCCTCGCATCGTCCATCGGCATGGAAAAACGGTTCACGCCCCTGGGCGGGCGACGATTCGCCCTGCCCGACGGCACGGAGCGATTTCTCGTCGACGAACCCTATCTTCTCGACCTCACGTCCGGACTGGGAGGCACTCTGGCCGATCCTCTGAAGACCACCGTGGTTCAGGATCGCCGGTGCATGACGACCTGGGTGCTCAAGAAGGCCGCCGGAAGCATCGTATAGTCCGCACCACTATGAGCGAACCTGCCGTCGATTCCACCGCTTCCGCGCAACTGACCGTGGGCCCTTCCGATCTCGCCAACGTCTTGAACTTCGAGCCCGGGGACTCCTTCCCTCCCGTGTTCGCGACCTCCCGCATGGTTGGTCTCATGGAGGTTGCGGCCGCGCGCATCCTCGGTCCGCATCTGCGTGAAGGCGAGGCCTCCGTCGGCGCCTCCGTTGACGTCGTCCACACGGCCGCCACTCCCCCGGGTATCACCGTGACCGCCACCGCGAAGTTGGTCGGGCGGGATGGGAAGCTCTTCGTCTTCGAGGTCTCGGCCGCGGACAACGCGGGCGAGATCGGCCGGGGCACGCACAAGCGCGCGATCGTCTCCGCCGAGAGGCTCGTCGCCGGCGCGGCTCGCCGCGGAGCAGGCCCCAGCACCTGATTCTGGTTCTCGTTGGCGACGTTCGAAGTCCTCGGACAGCACCTCGAATACCGCCGGGTCGGGCCGGGGCCTGGCGAGGCGCCGACGATCGTGTTCCTGCACGAGGGTCTCGGCTGCGTCGGGATGTGGCGCGACTTTCCCGACTGCCTGGCGTCCGCGACCGGCTGCGGCGCGCTCGTCTACAGCCGGCTGGGCTACGGCGCGTCCGGTCCCGTGCGTGGCCCGCGGCCGACTCGCTTCATGCACGACGAAGCGCTCGATGTGCTCCCCGCCGTCATCGAACGCTTCGACCTTCAGGATGTCGTCCTCTTCGGCCACAGCGACGGCGCGTCGATCGCGGTCATCTACGCCGGTACCCGGCTGCAAGCTCCCTCACTAAGGCCTGGCCGCGTTCGCGCCCTCGTCCTGGAAGCGCCTCACGTCTTCGTCGAGAGTATCTGCACGGAGAAAATCGCCCGAATCGCCGAGGAGTACGAAACGACGCGACTGCGGGAGCGGCTCGCGCGCTATCACGGCGCCAACACCGACTCGATGTTCCGAACGTGGACCGACGTATGGCTCCGGCCGGCGTTTCAGCTGTGGAACATCCAGGAGTACCTGCCGGCCATCCAGAGCCCTGTCCTGGTGGTGCAGGGCGAAGCCGACGAGTACGGCACGCCGGCGCAGGTCGATGTCGTCTTGACGCAGGTCAAGGGGCCGGCCGAATCGCTCGTGCTGCCGCGCTGCGGCCACTCTCCGCATACCGCCCGTGCGGACGAGGTGCTCGAAGCCGGCAGCCGATTTGTCAGACAAGCCCTCGGACGCTGAGAAGAGGAGGCGTCCGCCAGCAGGTTGCAGAGAAAGGGTGTGGGTGGCGTTGCGAGAGATTTCAAAGGGCCCCGGAGAATCCAGCCCCGGTCTAGACTCTCTCGGCCGCCGTTCGCGAAGCGAACGCCTGCGGCCGAAAGTCAGGTCCAGCGAACGGGCCCCCTTTCACCTGTGATAAGGGATTACCCGGGAGGCGGCCATGATCGTCGTCATGAAGATGCACGCCTCGGAGGCGGAGATCGAAGGAGTCCTCGCCCGCATCCGGGAGCTCGGCTTCGCGCCGCACCTCTCCCGCGGGCAGGAGCGCACCATCATCGGCCTCGTCGGCGACGACCGCCAGGTCGCGGACGCCGGTGCGCTGGCGGCCCTTCCGGGTGTCGCCGACTGCATCCGCGTCTTAAAACCCTTCAAGCTCGCCTCCCGGGACTTCACGCCGGTATCCACGGTCGTCGAAGTCGGGGAGGCATCGAACGCGGTCGCGGTGGGGGCCCGGCAGATCGTGATCGCCGCCGGCCCGTGCGCCGTGGAAAGCTGGGAGCAGCTCGAGGAAGTCGCCGCCGCGGCGAAGAGCTGTGGCGTCCGGCTCCTGCGCGGCGGCGCCTTCAAGCCGCGCACGAGCCCCTACTCCTTCCAGGGACTGGGCGAAGAGGGGTTGAAACTTCTCGCCCGGGTCCGGGAGGTCAGCGGGCTTCCCGTGGTCACCGAGGTCATGACGCCGGAGGCGGTGCCGCTCGTCGAGCGGTACGCCGACTGCCTCCAGATCGGCACCCGCAACATGCAGAATTTCAACCTCCTGCAGGCCTGCGGCAGGGCGAAGAAACCCGTGCTCTTGAAGCGCGGACTCGCGGCGACGATCGAGGAATTCCTGATGGCGGCGGAGTACATCCTCGCGAGCGGCAACCCCAATGTGATCCTCTGCGAGCGGGGGGTGCGGACTTTCGAAAGAGCCACGCGGAACACCCTGGATCTCTCGGCGGTGCCCCTCCTGAAGCAGTGGTCGCACCTGCCCGTGATCGTGGATCCGAGCCACGGCACCGGGATGTCCTCGCTCGTCCCGCCGATGGCGCGCGCCGCGATCGCGTGCGGCGCCGACGGGCTCTTGATCGAGGTCCACCCGCATCCCGAGCGCGCTCTCTCCGATGGGCCGCAGTCGCTCACCCCCGAGCTCCTTGCGGAGACCCTCGTCGGCGTGGCCGCCGTCGCCGCCGCGGTGGGCCGGACGTCCTGAGCCGTTACGTGCGCCTCCGGTCGGATTCTGACCAGTGGAACAAGAGGACTTGGCGGCCATCGCGAGTCCGGTGCGGCCGCGGGGCAGGCTAGTTCTTGATCATTATGAGAAGCATCTTGAGCTTTGTGATCGCCTTCACGGCGTGAGGCCGGTTCGCGGGAAGCCTCAGGAGCTCTCCGGCCTTGAGGTGGTACGGATTCGCGGCGATTGAGATCTCGGCATCGCCCTCGACGATCAACACGAGAGCATCAAAGGGTGCCGAGTGCTCGCTGAGTCCCTCACCTGCATCAAAGGCGAACGCCGTGACCGTCCCGCCCGGCTTCTTGACCAGGGTTCGGCTGACAACCGCGCCGGCTTGATACTGGACCACACCTGACTGGGACACCACGCCGGTCAGCTCGATCAAACCGTCAGGATCTCCTGTCACGGGTGCTCCTTCCGATTTCGCGCGTCCGGGTAACGTAGCACAGCTGGCATGAACAATCGTCCTCGCCGACAAGGCGCTCGCGACGGGAGATCCTGCGGATCTCGTCCGGGCGGTTAGCGGCAGCGTCGCCGACGGCATCCGCGACCGCTTCGCGAAGGTCGCGGACGCGAAGAAGCATGCCGAGGAAAGCGTTGCCAGGGGCCGGGAGTTCGTCGCGGCCTACGTCGAGTTCACGCATTACGTCGAGCGCCTCGGCGCCGACGCGACCCTGGCCGCTTCTCCCCGGGCCCACGGCGAGCCCGAAGCATCGCCGGCGCACAAGCACTGACGCCAGAGTTGCCCGGCGGATGCGCGCCTCAGATGGACAAGAGGACGCGGGCGTCTACGACCGTCAGCCCCTTCTCGTGCACGATAACGGGATTCAAGTCCATCTCATCGATCGCGCGGTGTTTCTCCACGAGGTCCGAGACCTCGACTAGGAGCCGGACGAGCGCCGCCAGATCGGCGGGTTTGCCTCCGCGCACTCCCTGGAGCAGTCTTGCTCCGCGAGTCTCGGAGATCATCTCGGCCGCGTCCTTCTCGGCGAAGGGAACGATCCGGAACGAGACATCGCGGAGGACCTCGACCAGGGTGCCTCCCATGCCGAACATCACGGCGTGCCCGAACTGGAGATCGCGCGTGACTCCGATGATGATCTCGTGTCCCGGCGCGGCCATGGCGCTCACCAGGACTCCGCCCTGGCGCGCTCCGAGCCGTTCGACGATGCCGGCGAGATCCCGGAAGGCCTTCCGGACTCCCGCTTCGTCTTCGACGTTCAGGATGACTCCTCCGACGTCGCTCTTGTGCGTCACGTCCAGGGAGTTCATCTTCACCACGACGGGATACCCGATCTGCCGGGCGGCGGTGACGGCCTCCTCCTCCGTCTCCGCCTGCCGCGAAGAAACGACGGGGATCCCCTCGCGAGCCAGGAACTCCATGGAGTCGGCGGGGGAGAGGGACCTTCCTGACGGCGCGGGCGATGCGCTCGTTGGAGAGGCCTCTGCCGCGATCGGGAAGAGGTCGCGGGCGAAGCGGGTGTGGCATGAAAAAGCCTTGACGGCGCGGTCGGGCGTCGGAAAAACGGCGATCCCCTTCTCGTGAAAGCGGAGCCTTTCGGCCCGTTCCACGTCGGCGCCGCCGAGATAGGCCACGAGGTCGGGCTTGCCCGGCTCCAGGGTCTCCGACGCCCCGGGGATCGGGTCCCCGAAGATCGTCAGGACGGCGTCGTAGTGATCGCGCGCGGTCGCGATCACCCTGCGGAAGAGCTCGGCGGTGCCGTCCCCCGTCAGATCGAGCGGGTTACCGACGATGAAATGAGAGGGCAGGAACTCTCTGAGCCGTGAGGCGAGATCGGTGGGCAGAGGGCTGATGCGAAACCCGTTGTCCGCGGCGACGTCGGTGGCAATGATCGCCGATCCTCCGGAGCTTGTGACGATCAACATCCGCGGCCCGGCCGGAGCGGGGACATAGGCGAGGGCCTTCGAAAAATCGTACAGCTCCTCGAGCGACTCCGCGCGGTGAATCCGGAACTGGCGGAAAACCGCATCGTAGATCTCATCCTTTCCTGCCAGCGACCGAGTGTGTGACTCGGCCGCCTTGCGTCCCTGCGCCGTCCGTCCGGCCTTGAAGATCACGATCGGCTTGGCGCACTTCTTGACCGCGGCCAGGAATTTCGCAGCGTCCTTCACCCCCTCGATGTAGAGGGTGATCACCTTCGTGCTCGGATCGTCGGCGAAGAACTCGATCAGATCCGCCTCGTCCACGTCGATCCTGTTCCCCATGCTCACGAAAGCGGAGAAGCCGAGCTTCTCCTCGGCGGCCCAGTCGATGAGGGCTGCCCCGACGGTCCCACTCTGCGACGCGATCGCCATCGCGCCTTTTTTCGTGATGAGCGGCCAGGACGCGCAGAGACCGTGGTGCGGGTAGTTGACGCCCTGGCAGTTCGGCCCGACGACGCGAATGCCGCAGCGAGCGGCGTTCTGCTTGACCTCCTCCTGCAGGCGGGCCCCATCCGGCCCCGATTCGGCGAATCCTCCGGTGATGACGATGGCGGCCCCGACCCTGCGCTCTCCGAGCTGCAGGATGGCGCCCGGCACGGAGGCCGCCGGAATGATGACAACGGCCAGATCGGTGCCGGACGGGATTTCCTCAATCGACTTGACGGAAGGGACCCCGAGAATTGTTTCTCCCTTGGGATTGACGGGAATGACCTGTCCTCCGAAACCTGCGTCCAGAATGTTCTTGAAGATCGTGAATCCCAGCTTCCCCGGCTTCGCGGAGGCGCCGATGACGGCGAGGCGGTCGGGGCGAAAAAGCGCCTGGAGGGAGTCAGTCATGCCGCTCCTCGAGATCGTCCTCCGCGAAGTCTATCCCCGGCAGGGCGGCGTCAGCAGCTAGACTCGTGTTTGCGTGGCCAGCGACCAGAGTCGAACAGACGAGAGGTCCTTCCGTGTCCCTGCGTCGAGACAGGAGATCCTCCGGGACTTCGAGAAACTGATCGCGGCAAGGAAGCTCTTCGGAGCCGCCCGCGACCCGACCATCATTAACGGCGCCGAGTTCGACCCGACGCTCGTCAGGAAGAAGGGGAAGGGAAGCCGGTTCCTCATCCGGAAGGTTCCCTCCCGGGCGACGCTCTTGAGACGCTGGGAGCGAGTCTTTGAGAACGCGATCTCGCCTTGCGTTCTCTTCGAGGCGCTCTCCGCCCGGACTCACGAGTTCGAACACCGGGAGAACCTCCTCCTCTTCGGCATGGGCCGGATCCTCTACGACACTCAGATCTTCGAGGGGAATGAGGACGTCGGGGAGCTTACCTTGAGCTTCGAGTCCGTGAGGAACCCGAAGCTCCCGATGCTCGCCTCCTTTTCGGGCCCGCGGCTGAGAATCGTCCACATCGAGCACATCCGCCTGACGGCGCAGAGGTCGGGTTACGCCTCGACGCTCTTCCGCCACTACGAGCGGCTCTTCGGGGACCTCGGCTTCAATCAGTTCCGGTTGAACGCTTCCCTTTCGGTTGGCAAGTACTACTGGGCCCAGGAAGGATTCGATTTCTCCGATGAGTCCGAGATAGAGAAGAGGAAGGCCGCGCTCTTCGCTCTCGTGAAGGAGAAGGGCCTTCCTGTAACCGAGATCGAGATCGAGAAGCTCGAGCACGCCCACGATTTTGCCGGCTTCAAGAGGGACGTGAGAATCCCCGTGGACCGCGACGACGAAGGCTACTATTCGTTGAAGGGTGACGACCGCTTCCGCGAGGAGGTTCTCCTTCCCCTCGGAAAGGCGTTTCTTCTCTGCTCGGAGCCGTGGAAGGGATACAAGACGATCCAGGCAAACACCCCGCGCCAGGCGGGATGTTGATATGAGTTTGACATCCCCGAGTCCATCGGAATCCTCTGATCAACTCTGGACGAGCGTGCCACGCGCGAGGTCTCGTGGCAGTTCTTCAAGGCCAATTTCGATGCGCTCGTGGCAAAGCCCCCCCGGGAGATGGGGGCGTTGGGCCGCGGTCGGCGAAGTCCTCGCGACGTACTGAAGTTACGGCGCTCCGGCTGGACGACCGAGTAACTCTAGGACCGAAAGAGTGAAGGCCGCGACCCCGGTGCGGATGGTGCGCTCGCGGTCGGGCGCGAACAACGGGCTATGAGGACCCGGCACGAGCTTTCCTGCGGCCTTCGCCTTCGCGAACTCGCCCGGCTCGACGGCGCCAACCCGGAGCTGGATTGACGGCACGCCGGCGACGCGACCGAAAACGCCGAAGTCCTCGGAGGCGGTTGTGGGTTCGATGGGCACCACGTTCGCCTCCCCAAACCCGCGGCGGAGCGCCGTTGTCAGCCGAGCAGCCAGGGCCGGATCGTTGAATACCACCTCGGACGCCTCCCGCGCGTCGACCACCACTGCGGGCTCGCGCGGAGCACGTGCGGCTGCCGCCTCGGCCTTGGCAATTCGCTCGATTGCCGCCAGGAGTTGCTTTTGCACCTCGGGCTTGTAGGAGCGCACAGTTAGCTCAAGCTTCGCCTCGTCGGGAATGACATTGCGCTTGGTGCCCGCGTGGAAGGTGCCGACCGTGACCACCGCCGGGTCAAACGGGTTGACCTCGCGCGAGACGATCGTCTGCAACGTCACAACGGTCCGCGCTGCGATCAGCAGGGGATCGATCGTGCGGTGGGGTGCGGCCCCATGCCCGCCCTTGCCGTAGAACGTGATGTCCACCGCATTGGATGCGGCTGAGGCCGGTCCTGCGACCACGCCGATCTGACCGGAGGGAAGAAGGTTGGTGTCGTGCACACCAAGCACGAAGCCTGGTTTCGGGAAGCGTGTCAGTAGCCCATCCTTGATCATGAGCTCGGCGCCCTGAAGCACCTCTTCGGCGGGCTGGCCGACGAACACCAGTGTTCCGTGCCACCGGTCCTTAGCCCTCGCCAGCAGCATGGCCGCACCTACCCACGACGCCATATGAATGTCGTGACCGCAGGCATGCATCACGGACACGGTCTCGCCGGCATCGTTCTTGGTTGAGATGGTGCTGGCGTAAGTCACCCCGGTCTGCTCCTTGATCGGGAGAGCGTCCATGTCGGTGCGGACCAGAACGGTCGGGCCTGCGCCATTCCTGAGGACGCCCACGACTCCGTGCCCTCCGACGTGCTCCGTCACCTCGAAGCCAAGGGCGCGCAGCCGTGTCGCCAGTTTCGCGGCGGTCTTCTCCTCGTGAAGTGACAGCTCCGGATTCTTGTGAAGATCGATGTAAAGGGCATCCAGCGAGGGGTACAGCGCATCGAAACCTGCGAGCTGCTCAGAGGGACCCTCTCCCAACACCTGACGCGAGCCGAGTAGGACAACCGTGATCAGGGCAAAAAGCCAGGGTCCGCCACCGGTAAGAAACCGGGGCACGCGACCCCATGAGACACGGACCGGGTGAGTCATTGGTTGCCTCCGGTTTAGGTTAGGCGGATCGTACATCCGCGGCGAAGCCTCGACGCTTGAAAGCGTCCACCTCGTCGCGTGATCTTAGTGTCCTGTCCCAGAAATAGCGAGACAATGCCTCGGGTGAATACTCCCGCCCTGTCATCCCGAAATCGCCGACGCGCCAGAGCCGCCATGGCGACGGCTCGAGCGCAGCGACGAGGGATCTGCCCCGAGAACATCGAAAGGCACGAGAGCAGATCCTTCGCTGCGCTCAGGATGACAGGGAAGGAAAGCGAAGGGATGACAGGGAGGTAACGCGAGGGCTTGCCAGGGAGGTAACGCGAGGGCTTGCCAGGGAGGTAACGCGAAGGGATGACAGGTTGGACTCCGCGAACTTACGTTTCGGGATCCCAGCAGATCTTGCCGGCGGCCGTCAGCGCAGGGCGGAAGAATGCTTCCCGACGCTACCGATTCCGTAGCTTGAAGCGCGCCACCGTCCACCGCGTGACGTCTTCCTCCGGCTCGTCACCCGCGGCGGACGTCAGTGGCAGCGCGAGGTTGGTCACGTACATGTGATTGCCCAGAATCACCATGCTCGCCGGGAACAGCATGCCCCGCGGGGTGCCATCCTGCCGGATGCCGTCGAACTCGCCCACACGCGCGACGATCCTCCCCTTGTCGCTGAGCGCCACGAGCTGGTCCGCCTGGTTGGCCGCCACCCACAGGCGGCCAGCGGCATCGAAGAGCAGGCCGTCGGCTCCATGGACGCTCTCCGCGAAGACGGAGACAGCCTTGGTCGCCATGTCCATCTTGAGCACGCGATTGTCACCCGTATTGGCGATGAACAGGGTGGTCTCAGCGGCGTTGAGCGCCAGGCCGTTCGCGCCGAATGGGGGGAAGCCTGCGGTCGCGAGCAGCGGATCGTGCGAGACCAGCGTGACGGCGCAGGGCGGCGCGCAGGTCCCGGCGTTATCAACGCGAAAGATCGCACCCTGGAAGGAATCGGAGACGTACAGGTTGCCGGCGTGGTCGAAGACCATCGCGTTGGGCGCCGGGAACCCGCTGGACCCGAACGTGATAATGTCCGAGCTGCCTTCCGGATTGTCGACGGTGCGCGCGTCGGGCGCACCGATCGCCCCAATCGACGCGACGTCTTCAACCGCCGTCGTGGCGTCGAACGCCGCCGCGATGCGCTGGACCTTTGACGCCCCGACATTCAGGATGAAGACCTTGTTGTGCGCGGCATCGAACCCGAGGCCGAGGAGTGGCGTCCCGCCGAAATCGCGCTGCGCGACTACGCGGCCGTTTTTCCCGAACCGCACGAGCTTGTTCGAATTGGGTCCGAAGTCGAACGTGCTCACGTAGATCTCGCCCGTGGCTGGATTGGCGGTGATACCTTCGGGGTAGCGCACGCCCTCCGGCAGGACGGCGAATTGCTCGACTCCGGCCCACTCGGGCACTCCGCGCTCGTCGGCCTGGCATACGTTCGCGCCCGTCAGCATTGCTCCCGCTATCAAGCCCGCGACCAGGAATTGCCTCATGATGTGTCTCCCTTCGTGTAATGACCCGGGTACTCTTCCAACACTCGGCACGACTTTCAACTGCGACCGGCTTCGATTTGTTCCGCTTCGGCGAGTCATCACGTCTGGACGGGAAAGAGAGCCGCGGCATTGTCGAAGAGGATCTTGCCCTTGACCGAGTCCGAAAGCGGGAGAGAGAGAAAGTCTTCGACGTTCTGGCGCATCGATTTGACTCCCTTGGACGGCCAGTCGGTTCCCCACAGGACGCGGTCGGCCGCTTCGGAGATCCGCGGAAGGACCTCGAGGAGTCTTTTCGGCGGGATGCTCGAGACATCGAGCAGAACGTTGGGATGCCGCCGGAGGAGAAAGAACGCCGTGTCGTACCAGAGAGGACGGCCGGCGTGGCAGAGGACGATGGTCGTTTCGGGAAAGTCCACCGCCACGTCGTCGCACGCCAGCGGGTCCGCGTAGACGTTGCGAGCGCCGGGGAAGATGGACGTTCCCGTGTGGATCAGGACCGGCCGCCTGGCCTCACCCGCCAGGCGGTAGATGTCGGCGAGGGAGGGGCAATCGGTTCGGTAGGCGTTGGCAGAGAGCTCCATGTGGGGCGGATGCAGCTTGATCGCGCCCAGACGGTAGTCGTCCAGGAGTCTCTTCACGTCGCCGGCGACATCGCGGGAGTGCCGGGGGTGGATCCCTCCGACCGGGACGAGCCGGTCGCGGTGTCCCTCGACGTAGCGGGCGACCCAGGGATTCACGGCGTCGGTGATCCCGATGACCTCGGGATTCGCGGAGTTGATCAGGGCCGCCCGCGCGATCCCCTGGGCGTCCATCGCCTTCAAGAGCTCGTCGGCGGAGCTCCGCACCTTCCCCAGGAGCTCGAGATCGTCCCGCCCGCCCATCATGACGCGGCGGGCTCTCTCCTTCATCTGCTCAAAGGGCGCGACATGGATGTGGGCGTCGAAGACGGGAAAGGCCATGGACACGCGCGGGATGATAGCGGGCTTTCGGCCGTGTATTGCCTTCGCGAACCGCGGCCGACAGCAATTCATTCGGCGTTAGCCGCCACCTGGCGCGGTCTCGCGCTATCATTCCGGTGGAGGCTACGGTGACCCGCCACGAACTTGAGAGTGAAATCCTTCGCCTTGAACCCCGTGAACGGGTACGGCTCGCGCATCTCCTGGTCACGAGTCTTGATGAACTGACTCCCGAACTGGTGCGAGAGCTCTGGCTCGACGAAGCCGAGCGCCGAGATCACGAGCTCGAAGCAGGTGACGTGCAGGCAGTACCGGGCCCGGAGGTTTTCGCGAGGCTGCGTCGCAACCGCGGGTGACCCTGCCATTCCGGTTCCACCCCTTGGCGGAGCACGAACTTCAGGCCACAGTCGATTTTCTCGAATCCGAGCGGCCGGGCACTGGCTTTGAACTCGCTTCCGCGGTGGAGACCGCGATCATGCAGGCTTGTCAGTTTCCCGAATCCGCACCACTTGCCCGCGGCCAGGTACGGGCGAAGCTGGTTCTCCCTTCTTCCCGGTGGCCATATACCGTGTTCTACCGGATCAAGCCCGACCACATTCGAGTTCTCGCGTTGGGACATCACAGGCGGCAGCCCTTCTACTGGTTAGGCCGTCGATAGCGAGGCAACGGTACGACCTCAATGCGGACCCTCTTCCTGCCGCCGACCTACCAGGACTCCGCGGAATCCGGTCGTCTCATTCTGCGCGACGGATCGACCGCGTTTATCCGCCCGTCGGCGCCGGCAGACCTCGGCGCGCTGCGGGAGTTCTTCTATCAGCTCTCGCCAGAGTCTCGGCGGCGCCGGTTCTTCTCGAGCGCCAAGCCCTCGGAGGCTTTGCTCGCGAGACAATGCGATTCGTCCAATCCCCGGTCGCAGTTGACGCTCATCGTCAGCCGTATCGTCGAAGGGACCTCTCGAATCATCGCGACCGGCTCCTACGCCGCGCGCGACGAGACCGCAGCCGAGGTCGCTTTCGCGGTCGATGACGAGTTCCAGGGCAAGGGCCTGGGCGGCTTGCTTCTGGAGCGTCTGGCCCTGCTCGCGGCCCGGAACGGCTTCGTCCGCTTCTGGGCTTTGACTCGCATCGAGAACCAGCTGATGCTCGAGACGTTCCGCCGGTCGGGCTTTCCGCTCCACTCGAAGGTCGAGGATGAGTGCGTCGAGATCGACTTCTCCGTCGCCCCGAGCCAGGACAGCGTCAGCCGGTCGGAGATGCGGGACCGCGTTTTCACCACAGCCTCACTCCATCCCTTCTTCAAGCCGCGGTCCGTTGCGTTCATCGGCGCCTCTCGCGACATGTCGAGCGTCGGCCACCGCATTCTCGACGCACTCGTATCCGGAGGCTTTCTTGGTCCGATCTACGCGGTCAACCCGAACGTGACGCGCGTCGGGTCGTTGCCGGCCTATCCCTCGGCGCGCCAGATCCCGTCGGGGACCGATCTGGCCATCGTGGCGATCCCGCGCGAGGCGGTGCTCTCGGCCGTGGACGACTGCGCGGCCGCAGGGGTTCGGGCGCTCGTCGTCATCACGGCCGGCTTCGCGGAGGCCGACGGAGAGGGGCGCGTCCTGCAGGACAAGCTCCTGGAAAGGGTTCGAGGTCACGGGATGCGCATGGTGGGGCCCAACTCGATGGGCCTGATCAACGCGCATCCGGACGTCCGGTTGAACGCCTCCCTCTCTCGCCTTCTGCCGCCGCACGGGAGCGTGGCGATGTCCTCCCAGAGCGGCGCGCTCGGCCTGGCCATGCTGGCGCTGGCGCGGCAGCGCCATCTGGGCGTCTCGACCTTCGTCAGTGTCGGCAACAAGGCCGACATCTCCGGCAATGACCTCCTGCAGTACTGGCAGGGGGACGAGACGACGCGCGTCATCCTTCTCTACCTGGAGTCGTTCGGGAATCCGCGCCGGTTCGCGCGAATCGCCCGGGCCGTGAGCCGTTCCAAGCCGATCGTGGTCGTGAAGGCGAGTCGCCGGACAGCCGCGGGGTTCGAGGGGCCGCAGGATTTCCCGCCGATGTCGTTGGGCGATGCTCCGGTGGTCGCGCTCTTCCGCCAGACGGGCGTCATCCGGGCGGAGACGCTGGACGAGATGTTCGATCTCGCCGCCGCGCTCGAAAGGCAGCCCCTCCCGGCGGGACGCCGCATCGCGATCCTCTCGGACGGTGGCGGCCCCGGCGTTCTCTGCGCGGATGCGTGTCGAGCGGTGCGGCTGTCGGTGCCTCCGCTCTCGGATTCGACGAGTGAACGCCTCGCGGCCTTCCTCCCGGCAGCGACGAGGATCGGCAATCCTCTGGAGCTCGCCTTCTCCCCGGCGGCGGCCCCCTACGCCCGAGCCGTCGAGACGCTGCTCGCCGCTCCCGAGGTGGATGCCTTGATCGCGATCCACACACCGCTCGACGCAAACGGTTCGGCCGCGACGCTGGAGGCGATCCGCCAAGGTACCGCGGCGGGCCGAGCGTCGGGAGGCGCCGGCAAGCCGGTTCTGGCGTGCCTGGTGGCGAAGGAAGACGCAGCCCCGCCGATCGTGGTCGGCGGCGAGAGCATCCCCACGTACGCGTTCCCGGAGTCGGCCGCGCGGGTGCTGGGGAAGGTCGCGGCGTACGCACAGTGGCGCGCGGGCCCGCATGGGATCATTCCCGACTTCGACGATATCGACCCGGCCTCCGCCCGCCAGATCTGCGGGAAGGCGGTCGAGGAGCGCGGAGCCGGCTGGCTCTCGGCGGAGGAAGCGAGGTCGGTCCTTGCCGCCATGCGCCTGCTCGTCGCTGCCGGAGGGGTCGCCCGCACGGCCGACGAAGCCGCGCAACTGGCCAGGGGCATCGGGTTCCCTGTCGCTGTCAAGCTCGACTCGCGCCGGATCCTCCAGAAGACGGAGAAAGGGGCGGTTCAGCTGGACCTGGCGGATGAGACCGCTGTCCGCGGCGCCTTCGAGGCGATCCGCCGTTCCGTGGAGGCCCACGGCGGCCCCGGGGCGATGGAGGGAGTGCTCGTTTCCCCGATGGTCGGAAGCGACGTCGAGGTAAGGGTGAGCATGATCGAGGACCCTTCGTTCGGGCCTCTCATCGCATTCGGGCTGGGCGGGATTCACGTGGAGGTGACCGCGGACGTGGCCGTGCGCGTGACGCCGCTTACCGACCGCGCGGCCGCCGCCATGGTACGGGAGATCCGGGGCTATCCCCTGCTCGAGGGGTATCGCGGGCACCGCCCGGCCGACATCGAGGCCATACACGATGTCCTCCTGCGCGCCTCCCGCCTCGTCGAGGAGGTGCCCGATATCGCGGAGCTCGAGTTGAGTCCGATCTTCGTGGGGCCTCCCGGCCAGGGTTGCCGCATCGGCGACGCCCGCATCCGCGTGGCGCTGCCGCGCAAGGGACAGGCTGCCCGTTACACGACGACGGCGATTTAGCCCGCATTATTCATGATCGACTCCGGCCGCCGCTCCGATTCCGGGGGTTCAGGGGGCGCCACGCGCCCCCTGCTCATGGATGCTCACCGATACGGCGTCAGCGCTCCTCTGCGATGGACTCGGGCGGGCGGGGGACCTTCTGGTCCCCCGTACCCCCGGGGACGGTCGCCGTCGTCGCGCTTCCTTGTCTCGCCGAAAAATCTCTGTCGCGGACAAGCTATTCCTGAGCGAAGTCATCGGTTTTCTGTCACAACATTCTTTGGCACCGAGCGTTGCCCGTGTTTCGGCCGGGTGACCGTGAATAATCCGGGCTGGTAGAGTACGATCTTCGCGAAGGAACATCTCATGACCGAGACCACTGACCACGGCTGGCTGTATCAGAGAATCGTCGAGAACAGCCCGATCGCGATCCTCTTCGCGGATCGGGAAGGGAAGATCCGCTTCTGGAACCACGGAGCCGAGACCATGTTCGGCTATGGAGCGCAGGAAGCGCTCGGACAGTCGCTGGATCTCATCGTTCCCGAGAAGCAGAGACCGCGGCACTGGGAAGGCTGGACCCGAGTGATGGCGAGCGGGGTCACGAAGTACGGCAGCGACCCGCTGGCGGTGCCGGCCCTGAAAAAAGACGGATCGCGGATCTCGATCGAGTTCAACATCATTCTCCTTCGCGCGCCCACAGGAGAGCTTCAGGGCGCGGCCGCCATGATCCAGGACGTGACCGCGCTCTGGCAGCAGCAGAAGGAGATGAGGGCGCGCCTCGCGGCTCTCGAGGCCAAGGCAACTCAGGGCGCGTAGAGAGACACTTCCCCCGGAGGGTGAAATGGACTTTCGGCGAGTCAGCGATCTGACCGCTCCCGACGGGCATGCCATTCCCGCTTTTCTCTTCGTCCCTGCCTCGCCGCGCGGCGGCGCGGTCGTGTGCCACGGGTACGGAGCGTCGAAGGAAGAGATGCTGGGGGTGGCGGCGGCCGTCGCCGAGAGAGGAACGGCCGCGCTCGTCATCGACCTGTGCGGGCACGGCGAGAACATGGCGCCAATCGGCCCGGCGATGCGCGAAGAGCTGGAGGCCGCAATCGCTTTCGTCCGGCGGTTCGGCAAGACGGCCGTCGTCGGCCACAGCCTGGGAGGGAGGCTGGCGCTCATGTCGTCGGCCGATGTCATGGTGGCGATGGCGCCGTCCGTCATGATGCAGATGTCCCCGCAGGGCAAGTGGATGTTCGAGAACCTGCCGAGCCCGAGTGTGCGCGAGCCCTCCATGGGATACGTCATCGAGCTGCTCGAGAAGCTGGGGCCCGTTCCCTCGCACGGCCGCCCGTGTCTCCTCATCTATTCCGAACGTGACATCCTGGCGCTCCTCGACGGCGCCCCGGGCCTGCAAGCCCAGCTGCCCTCAGCCGAAAAGCGTCTCATCTCGGCGAACATCCGCAAGGACGTGCAGCACGAGAACGGCTTCATCCGTTATCTCCCGCGCTGGTTCAACCACCTCGAGCTGCGCTTCAACCGTTCGGCCTGCGAGGCCGCCGCCACATGGCTCTCGGAGCACCTGGGGGAAGGCAGTCGAGAGTCGAGCGCCTAAACAGGCAGGGAAACTCGAAATCCGAAGCACGAAATCCGAAACAAGTGCGAAATCCGAATGCTCAAAACACCAAACCGTGGGAGCACGTTTCGATCATTCGAGTTTTGGTCATTCGAATCTGTCTCGGGTTTCGGACTTCGGATTTCGAGTTTTGAACCTGCCGAGGTTTCCCTGTGCTAACCTCGACAAATACGGAGCGAAAACATGCAGTGGGAATACTTCGATCGGATGGTCGTCTTCAACGATGGCGAAGAGGGAATGGTGAGCGGGCTCGACGCCTGGATCAACGGCGCCGGTTCCGAAGGCTGGGAGCTCGTCTCCTCGGCCCCTCTCATCGCCCCGAATAAGGACGGTGTCGCCTACGGCACCATCGGCATTCACCTGATCTTCAAGCGGCCGGTGGCGACTCTGCAGGAAGCGTGAGCGGCTCATGGCTGGGGGCAACGGCCCGGCGCTGATCGAGAGCCGCTACGGTCCCCTGGGGAGCGGCGCAGAGACTCTCACGATCAAGGACGTCGTCTATTCCGTCACCGAGCTGCTCGTTCGCATGGGGCTCAACTTCGATGACAGCCGGGCCATTGACGCGCTGGCGCTGACGGACGGGCGGTATGTCTTCCGTTACTACGACGGGCAGGATCAGCGCGTCGTCGCTCTCGAGTTCGACGCCGACTTTCGCAGTCTTTGCGAAGTGCGCGCCCAGTTCCCCGAGTGGATCGGGGACGAAGAGTATTACCCGCAATACTGCGGACATTAGGAGGCAATCGGATGGTCACCTTCGAATACCGGTTCGACGTTCTTCCGGGAAAGCTCGACGAGTACGAGAAGTACGTTGCCGGCGCCGGCAAGGACATCTGGCTGAAGTTCCCCGGCGTCCAGGCGGTCCGCATCTACAAGAGCATGCTGGGCGGATCATCCCCGCAGCGGCTCGTCCAGGTGGACCTGGAGAGCCTCGCGGCGCTCGAGAAGATCCTCTCGGATCCGGGCTTCCGGAAGGCCAAGCACACCTTCCACAGCCTGGTCACACACGTCACCGATTCGCTGCTCGTCCAGGTGAGCGACAAGAAAAAGTAGCCAAGTCTCAGCGGGGGACCTTGCGGTCCCCCGAGCCCCCTAGCCGCGCGGGCGCCGCTTGGAAGAGAGGGCCTGGATGACGGCGCCCCAGTTGTCGAACCACGTCTCAAACGCGGCGCGCAACTGGGCCCGCCCCTGCTCGTCGGCGGCAGAGCGCAGCGCCCGCGCGACCGCGGCCGTGGAGGGGCGAAGGCGGCGTTCTCCGAGCGGAGTCAGGCTGACGTAAACGAAGCGGCGATCCTTCGAGGAGCGCCTCGTGCGGACGAGTCCGGCGCGCTCCATGCGCCGTACCAGCGCGGACGTCGTGTTCATCGTGGCGAAGGTCTGGCGCGCCAGGTCGCCGATCGTCACGGGCTCGGTCGAGGGATTGCCCGCGAGCGTCAGGAGAGCGAACTGCTGCGCGGGAGTCAAGCCGCCCTCCGCCGGCTCGGCCGTGATGGTCCTCCGGACGGACTCGAAGAAACGCCGCAGGTGGGCCATCGTGCGATACGTCTCCGCCAGGGAGCCTGTTGGGCCCAGAGGCCCGTCGCTCGGATGACTTGGAGATTTTCCTCGTTCCTGGCTTTGGCGCGCGGCCATTGCCCGACATTATAAGAAACCGCTTGACTCCGGCTTGGAAGCGGGGCCTACAATTACCCCACATGGTGAACAGTCGATGACACGGAGTATTCGTGGGGTGATGGCCGCACCCCGGCTGCTGGCGCCTGCCGGCAGTCTCGAGGCCGTCGTGGCCGCGCTCGACGCCGGGGCCGACGCGGTGTATGTGGGCCTGGAGGGCTGGAGCCGCGGCGGGGCGCGCAGGGAGCTCGACTGGGCCGAGCTGGTGGATGCGCAGCGCCGCGTCGCCTCGGCCGGCCGGAGGCTCCAGGTCGCGTTGAACACCATCCCGAAGCCGCGGGAGCGCTCTCAACTTTTCGAGCGCCTGCCCTCCCTCCTGGATCTGGGGATTGACGAAGTCATCGTCAATGACATCGGGATTCTCGCGGCAATCTCCCGGCGGTTCCCGCAACTGCGGCTGACGGCCTCGATCGGCTGCGGCGCCCGGACGGTTGCGGATGCCGCGTTCTTCCGGGATCTGGGCGCCCACTCCGTCGTCCTGCCGGGCACGGTGACGCCGGCGGAAATGCGCGAGATCAGGAGCGTCCCGGGAATCTGTATCGAAATCATGATCCATATGGTCGAGGAGTTCGTTCTCCTCGGGAAGTGCTGGATGCCGAGCTACGTGCATCTTGCGCCCTCGCCCCTTCCTGCCGCGTTCCCGTCGGAGGCCGCCGGCGCGGGCGACACAACGGAGGCGGCGTTCAAGGGACTCCGGCAGACGGGGAGCATGAAGCGAGGCGGCGTCGGAGCCTGCTTCCGGATCTGCCAGCAACCCTGGGAGCTTTATTCCGACGGGCGGCGGGTAGACGGGCGGCTCTTTCCCAGCCGGCAGATCAGCCGGATTGCGGAGGTCAAGGCCTACGCCGAAGCGGGTGTGGATGTCTTGAAGCTTCAGGGGCGGAGCCTGCCTGTGGAACCTCTGGCGGCACTCGTCCGGCGCTACCGGGAGGCGATCGACGCTCAAACGGCTCCCGTCGCTGGTCGAGTCCGGCCGGCAACATTGCCGGCGACATGGGCCGTGGTCGGACGATAACGGGGACGAGGCGATAACGGAGACGAGATGATGAACCCTGAGCCAGAAGCCACGAGCCGGTTCGAGTTGAACACGACGATCGCGAACCTGCGGGATCTTCGCGAGTCGGACCTCTCCGACTACGATGCGGTCTACCTGGGTGACATCTACTGCCGGATCTACGAGGGAAACTTCCTCGAGCACCTCGGGGATCTCAAGGAGGGGCTCCACATTCTGCAGGATCGGGGCAAGCGCGCCTACGTGACGACCTATGCGGGACCGCGCAACGACTTCCTGCCCAGGGTGCGCCAGATGCTGGAAGTCTCGGCGGCCGCCGGCGCCCAGGCGGTCGAAGTCCATAACCTCGGGATCTTGAAGATCGCCCACGACGAGTTCCCCGAGTTGCCGATCCACGTCGGCGGCTTCGCGAACGTGTACACCGCCTCCGGCGTCGAGGTCCTGCGCGGGTTCGGCGCCGTTCGGTTTACCCCCAACTACGAGCTGAGCCTGGACGAGATCAACGAGATCACGGCCGCTGGCGGCGCGCCGATGGAGCTGCTCGTGCACGGCAAGATGCCCCTCGGCATCTCGGACTATTGCTTCCTGCTGGAGTACGAGGAGAAGTGGGGCATCAAGTGTCCGGACCTGTGCCAGAAGGAGCTGTTCTTGAAGCAGGGGGACTGGGCGATGAAGTCGGTGGGGAAGGGGATCATGAGCGGCAAGGACGTGTGCATGCTGGAACACCTGCCGCGTCTCCTGAACGAAGGTCACCGGCACTTCCGGATCGAAACCGTTTCGGAATGTCCCGCGTACCGGAGCGAGGTCGCGGCCGTGTACCGCGCCGCGTTGGAAAGGGTCGCCGCCGGCGATGACACATTGGATGAAGAGTGGTGGGAGACCATCCGGCGTCATTCGCGGATCGGTCTGTGCAACGGGTTCTACTTCGGCAGGAGCGGAATGGACTACGCGGGCATCCGGCCGGAGGCAATGGGTTCGCTGCTGGCGATTTCTCGCGCGGAGTCGTAAAACTTCGGGTCGAAGAGGAGTGGGGACATGGTTGAGTTACTGGCACCGGCGGGCAATCTTCCGATGGTCGAGGCGGCCGTGAGTGGCGGCGCGAACGCGATCTACGTCGGGCCGCGGGGGTGGAGTCGCCGGCGCGACAAGTACGAGCTCTCCGACGACGACGTGCAGGCCGCCGTCGGAATCGCGCACGGGGGCGGCGCCAGGCTGCGGGTGGCCTTCAACACCAACATGCAGTCCCACGAGATCGCGCCCATGTTGCGGAAGATGGAGCGCTTCGTGTCCTGGGGTGTGGATGGGGCGATCATGACCGACATCGGCGCCATCGCCGAAGTCCACCGGCACTTCCCGGATCTGACCATCCACGCCTCGATCGGTGCCAACATCTTGAACAACGAGGACGTGCGGTTCTACCGCTCGATCGGCGTCTCGCAGGTGGTGGCGGACACCAAGCTGACGTTGAGGGAGCTGGCCTCCCGCAAGGAGCAGATCGACGTCGGTATCGAGATCCTCATTCACGCCAACAAGTGCTACACGTACCTCGGGAAATGCTGGATGTCCCCCTATCACCGGCTCGAGCGCACCGCGGATCCCTTCGGGAAAGACCTGTTCAAGGGCAGTCCGAACCGCGGGGGCCTCGACTACCGCGTCTGCATGGAATCGTGGGAGCTCTACAGCGGCGATGAGATGCGGGAAAAGAGTGTGGCGTTGAAGAACGACGCCTTCTTCCTCCTGGAGGACATTCCGCACCTGATCGATATCGGCGTCCATTGCCTCAAGGTGCAGGGACGCGAGTATTCCGTGCCGCTGGTGGAGCGCATGGTCCGGTTCTATCGGGATCTCATCGACGCCTACCTCGCCTTCCCGAAGGGCGACGGACCGTTCCAGCTTTCGCGCTGGCAGTCGCGTCTGGCCGCCATCCAGGCGGAGCGCGACGCGGCCCGCTCCGACGGGACCCGCATGCTTCTCGCCGAGGCGCGACAGCCTGTGCCGGCGTCCTGACTCCGTTCCGCGCTCGCCGCGAACGAGCCGCGCGGTGACACGACACGATGATGAGTCCACGGCGCGCTGTCGTCGCCGCGCTGCTGGTGTTGGGATTCTCCGCGCCGCCGGGCTCCCCGGAGGCGAAGCGGACTGTCGAGCTGCGAATCGGGGAGATCGACTCCTTGAGCGGCGTCCTGGCTGCCCAGGGAACGGCGGTGCACGAAGGAGTCGTCTACGCTGTTTCGGAGATCAACAGCCGAGGAGGAATCCACGGCCACCCCGTGAAACTCGTGACGAGAGACGACGGGGGCCAGCCCGACGAGGCGACGAGCGGGGGCTATGATCTGGCGGTCCGGCAACGGGTCAGCGCCCTCGTTGGAGGCTACGTGGACAGCATCGTGGGTCCGGTGGGACAGGTGGCACAGCGTGAGCGCGTTCCCTATGTCGCGGGCTCTTCACTCGATCGGCGTTTGACGCAACGCGGGAACCCTTATTTTTTTCGGATCAGCCGGCTGGAGCCGTTCGTAGACGCCACGACGGCCGTAGCGCTCGAACTCTTGCCCGTGAAGCAGGTGGCGATCCTCTACTCGGGCACGCCGGCAGCCACGCAGCTCGCGAGGCTGCAGAAGGAACGGCTTGAGGCGCGGGGCGTAAGAGTCTCCGCCTTCGACAGCTTCCAGACGGGGACACCCGATTTCATACCCCTGGTGACCCGCGTGAAGTCGAGCGGGGCACAGCTCCTGCTCATGGATGGGTTCTTCGCGGACAACCTCGTTCGGCTCCGGCAGATTCAAGGGCTGAAGGGTCCTGTCTTGGTGGTTGTCGGCGCCTTCGGTATGGAGTTCCCTTCCTTGATCGAGCGACTGGGTCCGCTGGGAGAGGGAGCGATGGGAGTGATCGCCTGGGAGCCCGGGATGTCGCTGTGCGGAGACCTGGAAGGAAGCCGCGCCTACGAGATCGGATTCTCAAGGCAGTTCGGTCATCCGCCGGCACCGCTCAGCATGTATGGCTACGCGGCGGCGCGTGCCGTCCTGGCGGCGCTGGAGAAAGCGGCCGGCCGTTCCATGCCGCCCGAGCGGGAGACGGTCCGCGCCGCGCTTGCCGAAACCGATTTAAGACTTCCGCTCGAGCATCTCCGGTTCGACGAGCACGGAGACCCGCTGCACTACGAGGTCGGCATCTTCCAGATCCGGAATGGACGGCACGTCCTTCTCTATCCGCGCGATCGGGCCACAGGAAAGATCCTTCCGCCAAGCCCGTGAGCTACGCCTGCGTCCCTGCCTTCTGGTAGGCCATCTCTTTCAACAATGCGATCCGTCTGGCGATGGGAGGATGCGTCGAAAAGAGATTCGCCCACCCACCTTCGCGGTCGTTCACGGCGCGGCCGCGCGGGTCGGCGATGCAGAGGTGCGCGACTCCCTGCTTGACGGACTCCGTGGGAGCGGCGGCCGCGTCGATCTTTTCGAGCGCGGAGGCGAGAGAGAGAGGATTGCGCGTCAGCTCGGCTCCCGACGCGTCGGCCAGGTACTCGCGTTCTCTCGAGACGGACAGGGCAACCAATTGAGCGATGAGGGGCGCAAGAATCAGAGACACGAGCCAAACGGCGAAGAAGATCAGCGCCAGAGCACCCGACCCGCCACCATCGCGAGAACGCCGGCGCCCGCCGCCCCACCAGAGCCCGCGCCTTCCCCAGTCGGAGAGGAGCAGCACCGAGCCGACCAGCGCCGCCACCACCGTCATGAGGCGAATGTCGTAGTTCTTGACGTGCGACATCTCGTGAGAGACGACGCCCTGCAGTTCTTCCCTGTTCAAGGAGTCGAGGAGGCCCCGTGTGACGGCGATCGAGGACTTCTCCGGTC
>WNFV01010625.1_pt1 | contig 26170 bp, 23 predicted proteins | sample 5400101 | NCBI WGS metagenome assembly WNFV01 (sample SAMN13153361, study PRJNA577476) | soil metagenome | isolation source: 115 cm soil or saprolite under grassland replicate 1 | place: USA:California | collected 2016-06-15
AGGTGTAGGCCACGCAGGCGGTATTAGAGAGCGGCGCTGTCAGGGGCGCGTCGGATTCGATCGTGCCGGCAACCTCGCACGGCTGAGCCAGCGCCTCGCCGCCGAGCGCCGGAATGACGCGGTTGTACAGCTCCAGAAGCATCTGGGCGGTGAATGTGTCGGCCGCGTTGATCGCGCGCAGCCGCCCGGCCTGCCCGCGCGCCGCGAAAAAGCAGCCGGCTGCTACGAGTAGAAGAATGATGCCGAAAATGATCATGGTCGTCGCTCCGCTAAATCGTCTCTATTGTAGATAACGCCCGACGCCGTCTATAGGTCGCAGGCTGTGCTTTCGCCTCGGCTTAGTGTAGCGCGCCCGGCAGCGTATGGTTGATCAGAATGGGATCGATTTTGGCACGGATCGGCGCCTTCCTGCATTCCTGTTCGGTGTTTGTTTGGGGGCGGCAAAGCCGCCCCCAAACAAACACGTTTTGAGCCGCGCTGCACACGCAGCGCGGCTCAAAACGTATATAATAGCGGCTGTTCGCACGCAAAGGAGCAAAAAATGAAACTCGACGCCGCTCTGGCGATCGACGCCACCCACCTGCGCGATGTCGGGCGGATCGCTCAGGCCGCCGAGGCGATCGGCTTCGGCGCGCTGTGGGCGCCCGAGACGCAGCACAATAGCTTCTTCCCGCTATTGATCGCCGCCGAGCACAGCCGCACGATCGGGCTTGGGACGGCGGTGACGATCGCCTTCCCACGCAGCCCGATGGTGATGGCGCAGAACGCCTGGGATCTGCAAGCACTGTCGGGCGGGCGCTTCATCCTGGGGTTGGGCACGCAAGTCAAGGCACATATCGAGCGGCGCTACAGCACGGCATGGGATGCTCCGCTCGCTCGGCTGCGCGATTACATCGGCGCGCTGCGCGCGATCTGGTCGGCCTGGCAGACCGGCGGGAAGCTGAGCTACCAGGGCCAGTTCTACCAGCACACGCTGATGACGCCGTTCTTCAACCCTGGCCCGATCGCCGACCCGCGCATCCCGATCTATATCGCCGGCGTGAACGAAGGGCTGGCGCGGCTGGCCGGCGAGGCCTGCGATGGCTTTCACGTCCACCCGTTTCACAGCGTCAAGTACATCAATGATATAGTGCGCCCGCAGATCGCGGCTGGGGCTGAGCGCGCCGGCCGTGCGCCGGCTGATATCGCGCTGGTCAGCAGCGTTTTCGCGATCACCGGCCCGAACGATGCCGCGATCGAATCCATCCGTGCGATGGCGCGCGAGCAGATCGCCTTCTACGCCTCGACCCCCACCTACCGGCTGGTGCTGGAGTGCCACGGCTGGCAGGATGTCGGCGAGCAGCTCTCGCGGCTGGCCGCCGCCAAGCGCTGGGGCGAGATGGGCGCGCTGATCACCGATGAGATGATGGATGTCTTCACTGTGGCCGCGCCGCTCGATCGGATAGGCGCGGCGCTGCGACAGCGCTACAATGGCGTGCTGGATCGCGTGTTCAGCTACATGCCCTACCTGCCCGGCCAACTCGACGACGCCTGGCGCGAGATCGTGGCGGCGGTGCGGGGGTGAACGTGTATATACTTTGTTGTTGGTAGAGTAGTGAGGGAATATAATGATTGAGCCAACAAACTGTGTCGCCAATATTGGCCCGCGCGGCCGCCAGCAGCGCTTACGATCCGGGATTGTGTGGCTGGCAATCGGCAGCGGTGCCGCCGGCGCGCTGGCGCTGGCGGGCCTGCCGCGCTGGCTGCGGCTGGGCCTGTTTGGCCCGTTCACGCTCGGCGCGCTGGGCTTCTTTCAAGCCTACGAGCAGACCTGTGTGGCGCTGGCGGCGCGCGGGACGCGCGATATGGATTCCGGCCAGGAGCCGATCGACGATCCGGCGGCGACGCGGCAGATCAACCGGCAGGCCCGCAAGGTCTTCGCCGAATCCATTCTCGGCGCGGCGCTGCTGACTGCGCTGGCGCTGGCGCTGCCGCGCAGGCGCTAGTACACGTTTCCGACCACCGACGACTGACGACCGACGATAGCTGTCGGTTGTCGGTCGTCGGTCGTCCATAACCTCACTGCCCCCAGACGTAGCGCAGAATGACGTTGATCGCATAGACCAGCCCGAAGGCCAGCGCCAGCCGGGGTTGCCCAGCGGCATACAGCGCCGCGATCGCCAGGCCGAAGATCAGCAGCTCCACGATCAGGTGCAGCGGCTCCTGCAATCGGTTCGACGCCCGCGGGGCCATCCACACGCCCCACACCACCGCCGCCAGCAGCGGCGCGCCCAGGCCGGCGCCGACCCTGACGGCCAGCCCTTGATCGAGCGTGAAGCCCCAGTACCCCAGCGCGGCCAGCATGCATAGCTCTAGCAGGAACGCCAGGGCCAGGTTGATGTTCTTGAGCAACTCCATAAAGCGTACCATTCTCAAACAAGACAGGCGGCCATGTCCACTTGACACAGCCTCGTATTCTTCCTACAGCGGCGCATCACTCGCGCTGACAATCCGCCGGTTCAGGCGCGCTCAAGAATAACGAGCGGAATCTGCCGGTCAGTCTTCTTTTGATACTTGTTGTAATCCGGCCAGATCGCTGCCATACGTGGCCAGAGGGCTTTGTGTTCCTCCGGTGTCGCGGTGCGCGCCTTGGCGCGGAAGCGGTCTCCCATCACCTGCACCTACACTTCGGGGTTGTCGCGCAGATTGAGATACCATTCAGGGTGCGTATCAGAGCCGCCTTTGGATGCCACGATGACATAGCGATCGCCGTCCTGGCCGTAGATCAGGGCGAGACGACGCGGCTTCCCTGAGCGGCGGCCCAGTGTCGTCAAGAGCAGCGTTGGCGCCCCACGCCACAGATGTCCATCTTCCCCATTGGTTTCAATGTAGCGCTTTACATGCGCGGCCACCCAGTCTTGCGGGCTATCAATCGGCTCCTGGTCAAGGGTCATGGAATACCTCTTTCGTTGGATACTTCTACCGGATACGCATAAGCCGTAATCATAGCACGCTTTGCTCCATCGGCTGGTAGCTTGCACTTAGCAACGCTCGCGCTCTTCGCGGAACCAGCCACTGACGGTTTTGCCCATCTCAATCAGATGTATACATAACGCCTTCATCTTCCGGTAGAGCGCAGCGGAGCAATGTCGGCTGCACCCGATCGTGCTGCGCCGCGCAACGAAGGCCGGTTTTTAGCGCTTTTCGAGTCCGTCAGGAAAACGATCCGCTACGAGGTTTAATTGAATGTTGTGCTCATTGAGGTTTAACAGCTGTGGTATACTCGCGCCGGCTGGAGATGATTTGCAGCGGTACTTTTCCTCTTTTTGTGCGTCGTTCGTACGTTCGCCCTAGCGGGGGCGAACGTACGAACGACGTACAATTGAAAAGAAAGCACCATGCTGCCGTACGTCCTGAGCTGGCCAGCCCTGAGCGTGTCGAAGGGTCGAAGGGCAGGCTAGAAGAGGAAACCGATGGAGAACTCAGCGCCCACGAGCTACCTGCTCAAACCGACTCAGCCAGCGGCGCACCGCTTCGCCTACATTGGCGTGCCGCACGATGCCGCGACCAGCCTGGGCAACCCCGGCGCTCGCTTCGGGCCGCAGGCGCTGCGCGATGCCCTGCGCGGCGTGTTCGATTGGCGCTTGCAGGCCGGGCGCCTGGCCGATCAGGACAGCGGCATTGTCGATCTCTCGGCGGTGGAAGTGGCCGATTACGGCGATGTCGCACTCAGTTACCACAACACCGAGCAGACGGTCGAGCAGACCACGCTGGCGGTGCGGCGGGCGCTGGCGGCCGGCTACCTGCCGCTGGTCGTTGGCGGCGATCACGGTATCAGCTACCCGGCGATTAAGGCGCTGCACGATCACACGCCCGGCCGGATCGGGCTGATTCAGCTCGACGCGCACTGCGACCTGATGGGCTTCTCCGAGCGCCAGGGCCGCTACTCCGGCAGCAGCGGTATGCGCCGGGCACTCGAGCTGGAACGCATGCGTGGCCCGAACCTGGCGCAGGTCGGCCTGCGCGGCTACACCACCGTCGAGCAGTATGAGATTGGGCAGCAGCTGGGCGTGCGGCGGATCAGCGCCACGCGCTTCGCCGAGATCGGGGCGCGCGCTGCCGCCGCCGAGGCGCTCGCGGCCGCCGGCGACGGCACCGATGCGATCTACCTGACGGTGGACATGGACGCGATCAACCCCGGCGAGGCGCCTGGCACCGGCTGGCCCGAGCCGGGTGGGCTGACCGGACAGCAGGCGATCGATTTTGTGCGCGCGCTGGCCCCGCATATCGCGGCCATGGATATCGCCGAGCTGAACCCACTCTACGACACTCCGGCGCGCGCCACCGCGCTGCTGGCGGCGCGGCTGGTGCTGAACGCAATCACGATGCGCGTGGGCGGCGGAAATGTGTAGAAGATCCTTATCATCGGCGATGCTCATCTTGAAGAGCATTGCTCCATGCGCCGGTCGATCGCCGGCACACGTGCAGCCTGCTGACCTGGCACGGCGGCTCTCCCGTATCCGATCCGCGCGCCATCCCCGCTCAACCATGCGAAAACTCGTTCGCGCAGATGTCGATTCCGCGCCCGTCGCTGCGTCGGTAGAGCAAAGGGGTGGCATGAGTCACTCAAAAGTATTAAGGAGCACCACCATGCAATACCTTCTGCTGATCTACAGCGATGAGAAGGCCGGCGCCGACATGCCCAAAGAAGCAATGGATGCCTGGATGGGCGAATACATGGCCTACACTGAGGCCATGGAAAAATCCGGCATCATGCGTGCGGGTGAGGCGCTGCATCCCACATCGGCCGCCACCACGGTGCGTGTGCAGAACGGCAAGCAGATCACCACCCACGGCCCGTTTGCCGAGACCAAAGAACAGCTCGGCGGCTTCTACCTGATCGATTGCAAAAACCTCGACGAGGCGATTGAGTGGGCGGCCAAGTGCCCAGGCGCCCGCTTCGGCTCGATCGAAGTTCGCCCGGTGGTGGACTTTAGCCAGGCGCAGTAATCTCGATATCTCGCACGCATTCGTAGGAACAACGTCAGTCGCGGTGTACGACGGATGTTGTTCCTACGAACGTAACCGGTTTCGTTTATGACCGACTCTCTGCGTCATGTCCTCGAGCGTGTGCATCGGCAAGAGTATGGCCAGCTCCTGGCTACCCTGATCGGCTGGCTGGGCGATTTGGAACTGGCCGAGGAAGCGTTGCAAGACGCCTTCCTGGCGGCCATGGAGCATTGGGAACAGGCGGGTGTACCGCACAAACCCGGCGCCTGGCTCACCACCACTGCGCGCCGCAAAGCGATTGATCGCCTGCGTCGGAGCCGCGCCGCTGCGGTTGCACCCCACGCGCTCGAAACCCTGCTGTCCGCGCAGCTGGCGGTGACCGAGAACTTCGACGACATTGGCGAAATCCCCGACGAACGGCTCAAGCTGATCTTCACCTGCTGTCACCCGGCGCTGCCACTGGAACAACAAATCGCCCTGACCCTGCACACGTTGGGTGGCCTGACCACGGCGGAAATCGCGGCAGCTTTTCTTATCCCCGTGCCGACGATGGCGCAACGGCTAGTGCGGGCCAAGCGCAAGATCAAGGATGCCGGCATCCCGTACTACGTCCCGCCCGCGCATCTGCTGGCCGAGCGGCTTGACGCGGTGCTGACGGTCATCTACTTGATCTTCACCGAAGGCTACGCGGCCACCGTCGGTGAGGCGCTTATCCGCCATGAGCTGTGTGCCGATGCCATCCGCCTTTGTCGCGTGCTGGAATTGCTCATCCGCCAGACACAGACCGATGTGCCACTGGCGCAATACGCCGAAGTGCTGGGCTTGCTGGGGTTGATGCTCCTGCATCACTCGCGGCGCAAGGCACGCGTAGGGTCACACGGCGAGCTGATCCTGCTCGGCAATCAAGATCGGTCATTGTGGGACAAGCGCGCTATTCAAACAGGTCTGGCGCTGGTCGAGAAGGCCTTCCACATGCGCCAGATCGGCCCGTACCAAATTCAAGCCGCCATCAGCGCCCTACACGCCGGCGCCCCGACGGCAGCGGCCACCGACTGGCCGCAGATCGCCGCGCTCTACGACGAGTTGCGCCGGCATATCGATTCGTCGATCATTCAACTCAATCACGCCGTCGCGGTTTCAATGGCCAGTGGCCCGAAAGCAGGTCTGCATCTCCTGGAGCCGCTGGCCGACGCGTTGAGCGCCTTCGCCCCATTTCATCTCGCCCGCGCCGATATGTTGCGTCGCACCGATCAGATGGAATTGGCGCGCGCGGCCTACCGCGTCGCATTGGATCTCACACAGAATGCCGTTGAGCGCGATTTCATCGTTGAGCGGATTGCGACGCTGGGTGAGCGGCAATGACATGCTGCTCTATTGCTTGCCCAGCCGCCAGCACCATGTCCGCAGTACGATGGTCGAGCCGGGCCTGCGCGAGTTGCCGTTCAGCTTTGAGAAGCGCTGCGCATGTGTGCTGTACCGGCAGGACGCGGATTCGAGCAGGGTTGCCAAATCGAAGGCTTCTCGGTAGTGTGTCCTTCCCCTAGACTCGTTCTACAATCAAGCTCGGGTCGCTTCGCTGAATACAGTAGAAGGTGGTCTGGTCTGGCGCATGCATAGACGGATCGTTCGTTTCGAGCAGGAAGGCATCTGGCCCGGCTGGCCAGTGCAAAACGAACATGTGGCCTTCGATGAACCGCCCAATACTGCTGGTGTAGACACGCAGCTCGATCTCGTACATGAGTGCATCTTCCAGCTCTTCATTGCTCATCGTTCTCCTCCCGCCCTATGCCCTTCAGCACGCAATTGTCGCTTAGCGCAGCAAAACGTACATCACAGAATTGCTTTAGCTATGCGCGTTCCACGACTTTTCGCGCCATTGCGTTCGGTAGAAGCGGCCAAGCCGATCAGGCGTAGGAATGCATGTGTTGTACCCCGCTGGGTATGGTGGGAGCTTTCAGTATAGAACGGATGGAGCCGCTTGTCGCGTCAGGAGTATGTCAGATCGCAGTCCGGCAATTCCCTGACACGACTATAGTAGTTTGCAATGGGCGGCACATACATGGTGCGTGTGTGCGAATGCCGATGCTCGTGCTATAATGGCGCGGTTAAGTTACCATGCATGCGGAGCGAAATGCCGATGGAATCGATTGCGGCACTGATCGAGCGCGAGGTCTTGAGCTGGCCGAATGTCACTGCGCACCCGCATAGCTTCGGGGGGGTCGAGTTTCGTGTCAACCAACACGAGATCGGGCATCTGCACGGCGATCGTCTGGCCGATCTGCCCTTTCCGGTGCGCGTGCGGCGCGAGCTGGTGGCGGATGGGCGCGCGTCGCCGCATCACATCCTGCCGGATACCGGCTGGGTCAGCTACTATATGCGCAGCGAGGCCGATCTGGCCGGCGCGATCGCACTGTTTCGTTTGAACTACGATCGGCTGACGCGCCAGATTTCTGGCGCGTCAGCTGATCAAGGCGATCCAGCCAGCCTGGAAGATGCCTACGACAAGGTGGTCGAAGACTCTTTTCCAGCCAGCGACCCGCCACCAGGGCCAGTTACGCTCTTATAAATAACAGGACTTACTTTGTGGCTATGGTTGACCTTACTTAAGATGCAGTCACATGAATCGGTCGGCGCACGCGCGGCGTTTGCGCTCGACATCCCCCTGATCTCGATTAGCTATGTTCTGCTCGCGCTGATCGCGCTGGCGCCACGCGTTCTGAGCCTGGGCAGCTTTGTCACGGTCGACGAGGTCGCATTTTGGATCCCGCGCTCGGATGCGTTCTTGCGCGCGATCCAGGCCGGCGATTTCCCCGCCACGGCGATCTCGACCCACCCTGGCGTTACGACCATGTGGCTCGGCAGCGCCGGAGTTGTGCTGCGGCGCGCGCTGCTGGCTGCCGGCCTGCTGCGCGATGACTCGTTCGCGACTTTGCTGGCATTCTATCGCCTGCCGGTGGCGCTGGCGCACACCGCCGGCATCCTGATCGGCTACGCCCTGCTGCGGCGGATGCTGCCCGCGCTGGTTGCCGCGCTGGCGGCGCTGCTGTGGGCGGCCGACCCGTTTGTGATCGCCTATAGCCGCGTACTGCATGTGGATGGTCTGGCGGGAACATTCATCACGCTCAGCTTGCTGGCCGCCTGTGTGTACTGGTTTCACGATCGCCGCAGCCGCTTTCTGATTCTGTCCGCTGTCAGCGCCGGCCTGGCGATCCTCAGCAAGTCGCCCGCGCTGGTGCTGCTGCCGTTGGTTGGCCTGATTGCGCTTCTTTCGACCAACGACCAACGACCAATGACCAATGGCGAAACACTAAACCCAGGACAACCTGCCTTCGTCTTTCGTCTTTGGTCGTTCGTCCGCAGTCGTTGGTCGTTCGTCCGCCCGCTGGCGCTGTGGGCCGCGCTCGTTCTGCTCACCGCCGTCGCGCTCTGGCCGGCGCTGTGGGCCGGGCCGCTGCGCGCGATCGAGCAGGTTCGGGTTGGGGTGGTAGCCGAGGGCGCCGAGCCGCACATGCAAGGCAACTTCTTCTTGGGCCGCGAGGATGATTCGCCCGGCCCCCTGTTTTACCCGTTGGCGCTGGCGCTGCGGCTGACGCCCTGGACGCTGCTGGGCCTGCTGCTGCTGCCAATCGCCTGGCGCCGCATGCGCGATATAGCGCCGGCGCGGCACGATCTGGCGCTGCTGGCGCTGTATGTGATTGTGTTCTTGGCGGCGATGAGCCTATTTCCCAAAAAGTTCAACCGCTACATCGAGCCGGCCTTTCCAGCGCTGGATATTCTGGCGGCCGTGGGCCTGGTGGGGGTTGGGGGTTGGGGGTTGGGGGTTGGGAGATTGCTCGGTCGCCCGTCGTCGGTCGTCGGTCGTCGGTCGTCGGTCATGATTGGTCTGGTTAGCGCAATTACTGTCGCCGCGCTGGCGAACATGGCTTTCTGGCACCCCTATGAGATTGCGGCCTACAACCAGGCTTTGGGTGGCGCGCGGGTGGGGGCGTATGCATTCCTGACTGGCTGGGGCGAAGGGCTCGAACAGGCAGCCGACTGGCTCAACCAGCAGCCCGGACCACCCAGCCCGGCGCGCTCCAGCCCTACATGCGTGATGGCGCCCAAGCGGTCGCGGCAAGCGATCGGTTGCCTGATCGTACCGGCTACCTAGTAGTGTATGTCCGCTCGACCCAAGGCCTGGTCTGGCCGCCATTCGATCAGTTTTACCCGGCGGCGGTACCCCTGCATATCGTCCAGATCCACGGCGTGGATTACGCATGGATCTACCAGGCGCCGCCGCCGATCACGCATCCACAGCCAGCCGATTTTGGCGATCAGATTCATCTGCGCGGGCTGAGCTGGGATGCTGTTGCGAAGCCTGGCCAGACAGTGGCGCTCCAACTATCCTGGCAGGTTCGCGCGCCGCCGCCGGCCGACTACATGCTGTTCGCGCATCTGATTGGCCTGGACGGTCGGCGCGTCGCTCAGGTCGATCTGCCGTACCAAACCAGCGGCTGGCGCGCCGGCCGCTACGCTACCACCGATCTGCCGCTGGCGCTGCCGGCGGATGTGCCGGCGGGAACCTACCGGCTGGTGATTGGCTTGTACGATCCATCCAACGGCCAGCGGCTCATGCTGCGCGCCGGCGCGCCGATTGACCCGGCGCTCGATGGGCCGGATGCGCTGGTATTGACAGAGGTGCGCGTTCGCTAATTGGGTACTGGGTATTGGGTATTGGGGGTGGGTCTCGCATCCTTGTGGGTCGTTTTTTCGCCCCGCAGGGCGAAAAAACGACCCATAATAAAGATAAAGTACCATGCTGCCGTGCGTCCTGAGCCTGTCGAAGGGCAGCCTAAAGGGCTGTGAGCAAAGATCCTAGAAAATGTAGCTATGCACACCGAAACACTCCCATCATATATCAATCGCGCCGCCGCCCGCCCGCATGCTACGATCGTGCGCATCGGCCTGGCGACGCTACTGGTGCTGGGTGCAGCGCTGCTGCCGCGCGTGCTTGGTCTGGCCGATTTCTTCACGATCGACGAGGCCGACCACTGGATTTTGCGCGTCCGGCTTTTTTCGGAAGCGCTTGGGCGCCACAACTGGGCCGGCACCAATCTGACCGGGCACCCCGGCGTGACGACCATGTGGCTTGGTGGGCTCGGCCGGCGGCTGGCGATAGCCAATGACATCGCGCCTAGCTCGGACAGCGCGGCCTACCTGGCAATGTTGCGACTGCCGCTGGCGGCCACCAACAGCCTGGCGGTGGCGCTGGGCTACCTGCTGCTGCGCCGAATTGTGCGCCCCGGCATGGCTATGCTGGCGGCGATCCTGTGGGCCACCGAGCCATTTCTGATAGCGCATAGCCGCCTGCTGCATGTCGATGTGCTGATGACATCGTTCTCGACGCTCTGTGTGCTGCTGCTGCTGCTCGGGTCACCGCTTGCGCGCCGCCCGGCCAGCGGCGCCGGCCGCTGGTTCGCGATTGTCGGGTCGGGCATCATGGCCGGGCTGGCGCTGCTGAGCAAGGTGTCGGGGCTGGTGCTGCTGCCCTGGGCCGGCCTGTTCCTGGCTGCGCTTGTGCTGGCCGACCCGCAGCTGCGCGCGGCGAGCGGCCCACGCTGGTGGCGATCGGTAGGCTGGTGGGTGGCGGCTGCGCGGCGCACGCTGCTGCCGTATGTGATCTGGCTTGGCTGCCTGACACTGACCATGTTTCTGGTCTGGCCGGCGATGTGGGTCGAGCCGTGGGTCGCCGTGGGTGATATGATCGAAGAGGCGATCCTCAATGGCGGCCAGCCGCACGCCTGGGGCAACTATTTCCTCGGCAGATCGATCCCTGATCCCGGCCCGCTGTTCTACCCGGTGGCGGTGCTGTGGCGCAGTTCGCCGCTCATGCTGATCGGGCTGCTGGCGCTGCCGCTGGCCCTCTGGCGGTCGCGCCGGACGAAGGACGAAGGACGAAGGACGAAGGACGATACCTCATCGTCGGTCCTCGGTCGTTGGTCGCCACCTGAAGCTGGGGTGGGCGAACGATCATCTGAGCGCTGGGTCTACCTGGCGCTGCTGGGCTGGGTGCTGCTGTTTGGCCTTTCGGTCAGCATTGGCGCCAAGAAGTTCGATCGTTATTCGCTGCCGATCTGGCCTGCGCTGGATATTCTGGCGGCGGTTGGGCTGGCGGCGCTGGCTAGCTGGCTGGTGGGGCGCGTGTGGCCTGGGGCACGGCGGCTGAAATTGCGGGCAGCACCGGCGCTTGGCGCGCTGGCGCTAGGTGTGCTGCTGCTTGGCTACGATATGACCTACCAGCCGTACTATCTGTCGTACTTCAACCCGCTGCTGGGTGGTGGCCCTGTCGCGCAGGAGCTGTTGATCGTGGGCTGGGGCGAGGGCCTTGAACATGTTGGCGCGTGGCTCAGCGCGCGCCCCGATCGTGATCGGGGCGTGGTGCTCTCGTGGATTCCCGATACGCTCCAGCCGTTCCTGCCGCGTGAGCTGCGGGCGCTCGACATCCGCGCGACCACGATCGCGCTGCGCAACCCGGCGCCGAACTATGCCGTCGTCTATGCGCGTGGCGCGATGCGCGAAGATACGCCCGATCTGGCGGCTGAGGTCAGCCGCACGCCGCCGCTGTATCAGCTGCGGATGCACGGGCTCGACTATGCCACGGTTTATCAGATCCCGCGGCCCTTCGATACTCCAGTGGGTGCGCGCTTCGGCGCAGGGTTGGAGCTAGGCGGCTTCAGCCAGCAGCGTGTTGGCGCCACGCTGGTGATCTCACCCTCCTGGAGCGTATGGAGCGACCAGCCGGGCGGGCGCTTTGTTTTTGCCCATGTGCTGGCCGCCGATGGCCGGCGGGTGGCCCAGATCGATGCGGCGATCGACGACGGCATGTTCCCATCCTGGCAGGCTGGCCAGCAGTTCGGCACCGCCCTGCCGATCGCGCTGGCGGGCAATCTGCCGGCGGGCGAGTATCGCGTGGTGCTGGGCGTGTACGATCCGGCTGCCAACGCACGGCTGCCGTTGACAAGCGTGCAGGCGCTGCCGGTGGAGGTAGATGGGCCAGCGGCGCTGCTGCTGACCACGATCACGATCCCGTGACCGGCTGCGGTCGCCCGCCATTGCGCGCCGAGCGATACAACGCCTCGATCGCGCGCATGTTGGCGGCTGGCTTGGCGGGCGGGTAGCGCAGCGCGGCCTGGCCGCGCACGCAGACGGCGAAGTGTTCGGCCATCAGCTGGTACTCATCGATACCCGCGATTGTCTCATTCGCCTTGACCATTGGGATGTTTCAACCAAGAACAACGTTGGTCGGCCACGCTGTGGTATAATCCCGGCGTCATCTTGTCGAGACAAAAAGAGAGAAAGGATACACAGTGGCAGCGCAGCAATGGAGTATGCCGCCGGCAATGGAGATCGATCCGGCGAAGAACTATCGCGCCACGGTCGAGACCAACAAGGGCACGATTGTCCTGGAGCTCTACCCGACCTATGCGCCTAAAACCGTGAACAACTTCGTCTTTCTGGCGAAGCAGGGCTTTTATGATGGGCTGAAGTTCCATCGCGTGATCAGCAACTTCATGATCCAGGGCGGCGACCCAACCGGCACTGGTTCGGGCGGGCCGGGCTACAAGTTCGAGGACGAGGTGCGCAACAACCCGCTCAAGCATGAGACGAATGTGATCTCGATGGCCAACGCCGGCGCGAACACCAATGGTAGCCAGTTTTTCATCACCCACACGCCGCAGCCGCATCTCAACGGCAAGCATACGGTGTTTGGCAAGGTGATCGAGGGCCAGAATGTGGTCGACTCTATCCGGCAGGGCGATGTCATCCAGAAGATTACGATCGCCGAAAAGTAAGTGGCTCTTTTGCGCCATGCAGCGAGCGCTCTGCGCTCGCTGCATGGCGCAAAAGGAAAGTATCTTGGCGGGACGCAGTCCCGCCAAACCTCTCAACCCCTATCACCCATCCTCCACGCCGAAAGCGCACTAGGCCGGCAGCAATCGGTACGTCGGCTGCGGCGGCAGTGGGCTGAAGCATTCGAGGAAGGTCAGATCGGAACGTAGCGGTGGCCGCGCGCCAACTTCGGCGATCGTTTGCCGGACGATCGCCTCCAAGGTTTGCGGGTCGGTGTTGACGCGGGCGTTGAGGATGAACCGCGCGCTGTTCGCCTGTTCGCCGCCCGTGTGCATATCCCAGGAGATCGGCTGGCCTGCTTGGGTCAGGCTGGCCTTCAGTGCGCCGGTGGGCATGCGCATGTGCAGCTTGACATGGGCGACAGCCGCGCCCTGCTGAGCGAAGCGCTGCTCCAGCGCGCCGAGCGTGGCCACCAGCCAATCGGTCGGCGCGAACTGCTGCTCGGCAGTGAGCGTGCCGGTGGCGTTGAGCCAGCCCAAGCATGCCTCGGCCTCGGCATACATCTCGTAATCGAGCTCCAGCGCCTGATCGATTGCGTTCGCGCCGGTCAGGCAGCGCGCCAGCCAAGCCTCCAGCCCTGCGCCGGTTTTAGCGGAAAGGCTGAGCACCTCGGCGTTGGGGTGGCGCGCCTGGAGCAGCTGGACATGCGCATGCGCCGCCGCCGGATCAAGCAGATCACGCTTGCTGAGCACGATCATGTTTGCCTCGGCCAGCTGCTTCTGATACAAATAATCCACCACGATCGGGAAGCGTTGCGGCTCGCGCAGCGGGTCGAGCAAGATCGTCAGCGGTGCGAGCTGAAATTGATCGGGGTGATAGAGCTGGAGCGGGCGGAGCACCGTCGCGGCCAGGTCGGTGCAGCTGCCGACCGGCTCGGCCAGGATGATCTCGGGCGCGGCGCTAGCTTGCAGCTCGTGGATGGAAGCCAGCAGGTCGGAGAAGCGGCAGCAGAAACAGCCGCCGGCGACCTCCACGCGTGGTAGCGCCTGCTCGCCGGCTAGCGCAGTATCCACCAGGTTGCTGCTTTGGTCGTTCATCACCACGCCGACGCGGTGGCCCTGCTTGGCCAACAGGCCGGCGGCGCGCAGCAGCAGCGTCGTCTTGCCCGCGCCCAGGAACCCCCCGACGAAGATCAAACGTGTGGCCATAATGTGTCTCTTCTTTCTACTAGCGCCGCTGGCCCTCACCCCCTGCCCCTCTCCCGTTGCGACGGGAGAGGGGCGACATCTCCTTCGCATGCCGCAGTGTACGACGCGGCCGAGGGAATGCTTACTCCTCTTCGCCTGCCGCAGCAGGAGAAGGGGTTGGGGATGAGGGCCAGCCATGATCATCTTAGCCGGATCTCGATCAGCTCGCCCGCAACAAGCGACAGTTCCTGGTGCAGCGCTACCACCACATCGGCGCCGGCCGGCTCGAGGTGCGCCGCGATCGGCTGGCCACCCAGCGTGATGCTGACCTGCGTGGGTGTGGTGAGCGGACACAGCTCGATGCGTTGAAGCCGCAGGCTGCCAGCGCGCAGCTCTAGCGTCGCTTTGAAGCTGCTATCGTTGTGCGCCTGGGCGAAGCTGCCCCAGCTCGTGCCGGTGCTGAAGAAGCTGCGAAACTTATCGGCGTTGACAACCGGCGCGAAGCTGATCCGGCCGGCTGGCGCGCTGTAGCGAAAGCCGCTCAGCGCCAGCAGCAGGCTCCAGCTGGCCATGGCCCGCGCGTAGTGGTTGCCGCACTCGAACTCGTTCCAGGGATTGCGCCGCTCGCCATCGTGCCGGTCGCGCAGGCCCCGCACCACCGTGAGTCCCTCGTCGACCAGCCCGGCGTAGATCAGGTGGGCGGCGACCTGATATTCGATGCCGGTCCAGACCTCGTCGCTGTAGGGGAAGGGCTGGGTCGGCCGCTCGCCAAGCGGCCAGCTGCACAGCAGCAGCCCAGCCTCGTCGTTCAGCGCATAGGTGCGCTGGGTGTTGGCGTGGTCGCTCAGGTCGGCGTGCCAGTTGTAGCGAAAGATCGACGCCAGCGCCGCGCGCACGCGCTCGGGCGGCAGAAGGTTATCCAGCCCGACCACCGCGCCGAACCACGCGCCCAGCAGCTGGTCGCTCAGGCAGCCGCGGCCGTACTGATAGCGCAGCTCGTTTTCGCCCGGCACATAGGCCGATGAGTGCCAGGGCTGCGTGCCGTGATCGACTTCGACGATCTGATCGACCGGCGGCTCGCGCTGGACATAATATTCGCCGTTCCACAGTTCCTGATCCAGCCGCGCGCGGCCACGCTCGTAGCGCGTGCGATACTCGTCGGCGGTGACATCTTCGCCCAGGGCGCGGGCCAGATCCTCGCAAGCGCGCAGCGCACCCAGGTATAGGCTGCCGCACATTGTGTTCGGGCCGTAGAACTCGATGTCGTAGGTGTTGTGCTGCTCGCCCTCCATCACGCCATCGCCGTCGGGGTCCCAGGCGGCGCTCGCATTGCCGTTCGGGCCGCGCCAGGCGTACTCCAGCGCGCGCTTGATTTCGGGCCAGAGCTTGCGCAGCCATTTGGTATCACCGCACAGCAGCCACTCGCGATAGACCTTCATGATGCTGCCCATCTGCCCATCGGCGGCGGGCTTGAAGTCCCACAGCACCACTGGCTCCAGCGGCAGCGCGGTGCGGAAGGCCATATCGCCATCGTCGCGCGTGTTGATCGCGAAGTCGGTGTCGCGCATGGTGCGTTCGAGCGCCGGGTACAGGTACGCCAGCGCCTGCTCGTAGTTCCAGACATGGGTGCAGTTCATCGGGCAGCAGCCGACGTTGTCGTTGCAGCCCTCGAAGCCGTGAAACTTACCGTCGCTGGTGCGCAGGCAGGTGGTTGTGCGAATGATGCTCATCTGGCTGCTGACGGCGTCCAGCACATGCGCCGGCAGCGTGCTCTCGAAGAGTGTATCGTGGAAGCGGCGGGTGGCGGATTCGAGGTTGGGCAGCTCGCGCAGGGTGTGTGTGGCGACATCCCAGGCATCCTTGAAGCGAGTGGCGTAGTGGTTGCCGATCGGCTTGCCCACCAGCCCTTCCAGCCCGCGCTGGCCGGCGTTCCAGGTGTTGGTCAGGTTGGGCATATGCCAGGCCAGCGCGATCGGCAGCGCCACGCTCTCGCCCGGGGCCAGATGTACGCGCAGCCCCAGCGTGCTGTAATCGATCCGGCCATCGGGCGCGCGATCGGGCGTCGGGTCGTCGCGCAGCTGGCCGTCGGCGAAATCATCCCAGAAGCTCTGGAATGCGTCGAACCGGCCGGCACGCTTCCAGCGCAGTGTGTGGGTCAGGTCGGGCCAGGATATTGCGATCTCAGTCGTCAGCGCGATTCCGGCCAGCCCGTTTTGCTGCTGCCAGCTGTTCAGGCCGCGCCCGAGCATCTTGGTGCTGGCATTGCGGTCGAGCGTGGTCACACCATCGTAGCCGGCGACATTGGCGATGCTGAACGCCAGCGTGGCATCGACGGGCGTATGGCCAGGGTTGTGCAGCCGCCAGGTGAAGATCGCCACCGGCATGCCGCTCAGGTCGGCGTCGAGCGGCGCCATCGGGTTGAACGCCTCCAGCTCGACCTGGAGCGGCAGCCTGCGGTCGGCGAAGGCCAGCTTGGCGAAAGGGTATTCACCCTGGAAGGTACACGAGTCGAGCCGCGGTAGGCCGGCCTGCTCGGACGAAGCCAGGCCGTCGGCGCGCGTGTAGGGTGGCTGGAGTCGCGACTCAAGCACGCGCGCGATCGGTTTGCCGCCCGCCGCCTTGGCCCAGATCGAGAAGAACGTATAGGGCAGCGTCACGCCCTTGCCGGGCCGGTTGAAGATCTCCCAATCGCGCAGTTGGCCGCGGCCGCCCAGCGAGACGGTGCCGGTGCCGATGCCGCCGAGCGGGAAAGCTATCTCGCCCAGCGCGCGCCCGCTGAAGCTGCGCTGCGGCCCCAGGCGGTATAGCTCCTCGCGCGGGTAGGGCAGGTGAGTGGTGGGCACGTTTAGTTCTCCCTTGAATACATTGTACGTGGCGTCTTATTTAGGATTGCCGGTGGCATATGGTTGCTTGTTCACATTTGTTTTTCGTTCTGCTGTTTCGCCCGGCCGGGCGAAACAGCAGAACGAAAAACCTTTGATCAGGAAGTACCTTGCTGCCGCAGGCTATAGCGGTTTGCAGAACGATCGAGCCTGCTCAAAGAAGCAGAATGGCATAGCTGTAACGTGAAAGAAGGAGATTAGCCCTTCAGCCCGGTGCGCGTCACGCCAGTGATGAACCAGCGCTGCGCCAGCAGGAAGATCACCAGCACCGGCAGGATCGCGATCGCCACCGCGGCCATCACCACCGAGGCATTGCCGCTGGCCATGTAGCCGCGCAGCGCGGTGATGCCCAGTGGCAGGGTCATCTTTTCCCAGGTGTTAATGAAGATATAGGGATAGAAGAAGTTGTTCCAGGTGCTGTTGAAGGTCAGGATCGTCAGCGCCGAGAGCGATGGGCCGGCCAGCGGCATAGCGATCCGCAGGTAGGATGTCCATGGGCCGGCGCCGTCGATCTTGGCGGCATCGAGCAGATCCTGTGGCACGGTCAGGAAGAATTGGCGCAGCAGAAACACGCCGAACGCGCTGGTCAGCGCTGGCAGGATCAGCGACAGGTGATTATCGACCAGCCCAAGCCTGCGCATGATGATGAAGATCGGGATGATCGTGACCTGGCCGGGTACCATCAACGAGGCTAGCAGCAGAATGAATAGCAGATTGCGGCCGGGGAAGCGCAAGCGCGCGAACGCGAAGCCGGCCATCGAGCAGGTGATCAGCTGGCCGAGTGTCACAAAGAAGGTTACTTTAATGCTGTTGAGCGCAAACGCCATGATCGGCACCGATGAGCTGAAGACAGCGGCGTAGTTCTCGAAGCGCCAATCGGTCGGCAGCCAGGCCGGCGGCAGCTTATACGACTCGGCCGAGGGCCGCAGCGAGGTCGAGAACATCCACAGAAACGGCAAGATCATGATGATCGCGCCGGCGCCGAGCACCAGGATCGCCGCCCAATCGAGCAGCTTGCCGGCGCTGAATGCGTACTTACGCACCTTGCTCGATGTTCTGATCTGGGTGGTGGTTGCCATACCTGCTACTTCCTAATTCTATCTGTTACTGTTTTTGTTTGGCCCGGACGGGCCAAACAAAAACAGTAACAACAAGAAGTAAAGGACCGCTCACTCGTAATGCACCCAGCGCTGGCCCAGGCGGAACTGGAGCAGCGTCAAGATCATGATAATGATGAACAGCGTGATCGCGATCGCCGAAGCGTAGCCCATCTGGAACTGCTGGAAGGCCGTCTCGACAATATACATCACCAGGCTGCGGCTGGCGTCGCCCGGCCCGCCGTTGGTCAGCGCGATGATCGAGTCGAACACTTGCAGAGCGCCGATCATGTAGATGATCAGGTTGAAGAATAGCGTCGGCGTGATCAGCGGCAGCGTGATATGGCGGAACAGTTGCCAGCGATTGGCGCCATCAAGCTGGGCCGACTCATAGTACTCGGGTGAGATATTCTGTAGGCCGGCCAGGAACACCAGCATTGCGAAGCCGGTATTCTTCCAGACATCCAGAATAACGATCGAGGGCATCACCCAACTGGTGCTGCTGAGCCAGGGAATCGGCTCGATCTTCAGAAAGCTCAGGTAGTAGTTGATGATGCCGGTGTCTTTCTGGTACAGGAACTGCCAGATGATCGCGCAGTAGACCAGCGCTACCAGTGTTGGGAAGAAGTAGGCGGTGCGAAACAGGTAGCGCAGCAGCGCTGGCATGCGCCGGTTGATCATCACCGCCAGCAGCAGGCCCACGCCGATGTTGAAGGTCACGGCGAAGATGGTGAAGATGAAGGTGTTGAGGTAAACAGTGCGCAGGCGCGGGTCGCTCAGCAGCTGGGTGTAGTTGGCCAGGCCGATGAACTTGGCCGGCGTGAGCATATCGTAGCTGGTGAAGCTGATGCCAATCGCCGCCAGGATCGGCCCGATCACAAACATCGTGTAGCCCAGGAACGTCGGTAGAATGAACAGGTAGCCGGCCAGAGCCTCGCGCTGGCTCTCTTTCGCCAGCCACCGCCCTGGCTGCGTCCATGCAATCGATCGCGCCATTGCATTACTCCGCTTTACAATCAATCGGGCGGGGTGGGGTCTGGGGCGGGGCATAGCCCCGCCCCAGACCCCACCCACCAGAATCGCTAGCCCGCCTTGAGCTTAGCCATCGCCGCCGATAGCTCCTCGTGCGCCGCCTTCATTCCCGCCTCAGGCGTGGCCGCGCCGCTCATGATCTCGCCCATGTGGCGCATGAAGATCGACTCGACCTCGTTGAAGTTGGCGGGGCTTGGCACTGGCTTGGTGTCCTTCAGCGTATCGTAGTAGATCTTCGAGTTGGCCGGGAACTTCAGGAATCCTGGACTCTCCGCGACTGAGCGGCGCGCTGGAATGGCCACGCCCGCGTCGGCTGAGGCCTGAATGGTCGTCTTGCTGGTCAGCTCCTTGATCAGCTCCCAGGCCAGCGCGCCGTTCTTGGAATCCTTGGCGATGCCCCAACCGCCGACGCCGAATACGTGTGTCTGCGCCGCCTTGCGCGGCCAGTACTGCACATCGAAATCACGGAAGTTGTTGGCGATGAAGCCCTGGATCGGCCAGTGACCCCAGCCGCCCATGGCGATCTTGCCGGCCGGGAACAGATTGTCGGGGTTGGCGCCCTCCACCGCTGGCGAGACTTTATGAACATGTACCAGATCATGCACGAAGGTCATCGCTTCGATCACTTTCGGGTCGTTCAGGTTCGAGTCAGTCCAGTCGGCGTTGAGCTGGGTGGTGCCGTTGGTCAGCATCCAGGGCTGCAAGCCGAAGTTGAAATTTGGAATGCCGAAGCCGAAGATTTGATCCGCGCCGCTGCCAGTGGTCAGCTTCTTGGCGATCCCCAGGAAGTCATCCCATGTCCAATCCGGCTTGGGCGGGTCGATCCCGGCATCCTTGAACATTTTGGTATTGTAGTATATTACCATGTTGTTCCAGGAGTGCGGGATATACCAGGTCTTGCCGTCGATCTTGAACGGCGCGTTGAGCGCCGGATCGACGTCGTCGGTCAGCTCTTTGGCGCTTGGGTCGTTGGCGACGAACTCGTCGAGCGGCTGGAGCAGGCCCTTCTTGACCAGTAGCCGCGCGCCCTCGATCGCGATGTTGATGATGTCGGGCGACTGGCCGCCGGCCACTTGGGTGGTGATCTTGTTCGAGTATTCCGACCAGGTGGTGACGGGCGTGAAGTTGTCGGCGATTGTGACCTTGGGGTATTTCTGCTTGAAGCGGGCGTGAGCGTCGGCGTAGATTTTCTTGTCGGCGTCGCCGCCGAAATCGAAGATCGTCAGCGTCGCCGTCGTGTCACCGGCTGGCGCGCCGCTGGCGCCGCCGGTGGCTGGTGCGGCGGCTGGCGCGCCGCCGCAGGCTGCCAGCAGCGCGGCCATGCTGCTGGCGCCGGCCAGTTTGAGGAAGTCGCGTCGGGATGACGTGCGTCTGATGCCGTCCATGGGGGCCTCCTTGCCGGATAATCTTTACGGTCGAGCAGCACCGCCGATTATAAAGGTAAAGCCGTGATACGTCAAGAAAGTTTAGGATTAAGTTTAGTGTAAGTGGATGGTGGTAACGAAGTCGTGATGGCTGGTCTTAGCCGCTATTGTCTGTCGATCGAGGTCGTGTCTGAGGAGCTTCGGCTGCTTGTTCATTTACGTGGACAGAATTAGACCTTTTGTCTATGTAAGTGGATGCCGTTGGGAAGCCTTGTTGCTGCAGTTATAACCGTAGGCGTATATCTAGCGAGCCTGTACTACACCTCTAAATCTACTAACTACTAGACTAAAACATAAACATAGTTTATACTAAAAGTAGTTTGGTAAAGAGCTGGGGTGGATCTCATTCGCACAGCTAATAGCTGTGCGCAAGGCATAAATAACTAAACTTATTGAGTAAAATAGAGCAAGCGAGAAGCCTGTATGAGCATTCCCACGATCAAAGATGTCGCCGCTGCTGCCGGCGTCTCGACCGCGGCGGTATCGCTGTATTTGAATGACCGCGCCGGCATCAGCCAGGCCACGCGCGCCCGGATTGCCGCGACCATTAAGTCGTTGGGCTATGTGCCGCGCGCCAATGGGCGGCGCAGCGCCGGTGCGGGCTACGCGGGCATGCTGGTCGAAGAGCTGCCACTGCCGATCCACTCCGACCACTTCTACGCCCAGGTGCTGCGCGGCATCCACGCCGAAGCCGAGCGGCTTGGCTACAACCTGGTGTTGAGCGTGCTCGATCCAACGCAGGGCGGCCTGCCGCGCGTGGTGGCCGAGCAGCATGTCGCCGGCCTGCTGGCGATCGGTGGCGGCGATATTACCGACGACCTGCTCAATCGCCTGGCTGGCGAAGAGATTGCGCTGGTCGCGGTCGACAACTACAGCATGTCGCGCCATATCGATAGTGTCGTGACCGACGACCAGACCGGCGCCTACCTTGCGACGCGCCACCTGATCCAGCTGGGCCACCGCCGAATCGCCATGATCCTGGGGCCAGAGAAATACAAGCCGCTGGTCGAGCGCTATCTGGGCTACCGCCAGGCGCTGCGCGAGGCCGGTATCCCGATCGACGAGGCGCTGATGCAGCCCTCGATCTCGCGCGGCACGCCGCGTAAAGGCTACCGCGAGATGCAGCAGCTGCTTACCTGCGATCCGCGGCCCACCGCAGTGTTTGCTGTGACCGATCGCACCGCGCTTGGGGCGCTCGACGCAATTTATGAGCATGGCCTGCGTGTGCCCGACGATATCAGCCTGATCGGCTTCGACGACATCGCGCCCGGCGCGCAGGCCCGCCCGCCGCTCAGCACCATCCACCGGCCGAACTACGAGATGGGCGTGGCCGCAATGCGCCGGCTCGATGCGGTGATCACCGGCCAGTCACTCATCCCGATGAAGCTAGTGCTGTACAACGACCTGGTGGTGCGCGAATCGACTGCGGCGCCAGATCGTTGACGAAGGACGAAGGACGAAGGACGAAACAGCATCGCATCATTGGTCGTTCGTCTTTCGTCGTTGGTCGTTCGTCGTTCGCTCGCATACTCAAAGGGGAGAACTGTATGCCCTCACAACCCGATCGCTCCTGGCCCATCCTGACGCGCTACGATCAGGATCACCTGGCGCGGATCGCGCTGCCGCTAGGCGGTATTGGCACCGGCACGGTTTCGTTGGGTGGGTGCGGCAACTTGCACGATTGGGAGATCGTCAATCGGCCGGCCAAGGGCTTCACGCCGCCGAATTGCTTCTTCGCGCTGTATGCCATGCCCGCTGGCGGGCCATCCGTCACGCGCGCGCTGGAGGGTGCGCTGACGCCGCCCTACGAAGGCTCGTCAGGCAGCACCGCCGCCAACCACGGCCTGCCACGCTTCCGCTCATGCAGCTTTGCGGCCGCCTATCCCTTTGGCCAGGTGCTGCTGGCCGACCCGGATGTGCCGCTCGATCTGCGGATCGAGGCCTTCAACCCGCTCATTCCGGCCGACGCCGAGCGCAGCGGCATCCCAGTGGCGATTCTGCGCTTCGTGCTGTCCAACCCGACTGATCAGCCTGTCACCGCATCCGTCTGCGGCAGCCTGCAAAATTTCATTGGGATGGATGGCTCGGCCGGCGCACCTAGCCGCAACGTCAACCAGTTTCGGCGCACCGAGGGCACGGCGCCGCTCCAGGGCCTGGCGCTGGCCTCGGAGGGAGTCGACCCGCTGGCCGAGCAGTTTGGCACTATCGCGCTGGCCACTACCGCGACCGCGGGTGTGACCTACCGCAGCGCCTGGGCGCAGCTGAGCTGGAGCAACACGCTGCTGGATTTTTGGGATGACTTCAGCGCGGATGGCGAGCTGGATGAGCGCGCGCCGGGTGATGCCGATGCGCCGACCGCCTCGCTGGCAGTGAAGCTGACGATCGCCGCGCACGCGACCGAGTCGATCACATTCCTGCTTAGCTGGCATTTCCCCAACCGCCAATCCTGGACGCCCGGCGGCGAGGGCGAATGGCTGAGCATGGGCGCCTGCGCGAACGGCGCGCCGACGATCGGCAACTACTACGCCACCCGCTATGCCGACGCCTGGGATGTGGCAGCGCGCACAGCTGCCGCGCTGCCCGAGCTGGAAGAGCAGACATTGCGCTTTGTCAATGCATTCTGCGCCGGCGACCTGCCGGATGTGATGAAAGAGGCTGCGCTGTACAACTTGAGCACGCTGCGCAGCCAGACCTGCTTCCGCACGCCCGACGGCCGCTTCTGGGGCTGGGAGGGCTGCCACGATCACCACGGCTCGTGCTACGGCTCGTGTACGCACGTGTGGAACTACGAGCAGGCCACCGCGTTCCTGTTCGGCGATCTGGCGCGCTCGATGCGCGAGATCGAGTTCGCGCAGGCCACTACCGACGATGGGCTGATGAACTTTCGTGTACATCTGCCGCTCGAGCACGCGCTGGGCTGGGGCCTGGCCGCCGCCGATGGGCAGATGGGCTGCATCATGAAGATGTACCGCGACTGGCAGCTGGCGGGCGACGACCGGATGTTGCGCGAGCTGTGGCCACACGTGCGCGCCGCGCTGGAGTTCTGCTGGATCCCAGGTGGCTGGGATGCCGACCGCGACGGTGTCATGGAGGGCTGCCAGCACAATACCATGGATGTCGAGTACTACGGCCCGAACCCGCAGATGGGCTTTTGGTATCTGGGTGCGCTACGCGCCGGCGAGAAGATGGCGCGCTACCTGGGCGAGGGTGACTTTGCCGCGACCTGCCGCGATCTGTTCGCGCGCGGCAGTGGCTGGATCGCGACGAATCTCTTCAACGGCGACTACTACGAGCATGAGATCCGGCCGCCCGGCGATGCGGCCGCGATCGCGCCGGGGCTGCGCCACCGCAGCATGGGCGCGAGCGACCTGAGCGACCCCGATCTTCAGCTCGGCGCGGGCTGCCTGGTCGATCAGCTGGTGGGCCAATTCATGGCGCATGTCTGCGGCCTGGGCTATCTGGCCGACCCGGCGCAGATCCAGCGCACGCTGGAGAGCATCATGCGCTACAACTTCAAAACCTCGCTCTACGGCCACTTCAACCATATGCGCAGCTTCGCGCTGAACGACGAGTCGGCGCTGCTGATGGCCACCTATCCAAAGGGCCGGCGTCCCAGGCGACCGTTCCCGTACTTCACCGAGGTGATGACCGGCTTTGAGTATGCCGCCGCTATTCACATGCTCTACGAAGGCCAGGTCGACTCTGGGCTGCGCTGCATCGGCGCCATCCGCGCGCGCTACGATGGCCGGCGGCGCAGCCCGTTCAACGAGGCCGAGTGCGGCAACCACTACGCCCGCGCTATGGCTAGCTGGGCGGGCGTGCTGGCGCTGAGCGGCTTCCACTACTCTGGCGTCGAGCAGCGCATCGAGTTCGCTCCAGCCGAACATCCCAGCCAGGTGTTCTGGTCGAACGGCTACGCCTGGGGCACCTGCACACGCACGCCAATGCCGAATGGCGTGGATGTGGAGCTGACGGTGCTGCACGGCGCGCTGGCACTGCGGCAGCTGGCGATCACCGGCGTCGGCGCGACCACATTCGAGCTGCCACGCGCGATTGCGGCGGGGGGGAAGCTGCTGGTGCGGGTTGCGAAGTGACAAGGAGACAGGAGACAGGAGACAAGGTGAGTAGCAGCATTTTGTCATCTCGTCAACCACGCCGCTTGATTGTTATAGGATTTACGTAGGCCGCGGATTTTTACCCTTTGTATGGTCTTTTTTCGCCCCGCAGGGCGAAAAAAGACCATACCATAAACGTAAAGTACCATCCGACGACCGCACCCACGGCGAGCAGTTGGACGAGGCGCGACAGGTCGTTACTGGCCTGTGGAGCGCCGCGCCATTCAGCTATGCCGGCCAACATTACACAATTCACGACACACAATTTCTGCCGTCGCCAGTCCAGCCGCGTATCCCCATCTGGGTGGCGGGAGTGTGGCCCGGCACAAAGCCGTTCCGCCGCGCTGGAGGCCAATAAAGCGGTCAAGGTGCTCGAAGAAAGCGCGCTGCGCGGCGCAGCCTTCGCCGTCGGCGATGCCAAGCACTGGGATCGCCCGCTCGATGTCAACCTCAAAACTGCCGGCGACCCGTTCAGCAACAAGAACCCGGCCTACCAGATCGCCTTCTACATCCAGCATAGCGGCGTCGAGTGGGGCATCCTCACCAACGGCCGTCTGTGGCGGCTGTATCACAAGGACAGCGCCCACAAGCAGGATCGCTTCTACGAGATCGACCTGCCCTCGCTGATCGAGGCGAACGACCCCGCGGCCTTCCTGTACTTCTACGCCTTCTTTTACGGCGAAGTATAGCACCAGCCCAGGCGCGCCCAACCGTTATGTTATATAGATACAATGCCTAGCGATAGTTTGCGTTGCCTGGCATTGGGGGCGGACACATGGGTCCGCCCGAACGCCAATGCCAGGCGGGGGCGACGCGGGGCGACGCGGGGCGATGCGGGGCGACGACGTTGGGGCGGACCCACGTGATGCGGGGCGACGACGTTGGGGCGGACCCACGTGTCCGCCCGCAACGAGGAGCTACGATCCATCGCCGCGCGCCGCGAGCCAGCGCGCCGGATTAGCGGCGATGTATGTGCGAATGCGCTCCAGCGCTGTTTCGTCACGGACGATCCGCTCGTAGTAGTCGCGCTGCCAGAGCCGCCGATCGAACGCAGGCCAGCCATCATTGCGCACGCCGCGAATATAGGCATTGGTCGTCATCGTCTTGAACCACTGGATCGTCGTTCCAAGCGCGACGGCTTCAGCGCTCGACGGTTGCAGCCACACGATGCCATGCATGTGGTCTGGCATGATCACAGAGACATCCAGTGCAACTGCGAGGAACTTGTCCGGCAGCTTGCGCCACCATGCGTCGAGCATCAGTCCGGCAGCGCTTAGCTGGAGGCTGGTTCGCGTGATCGTCGCGAAGCGGCGTTCGCGTCCCGCAAAGGAGCATCCCCTCATCGAGGGCGCCGGGGCGACGCGCCCCGCTTATTCGGAAGGTTGCGAGCATTCTATAGCGCTGTGCAGCTACATTGATCCTTTGGAGTGCGGCAGCCATGCTGCCGCGCGCTGGCAGCATGGCTGCCGCACTCCAAAGTGCGTGGATCAGCTTCTTGCTCGCAGCTATAATCGGGGGCGATGCGCCCCGCTTATTCGGAAGGTTGTGAGTGTTCTAAACAAACCAGAGCGAGCGCTTTGGAAGGTTATGCGGCGCTGGAGCACGTAACACGCC
>WNFV01002827.1_pt1 | contig 26154 bp, 23 predicted proteins | sample 5400101 | NCBI WGS metagenome assembly WNFV01 (sample SAMN13153361, study PRJNA577476) | soil metagenome | isolation source: 115 cm soil or saprolite under grassland replicate 1 | place: USA:California | collected 2016-06-15
TGATCCCGCGCGGCGGCGCCGGCCTGATCCAGACCGTGGTGTCGGAGTCGACGGTGCCGGTGATCGAGACCGGCGTCGGCAACTGCCATGTGTACGTCGACGCCGACGCGGATCTCGACCTGGCCGTCACCATCCTGCTCAACGCCAAGACGCAACGGCCGAGCGTGTGCAACGCGGCCGAGTCGGTGATCGTGCACGCCGACGTCGCGAAGGCCTTTCTGGACAAGGCGTTGCCGGCCCTCGCCGACGCCGGCGTCACGGTGCACGGTGACAAGCGAGTGGTTGCCACGGGCAACCAGGTGGTGCCGGCGACCGAGGACGACTACGGCACCGAGTACCTGTCGCTCGACCTGTCCGCGGCCGTGGTGGACGACCTGGAGGCGGCGGTCGAGCACATCCGCCGGTACGGATCCGGGCACACCGAGGCGATCGTGACGCGCTCGCAGGCCGCGGCCCGGCGGTTCGTGCAGGCGGTCGACGCCGCGGCGGTGGTGGTGAACGCGAGCACCCGGTTCACCGACGGCGGCGAGTTCGGCTTCGGCGCCGAGATCGGCATCTCCACCCAGAAGCTGCACGCCCGCGGCCCGATGGGCCTGCCTGAGATGACCTCCACCAAGTACGTCGTCACCGGCGAGGGCCAGATCCGCACCTGACGGTCTAGTCGACGTCGGGTAGCGGCGCCGGGCGGCCTTCCCAGCGGGTCGACAGCACGACCGTCGTCCGGGTCCGCACCACGCCCTTGACCCGGCGGAGCTGGCCGACGGTCGCCTCCAGGGCGGCGACGTCGGCGACGCGGACCTTGACCACCAGCTCGGCGTCGCCGGCGACGAACCAGCAGTCCTCCACGGCCGGGATCGTGCGGACGGAGGCGACCACGTCATCGGTCTCGGTGTCGTCGCCCTGGAACAGCCCCACGAGTGCGCTGGTGCCGAGCCCGACCTGGTCGGGGTTCACCACCGCGCGGTAGCCCATCAGCACGCCGCGCTCCTCGAGACGTCGTACGCGCTCCTGAACGCTGGGACCGGACAGGCCGACGGTGCGCCCCAGCTCGGCCCAGCTCAACCGGCCGTTGGCGCGCAGCGCCTCGACGAGCCTGCGGTCGGTGATGTCCACGGTTCCTCCTCACTCAGCGTGAGTAGTACAGCACATCGAAGCCGAATGCGCCTCTTCACCTTTAATTCATTGGTGAGAGGCGCCAGATTGCCGTACAATCTAAAGCATGAAGGCAGTGTTGCCAACACGATCAACGTCACCAACCCTGAAGGGACCATGAACACCCCCGGCCGCCGCCGCACCTTCATCCGCCGCTTCCGGAAGAACTGATCCACACCGGGGTGGGCGCAACCAGCGCCCGCCCCGCCGCTGTGTCCGGACAACCCGTTAGGCTTCGCGCTATGTCATCTGCGCTGGTGCTGCCGCTGATCGCGGCGCTGGAGGAGTCGCCCGAGAGCTTAGGCACGTCGAAGTGGGCGTTCGGGGGCTTCGCCTTCGTCGTGCTGGTCGGCCTGCTCGCCGTCACGCTGATCTTCGGGAAGGGCCGGCCGCACAGCTGAGTGCCGTGCCGGACGACACCGTGGCAGACGCTGATCCCCGGCTCCGCCGGCTGGGTGTGATGGGTGGCACCTTCGACCCCATCCACCACGGTCACCTCGTCGCCGCGAGTGAGGTCCAGTCGTACTTCAAGCTGGACGAGGTCATCTTCGTCCCGACCGGCCAGCCCTGGCAGAAGGCCGAGCGCGAGGTGGCACCTGCCGAGGACCGGTACCTGATGACGGTCATCGCGACCGCCTCGAACCCGCGGTTCACCGTCAGCCGGGTGGATATCGACCGGCCGGGGCCGACGTACACGGCTGACACCCTGCGGGACCTGCACGCGCTGTACCCGAACAGCGAGCTCTACTTCATCACCGGTGCCGACGCGCTGGCGCAGATCCTGACCTGGCGCGACATCGACGAGATCTTCGAGCTCGCGCACTTCGTCGGCTGTACCCGGCCGGGCACCGAGGACCTGAAGCTGCCGCTGGACCAGCTACCTGGCGACCGGCTCACGCTGCTAGAGGTGCCGGCGCTGGCGATCTCGTCCACCGAGTGCCGCCAGCGCGTCGCGGCCGGCGAGCCGACGTGGTACCTGGTGCCCGACGGCATCGTGCAGTACATCGCCAAGCGAAACCTCTATACCTAGAAGGACTTCATGCCTGCTACCGAACGAGCCGTCGAGCTGCTGACCGCGGCCGCCGAGGCCGCGCACGACAAGAAGGCGGAGAACGTGATCGCGTTCGACGTCTCCGAGCAGCTCGCGATCACCGACGGCTTCCTGATCGCGTCGGCGTCCAACGACCGCCAGGTGCGCGCGATCGTCGACGCGATCGAGGAGAAGCTGCGCGAGCACGACGCCAAGCCGGTACGACGCGAAGGCGAGCGTGAGGGCCGCTGGGTGCTGCTCGACTACCTGGACGTGGTGATCCACGTCCAGCACGACGAGGAGCGGGTCTTCTACTCGCTCGAGCGGCTCTGGCGGGACTGCCCGATCATCCCGCTGCCCTCCTTCGGCCCCGGCCCGGACACGGGCGAATGACGGCCGGCCGGCTGGTCGTCTGGCGGCACGGCCGAACGGAGTGGAACCTCGACGGCCGGGTCCAGGGCCAGGCAGACGTCCCGCTCGACTCCGTCGGCGTGGCACAGGCGCGCGAGGCAGCGGCCCGGCTGGCATCGCTGAACCCGGTGCGGATCGTCTCCAGCGACCTGTCCCGCGCGGCGGTCACGGCCGGTGAGCTGTCCCGGCTGACCGGCGTCGAGGTCGAGTACGACGAGGCGATGCGCGAGATCAACGTCGGCGACTGGCAGGGCCTGACCATGGAGCAGGTGGCCGAGAAGTTCCCCGACGTCGCCGAGATCATCACCGCCGGCGAGATGGGCGTCCGAGACGTACGCCGCGGCATCACTGGCGAGACCCTTACCGAGGTCGCGATCCGCTTCGGCGCGGCTCTGACCCGTGCGGTGTCGAAGGGCGTGCAGGGCGACACGGTCGTGGTCGTCGCGCACGGGCTGGCCGCGCGGGTCGGGATCACGCACTGGCTGGGCGTCCCGTTCGAGCACTGGGGCGCCTTCGGCGGCCTCTCGAACTGCGCCTGGAGCTCGCTGCTGCTGGGCCGCAACGGCCGCTGGCGCGTCGAGGAGTGGAACGCCGGATCCCTCCCCGAACCGGTCCTCAGCGACGACCCTCAGAAGTAGCCGCGGCGATTTCGTGTTCAGGGCCGGGGTCGGCTAAACTCTCCGAGTCCTGAACGGGATGCGGGGCTATGGCGCAGTTGGTAGCGCGCTTCCATGGCATGGAAGAGGTCAGGGGTTCGAATCCCCTTAGCTCCACCGCGGGGTCACAGGCCAGTTTTCCGCTCCGGAGACTGGCCTTTTCGATGCCGTGGTGCGAAGGGTGTTCTGGGCGAGCGGGATGAGCTGCCGGCCCATGTCCGTGAGCTGCAGATTGCGGTTGGTACGGACGAAGAGCCGCCCCCCGAGCGTGCGCTCCAGGCGCCGGATCTGTTCCGAGAGGCTGGGCTGGAAGGACCCGTGCTCGACGGCGGCGAGGAAGTACTCGAGCTGCCGCAGGCTGGGCCGACCCGTCATGCCGCCAGCGTCTCACGGACGAGTCTTGGTCAGGTGGTGATGAACGTGGCGAGGATGGGGGCGAGAACGTCCTCCGGTACGACGTGGGCGTGGCCGGGGATAACCTCGTGGCGGGCGTCGGGGATGGTGTCGGCGAGGTGCTGGCCGGTCGCGATCATCCAGTCGGGGCTCGCGCCGCCGCTGATCACCAGGGTCGGGACGGCGACCTTCGCGGCCAGCTCGGCCGGGAGCACGCCACCCGTGGTCAGGTCGCCCATCACCTCGGAGTCGTAGGCGAGCGAGGGCGCGAGCGCCGCCATCGCCGGCCAGGCGGGCGACCGGCGCAGCTGGTCGAGCAGCGCGTCCGGCATCCCGGTCAGCGAGCAGAACAGTGCGATCGCGTCGCCGCGGCGGTCGTTGGCGAGCAGCGCCCGAAGGTTCTCGCCGTACTCGCGCGCGGCGTGCCGGTGGTCCGCGGAGTCCGGCCCGTACGGCGCCTCGTGGAGCACCAGCCTGGTCAGCGGCAGGCCGTGCGCGGCGGCCCGCAGGGCCAGAGCGGCACCCGACGAGTGCCCGTACAACGACGCCGCGCCGCCCGACGCGTCGATCAGCGCCGCCAGGTCCTCGATCTCGCGCTCCACGGCGTACGGCCGGGTGTCGCCGCTGTCCCCGCGGCCGCGCCGGTCGTAGTTCAGCACCGGCACGTGCTTCGCGAGCTCCTCGGCGATCCCGCGTGTGACCGCGCGCGAACAGGTGGCGCCGCCCGCGACGATCACCGGCTCACCCTCGCCCAGCCGGTCGTACGCGATCACCGTGCCGTCGGCCGATGTGACTGTGTCCATGACCAGACCTCCGTTGGTCAGCAGGAGTGCTCCACGGACTCCGACTCGCGCCGGCTCCAAAACTCATCGCGGCGAGCAGGTCACCCGCTGAGCGCTCAACTACTTCCGCCGGTCGCGGAACGGGCGTAGAAAGGCGGCGTGCGGGCCCGACTGCATTGGGAGGTGCGTCGTGAGGCTTTGGAGAGTGGGGAACGCGGTGGCGGCAGGAGTGCTGCTGGCGGCCGGCGCGATGGCGGTGGCGGTCGCGGACGACGGCCAGGACGACCGGACGTCGATCTACGAGATCCAGCTGACCGGCTACGAGGAGGACCCGCAGGCGCTGTCGACCACCGGTGGCGGAAGCGTGCGGATCCGGATCGACGACGAGGCGATCGAGTACCGGCTCAGCTACGCGGACCTGGAAGGGACGGTCCTGCAATCGCACATCCACCTCGGCAACCGGTCGCAGAGCGGCGGGGTGTCGGTGTTCTTCTGCAGCAACCTCGGCAACGGCCCGGCCGGGACGCCGGCCTGCCCGGCTCAGCCAGGGGTGGTCGAGGGCACGCTGCACCCGGCCGATGTGGTCGGCCCGGCGGGGCAGGGGATCGCGCCGGGTGAGTTCGCCGAGCTGGTGGCGGCGATCCGGAACGGCACGGCGTACGCGAACGTGCACTCGTCGAAGTACCCGGGCGGGGAGATCCGGGGGCAGCTCGATCACCACTGACACCATGGGCGGGTGCTCAGGTACGCGGTGGTCGGCGGCGGCATCATCGGTACGGCGGTCGCCCGCCGGCTGACCGAGGTGCTGCCGGACGCGTCGGTGACGGTGCTGGAGAAGGAGCACGAGCTGGCCGCGCACCAGACCGGGCACAACAGCGGCGTCGTGCACGCCGGGCTGTACTACGAGCCGGGCTCGCTGAAGGCGCGGCTGTGCCGGCGCGGGATGACGCTGCTGAAGGAGTTCTGCGCCGAGCGCGGCCTGCCGTACGACGAGTGCGGCAAGGTGCTCGTCGCGCTCGACGACGTCGAGCGTGGCCGGCTGGACGCGATCGAGGACCGCGCCCGGCGCAACGGTGTGCCGGACGTGCGCCGGCTGACCGCGGACGAGCTGCGCGAGGTGGAGCCGCACGTGCGCGGGGTGGCCGGGCTGCACTCGCCGTCGACCGCGATCACCGACTTCGCCGCCGTCACCCGGGCGCTCGCCGCCGACGCCGTCGCCGCGGGTGCGTCGGTCCGGTACGGCATTAGGGTCACCGGGCTGACCACCAGCGCCGGCGAGGTCGTTGTCACCGGCAACGATTTCGGCGAGGCGTTCGACCACGTCGTCGTGTGCGCCGGGCTGCAGGCCGACCGGCTGGCCGTGCTGGCGGGGGACGACCCGGACCCGCGGATCGTGCCGTTCCGCGGCGAGTACCACCTGCTCCGCGCGGAGCGGCGCGAACTGGTGCGCGGGCTCGTCTATCCGGTACCCGACCCGCGGTACCCGTTCCTCGGCGTACATCTCACGAAGCGGGTCGACGGCGAGGTGCTGGTGGGGCCCAACGCCGTACTGGCGCTGGCGCGGGAGGGGTACCGCAGGCGGGACGTGTCGGCTGCCGACCTGCGCGACGTGCTCGCGTGGCCGGGGTTCCGGCGGTTCGCGCGGCAGCACTGGCGGACCGGGGTGCGCGAGCTCGACGGATCGATGCGGAAGCGGGCGTTCGTGGCGGCCGCGCGACGGTACGTGCCCGAGCTGCGGGCGGCCGACGTGGTGCCCGGACCCAGCGGCGTCCGGGCCCAGGCTCTGGCGCTGGACGGGTCGCTGGTCGACGACTTCAGGCTGTCGCGGACCGGGCGGGTGACCAGCCTGCGCAACGCGCCGTCGCCGGCCGCGACGTCGTCACTCGCGATCGCCGAGCACCTCGTCGGCCTCGTGCTGGACTCCTGAGTCCGGAAAGGTCAGGATGCCGGTTGCGGGCCGCGGGGCCTCCACGAGACCCTGATCCGGTCGGCGCAGCGCGACGCCGGGGTGGCCGTCGCACGACGTGAAGGAGGCGCCATGTCTCTGCAGTCCGATCCTGATGACGAGTTCGACGACGAGTACGACGGCGACTCCCTGGACTTCGACGACGGGTACGACGACGGCGACGACGATCTCGACGACGACGGTCTCGACGAGGCGCTCGGGGACGACGGCGCGCTGGACGACGCCGGCGACGACTTCGAGCTGGACGAGGACGAGTTCGAGGACTGACCCGGGCGCCCGCCGGTCGTCATACTGAGCGGATGGTCCGGGCCGGCGACGTCGAGGAGACGCTGGACCCGGTGGTCCTGGCCATGCTCGGCGACGTCGCCGGGCGCCGGATCCTGTACGCCGGCAGCAGGCCCGGCCGGATCGGCCTGCTGCTCACCACCAGGGGCGCCGACGTCACCTCGTTGTCCCCGCCGGACGCGCCGGCCGGTGACGGCGCGCGGGTGATCCGCGCCGCGCTCGGCGACGTCCAGTTCCAGCCGGTGTACGACGTGGTGCTCGCGGACCTGGTGCTGGACCGGGCCGAGGACTGGGAACCGGCCCTGCAGACCGCTGTACGCGCGTTGAAGCCCGGCGGGCAGCTGGTGTTCTCGGTCGAACACCCCTTGTTCTCCGTGGGTTCGGGGTGGCCGGAGTATGCCGAGGTCCGGCAGGACGAAGCCGGCGTCGTGCACCGGCCGCTGTCCACATACCTGAACGCGGTGATCGCCGCGGGCTGCCAGCTCACCGAGATCGCCGAGCCCGGCTATCTCGTCGTCTCGGCCCAGCGGATCCGCAAGTGAGTCCCGATCGGCCGCCGGGATTGTCGGAGGACGCACCCGCTGGACGACGCTCAGCGACCCGGAGGGCAACGTGTTCGACATCGGCCTCGCGCACTGACCTTGAGGGTCGTGGAGACTGGGGGCATGCTCCGCAGCACCCAGTCCCGCCCGGACGACCTGGACGAGCCGCCGATGCGGGGAGCCGCGTCGCGGTCGCGCAAGGGGAAGTGGGCGCGCGGGCGGATACTCGCCGCGCTCGCGGTCCTGGCCGCGCTGGTGATGTACTTCCACGGCCATGTGCCCAACTCGCCGGGCAACCTGGGCAGTCTGCTGGAGACGTTCCTGCCCTGGGTGGGCGTCACGCTTCCGGTGCTCGCCGTCGCCGGCGTCGTACGGCGGTCGGCGACGGCCGGTGTCGCGCTGCTGGTGCCCGCGCTGGTCTGGGTCGCGCTGTTCGGGGAGCTGGTGGTGCCGGGCAAGGGCGGCGGCACGCACAACCTCCGGGTGCTGACCCACAACGTGGACGCCGCGAACACCGACCACGCCGGGACCGCCCGCGAGGTGCTGGCGGCGGACGCGGACGTGGTCGCACTGGAGGAGATGACCCCGAGCGCGCTCAGGACGTACGAGAAGGCGTTCGCGGCGCGGTATCCCTACCACGTGAAGCGCAGCACGGTCGGGCTGTGGTCGCGCTATCCGATCGCCGAGTCCGGCTCGGTCGACATCGGGCTGAGCTGGACCCGGGCGCTGCGCGCGCAGGTGGCGACGCCGGAGGGTGACGTCGCCTTCTACGTGGCGCACCTGGCCTCGGTGCGGATCGGGTCCAGCGGGTTCACCGCGAACCAGCGCAACCAGACGATCGAGCTGCTCGGCCGCCGGATCGCCGACGAGAAGCTCGACCGGGTGGTGCTGATGGGCGACCTGAACGGCACCGCGAACGACCGCAGCCTGGCGCCGATCACCTCCGGGCTGCGATCCGCACAGGGCGCCGCGGGCAACGGGTTCGGATTCAGCTGGCCGGCCGCGTTCCCGATGGCGCGGATCGACCACGTGCTGCTGCGCGGCGTCGAGCCGGCCAGGGCGTGGGTGCTGCCGCGCACCGGCAGCGACCACCGCCCGGTCGCCGCCGACCTGCGGATCTGACCGGGGTCGCGTACGGCAACGTGAACCCGTTCGCCACCACGGCGACGCCTCACGCCGGCCACAGCCCCGATCCGCGTGGGTTGACTGGGAGCGGAATCCAGGGCGACGCGCCGATCGAGCATGCGCTACCCTGACGTCGTGCGAGTGATCCTGCTCCTTAGTTAGCCGTACTGGCATCCAGGCGCCGCAGCAGCGCCGGCCGGTACGGCGACCCCTCCTGTGCGGGGGGCTTTGTCATTTCTGGCCACCTTTCTGGCAGGGTTTTCCTCGAGCACCAATCAGACGATGCAGGAGTACGACGTGACCGAGCAGGCGGAGCAGACCGCGACCGACCCGGCGACCGAACACGGCGGGTACGACTTCGAGGCCATCCAGGCCAAGTGGCGGCCGGTGTGGGACAAGCTCGACCCGTTCAAGGCGCGCGACGACGGCAGGTCCGAGCGGCGCTACGCGCTGACGATGTTCCCGTACCCGTCGGGCGACCTGCACATGGGGCACGGCGAGGTGTTCGCGCTGCACGACGTGCTGGCCCGGTACTGGTTCCAGCAGGGGTACGACGTGCTGAACCCGATCGGCTGGGACTCGTTCGGCCTGCCCGCGGAGAACGCCGCGATCAAGCGCAACGAGCACCCGGCGACGTACACCTACGCGAACATCGACACCCAGGCCGAGTCGATCCGGCGGTACGCGATCAGCTTCGACTGGTCGCGCCGGCTGCACACGTCGGACCCGGCGTACTACCGCTGGACCCAGTGGCTGTTCCTGCGGTTCTACGAACGCGGCCTGGCGTACCGCAAGGCGTCGTACGTGAACTGGTGCCCGAACGACCAGACCGTGCTGGCGAACGAACAAGTTGTCCAGGGCAACTGTGAGCGCTGCGGCGCGGCGGTGACCAAGCGCGAGCTGACCCAGTGGTACTTCAAGGTCACCCAGTACGCCGACCAATTGCTGGACGACATGGAGCAGCTGAGCGGGTCGTGGCCCGAGCGGGTGCTGACGATGCAGCGGAACTGGATCGGCCGCTCCGAGGGCGCGTTCGCGGATTTCGCGGTCGACGGGCACGCTCCGATCAAGGTCTTCACCACGCGGCCGGACACGCTGTTCGGCGCGACCTTCATGGTGGTGGCGCCGGACTCCAAGCTGGCCGGCGAGATCTGCGCGCCGGAGCAGCGGGAGCCGTTCGAGGCGTACCTGGACAAGGTCAAGAGCGAGACCGAGATCGACCGGCTGAGCACCGAGCGGGACAAGACCGGCGTCTTCCTGGGCGTCTACGCGACCAACCCGGTGAACGGCGCGAAGATCCCGGTCTGGGCGGCCGACTACGTGCTGGCCGACTACGGCACCGGCGCGATCATGGCGGTGCCCGGGCAGGACACCCGGGACTGGGAGTTCGCGGAGAAGTTCGAGCTGCCGATCGTCCGGACCGTCCAGCCGGAGGAGGGTTTCGAGGGCAGGGCGTACACCGGTGAGGGCCCGGCGATCAACTCCGCCAACGACGAGGTCAGCCTGAACGGGCTGGGTGTCGCCGAGGCGAAGACCCGGATCATCGACTGGCTCGAGTCCAAGGGCTCGGGCGAGCGGACGATCAACTACCGGCTGCGCGACTGGCTGCTGAGCCGGCAGCGGTTCTGGGGCTGCCCGATCCCGGTCATCCACTGCGACTCGTGCGGCGAGGTCCCGGTGCCGGACGACCAGCTGCCTGTCGAGCTGCCCGACCTGCGCGGGCAGGACCTGGCGCCGAAGGGGGTGTCGCCGCTGGCCGCCGCGACCGACTGGGTGAACGTCGACTGCCCGAAGTGCGGCGGCGCCGCGAAGCGGGACAGCGACACGATGGACACCTTCGTCGACTCGTCCTGGTACTTCCTGCGGTACTGCTCGCCGGACTACACCGAGGGTCCGTTCGACGTCGAAGCGGTCCGGAGGTGGATGCCCGCTCAGCAGTATGTGGGGGGAGTAGAGCACGCGATCCTGCACCTGCTGTACTCCCGGTTCTTCACCAAGGTCCTGCGGGACATGGGCATGCTGGACTTCGACGAGCCGTTCACCGCGCTGCTGAACCAGGGCCAGGTGATCAACCAGGGCAAGGCGATGAGCAAGTCGCTGGGCAACGGTGTCGACCTGGGCGAGCAGCTGGACTCGTTCGGTGTCGACGCGGTGCGGCTGACGATGGTGTTCGCCGGCCCGCCGGACGACGACATCGACTGGGCCGACATGTCGCCGGGCGGTTCGCTGCGGTTCCTGCAGCGCGCCTGGCGGCTGAGCGGCGACGTCATCAGCGAGCCCGGCGCAGACCCGGCCACCGGTGACGTGTCGTTGCGCAAGGCAACGGCCCGGACGGTGCACGACGCGGCCGAGCTGATCGAGTCGCAGCGGTTCAACGTGATGGTCGCGCGGATCATGGAGCTGGTGAACGCGACCCGCAAGGCGATCGACTCCGGCCCGGGCGCGTCCGACCCGGCCGTGCGAGAGGCCACCGAGGCGATCGCGATCCTGCTGAGCCTGGTCGCGCCGTACACGGCCGAGGACATGTGGGAGCGGCTGGGCCACACGCCTTCGGTGGCGCGCGCGGGCTGGCCGGTGGTGGACGAGGCGCTGCTGGTCGAGGAGTCCGTCACCTGCGTCGTCCAGGTCGCCGGCAAGGTCAAGGACCGGCTGGAGGTGCCGCCGTCGATCAGCGACGCCGACCTGGAGCAGCTGGCTCTGGCGTCGGAGGCGGTGCGGAAGGCGCTGGACGGCCGTGCGGTGCGCAAGGTGATCGTGCGCGCCCCCAAGCTGGTCAACATCGTCGCCTGATGCACAGCGAGCTGATCAGCGTCGCGACCGGGTCGCGCGAGGTCGTGCACGACCTGACCGAGGTGTGCCAGCGGTTCGTCGCCGCGTCCGCGCACGCGGCGCACGGCGACGGGCTGCTGCACGTGTTCGTCCCGCACGCGACCGCGGGTGTGGCGATCCTGGAGACCGGCGCGGGCAGCGACACCGACCTGCTCGCCGTGCTGGAGGACCTGCTGCCGCGCGACTTCCGGTGGCGGCACGCGCATGGCAGCCCGGGTCACGGGCGGGATCACGTACTACCCGCGCTGATCCCGCCGTACGCGACGATCCCGGTGATCGGCCGCCGGCTCGCCCTCGGCACCTGGCAGTCGATCTGCCTGGTCGACACCAACGTCGACAATCCGGACCGGCAAGTCCGCCTTTCTTGGTTGCCGGGTTAGTTATTCGGTTGATACCTCAGGTTCGATTAGCCAGAAATTGCCAATTCCGTCACACCGCTGAAACACACGTCCGGTGGGATGTACTCATGCCAGCCACCATCATCCGACTCGGAGCAGATCTGCTGATCCGCGCGACCAGCGGGATCTGCGACCGCAGCCGCCTCAACGCCGAGCTGGCCGGCGCCGTCATCGAGGCGCGCCGGCACGACTGGACCGCCGTCGCCGCCCTGTACGACGCCCTCTACGACACCCCGCCCGTCGGCCGCCCCACGCGCCGCCCCCTCGTCGCCTGACGGTCCCGACGTACGACGCCCCGCGTCGCCTGACGCCCTCGCCATCCGAGCCGGGCGGCCGGCTCGATCGCCCCGCCCCGCCTCCAGGACCGCCCACCGGGCGCGACTTCCCTTGTCGACACGCCGCTCATTGTGCAAGTTGACTTGCAGGCACGCCGTCCGACGGGAATCCACGCGGCGTGTCTGCAAGGTGAGTGGCCATTCGACGGCGTGTCTGCAAGGTAAGTGCGCCGTTGTACGGCGTGCCGGCAAGGTGAGTCGCGGGTGGGGACTGGTGTGTCTGGAAGGTCTCAGTGGGCGCGAAAGGAGCGGTGTGACGGATCGCGGTAGGTTGTGCGTGGTTCGGAAGCGGGGGAGAGGGCAGGTGGGTCGGTGTCGGGCAGCAACGGTCAGTCGCAGCCGCGGCAGGGTTTCGCCGCCGTGCTGCTGGACTCCCGGTTGCGTGCGGCACTGTCCCAGGAGGAGCTCGCCGATCGCGCCGGGCTGAGCGTCCGCACCATCCGTGAGCTCGAGGCGGGCCGGGTCGCGCGGCCGCGCAAGGACTCGGTCCGGCTGCTCGCCGAGGCGCTCGGCCTCGAAGGTCGACCCGCGCAGGAGTTTCTCGCCGCCGCCGGTCACGGCGTACCGCTGACCGTCGCCGTCGCGGAGCCCGCCGGGTTGCGCTGGCGCGGCATCCGGCCGATCCCGGACGGGCTGGTCGGCCGCGAACGCGAGCTGGCCGAGCTCGAGGACCTGCTGCGCAAGCACCGGCTGGTCACGCTGGTCGGGCCGGGCGGCGTCGGCAAGACCGAGCTCGCGCTGGCCGCGGCGGACCGGTTCTACGGTGCCGACACCACGGTGGTCGTCGTGGACCTGACGATGGTGCAGCGCGACGCCGCCGTACCGTCCGCGATCCTGGACGCGTTCGGCACCGCACCCGGTACGACGGACCTCGACGACCTGCTCTCGCACCGCCCGCCGGGCGATCTGGTGATCGTGGAGGACAACGCCGAGCACGTTCTCGACGGGGTCGCGATCGTGGCGAACCGGATGGTGCGCAGCTATCCCGGCATCGGGGTGCTGGTCACCTCGCGGATCCCGCTCGGGCTTCCCGAAGAGGTGGTCCGGCGGGTGTCGGTGCTGCCGGTGCCCGGGACCGACGACGACCTCGAGGCGATCCTGGCCAGCCCGGCAGTGGAGATGTTCACCCGGCGCGCGGCGCGGGTGCGGCCGGACTTCGCGGTCACCGAGCACAACGCCGCCACCGTCGCCCGGCTGTGCCGGCGGCTGGACGGGCTGCCGCTGGCGCTCGAGCTGGCCGCGGCGCGGGTCGGGTCGCTGTCGGTGGAGGCGATCCTGGCCGCGCTCGACGACCGGTTCCAGGTGCTCTCCGGGCCGCGCCGGTTCGGCGCCCCGCACCAGCGCACGCTCGCGGACACGATCGCGTGGAGCGTGGACGCGCTGACCGATCCGGCGCGGCAGCTGCTGTACCGGACCTCGATGCTCGGATTGCCGTTCACCCTGCAGGCGGTGGCCGGGATCTGCGCCGGCGACCCGGTCGACGCGCGCGGGGTGCCGGGGCTGCTGGCCGAGCTGGTGGACAAGTCGCTGCTGCAGCCGGTCGAGGAGTACGAGCAGCTGTACGGCAGCCGGTACAAGATGCTCGAGACGATCCGCGAGCACGCCGCCGCCGGGCTGGCCGGCACCACCGACGAGCTGCGCGATCGCGCCGTCGCCTGGTGCCTGGAGTACGCGAACGGCCTCGAAGGCGCCTGGGCCAGCACCGAACGCGAGCGCCGGTACCGGGCCGCGAACGCGAACTCGGCCACCTTCGAGGTCGCCCTGGACCGCGCCGCCGAGCTGGAGGAGTGGGACACCGCCGCGCAGATCGTGCTCGGCTTCCGGGTCGCCTGGCAGTACCAGGCCAGCGTCGCCGAGGCCGGTATCGGCTGGGCCACCCGCTGCGCCGAGGCCGTCGACGACAAGGAGACCCGTGGCAAGCTGCGCGCGATCGCCGGCCGGCTGTCGAATCTGACCGGCGACATCCGCGCCGCCCGGCGGAACTACGCCGAGGCGCGGCAGCTGATCCCGCCGACCATCGACCTCGGTCTCGCCGCCCGGGCCGGCTGGGTGTCGTCGGGCTCGCACCTGCTGGACCGCGACAGCCTGGCCGAGATCCCGTCGCTGGTCGCCGACGCCCTTGCCCACGGCAACGTTCAGCGCGCCGCCACCGCGCAGGGCACCTGCGGCCTGGCGCTGGCTCGCTGGGGCAGGCTCGAGGAGGCCAAGGACCTGCTGCTGGCGTGGCACAAGGCGCTGGAGAACCCCGGCGTGCACCCGGACGAGGTCGCGTACATCGCGTTGAGCCGGATCGAGGTCGAGCTCGGCAACCTCGAGCAGGCCCGCGTCTGGGGCGAGCTCGCGCAGGCGACCCAGCCCCCCGACGACCCCGAACGCACCCGGGTCGCGAGCTGCCTGGCGATCGTCGCGTTCCACGCCGGTGACCACGCCAGCGCGCGCACGCTCATCGACGAGGCGGTCGCGGACGTCAAGGGCCACCGCGGCTACTTCGACTACCTGGTGATGGTCTACCGCAGTCGGTTGGCACGGCTCGACGGCGACATCCCGCAGGCCGTTACCGCCGTACGCGAAGCGATCGCCCGGCTGGTCGTCGAGGGCCGGGTCGTCTACCTGCTCGACGTACTTCCCGAGGCGGTCGCCGTGCTGCGCGCCCGCGGCGACGACACCGCCGCCGACCGCCTTGCCGCGGCCCTGCTCGGCTGGCAGTCCACCATGGGCCCGCGCATCCTCCCCACCGCCCTGGCCGTCCTCATCGAGGCCGCCGTCGGCGTCACCCCCGCCCCGGACTGGCCCCAGCCCGACCCGGCCGAAGCCGTACGCCACCTGGCCGACGAAGCCCTCGCCGCCCTCACCTGACCCCGTACGGCGTTATCAACCCGCGCCACCTCGTCGTACCAGCTCCTCCAACCCCCAAGAAATCGCGTCGAGTCGTGGATTTCCGTGCTGGGTAAGCGTTTTCCGGCGACCGAAATCCACGACTCGGCGGGAGAAGGCACGGCGGGATCGGCGGCGGGGGTCGATTTCAGGAGCCGGGATGGCGGCGTACGGCGGGTGGGGGCGGACGGGGACACGCCGGGGGAGATGACGCGGGAGGGGCGAAACTGCCGGGTAACTGCCGGTTGTTCTGCCTCGTCGGGCGGGTAGTGGTCGCGAAGAATCTTGGTCGTAGGGAAGTCCGGTCTACGGAAAAGAGTTCAGGTGTCCAACTCGGGCGAAGCGCGGCAGACGGGGTCGGTGACGGTGGCGACGGGAACCACCACCCTCACCAAGCTGTCCGCTCCCGTCCCGGTCGGTCGCCTGGCGACGCGGACCAGCTCCGACATCCGAATGGTGGGGGCGCCGATCGGTTGTCGTGACGTCCGGGTGCTCGACCGTGCCGGAACGACCTGCCTGGCACCGCACCGGGCGGTGGCCGCAGGTTGCTCTTACGAGCAGCCGGCGCGCCGCCGGCCCGGTGTCGGAAGGGGGATGCCAGCACCCTGGCCCGCGTCGAGCGAGGGCTCCGGCAGCTGCTTCAGGGGACGGCTGCGGGACCTCCACGCCGAACGGTCCGGCAGGGGGAAGCCGGATCGCTCCGGCGCAGGCCAGGGACTTCGGGGACAACACGGGGGAACCGGCAGGGGGAGCTGACACTCGGGGGGAGTCAGCGGGTGAGCGGGGTGGAGCCGTGGAGGGGCGGCTACCACCCCGTTTCAGGTTTGTGGTTACCCCGCGCGTTCGAATTGAACTCTCCGGTAGCCTCCTGCCATGTCAGCGCAGGTCCACATCGTCACCGACTCGACGGCCGGGTTGTCGGCCGCCGAGGTGGACCGGTACGGCATCACCGTCGTACCGCTGCAGGTGATCATCGGCGGCATCTCGTACGACGAGGGCGCGGCGACGTCGGAAAGCGTGACCGAGGCGTTGAGGTCCTGGACCCCGGTCTCCACCAGCCGCCCGGCGCCACAGGCCTTCACCGACGCGTACACCGCGTGCGCCGAGGCGGGCGCCACCGAGATCGTCTCGATCCACCTGTCGGCCGAGATGTCCGGGACCTTCGAGTCCGCGATGATCGGCGCCAAGGAGTCGCCCGTACCGGTCCGGCACCTCGACGCGAAGACGCTCGGGATGGGCCTCGGCTTCCCGGTGATCACCGCGGCCGAGACCGCCCAGCGCGGCGCGGACGGCGCCGAGGTGGAGGCGGCGGCGCAGGCCCGGATCCAGGCGGTGTCGTCGTTCTTCTACGTCGACACGCTGGAGTACCTGCGACGTGGCGGCCGGATCGGCGCCGCCCAGGCGCTGCTCGGCGCGGCGCTCGCGGTGAAGCCGTTGCTGACCATCACCGACGGCCGGATCGTGCCACTGGAGAAGGTACGCACGTCGGCCCGTGCGATCGCCCGGCTCGGTGACATCGCCGCGGAGCGCGCCGGCAAGGGGCCGGTCGACATCGCCGTGCACCACCTGGGCAACCTGGCCGCGGCCGAGGGACTCGCGAACACGCTGTCCGAGCGGCTGCCGGAGGCCGGCGACATTCTGGTCCGCGACGTCGGCGCGGTGATCGGCGCCCACGTCGGGCCCGGCGTACTGGCGGTCGTGGTGGCGCCGCGCCGGTCCTGATCCTCCACGCGCGATGAGTTCCAGGCCGCTCGACGGTCTGTGGGTCATGACCTCTACCTATGACGTCAGGCTCGCGGTCCGGGATCGGCGGCGCTTGTTCGCGCTCGGGCTGCTGTGCATGGCCTTCTTCGTCGAGGTGCTGAGCTCGACGAGTGTCTTCACCGCGGCGCCGTCGATGGCGGCCGACCTCGGGCTGTCGCCGGCCGGCGCCCAGTGGACGTTCACCGCGTGCACGTTGCCGGGTGGGGCACTGCTGCTGCTCGGCGGCCGGTTGGCGGACGGGTTCGGGGCACGCCGGGTGTTCGTGTGCGGGTTGGCGCTGCTGGTCGTCGCATCGCTGGTCTGCGGGCTGGCGCCGACGCCGGCGGTGCTGATCTCGGCGCGGGTGGGCCAGGGGGTGTCGGCCGCGCTGCTGATGCCGGCGGCGCTGTCGCTGGTGGTGTCGACGTTCGACGACGAGTCCGAGCGGAACAAGGCGCTGGCGGCGTGGTCGGCGGTCGGCGGGATGGGCGCGACGGGCGGGCTGCTGCTCGGCGGCGTGGTGACGCAGGCGCTCGGCTGGCCGTGGGTGTTCCTGGTGAACGTGCCGGTCGGCCTGGTGATGCTCGCCCTGTGCCCGGTGCTGCTCGTCTCGGCCCGGCCCGTCGCGGGCAGGGTGCGGCTGGATGTGCCGGGCGCGATGCTCGTCACGGTCGCGCTGGGGCTGATCGTGTACGGGACCAGCCGGGTGCCGGACGACGGCTGGCTGCGCCCCGGGGCCTCCGGCTGCGTGGTGGCCGGCCTGGTGCTGCTGATCGTGTTCGTGATGGTGGAGGCGCGGACCCGGATGCCGCTGCTGCCGCTGAGGTTGTTCCGGAGCCGCTCTGTCGTCGGCGGCAATCTCGTGCTCGTCGCGGCCGGGATGTCCGTCGACGGGCTGCTCTTCACCATGACGAACGAGACCCAGGGGACGCTCGGCTACTCGGCCTGGCGGTTCGGGCTGCTCACCTCGGTGATGACCGTGTCGTCGGTCGGGGCCGCGTACCTGGCACAGCGTGGGGTCGCGTTGCGCGGCGTCCGCGTCGTGGCGGCGGTGGGAACGACGATGCTCGGCCTGACCTGTCTCACCATGGCGTGGAGCACGTACGTCGCGCGGCCGGGCTGGTTGCTCCTGCTCGGGATGCTGCTGTTCGGGCTCGGGATGGGCGGCGCCTACGTGGCCGGCTCGATCGCGTCTCTCGCGGATGTGGGTGATGCCGACACAGGCATCGCTGCGGGCCTCCAGAACGTTTCCTTCACCATCGGTACGACGCTCGGCGTCGCGCTCCTCTCGACCGTGGCGGCCACGCGAGCTACGACGGCGCAGGTGGCGCCCATGGCCGGGTACCGCGCTGCCTTCGTTGCCGGCGTCGCGATCGCCCTCGCCGGCACCGCGGCCACACGCGTCCTCCGGCGCACACGTGCCAGGTAACCCCGGGCCGCGCCGCCAGGCAGGCCTGCTCAGCCGGTGCAAGTGACGGATTTCGTCCACAGCCGTGGGCTGAAGGCGGGCTGTCCACATGTCTCGCGGATGGCCGGTCAGCCGGGGCGGGGACTCGTACGTTCCCGGCGTGAACCCATTCCGCCGATCCGAGCCCCAACCGCCCGACGAGGCCGCGCGGCAGCGTGCCCTCGCAAGGCTCGCCGCCGCGTCCGGCAGGTTGCCCCGCGCACAGTTGCTCGCGAGCGACCGAGCGGGGGCGGCGGGCGTGCAGCCGGCCGCAGGGAATCTCGACGGGGCGCTCCGCGCGGGGTCTGACGATTCCCATGACCGCGGGCGGTCCGGCGACGTGCGGTGGGCCGGATCCGATACCGCGGCCGGCGGTGGCCGGCGTTCTGCTGTCCAGGTGGACGACGAGATGGAGGAGCCGATGACGGGTGGGTGGGTGCCGGAGGTGCGCGGACGCGACGACGGGCCTGGTGGGCAGGCGGCGCCGCTGGAGCGGTTGCGTGATGCGCGGTTGTCGCTGTCGGTGCGGCACGTCGTGGTGATCGCGCTGGTGCTGGTGGTCGGCATCGGGTGGGGTGTGATGACGCTGCTGCGGTCGCGTCCGGTCCCGGTGTCGCGGCCGGTGGCGGGGATCGTGACCGGCAGCCCGGTCGCTGTCGCGGGTGCGTCTGCTGCGCCGTCTGCACGTGCCACGCTCGTGGTCGACGTCGCGGGGAAGGTGCGCAGGCCGGGGCTCGTCCGGACGCGCCAGGGTGCCCGGGTCGCCGACGTGCTCGCCGCGGCCGGTGGCGCGCTGCCGGGCGTCGACCTGTCCACGCTCAATCTCGCCCGGCCGGTCGCCGACGGGGAGCAGATCCTGGTCGGGGTTGGCGGCCCGCCCCCGGTAGCGGGTACGCCGGTCGGCCCGGGTGTGACCGGCGGCCAGGTCGACCTGAACACGGCCACGGCCGCGCAGCTCGAGGAACTTCCCGGCGTGGGGCCGGTACTGGCCCAGCGGATCGTCGACTGGCGTACCGAGCACGGCCGGTTCAGCTCGGTCGACGAGTTGCAGGAGGTCAGCGGCGTCGGCGAGAAGAAGTTCGCCGACCTCCGGCCGCACGTCCGGGTGTGAGCCCAAGGTGTCCAGACCCGAGCCGGAGGTGTCCGGACCCGAAATGCAGACCGGCGGTCGACTGGCTGCGCAGACGCGACTCGATGCGCGGTTGTTGCTTCCGGCAACGGCTGGGTGGCTGACTGCGGCTGGTCTGCTCGGGACCACATGGTGGGTATGCGCGGCCGTCGGTGCGACCGGTGCTGTGGTGGCGGCGCCGCTGTGGCGGGTCCGGCGGGCGTCGCCGTGGTGCGTGACGGGGCTTGCTGTGGCGGTTGTCGTCGCGGGCCTGGCCGGGGTGGCCGGGCTGCACGTGCGGGCGATGAAGGCTGGGCCGGTGAGGGAGTTGGCCGAGGCCGAGGCGGCTGTGACGGTGCGGCTCAGCATCGCCGCGGATCCCGCCGTACGGGAGAGTCCCGGTTCCCGTCGGCCGCCGTACGTGGTGGTGCGGGGCGTCGTCGAGGAGGTGCGGGGGAGGGGTCAGGCGACACGTCTGCGTACGCCGGTGCTGGTGGTGGGGTCGGCGGACTGGGCGCATCTGCGGTACGGGTCGCGGGTCGAGGCGCACGGCCGGTTGCGACCGGTGGAGTCCGGAACGGATGTCGCCGCGGTGCTGTCCAGCCGGTCGCGGCCGCGGGTGGTCGACGAGCCGGCCTGGTGGCTGCGCGCGGCGGAGCGGGTCCGGGCGGGGCTGCGGCGATCGGTTCAGGGGCAGCCGGAGGCGGTTCGCGGGCTGGTGCCGGCGCTGGCGATGGGCGATGTCGGCGGACTGCCAGCCGGGGTGGCCGAGGACTTCCGGACGACGGGACTCACGCATCTGTCCGCGGTGTCCGGCACGAACCTGACGCTGCTGCTGGCGTTCGTCGTACCACTGGCACGGATCGGTGGCGTGCGGGCCCGCGGGCTGACCGTGGTCGGGCTGGTGACGGTTGTCGCGTTCGTGGTGCTGGCGCGGCCGCAGCCGAGTGTGCTGAGGGCGGCGGTGATGGGCTTGGTGGCGCTGGCGGCGATGACCTCTGGCAGTCGCAGGCGTGGGGTGCGCAGCCTGTCGGCCGCAGTGCTCGGGTTGCTGTTGCTGGACGTGTCACTGGCGCGGTCGGCCGGCTTCGCGCTGTCGGTGCTCGCCACGGCAGGGATCGTGATCCTGGCCCCGGGCTGGCGGGACGCGCTGGCGCGCTGGCTGCCGGTCCGGCTGGCCGAGGCGGTGGCGTGCCCGCTGGCCGCGCAGCTGGCGTGTACGCCGGTGGTGGCGTGGCTGTCGGGGCAGGTGTCGATGGTGGCTGTCGCGGCGAACCTGCTGGCCGAGCCGGCGGTCGGACCGGCGACGGTGCTGGGGTTCGCCGCCGCCGGGGCGTCGCTGATCTGGGCGCAGCCGGCGGCCGCGATCGGCTGGCTGGCTGCCTGGCCGGCCCGCTGGATCCTGGCCGTCGCCGAGCATGGCGCGGACCTGCCCGGAGCCGCGGCGCGGTGGCCGGCGACGTTCGCCGGGGTCGCGGTGCTGACTGCGCTGTGCGCGCTGATGGTCGCGGGGATGCGCCGGACACTGGCGCGTCCCGCCGCCGCGGGGCCGGCCGTCGTACTGCTCGCCGTCGTCGTGCTCCGGCCCGCCGGGCAGCTCGGCTGGCCGCCCGCGGACTGGGTGGTGGTCGCCTGCGATGTCGGGCAGGGCGACGGCCTGGTGGTGAGCGTCGCGCCCGGCACGGCCGTGGTGGTGGACACCGGGCCGGATCCGGCGCCGATCGACCGGTGCCTGCGCGAGCTCGGCGTCCGGTCCGTGCCGGTGATGCTCATCACGCACTTCCACGCCGACCATGCCGGCGGCCTGGCCGGGGTGCTGCACGGCCGGACGGTCGGCGAGATCGACGTGACGCCCTACCCGTCGCCGCCGTACGAGCAGCGCAGGGTGCAGGAGCTGGCGGCGGCGCATGGAACGCCCGTCCGCGCCGTGACATACGGCGAGAACCGGACCGTCGGCGCGGTCAGCTGGCACGTGGTCTGGCCGGCCCGGGTCCCGCGGCCACCCGCGCCGGGAGCCGAAGCCGCGAACCAGGGCACGACGGTCAACAACACCAGCGTGGCGATGCTGCTCGACGCCGGTGGTGTGCGGGTGCTGTTCACCGGCGACCTCGAGGAGGAGTCGCAGCGCGCGGTCGTCGCGTCCGGTGCCGACCTGCGGGCGGACGTCCTCAAGGTGCCGCACCACGGGTCGAGCCGGCAGGACGAGCGGTTCCTGCGAGCCAGTGGTGCGCGGCTCGCGCTGGTGTCGGTGGGCGTGGACAACGACTACGGCCATCCGGCGCCGAGCACGATGGAACTGCTGGCCCGGCTGGGCATGACGGTGGCGCGTACGGACACCGCCGGCTCCGTCGCCGTCGTCCGGACCGTGGCGGGACTGGGCGTCGCCACCTCGGGTACGACGACCTGCCCGGGCAAGGCGTGTCGCGGGCCGTGATCCGGCGTCACCGGCGGCGGATCCGTCCGCGGGCGGCCGATCTGTCCTTGGGCGGCCGATCTGTCCGTGGGCGAGGTTGTCCGGGCGGCATGGCATGCTGGCCTGCGTCATGGCTGCCCGACGTAACTCCCCTCCCGCCCTCGGCGACGTCCTGCTCATCACCGGCACCGAGTCGTTCCTCGCCGACCGGGCTGTGCGTTCCGCCATCAACGCGGTGGCGAAGACCGCGCCCGAGGTCGAGGTGACCGATCTGCAGGCCGCCGAGCTGGACGCGGGGGCGCTCGCGGAGCTAACCGGGCCGTCGCTGCTCGCGGCCGAGCGGATGCTGGTGCTGCGCGGCCTGGAGAACCTCACCGCCGAGGTCGCTCCGCGGCTGGTGGAGTATGCGGCGCAGCCGGCGCCGGACGTCACTGTCGTGCTGGTGCACTCCGGCGGCGCCAAGGGCAAGGCCGTGCTCGACAAGTTCCGCAAGGCCGGTGTGAACGAGATCGTTGCCGCGGCGCCGAAGGCCTGGGAGCTGCCGCAGTTCGTGGCCGGCGAGATCCGCGGGCTGGGCGGCAAGGTGGACGAGGGCGCCGCCTCGGCACTCGTGGACGCGGTCGGGCACGACCTGCGCGCGCTGGCCGGGGCGTGCTCGCAGCTCGTCGCCGACTCCGGCGGCGAGCCGGTGACGGCGCAGCTGATCGGGCGCTACTTCGGGGGCCGGGCGGAGGTGACCAGCTTCGCGGTGGCGGACGCGGCGATCGCGGGTCGCGCCGAGCCGGCTCTGGAACAGCTGCGCTGGGCGCTCGATTCGGGGGTGGCGCCGGTGCTGGTGACGAGTGCGATGGCGGGTGGCCTGCGCGGGCTGGCGAAGTTCTCGTCCGCGCCGCAGGGGTTGCGCGAGGCGGACCTCGCCCGGGCGGTCGGCGTACCGCCGTGGAAGTTGAAGTCGCTGCGCCAGCAAGCTCGCGGCTGGACCGCGGGCGGACTCGCGACCGCGATCCGGGCGGTCGCGCAGGCCGATGCCGACGTGAAGGGCGCGTCCGGCGACGCCGGTTACGCGCTCGAGCGGATGGTGCTGGCCATCTGCCGCGCGCACGGCCGGAAATGAACGCGACGATGCGCGGTGACCTGGTGGTCACCGCGCATCGTGAGGTCTGAACTGCTGCCCGCTCCGGTCAGGAGGTCAGAGCGAGGCGGCCTTCTTGAAGATGGCGGACTTGCGGTTGGCGGCCTGGTTGGCGTGGATGACGCCCTTGCTGACGGCCTTGTCCAGGTGCCGGCCGGCGGCGCGCGCCAGCTCCTGCGCCTTCGCGGCGTCGCCGGACTCGGCGGCCTCACGGAAGCGGCGCACGGCGGTCTTGAGCGTCGACTTCACCGACTTGTTGCGGAGCCGCGCCGCCTCGTTCTGGCGGTTGCGCTTGATCTGGGACTTGATGTTCGCCACGGAGCAGTGCCTCGATCGAAAGTTGTGCGGTCATGTACGACAGTGCGTTCATTACGGAGGGGCCGCGTGCAGGCGGAACCCACCCACGTACACGCGCGAAGAGACAGACTACCAGCGGGCCACAGCACCCACCAAAACGAGCGGGGAATCCCCTGCGTGTGTCTGATGGGTCAGTCGATGCGTGACACCCGCCGGTGACTGGCTGCATACTCAGCCGCAGTTCTGCCGCTCGACCGCCCCGGGGGGACACGGGGCGGCGTGGCACCTCGCCCATGTCTCCTGGAGGAGCACGTGTCCGTTCCCGCTCTCGTACGGCGGCGGTCCAAGGCCATCGCCGTCATCGCCCTCTCCGCCCTGGCGGCCACCGCGGCGGGTGTCGTCGCCGGTCAGGCCAGCCAGGCGGCCACCCCAGCTGATGCGCCGTCCGCGACCAAGACCGTCACCGCGTCGCCGACCGGCGTCTACCTGGTGCAGCTCGACGAGGCGCCGGTCGTCGAGTACGCCGGTGGGGTCGCCGGGCTCCGCCCGACCCGGGTGGCGCCGGGCCGCCGGCTGGACCGGACCGACAACGGCGTCCGGGCCTACGTGGCGCACCTCGGCGCGCAGCGCGACCGCGTGCTCAGCAAGGTCGGCGGCGTGAAGAAGCTGTACGACTACGACTACACGCTGGCCGGCTTCGCCGCGAAGATGTCGTACACCGACGCCGTGAAGCTGGCTGCGACCCCGGGCGTGAGCAGCGTTGAGGCCGCCAGGACGGTCACCGCCGACACGGTGGACACGCCGCGCTTCCTCGGGCTGGCCGGTGACGACGGCGCGTGGGAGAAGGTCGGCGGCATCGACAAGGCCGGCGACGGCATCATCATCGGCGACATCGACTCCGGCATCGTCCCGGAGCGGGCCAGCTTCGCGCCGATCGAGACCACCCGGGCGTCCGACGCGATCGTCGCGGCCAAGTGGCACGGCGTCTGCCAGTCGGGCGCCGAGGAACCGGTTGCCTGCAACAACAAGCTGATCGGCGCCCGGTACTTCAAGGCCGGCGCCACCGTCGCACCGGAGGAGTTCGACTCCCCGCGCGACCTGAACGGGCACGGCACCCACACCGCCGGCACCGCGGCCGGTGACAACGACGTGCCGATGACCGTGCTCGGGCACTACTACGGTCAGGGCTCCGGGATCGCCCCGCACGCCCGCCTGGCGGTGTACAAGGCGCTGTGGCACCAGCCCAGCACCGGCACCGCGAGCGGCAGCACAGCGGACCTGGTGGCGGCGGTGGACGCCGCGGTCGCGGACGGCGTCGACGTCATCAACTACTCGATCTCCGGCTCGAGCAGCCCGACCGACCCGGTCTCGGTGGCGTTCCTGCGTGCCGCTCGCGCGGGCGTCTTCGTCGCCACCTCGGCCGGTAACGACGGCCCGGGCGTGAGCACGGTGTCGAAGAACTACCCGTGGGTGACGACCGTTGCCAACGGCACCCATGACCGCGAGATCCGGACCACGATCACGCTCGGGAACGGCCAGAGCTACACCGGTGCCGGGATCGGCAACGGCACCCCGACCGCGCCGATCGCGCTGGCTGTCGACGTCGCCAAGGACGGCGCCAGCACGGCCGACGCGGCGCGCTGCTTCCCGGACACGCTCGACCCGGCCAAGGCCACCGGCAAGATCGTGGTCTGTGACCGCGGTGTCACCGCGCGGGTCGACAAGAGCCTGCAGGTCAAGAACGCCGGCGGCATCGGCATGGTGCTGGTGAACGTCACCCCGAGCACGCTCGACTCCGACCTGCACTCGGTGCCGACAGTGCACCTCGACCACGTCTCCGGCCCCGCCGTGAAGGAGTACGCGGCCGTCGCGGGCGGCACCGCGACGATCCTCCCGGCCGAGACGGTCCGGGTGAACGCCTCCAAGGTGGCGAGCTCGTCCAGCCGCGGTCCGGGCCTGCCGATCGGTGGCGACCTGCTCAAGCCGGACGTGATGGCGCCGGGCACGAACGTGCTGGCCGCCACCAGCGCGCTGTCCGCGGCCGGCGGCGAGTACGCGTTCCTCAGCGGTACGTCGATGGCCTCGCCGCACATCGCCGGCATGGCCGCGGTGCTGATGGGCTACCACCCGGACTGGTCGCCGATGGAGGTCAAGTCGGCGATCATGACCAGCGCCACCACCAAGGACACCGACGGCAACCCGATCTCGAACGACACCGGATCCCCCGGTTCGCCGTTCGGGTACGGCGCCGGCCTGATGCAGGCGCGCCCGTCCCTGGAGCCGGGCCTGGTGTACGACTCGTCGTACGCGGAGTGGCTGCAGTTCGTCTGCGGCAGCGGCCTGGTCGGCTCGACCAGCGCGTTCTGCGCGAACGGCAAGATCGACCCGAGCGACCTGAACTACCCGACGATCGCGATCGGTGACCTGGCCGGCCGGCAGACGGTCCGGCGGAACGTCACCAACGTCACCAAGAAGGCCGAGACCTACGTCGCGAGCGTCGAGGGCCTCGCCGGGCTGGGCGTGACGGTGACGCCGCGGGTGATCACCGTGCAGCCGGGCAGCGTCGCGTCGTTCACGGTCACGTTCGAGCAGCAGACCGCGCCGCTCGACCAGTACAGCTTCGGCAAGCTGACCTGGATGTCGCCGAAGCACACGGTCTCCAGCGTGCTGGCGATCCGGCCGCAGGCGATCAAGGCGCCGGTCCGGGTGGTCGGCACCGGCACCGACGGCTCGGCCGCGATCACCCTGACGACCGGCTACAACGGCACGCTCGACACCACGGTGGGCGGCCTGGTGCTGCCGACGATCAGCCAGGCGACGCTGAAGAACCCGACCGGGGCGTCGTTCCCGACCACCGCGCCGAAGGTGAACGACCACGTCGCGAAGTTCACCATCGTCGTGCCGGCCGGGACGAAGCACCTGCGCCTTGCGACGTACGACGCGGACTATCCGGCGGGAACCGACATCGACCTGCACGTCTACCCGGCGGGCAGCAGCACCCGGATCGCCGCGAGCACCGGTGACACGGCCCAGGAGCGGGTCGACATCGCGTCGCCGAGCGGCTCGTACGACGTCTACGTCGACCTGTTCGCCGGCGCGGCCGAGCAGGTGGTGAGCCTGAACCACTGGCTGGTCGGCGACACCGCCGCGGGGAACCTCACGGCCACCCCGGCGTCACAGCCGGCCACCGTCGCCGGTGAGGTGACGGTCACCGCGACCTGGTCGGGTCTGGAGGC
>WNFV01002390.1_pt1 | contig 26137 bp, 23 predicted proteins | sample 5400101 | NCBI WGS metagenome assembly WNFV01 (sample SAMN13153361, study PRJNA577476) | soil metagenome | isolation source: 115 cm soil or saprolite under grassland replicate 1 | place: USA:California | collected 2016-06-15
GAGTCCCCGTACAAGCACGACCTCGCGCACGAGGCGCTGCTCCCGGCGCTCGTCGCGTCCGCGACGTCCTTCTGGGCGTTCACCCGGTTCCGGCCGGCGACGCCGTACTTCCCGGTCCAGTTCCATTACACGCTCGACTCCCGCGACCTCCTCATCGCGATCCCGCTGGGCGTCATCGCCGGGCTCGCGTCGCACGCGTTCCTCTGGACGCTCGGGCGCCTGCGGCGCCAGTTCGAGGGCCTCCCCTCCCCCATCTTCATCCGGACCGCGCTCGGAGGCGTGCTGCTCGTCGCGCTCGCGTTCGCGAGCTACCGGCTGGTCGGGCAGCCCGTGACGCTGGGAGCGGGCCTCCCGGTCGCGAACGCGTTGCTCAACGGTCGTTACGTGCTCTGGACGGCGCTCGCGATCTTCGGCCTGAAGCTCCTCGCGACCTCGATCACATTCGGCTGCGGCGGCGTCGGCGGGCTGTTCGTGCCGACCGCCACGATGGGCGCTGCGCTTGGCGCCGTATTCGACGCGGTGCTCGCGCCGAGCCACCCGGGCGTGTACACGCTGCTCGGCATCGCCGCGTTCTCCGGCGCGAGCTACAACAGCATCCTCTTCTCGGCGGTGTTCGTCGCCGAGGCGACCGGGAACGTCTTCCTGGTCGTACCCTCGCTCGTCGCCTCGACCGTCGCGTTCGTCGTGACCGCCGGCGTGTCGAACTCCCGGTCCCAAAAGGCGCGCCGCCCCAGCTGGCGGGACCGGCTCCGCAGCGTGCCCGTCGTCCAGATCATGACGACGCGGATCGTCGCCGCCCACCCCGGCGACACGCTCGAGCAGTTCTCGCACTCCGTGCTCCTCGCGCATCACTTCAAGGCGCTGCCCGTCATCGACGAGCACGGTGTGATGAAGGGCATGGTCGGCCTCACGCACCTCCGCAGCGTCCCGATGACCGAGTGGAAGAAGGTCCTCGTCGCGCACGTGATGGACCCCGCTGCGCGAACGATCTGCTCTCACCACTCCGCCGCCGACGCGGAGCAGGCGCTCCGGCGCGGCCCCTACGACTACGTGCCCGTCGTCGACCCGCAGAACTACGTCCTCGTCGGGATCGTCTCCGACTCCGACATCTACCGCTCTCTCGGAGAGCACGCCTCCCAAGCAGCCGCCTGAAGGAGAGAACAGATGACGTTCCAGACGATGTGCGCCCTCCGCCTCTACCTCCGCCGCGGAGACCACGCGCCGCCGACGAGCCTCCTGAAGCGGCTGTTCCGGCGCCCGCTCTCGACGCACCTCCTCCAGGCGGCGCTCAAGGCGGGCGTGACGCATGCCTCGCTGAGCCTCGGGAACATGGGGTTCGCCAAGGGGGCGAAGGTGCTCGCGTCGGACATCGGCGACATCCCCCTCGACTCGATGCCGGTCTGCATCGAGCTCGTCGGCCCGAAGCCGCTGCTCGAGCAGTTCGTCCGCGATCACCTGAAGATCCTCGCCGACGCGACGCTCGTGATGCTCGAAGGCGTCCACGTGATGCCGCGGGTCGTCGAGGGTGACATGCCCGCGAGCGCCCACCACGTCGAATACGTGAAGGCGGGCGGCCTCGAGGTCCCTGTCGATCACGTCGAGGTCGGCACCGGCACCACGGCGAAGGCGAGCTGAGCGTCCAGCGCGCCTACCCCGACGCGGCGGGTTGGAGGCGACGTCCTGTACCGCGGGGGCTCGGGCGCGGCCTTCTCTCGGCGGGGCCTTCAACGAGGGAGATGAGCGACCCCGCACGCCGCGGTCCTCGGCGCGTCAGGGAATCCGCCGGAGGATCGTGGCGAAGTCGCCCACAGCCCAGGTGACATTCGTCGCCGATGTCCAGACGGCCGTCAGCGTGCTCCCCGTGCCGCTCTCGACCAGCGCCCACGCGCCGCCGTCCCAATGGATGATTGCGCCGCCCATCCCGACCGCCCAGACGTCGTCCGCACCGCTGCCCCGCACGCTCCGGAGCCGCTGAGTCGTGCCGCTCGGGATCTTCGACCACGCAACCCCGTTCCAGTGGAGCGTGAGCCCGGTCAGGTCGTTCTCGTCGTAGCCGACCGCCCACACGTCGCTCGCCGACGCCCCCCACACCGCCTCGAGCGAGTAGCCGCCGTCGACGACAATGCTGGACCACGCCGTGCCGCCCTGGCGGTTCTGGTAGCGCCTCGCGTGCGAGCTCGCTCCGGTTGACCACGTTGACATACAGTGTGCATGGGCATATTTCGATCCGGGGAGGTCTCGACCATGCGCCTCGCGTTCTTGACGGTCGCCCTTTTCGCAACCGCCGCGTCGTCGCGCGCGGGATGCGGAAATGGCTCCGATCCCTCTAGCCCTCCGCATGAGCTGTGCGCGGGGAAGGCGTGCGGCGCGGAGTGCTCCTACGACCCGCCATGCCTGAACTCGGATCCACCCTGCCTGATCGCTTCTTACGTTGGGCAGTGTGATCTCGAAGGTACTTGCCAGCCGCCGGGGAGCCCGAACACCTGCGGTCCCATGGTTGTGTGCGAAGGGAAAGCCTGCGGCGAGTCGTGCGACCCGTGTGCGCCCGCCGCGTGCATGGGCGCGGTCGCTTACGAGTGCGATGCGAGCCACCAATGCGTACCGAGCGTTCCCGACTGTGCGGCGACCCAATGCAGCTATGAAGGGAAGACCTACCCGAGCGGCGACATCTTCCCCTCCATCGACGGCTGCAATACCTGTAACTGCATGGACGGAGCGGTCGTCTGTACCCTGATGGCCTGCGTTCCGGACAAGTGGTACTCCACGTGCGGCGACCCTGTGTGCATGACCGGGGGATGGAGGCGGGACTCGAACATTCCGCTCTGCACGACGCAGAAACCAGGCGATCCGTGCACCACCTTCGGAGCGCAGTGCGACGTCATGAACAGCGACTGCAACGAGAACCTCGTCTGCGCCGCGACCGATCCGACGTGGTCCGATTTCGGCTACATGTGTCCGATCTCGCGCGCGAAGCACAAGACCGACATCCGGTACCTCGACGGCAAGCAGATCGATCGGTTGCGCGACGAGCTGCTGAACATGAAGCTCGCCACCTATCGGTACCGGGCCGCCGGCCCCAGCGCGCCGACCCAGCTCGGCTTCATCATCGATGACATCGGTGAAGGCCCGTCGGTGAACCCGGACCGCGAGACGGTGAACCTCTACGGTTACACGAGCATGGCCGTCGCTGCCCTGCAGGCGCAGGAGCGCGAGCTCGCGGTGCTGCGCGAGGAGGTCGCCTCGTTGCGCCGGCAGATCGAGGCGAGGCCCGCGCGCAAGCCCCGCTGAATCAGCGCCCGCTCATCGCGAACGCGGTCGGCTGCAGACGCGCCGCTATTTCGCGATCACGATGACAGGCGCGCTCGTCACCGTGTTGCCCAGCGCGTCCGTCGCGACCGCGGTGAGCGTGTGCGAGCCGGACCTGCGCATCGGCGTCCACTCGACGGCGTACGGCGCTGCCGTGCTCGTGCCGAGGAGCGCGCCGTCGACGTAGAACGCGACGCTCGCCACGCCGTTCGCGTCGGAGGCCGCGGCGGTGATCGTCGTCGTGCCCCGGATCGTCGCGCCGGGCGACGGCGCGGTGAGCGCGACGGCCGGACCGGTGTTGTCGAAGATCACGCCGGTGGCCCGGTAGGCGGCGCCGCCCCACGGGTCGTAGACCTGCACGCCGAGGAGCGCCGAGCCGTCCACGTACGCGGCGGTGTCGACCGAGAACGCGACCGAGCCGTCCGCCTGCACGGGCGCCGTGGCGACGATCACGCCGTCGCCGGCCTCGCGGCGGATCCACAGCTCGGCGGTGCCGGTCGCGTTGACCGTCGTCGCGAGGACCTGGATCGTCCCGCGCACGAGCGAGTTCGTCGCGGGCGACTGGATCCACACGTCGGCGGGCGGATGCGGGTTGTCCACGACGACATAGGTCGTCGCGTCCGCGAACCGGCCGGCATCGTCGATGGCGCGCACGGTGAGCGACTGCGTGCCGTTCACGAGCGGCATCGTGTCGAGCGCGAACGTGAACGTGCCCTCGACGGGCGTCGCTGTCGCCCTGAGCGACCCGGCGGCGAAGAGCTCGGCGCTCACCGCCCCGGGCGACTGGGCGACGACCGAGATCGTGCCGCTGACCACCGCGCCGAGCGCGGGCGACTGGATCGTGACCACGAGCGGCGCGACGTTACCCACGCTGACCGTCACGTACGAGCTGCCGTTCTCACCCGCCGCGTCGTAGCCGCGGACGAGGAACACGTACGGACCGGGGGGCAGCGCGGTCGTGTCCACCGGGAACGTCACGTCGCCGCCAGTCGCGACGCTCGCGAGCAGCGTCGTCTCGTATGCGGACGGGCCGCCCCACAGCTCGGTCCGGATGGCTCCGTTCGCCGACGCCATGATGGTGATCGGGCCGCTGAGGGTCGCGCCGTCGGCCGGGCTGGCGAGGTAGACGTAGGGCGGGTTCGGGGACGCGTCCTTGTCGTGGCAGCCGCTGCACAGGTCCTGGAGGACGGTCCGCCTCGGAAAGCCCGCGGACCCGTCGTCGTGGCACGACGAGCACTCCACCCAGACACCCTCGCGGAGCACGATGGCCTGGTCGGGGGGATTGACGTAGCCGGCTCCGGACGCTGGGATGAGGTACGAGACGCGCACGGGGTGGTTGTTCGCGTCGTCGGCCCAGGAGTGGCACGCGACGCAGTAGTCGCTCGCCGTCGTCGCGCGATCCACCGAGTGCGGATCGGTGGAGGTCACGACCGCGGCATCCCAGCCGCTCGCGGCCGGAGCCGTAGGGTGGACCCGGCTGCTCGTGCCCTGCTGCTGCGAGCAGCCCGCCGCGCACAGCGCGAACGCGACCGCGAACGCGAACAAGTTCCTCATGTGTTCCCCCTCCTGCGGTGCGCCGGTCCGTCCCGGCGCGCATCGACCCTCCGTTGATACACGACGCGTGCGGAAGCTGCCAGCCACCGCCGCACACGCGGCTGCGCGGCTCGTCCAAGTGCGGCAGGCTGCCGCGCTCGCCGCCCCACGCTCCGGAGGTGCCGGGGCTGTTCTGGGTGCGCTACGGCACGAGCGCGTCGAGATGAACGAGCCGAGCGCCCATCGACACCCGCGGTGAGCGCGCTCGAACGGACGCGGGCAGGGGGAGCGCGAGCGCTCGCCCCTGCCCTCACGCGGCGCGTGTCCTCAGCGGTTCGCGCACGTCTTCGTCTTGCCGTTCCACGTGCACGCGGAGTTGGCGTTGCACGAGCTCCGGTCGAGGTACACGGAGCAGCTGATCGGCGGCGGGGCCGAGACGCACTGGTACAGCTCACGGAACGTGGGATCCGGGAACGCCGGTGGCGCCATGCCTCCCTGGACGTCGGCCCATCCCATGGCGCCCTGATCCTCGTGGTCCAGGATGTGGCAGTGCATGGCGGTCCCGCCGTCGTAGACGCTCGAGGTCGTCGGGTTCAGGTCGAACCGGGTGGAGCACGGGCTGCCGGCCAGGGTGTCGTAGTACTCGCCGTCCTCGAAGCCGCCGCACGCCCCGTTCATCTGGAAGTGGTAGGCGTGGAGGTGGAAGGGGTGCGCGCCGGCCCCCTTGATCGTCCAGTCCTGCACCTGGCCCGTCGGGATGGTGAACGTCGGCACGTTCATGTCGAACTTGCTGCCGTTGATGGTGCGCGCGCCCATGTTCACCGTGCGCTGCTCGACCGACGTGACGTCCCGGAGATCCCGCAGGTACGTCGGCCGGTGCGCGGACCAGGTGGTGCCGGTCGCGCCCTCGGAGTAGGGCCCGACCGAGGTGTTGGCGGGCAGCCCCGCGTCCGCGAACACCCTCGCGACGACCCCTCCTCCGACGGAGATGGTCGAGTCCGCGCTGCACCTCACGGCCAGGTCGGCCCGGGAGGCGCCGGTCAGCTCGATGGAGTTCGTGGCGAGCGGCTTCGGAGCGACGGTCCGCCAGACGCCGTCGCGGGCCAGCAGGGCCACCTCGCATCCGGCGCCGACCGACAGCGTCTTGGGCATCGCGTCGGCGTTCGCGAGGAGCACGCGCCAGTGCTGCCACTCGTTCGCTGGCGCGCACAGGTTCGCGTCGACCTTCCCGTTCACCGTCCACGTCGCCGCGAGCGTACCCGAGATCAGGGTGTCGCCGCCGGTCCCGGAAACGCTCGGGTTGACGAACCCGACGACCAGCTGGCGCTCCGTCATGCCGGACACGCCCGCGGGGAGGACGTCCTTGGCGTCGTCCACCACGAGGAGACCCCACGCGCCGCCCGACACCTGGAGGAAGGTCGAGCCGTGATGGTGCGGGTGGTACCAGAGCGTGCCTCCCATGTGGTCGGCGGGCACCGCGTACACATAGTCGCCGCAGTAGCTCCCGTTGACGAGGCGCATGACGTCGTCGGACGGCGACATGGGCGAGACGTGCAACCCGTGGGTGTGGAGGTTCGTGATGTTCGGGTCCTTGAAGTCGTTCTCGACGGCGCTCGCCGTCGAGTACGGGAGCAGGTTCTTGAGGGTGAGGACGTAGGTGTTCCCGGGGGTCATCTTGATCGTCGGACCGGGGATGCTGAACGTCCCGCCCGCCTGGCGGTAGGCGCGCGTCGTCAGGGTATCGGCCCCGACGGTGAGCGTCGCGGCGCCGAACTCGAGCGTCCCGCTGAAGTAGCCGTTGTTCGCCGTCCACTGGAGCTCGGCGGGATCCTGGATGACGTTCGACGTCGGGCACACGCTCGCCTCCGCCGTGTCGGCGTAGGCGAGGACGAGCGCCGTCACTACGGCCAGCCCGCCTCTCGTGCCGTGGGATCTCGAGATCGGCCTCATGGTCCACCCTCCCTCACCGTTCGCGTCCGTTCGCAGCACCCAGGGGCTTGCTCGTCCCCCCGCATGGGATGCGACTTACTGACTGACCGTGGGGCATTCAAGTGGGGGGTCCACACGCACCGGGTGCTACAGCAGCAGCATCCTCACCGAGAAACATCCGTTTTCCCGCGTTCTCGTGAGCGGTTCACCGATCGTGTCGTGCCCCTTTCGCTCGAGCGCAGGAGTTCGATCCCAGAGGGGTCGCCACCGGGGACGCCGCGAGTCGCACCGCGGCCGCCCGGGAGTCGCATGGCCAGCGTGCCCCTCGGCGTGTCGCGGAACTCGTTCACGGACTCGATGGCGCCGAGAGCTCTCGGAGAGCGGGGGGAACCCGCAGCCCGTGCATCACGGTGCGCAGACCAGCGTGGCTGGATAAGCGGCCACGCGCCGCGAGGTCCCGGCGGGAAGCTTGGCGCGGCGGGACCGAAGCGTCGCCTCGACGAGCGCGCGGTTCGCCTCCTCGCGGTAGGGGACGAAAGCCGAAGCCGCGTCGCCCGCTTGGTCCGACGTCATGTCGAGCATCAGGACCGGCTCGGCACAGGCGGGCGGGAAGGCGCCGAGCGCGACGGTCTTGACGCTGGGATGGCGGAGGCTCCGGAAATGGACGCGCCGCGCACGGAGCTCGTAGACGATCTGCCACTGCGTCGAGTCATCGAACCGAACCGAGTCCAGCACCGCGAAAGCGGCTGCGACGGGGTCGCTCTCCGAGGCGTCCCGGAGCTGACCCTCGAGCCGCGCGAAACGCCTCAGGGACCCCCCGGCATTCTCTGCCGGTCTCTTTCGCGCGCGGATCGACGCGGCATAGGCGCTGTTCGTCACGGCGCGCACCGGCATCGCGTCGGCGGTCGAGACCACGAGCGTGCCGCGCAGGAACTCCAGCGTTGCGCAGGTGGCCCGCGCATCACACACGAAGTAGTGAAGTCGGGCATGGACAGGAGCGACGCGGACTCTTCGCGCCAGCTCGGCGGCCTCGGACGTGGTGGAGGCCTGGTCGAGCAGGTACTGCACCAGGCCGAGCTCGGTCACGACGGCCCGCCCATCGGGCTTCTCGTACGCGGTGTCGAGCAGGACGAGCACCTCGACCGCGAGCCCTGCCTCGTTGATGCCGCCGTTCGGTAGCTCGCGCCCGTACTGGTTGAAGGTCAAGCTTGCGAGGCGGCTGCGCCAGGTCGCGGGCGTCTGGCCCGGCGACAGCACCAGCGCGCGCTTCTCCATGCCGCGCTTGTTCACGAGTACCAGGCCGCGCTCGTCGTCCCAGTCGTAGCTCTTGCCCATCACTGGACCGGCCGGGCCCTCACGCAGGAAGGCGCTGCACGGGAGCGCCGGCCGGGCGGCGAGGACGAGCAGGACGGCGACGAGGGTGCGCACCTGGAAAGGCTAGCACGCACGATCTGCCGCGCACGACAGAGGTCATCACCTGGGCGGACGAGAGCTTCGTCCGGGTATTCGGCGCCTGGGACACGGTTTTCACGCGCACCGCGGCGCGCGCGGACCTACTCCCACTCGGTGCGCTCCTTCGACGTCGCCATCGTCGGCGCCGGCCACAACGGGCTCGTCACGGCCGCGTACCTCGCACGCGCGGGGCTCTCGGTGGTGGTGCTCGAGGCGCAGGACCGGGTGGGCGGCGCGTGCGTCTCGGAGGAGACCTGGGAAGGGTTTCGGGTCTCGACGGCCGCGTACGTCGTGAGCCTGTTCAGGCCGGAGATCGTGCGCGACCTCGACCTCGCGCGGCACGGGTATCGCGTCCTTCGCCGCGACCCCTCGTCGTTCACGCCGCTCCCGGACGGTCGCTCGTTGCTCCTCGGCCCGGACGCCGCCATGAACCGGCGCGAGGTGGCGAAGTTCTCCGCCCGCGACGCCGAGCGGTTGCCCGAGTACGAAGCGATGCTCGACCGCATCGCTCGCGCGATCGAGCCGACGCTGCTCGAGACTCCGCCGGCGCTCTCCACCGGGCCACGTGACCTCTGGCGCCTCGCGCGGATGGGCTGGCGCTTCCTGCGCCTCGGACCGGACGCACCGCGCGCGGCGGAGATCCTGACGGGCGCGGCCCGTCCGATCCTCGATCGCTGGTTCGAATCGGACGCGCTCAAGGCGACCCTCGCGACCGACGCCATCATCGGCGCGGCTGCGTCGCCTTCGACGCGGGGCACGGCGTACGTGCTGTTTCACCACGTGATGGGCGAGGTGGACGGCGCACGCGGGGTCTGGGGGTACGTGCAAGGTGGGATCGGAAGACTCCCCGAAGCACTCGCGACGGCGGCCCGGGCTCACGGCGCGGAGATCCGGACGAGCGCGCGGGTCGCGCGCGTCAGGATCGGCCCACACGGCGCGGACGGGGTCGTCCTCGCCGACGGGACGGAGATCACCGCGCGCCGCGTCGCCTCGAGCGCCGATGCGACCGTCACCCTGCTCGGGCTCGTCGGAACCGAGCGCCTCGCCCCCGAGATCGTTTCCGCGGTGCGGTCGATCGATTACGCGAGCGCCTCGATGAAGATCAACCTCGCCTTGTCCGCGCTGCCGGAGTTCACGGCCCTGCCGGGCGCTCCTGGGCCGCAGCACCGCGGCACGATCCACGTGGCGCCGTCCCTCGAGTACCTCGAGTCCGCCTTCGATGACGCCCGCCGCGGAGAGCCGTCGGCGGAGCCGATCCTCGAGTGTACGATCCCTTCGGCGGTGGACCCGTCGGTCGCTCCTCCGGGACTTCACCTCATGCAGCTCTTCGTCCAGTACGCGCCGTACCAACTCCGGTCCGGGTCGTGGGACGAGCTGAAGGAGCGGTTCGCGGACCGGTGCCTCGAGGTGCTCGAGCGCTACGCACCGGGGGTCACACGGTCGGTCATCGCGCGCCAGGTCCTCTCACCGGTCGACATCGAGCGACGGTTCGGGCTGACGGGCGGCAACATCTTCCAGGGGGCGATGACGCCGTCGCAGCTCTTCTTCCTTCGCCCGTTCGCGGGGCACGCAGACTACCGTACGCCCGTCCCGCGGCTGTACCTTTGCGGTGCGGCCACGCACCCGGGCGGCGGCGTCATGGGTGCGTGCGGGTACAACGCGGCGCGAGAGATCCTGCGGGACGTGCGGCGGCGACGCTGAGATGATGCCGCGATCGTCAGCGCCCGGTGCGGGCCTGCGGCCCGCGGTGCTCCGGGACCGTCCAGAAGTACACGTCCTTCCCCTCTACGCGCGCGGTCTTGTCCGGCGTCCAGTCTCCCATGTCGAACGCATGCGAGACCACCCGCGTCCCCGGGGCGAGTGCGAGGATCTTTGGGCGCAGCCGCAGGTTCAGGTCGGGGAGGAGGTAGAGCGTGACGACCGTGGCATCGGAGAAGTCCGCCTCGAACAGGTCGCCCTGGACGAACGTGACCTTGTCCGCGACCCCCGCCGCACGCGCGTTCGCGTGCGCCTCGGAGATGCGCTCGGGGTCGATGTCGATCCCCACCGCCTTCTTCGCGCCGCGCTTGGCCGCGGCGATGACGACCCGGCCGTCGCCGCAGCCGAGATCGTAGACCACGTCTCCCTCATGGACGTTCGCGAGCTGCATCATCCTGTCGACGACCGGCTCGGGCGTCGGCACGAACATCACGTCGGGCTGGCGGGTCCGGTGGGACGTGGCGCCGCTGGCGCAGGCGGCGACGAGCACCGCCAGGACCGTGCGGCCGCTGAGGCTCTGAGCGGTCAAGGGAAGACCTCCTCTTCGATTCGAGGCAAGCGCCGGATCGGCGTTCGCCGCAACGACAGCCACATGGGCACGAGCCCGGCCGCGAGCACCGCCAGCCCGGCGAGCGCGCCCGCTCCGGCGTAGGCGACGCTCGACCAGAGCAGGAACGCGCAGGCGACCAGGAACACGACCGGCGTCACAGGGTAGAGCGGGACCCGGAATGGACGCGGCGCCATGGGATCGCGGCGCCGGAGGACGAACAGCGCGATCCCGGTGAGGAGGAAGAACAGCCAGAACACCGGGGCGGTGTACGCGACCGCCGCCTCGAACCCGCTCCGCGCGCGCGCGCCGATCCCGACGAGCACGAGCGCCACCGCGCCCTGGGCGAGGATCGCGTTCACCGGCGACCCGGCGCGCCCGCTCCACCGCCCGAGCGCCGCGAACGGAGCGAAGTCCCGCGCGAACGCCCACACTTGCCGCGAACCCATGAGCAGCGTGGCATTCGCCGACGTGAGCACCGCCGCGAGGACGATCGCCGCGAACGCGCGCGACGCGACGCCGCCGAGCCCGAGCGCGAGGAGATCCGTGGCGGCAGCCGTCGAGCCGCGCAGCCGGTCGAGGCCCAGTCCGCGCAGGAGGGCCGCGTTCGTGAGCACGTACAGGGCCGTGACCGCGCCGAGCCCGCAGGCGAGCGCCACCGCGATCATGCGGCGCCCGCCGCGCAGCTCCGCCGAGATGTATGCGGCCTCGTTCCACCCACCGTACGTGAGCAGGACGAACACCATCGCGAGTCCGAACGCCGGCCGCACCGCCGCGTGCGACGTCGCCGCAGGTGCGGGGCCCACGACGAATCCCGTCACGATGACGAGCACGAGGCCGGCGACGAGCGCGAGCGTCAGCACGTTCTGGACGGACCGGGCGATCCGGAGGCCGGCGATGTTGAGGCCCGTGACCCCGAGCACCATCGCCGCGGAGAGCGCGCCGGCCGGCGCGTCGAAGGGTACGAGCTGCGCCGCATAATCCTCGAATACGAACGCCAGGAGTGCCACCGATCCCGTCGGGATCACGGTGAGCCGGGCCCACCCGAACAGGAACGCCGTCCCACGCCCGAACGCGCGGGAAAGGAAGTGGTAGTCGCCGCCCGAATGCGGGTACGTCGAGGCGAGCTCGGCGTAGCACATCGCGCCCGCGAACGAGACGAGCCCGCCGGCGACCCACGCGGCGACGAGGACGAGCCCGCTCGACGTACTCGCCGCAACGGAAGAAGGAGCCCGGAAGATCCCGGCGCCGATCACGATCCCGAGGATCAGCGCGACGGCATCCGCGAGGCGGAGTGCGGGCCGGGGCGACGCGGTGCCCTGCTCAGGTCCCGCGCGGCTCGCGTCCATCCGTGGACGGTGACCACGGCCAGGCGAACGGGCAATACGGTTGGTACGCGGATCGGGCGGCGGGCGGTCGCGTGTGTACCTGAGCCAGAGGCGCTGCCCGGTCTGCGACCGCCTGCCGGCGTGCGAGCTCGTCGCGTAGCTCGTGTCATCGTCGGGGTGCAGCCGCGTGTACGATCCAGAGGTAGACGTTTCGCTGCTCACTTGCACCGCCGCGCGCGGGGGCAGTGATCGACACCGCACGGTCCGGGGCCCAGTCGCCCATGTCGTGCCAGTGCGAAACGACGCGGGCACCTGGGCGGAGCTGCGAGAGCAGGCGCGGCCGGAGCTTGAGGTTCACTTCTGGTTGCAGGAAGAGCATCACGACCGTCGCATCGCGGAGGTCGGTCTCGTAGAGGTCGCCCTCGACAATCCGGACGCGGTCCTCGACCCCAGCGGCGCGTGCATTCGAGCGGGCTTCCCGCACCCGCGCTGGATCGATGTCGACGCCGACGGCCCGCGCGCCGCGCCGGGCGGCTTCGATGACGACCCGCCCGTCGCCGCAGCCGAGGTCGTAGACGACGTCCGAGGGACCGACCGCGGCGAGGTCGAGCATCACCCGGACCACCTCGGGCGGGCTCGGCTCGTACCGCACGTCCGGGGCGCGGGGCTGCGGGCCAGGGACCCTGGCGCTGACCACGACGGGCGGCGTCGCAGCGCGAGGTCCGGACGGCGACGCGGCACACGCGAGCGCCGCCCAGACACCGACGATGACGAGCCTCACCCGCGCTCGCAGCGCGAGGGCGATAGGAACGGGCCCCGTCACCAGCGCCACCGGCCGAGCAGAATCATCGCGACGACCGCTGCGAGGAGATCACCCACCGGCGAGCTCCCGCCGGGCGCCCGAGACATCCCGGCGGGCGGGCCCTCGGCCCGAGGCGGGCACAGCTCCGCTCGCGTGAGCTGCGTCATCTGCGCGATGCCGTCGATACCGAAGATGCAGACCTCGCCGCCGGGGAGCGCGCAGAACTGCGCCGGCGGGCACTTCGTGAGGATCTTCTGTGGGTCGCCGCGCCCGCACCGCGCCCCCGCGCTCTCGAGCACCTCCGTCACGATGCCGGGGTGCTTCGTCACGACCTCGGGCATGCCCCACCTCCCCGTCAACGAGGATGGTCACGCACCGCCGCGTCGGAACGTATGCGTGCCCGCGTGCGGGCGTCGCCTCGCCTGACGGCCGCCGTGGCGCTCTTCCGCGGCTGAGGTCTCCACCCAACTGCGAGTCGAGGTCGGGCAGGATGAGCGGGTGCCTCGACCGAAAGGAAGCACCTACTGCCTCATCTCCGCCGAACGCGCCGTCTGGTGCTCACGCCGGGCGACCTCGGCCAGGTCCCGATGACGAAGGTCGGCGGCGTGCCTTGGTGGCCTCGCGGACGATCCCGCCCTCGGTGCGAGCACGGCCACGGCATGGCGTTCATGGCTCAGGTCCGCCTCTCGGACGTGCCGACGCTCGCGGACGACGGCGGGCTTCTCTCCTTCCACTACTGCCTTGCGTGCGCCGAGGCGGGGCGCATGTCGTTCGGACAGGGCGACGAGCAGAACCGGGGCTACGCCGTCACGCTCATCGAGAACGCCGCAGTCGCCCCCGACGGACTTGGCATCGTCGCTCCCGGCTGCCTCCCCTCAGCGACAGCCGGCTTTTCCGACACGGACGAAGTGCTCGGGCCGGAGGATGCCTGGGCTCTCGACCTCGAACCCTCTCCGGACCTGTTCTCCGAGGGCGACGACGACTTCGATGAGAACGTTGGTCTCGGGCTGATTCACGTCGCGCGCTCCAAGGTCGGGGGCTGGCCTCACTGGCAACAGACGCCCGAGTGGCCGACCTGCCACGAGGACCGGCGGATGACGTTCGTGATGCAAGTCGACTACGACCTCGGCGAGGCGAGCCCATGGGGCGGAGGCGGCTACGCCTACCTGTTCGTCTGCGGGCCGCAGTGCCGCCACCGCGAGGCCGACCTGGTCGTGCAGACCTCGTGACCCTTGGTCTCACCCTGCGATAGCCGGGGGAGCGGCCTCAGTAACCCGAAGTGCGGGGACCGACCGCTGGTCCGTCGCGCGGACGAGCGCGAGCCGGTCCGATTTCTGCGGCAACGGCAACGCGCCGAACGCGATGATGCCGTCATCGATCCTTCGCGCGGCAGACGTAAACATTCAGAACCGGCCTCGGCTTCAGCGTGAACGCCGCCGGGAACGCGGCGCAAAGGACTTCAACAGCTGGGAGTCGCGGCACCTCGACGAGCAAGCTCTCTTCGAAGCTGTGGAGAGTGGTCCCCAACGCCGACTGGCTCATCGACTCGTTCGAGGACGCCCTGGCGACGCCTCGGACGGCGGCTCACATCCCGGGTACCGGCTTTGAGCCGGTCAGCTCGGTGTGCGTGCGCGATATCGAACGGCGGTGCGCATCGCTCGATTCGTCATGGATGAGGCTTCGTACGTACGTCTCCACATCGGGCGAGAACCTCATCCGGTGCACTTCGAGCGCGTGGCTCCCGGCCTGCTCATTTCGAGACCGCGGCGGCCGGGACCTCACCACCAGGACAGCCGGTTCAGGACGGCGTCCGCGCGGGCGAAGGAGGCGGTCCTGCGGACGAACCGGGAAGCGTTCCGTCGCCTGTCGGGTCACCTCGATGGTTGCTGAAGGTGGACGGCACGATGGTCAACATCGGGGGTGCTGGGACCGGTGGCGTTCAACCTGCCTTCCTCGTCCTGGCCGGCACATCGACGCTTATCGGTACGCCATCGACATGCGCAATCTGAAGGTCTAGTCCACCAGGAGTGCCACGCCTTGCCTCTCAACCACTATGTCACCCTCGGCCGCTCCGGCCTGCGCGTCAGCCCCTTCTGTCTCGGCGCCATGACGTTCGGTGAGGATCTCGGCTGGGGCTCGAGCGTCGAGACCTCCAATGCCATCCTCGACCGCTTCCTCGCCGCGGGTGGCAACTTCATCGACACCGCCAACGTCTACACCAACGGCCACTCGGAGAAGATCATCGGTGACCACATCGGCCGCACGCCGTCCAAGCGCGACCGCGTCGTCATCGCCACCAAGTTCTTCGGGAACCTCTTCGCGGAAGACCCGAACGGCGGCGGTGCGGGCGCCAAGTCGCTCATCGCCGCCACCCAAGACTCGCTGCGCCGCCTGCAGACGGACTACATCGACCTGCTGTGGATGCACGCATGGGACCGCAACACTCCGATCGAGGAGACGATGCGTGCCTTGGACGACCTCGTCCGCGCGGGCAAGGTCCGCTACATCGGCCTGTCGGACACCCCGGCGTGGAAGGTGGCGCAGGCCCAGCTCCTCGCGCAGCTCCGCGGGTGGACGCCGCTCGTGGCGCTGCAGATCGAGTACTCGCTGCTCGAGCGCACCGTCGAGGGCGAGCTCATCCCCATGGCCGAGGAGCTGGGTCTGGGCGTCACGCCCTGGTCGCCGCTGAAGAGCGGCGTGCTCAGCGGCAAGTACACGCGCGAGAACGTGGGCAAGGTGAAGGCCGACCGCGGCGCCTGGGTGGAGAGCAGCCTGAACGAGCGCGCCTACTCCGTCATCGACGTGCTGCAGCGCGTGGCGAAGGAGCTGGACGCGTCGCCGGCCCACGTGGCCCTCGCGCGTGGGTGAGCAGCCGCCCCGGCGTCTCCTCCACCATCATCGGCGCTCGCACGCTGCAGCAGCTCGAGGACAACCTGGGTGCGCTGGAGGTGAAGCTCACCCCCGGGCAGCTCGCCACGCTCGACGAGGTGTCCAGGCCCACGCTGAACTTCCCCGCCGGCTTCCTCGAGATCGCGCCCGTCTTCATGCATGGCGGGCTCACCGTCAACGGCGTCACCGCGCCGCCGTGGCCCCTGGCGCCCAAGCCGGACGCGCAGCGCTATTAGCGCAGGGGGTCGAAGAGTGAGCGCGCGCGAAACATCTCGCGCGACCTGGGGGAAGCGTCGGGGGCGCTGCGCGAGCGGCGGCTGCAGCGCGCCATCGGTGTCGTGTGGGAGAAAGGCGAGGCGCCCGAGACGTTCCCCACCGGAATGTGAACGGATCGCCGCCACAGTGTCACGCCCGTGGATCTCCGGAGGCTTCCGGAGCATCGGCCGGGAGGATGCCGTCGAGCGTCAGCTCCTCTCCCCCGCGGAGCTCGCTCGCGAAGGCGGTCACCTCGGATCGGGTCGGCAGTCGGGCCGGTTCGCCCGCTCGTGGCGACGCGAGCGCCGCTGCCGCGGTCGCGAGTCGGCCGGCGCGGGCGAGATCGGCGTCTTCCGCGAGGGCCACCGCGAACGCGGCGCAGAATGCATCGCGCGCTTCCGGGATGCCCGACCGCTCTCGGTGCGGCTCGGGGACCCAGATCTCGTCGTTGCGCGTCAGCAGGAGCGCCGCGCCACGGGTCGTGAGCACGACTGCGCCCCCGCTGACGCGCCGGAGCAGCGAGCGAGCGGCGACCAGAACCGATCTTCGCCCGGTCACGGACGCCCCCGTGACCCCGCGGGTGCTGCGCGTTGCGACGATCGCGATGTTCGCGAGGCGGAGCAGGCGATCCGGCACCTTCCGCTCCGGATCGGCGTCGAGGATGGCGTGCGTCCCGTGCCGATGCGCGATCCGGAACGCCTCCGCGATGCACTCCGGCGAGGTCTCGAGAGACGCGACGAGCACCGACGCGTGCTGGAGCAGGTCTTCGCTGGCGCCTACGTCCTCGACCGACGCCGTCGCACTCGTGGCTTGCGACACGGTAGCCGTGCTCCTCCTTCCACTCCGGTCCTCGTGGACGAGCCCAAGGCCGGTCCTCGCATCCGGGTCGCGCGCCACATGCTCCGCGCGTATCCCCTCGGCCCGGAGCCGCGCGACGATCTCGTCGCCGTGCGCGTCGCCGCCGACGCGCGCGATGACCCCCACGCGCGCGCCGAGGCGGGCCGCGGCCATTGCTTGGCGGATCGCCTTCCCGCCCGGCTCCCGCGCGAGGACGTCGCCCTCGAGAGCCTCGCCCGCGGCGGGAAGCCTCCGCGTGCGTATGACGAGGTCCTCTCGCGCGTTCCCCAGGAACACGACGTCTAGACTCCGAGCATGCCCGTCACTCGAAGCGCCTCGCTCTCGCCCAGCCGCTTCGGCTGGCGGCGCGAGACGGCCACCGCGAGCCTCGTGTCGCTCCGCGAGGGCGAGGGCTTCCTCGAACGCATCAGCCTCGGTGGGGCACCAGCGCGTCACGAGGTGCACCGCCGTGTCGGATCGACGGTGCAGCACGACCTGGTGCCCCGAAGGCCACTCGGTATAGCGGACATACCACCCGCCAGAACGAAGCCTTCGCTTCGCATCACTCGTGTCGTCTCGGCCTGTCATCGGACCGCCGATGCTCGCCAGGAGGGCAACCCCGCGCGACACCCGATGACGGCGGCCAGCTTCGCGCCGTTTTCGCCGGGCGCCTCCTGCAAGAGCACGCCTCGCAAGAACAAGATCGGCACGTTCCGCGACGAAACAACGGGAAGGCGAGCCGGCAGCGGGCATCGCCATCGCTCGTTCGCTCGAGGTCTTTCACGCGAGCGGTCAGGGCCGAAGCAGACGGACGACGTGCCAGCCCGCCGATCGGATGGACGCTCCTCTCAGACCCGTCCGGCCTCCCCGCCTCCAACCTCGATCTCGAGCACGACCTCCACAACTTCAGGATGCCCGATGGCTCCCACGGGTGGATGAAGCTGCACGTCGTGATGCTCGCGAAGAAGAGCGGGAACAGCTGGCAGTGGCTGGACGCGCCCGTACGCGTTCGTCCCACCGCCCCCGTCGGTGCACTGAGCCGCGGACGACGATGCGTCTCCCGATCGAGCTCCGGAGACGCACCGCCGCGCGCGCTTCCGTCGCCGGGCCGCTGCAGTACACGACCAGTCCTGGTGCAGTTTCGGGACCAGTGCTCAATCCCGCGGCAGGCCCGCGGTGGCCAGGCCGTCCGCGAGGAGCTCCATGAACCTCGGAGGGAACGGCCACGCGTGACGCGCGGCGCTCACCGTCAGGCTCGGGTCCTTCCGAAGCACTCGGCGGACGATCCTTCGTGCCTCCTCGCGCGTCCCGGCGTGAACCGCCGCGGCGGCGGCGACACGCGCCCCCCAGAACGAGTCCGGACTGGCCTCGACGCCCGCCTGCGCCCACCGCGCCGCCGGTCCGAAGCGGCCTGCGACGAAATGGGCGCAACCGACCCCGATGAACGCGAGATGGCGGATGGGCTCGAACGGCATGAGCTGCAGCGTGGTCGCGAACTGCCGTAACGCCATGACCGAGTCGCCCGCGTAGGCCGACGCCCAGGCGCGGCGGATCCAGGCCCAAGGCGATCCGGGGTCGACCGCCAGCGCCCGATCGAGGACCCGGTCGGCCTCGTCGAGCCGGTGCGCGAGTGTCAGCGCGCCGCTGGCCAGCGTCAGCGTCAGGGAGTCCCAGGGTGCGAGCCGGCAGGCCTCGGCCGCGAGCCGGACCGCTCGCGCGGTGTCCTCCTGGGGGGTCGAGCTGAAGTGGTGCGCGGCGCGCTGGCTCCAGCACCAGGCGGCGAGCGCCCTGGGGGAGCCGTAGCTCGGAGCGAGCTCCTGCGCCCGCTCCATGTCCTCGAGGGCCTGCCTGCACGGACCTGGGGCGACCGCGAATGCTGCCGGCAACGCCCGCCAGAAAAGCCGGGTGGCCTCGTCGTCGACATCCTCGAAAGCATCCGGCCGCGCACGCCGGATGCGCCGCAGCGTCTCCAAAGGGAGCTCCCCGAACCGGCTGCAGTACTGCGCCGCGAACCGGCCCAGCTGGCCGAAGCCGCTGCTCGTCGCGATCTGCGACACGCTGACGTGGCCATCGGACGCGAGCAGCGCGCGCCGAGCGTGCGTCAACCGCTCCTGGCGGACCCATCCCAGCGGCGTCGTGCTGAGGAACCGCATGAAGTGCGTCTCCAGCGTGCGCGGCGGAACGCCCGCGATGCGGGCGAGCGCATCGAGGCGGATGGGCTGGTCCAGGTGGGCGCGCGACCACTCGAGGACGCGCACCACGTCGCGCGGCAGCGTTGTGGTCGCCTCGACTGCTCTCTCCTCGCGCGTCGGCCTGTCGATCATCGCGATACCCATCGGGGCCGCAGGCCGGGACCCTCGCAGGGGCGGCGGCGGAGAGGCCTTAACGCTTTTCGGCGCGATCTGCACATCGCGGCGGGATCTGCATGGCCGGTCCAACGCCTCGCAGCCAAGCTCCTGCGAGGCGTACCCCGGTGTCGGAGGTGGTCCGGGAGACGAACGAAACACTCGACGGCAGATCGACTCACGAAGGCGAGGCGAGTCATGCGCGTTTCAAAGGACAGCATCGAGGTGAAGATGCAGATTCCGGGTGCCGTCATCCGCCTGCGAACGGACATGGGGGATGCAACCGGGCTGGGCAAGATGAGCGGTGAGTACTTCTCGCTCGCAGCGGGAGTGGACACCGCGCCCTTGTTCCAAGGTCTCGAGGGCAACGCCTGCCAGTGCCCGCACTGGGGCTACGTCCTGCGCGGCGAGCTGACCACGACGGACGCGGCCGGCAAGCAGGAGACGGTCAAGGCGAACGACCTGTTCTACTGGCCCGCCGGGCACAACGTGAAGGTCACGGAGGACGCCGAGATCATCATGTTCAGCCCGCAGCGAGAGCACACGCACGTGATCGATCACATGCGGCAGAAGGTGAAGGCGATGTAGCCGCGTCGTGACGAAGTGACCGGCGCGATCTGGGCGAGGGGCGCGCCACGATGAACAAAAGTGTGGCGGACATCACGAAGGAACGCGGGTTGGCGCCTGCCTCCGGCGGGCCGGGACGACATGAACCGCCTCGGAGTGCGCAAGGCGCGCGAAGGGCCGCTCGCGAGCATCAGGACCCGAGCTCGCGTCCCGCTCATCGACGTCGGAACGGTCGATCTCATCCGCAGGCAGCGCATCCATGTACGCCCAGGAGTCGAACGCTTCTCCGACCGCGGCGTCGTGTTCGAGGCGGCATCGAGGAAGCGTACGACGCGGTGGTGCTGGCCACCGGCTTTCGGCCCCCCCACGCGCTTGGCGCGTGGGTAGGAGCGACGCGCATGCTCGCGTGACGCCGCGTTGCCTCCTCGGCCGTAGGGCGGACGCACGCACCCACGATGCCCGGACCTCCCTCGGCGCCCCAGATGTTGCGGCGGGCGGCGCCCGGGCGGAGGTTCCGATGAGACCACGTCGAGACGGCAGACGGCTCGACCACGAGCTTGCGGTCGGCGTCGCGGAACGCGACCGGCAAAGGAGGCACTCACCGTGGCGAAGACACAGGCGGTTCTCACGACGGCCGAGCTCGAGATGCTTCGGAGGAAGCTCCAGGAAGAGCGCCGTCGGATCTTGTCGGTGCTGAAGCAGCCGCTCTCGTCCATGCCGCCGGACGAGCCACGCGAGCTGGAGGAGACCGCTCAGCGGGCGTCGGAGAGGGACGACGCGCTCGCCGTCGAGCGGCCCGAGAACGCGCTGCTCGCGGACATCGACCGGGCGCTCGAGAAGATGGACGCGGGCACTTACGGCGTGAGTGAGAAGACCGGGGCGCCCATCTCGTACGAGCGCCTCGCTGCGGTGCCGTGGGCGCGCTCCGGCGTGGACGAGTGACGTGGCCCGACCGCTCGTGCTCCTCGCACCCGGTGCCGGTGCGCCGTCCACCTCGCCCTGGATGTCGGCGTGGGCGGAGCGTCTCGGCACCTTCGGGAACGTCGTCTCATTCGATTATCCGTACATGCGGGCCGGGCGGCGCAGCCCGGACCGACTGCCAGTCCTCGTCGACGCACACCGCGAGGCGCTCGCGGCGGCGCGCGCGCGGCGGCGCGGCCCCATCGTCCTGGCCGGCAAGTCCATGGGCTCGCGCGTCGGCTGCCACCTCGCGCTCGAGGAGGCGGTCGACGCACTCGTCTGCCTCGGGTACCCGCTGCGTGGCGTGCGCGGCGAGCTCCGGTCCGAGGTCCTCCTCGCGCTCCGCACGCCCATCCTCTTCGTGCAGGGGACGCGCGACCCGCTCTGCCCGCTCGACGCGCTCGAGGACGTCCGGCGCCGGATGCAGGCGCCGTCGATGCTGTACCGGGTCGAGGGAGCAAACCACTCGCTCGAGCTCGGTACGCAGGCTCTGCGCGCCGCGGGCGACACCCAGGCCGACGTCGACACCCGGACGCTCCGCGCAATCGTCGCGTTCCTGCGCGAGCACCTCTGATGTCGCGGGCGCGCGCTACCGGATGGGGCCGCCGGAGGCGAGCCGGCGCGTCGGCTCAAAAATACCGAGCGGCCTCGGTGGACTAGGCTACGCCCCCGGCGGGAGACGCACGGCCACGGTGGGTGGGCCGCCCATGCGTCGTCTCGGCGAGCGCTCGCTCGGCGCCTCGGCACTCTGATCGACGCCTCGGGAACGCGGCGAGGCTGCAAGTCGCGAACGTCCGGTGTAGAGTCACGTCCGCGCGTAGTTCCCCGGCGGCCTCGACCCGAGAGGCCGCTTCGTTTTCTCTAAAAGCTTCAACAGGAGAGAGATGAGCGAGAAGGAAGCCGGCATCGAAGTGCAGGGCAAGGTCGAAGAGGCGTGCGGCGGCATGTACCGCGTGAAGATCGATCAGGGCCCCACCGTGCTGGCGTATGCATCCGGTAAGATGAAGAGATTCCACATCCGCATCATCATGGGCGACCGGGTGAAGGTGGAACTCTCGCCGTACGACCTGACTCGCGGGCGCATCACGTATCGCGACAAGTAACCCGGGCCTTCCTCGCGGGCCCGCATCGGTCGCCACGCCGAGACGCGGGGCTGTGCCGTACGAACGACGCCGCCCGGCAACTTGAATCGGCCGATTTGGTCAACGCGTCCTCGCGTCCCCAGCCTCTCGAAACATTGCGGCGAGCGCATCCGCCACCAAGCGAATGCGCGGAACGCGGCGCAGATCCGGGTGGACGACGAGCCATCCCGTCCCGCGCGCGATCGCGGGGGACAGAGGACGCAGCTGTCCGAAGCGCCGCGCGGCCCGCCTCGGGAGGACACCGAGGCCCAGACCCGCCGCGACCGCGGAGGAGGACACGAGCATGCTCGAAACCGCGAGCACCACGTTCGCTCCACGGAACGCGCCGGCACACCAGGCCGACGCAGGGTTGCTGGCGGAATAGACGACGACGTCATGACCGGCGAGCGCCGCCGGTTCGGGCGGCGCACCGCGACGCGCGAGGTAGGCGTCCGTCCCGTAGAGCTCGAATGGCTCGTCGCCGAGCTTCTGCGCGACGAGCAGGTCCGGCCTGGGCCGGGTCCCTTCGGGCCCGAAGCGGAGCGCGAGGTCGGCCTCTCGCCGTAGGAGGTCGCTCTCTTCATTCGAGAGCACCAGCTCGAACCGGATTCCGGGGTACCTCTCGCGAAGCGTGGACAGTGCGTCGACCAGGAACGAGACCGCGAGGAGCTCCGTGGTCGCGATGCGCACGATGCCTTCGAGGTCGCGATCCCTCACGGCGGCCTTCAGCGCGAGCGCGCGCGCGCCTTCCTCCATCGCCTCGGCCGCTTCGACCAGCGCCGCACCCTCCGCCGTGAGGCGAAGCCCCTCCGGAGTCCTGTCGAACAGCCGCGCCCCGACCGCCGTCTCGAACGCCGCGAGCCGGCGCCCGCACGTGGGCTGCGTCATCTCGAGCGGGCCCGCGGCGGCTGAGAGGCTCCCCGCGTGGTGAATGGCGAGGAAGATCCGGACGTCGTCCCAGTTCGGAACAGCGCGGAGGAGCTGCTCGCGGCGCGCGCGATCGCCGGTCGGTCTGCGGGGACTCATGGCCATGCATTTATGCATGGCGGGTCGTCGCACCCAGCTATTCCGCCGCATCGGCGACGGCGCCAAGTTCTTCGGGCTCGGCTCACTGCACGCTCCGAGACCCTGGAAGGACCGCCGATGGATCTCACCGCGAACACGGCCTCTCACCGCGACGCGTTCGGCGCCGCGAGCGCCGGGGTGGGCGCCGCGGCCTGGGTTGCGGCGCCCTGGCTGCCTGCCGGCACGCCGCCCGCCGCTGGATCCCTCGACCACCTGTTCCTGTTCATGCCGCTCGTCGCGGCGCCCCTCGCGCTCGACCTCCTCACCACGGCGTGGGGCGACGATGGTGGCGCGCCCTCCCCGCTCCTCGGGTTCGCACGGGTGCTCCAGCCCGCGGCGGCCGCATTGGTCCTCTCCTCGTTCTGCGCTCCGAAGGGGCTGGCGGCCGGGATGCTCACGACGCCTTGGCTCGTCATGGCGTTGATCGCGGCCGCAGGAGGGGTGACGGACGCGTGGCGGCGTCGAGGTTTCCGCGACTTCGAAGTGAGCCTCGTCGCCGCGCAGGTGTTCTTGCCCATCGGTGCCGCGTGGCTCGTCCTGTGGCGGCTGGGGATCGCCCCCCGGCACTTCTCGCCGCTCACGGTCTCGCTCGCCGCCCTGCACTTCCACTTCAACGGGTTCACGTCGCAGGTGCTGATCGGCGCGACCGGACGGCGGCTGAGCCGGGCGTCTTCGCGGCTCCTGGCGCTGCACCGGTTCGTGACTGTCGCAGCCATTGCGGGGCTGCCGCTCCTCGCCGCCGGAAAGGCCATTCCCGCGCCGGCGTTGCGGATCACCGGCGTGGGCGCGATCGCGCTCGGCTTCATCGGGCTCTGCGTGACGTCGGCGGCCGTCGCGGTCGCAGCACAGTCCGCGCTGACACGGCACCTCCTGCTCGCTTCCGCCGCGTCCGCGGCCGCGGCGGTGGGTCTCGCGTGCGCGTACGGCGTCGGGGAGCTTGCCGGGCGAGACTGGATCGGCATCGGACGCATGGTCGCGACGCACGGGCTGCTCATGTCGCTCGGCTTCACCCTGTGCGGCCTCATCGGACACCTCCGCCTGCGGCGTGCGTGACGAGCTCCGGGCGCGTTCAGAGATCGATGACCACGTCTCCCGTCGGCCTGGAGCAGCAGATGAGCAGGCTGCCGGCCGCGGGTGGGTCGAGCGGCTCGGGATCGTAGCCCACCGCGAGGCCGCCGGTCAGATCGCGCAGAAAGGCGGGAGGGCCGCACAGGTGCGCCGCCCAGGCGCGATCCGAACCCACGCCAGCCCGCAGGGGGGTCTCGCTCCGTTCGAACGGCCACGACTCGCGAGAGGGTAGGCGCCCGCTCCCAGGTCGTTTGCCCCCTTGGAGCGCCGCGTCTCCTCAGCGAGCGAAGGTACGCGTGATCTCGACGACGAGCGGCGCGGCCAGAAGCACACCCACGGCGATGCGCACACCCCGGGGCCGCCCGACGAGCAGCAGCACGCACCCCGCGAGGAATCCCATGAAGAAGAGGATCCTCGCAGGCACGGGGTCACGAATCAGGTCTCGCAGGAAATCACGAGCCACGGGTGGCAGCGGATCGCGGAACAGGTCTGGCAGGCGATGCCGGATCAGGTCTTCCGACACGAGCACGGCGGCCACGACGGCGACCACGACCGCGACCCATCGCGCGAAGAAGACCTTCAGCAGCAGCTCGAGGCCCAGCACCGCGAGGATCAGCGCGGCAGCGACGAGCGGCCAGCGGTGCTCACTCGCGGGGTACTTGGCGAGGCCGATCGCGAGGGCGCCACCGCTCAGCGCCATGATCGCCCCCGCGATCCTGCTGCCGCCGGGGAACTCCTGTTCGGTTTCGTGGTCGTGTTGCGGGGCCCGTCGCGCCTTGCGAATGGGAGCTTCGGACTCCACCGGCATTCCGCAACGTGGGCAGAGCCAGTCGGGCCGTCGCGTGTGCTTCAGCTCGCACGAGGGGCAGTACGCCGGCTCGGCGCTGGGCGTCACGACGTGAACGGGGTCGAGCATGGGGTTCGCCGCGGGCGGATCGCCGTCCCGCCGACGCCGCGCGGCCGATGACAGCACGCGAGAGCGACGCAGGCAAGAGCGATGGGTCGGGCGTGGGCCGACATCGCGTCACCGTCGAGACCGCGCGATCAGCGACCGGGGTTCGCCGGCGCCTCCACTTCAAAGCCCCCGGGATGTCGGCGGGTTCTTCTTCGCGTTGATCTCCGTTGCGGGCGACGGCCTGACCGATCCCCTCATTCCCACGGTCATGGGATGGGCGGAGTTGTAGACGATCCGCGGGGTTGAGATCATCGTGCTGGGCCATGCGCACTCTCGCCATCCGCCCTCGCCGCGTGCACGCCTTCGTCTCCTCGATCTTGACTACGACCTCCACGCGAAGCGCGTGGCCTCGCTGGCCGATGCGACGGTGGGCGCCCTGCAGGGCGCACAGCTCGCGGTGGGAGCGCTTGGGCGGGCTCTTGCGGTCGCGAAGGAGCTCGACGGGAAGCACGCCATCAAGCAGGTGGATCGGTTCTTCTCCAACACCGGCGTGGACGTTTGGAAGCTCTTCGCCTCCTGGGTGCCGTTCGTCATCGGGAGCCGGCCGGAAGTCGTCGTCGCGCTCGACTGGACCGACTTCGACCCGGACGACCACTCCACCATCGCGCTCTACCTCATCACCAAGCACGGCCGTGCAACGCCGCTGCTCTGGAAGAGCGTCGTGAAGTCCGAGATGGAAGGATGGCGCAACGAGCACGAGGACGTGCTCCTCGAGCGCTTCGCCGAGGTCGTTCCGCCGGGGACGAAGGTCACGGTGCTCGCGGACCGGGGCTTCGGGGATCAGGCGCTCTACGAGCTCCTCAAAGACCAGCTCCACTTCGACTTCGTGGTCCGCTTCCGCGGGATCGTGAAGGTGGCGAGCGCCGGCGGCGAGACGAAGGCGGCGAAGTCGTGGGTCCCGGCGAGCGGAAGACCGCTGCTGATCAAGAAGGCGCGCGTGACGAAGACCCGCCGCGAGGTCGGCGCGGTGGTCTGCGTGAAGGCGAAGGGGATGAAGGAGGCGTGGTGCCTCGCCACCAGCCATGAGGAGAAGACCGGCGCCGAGATCGTGAAGCTCTACGGGAGGCGCTTCACCATCGAGGAGAGTTTCCGCGACCTGAAGAACCTGCGCTTCGGCATGGGACTCTCCGACACCCGGATCAGCACGCCCGAGCGGCGCGACCGCATCCTCCTGGTGGGAGCCATCGCCGCCGCCCTGCTGACGCTGCTCGGCGCGGCCGGGGAGGCCGTCGGCGAGGACCGGCGCATGAAGGCCAACACGTCGAAGGAACGGACGCACTCGCTGCTCAATCAGGGATTGTTCTACTTCGACTGCCTTCCGGGAATGCGCGACGAACGCGCGAAACCGCTGATGGCGAAGTTCGATGAGCTGCTCCGTCAGCACGCCACGTTCCGTGAAGTCTTCGGTCTCATATGAGGG
>WNFV01006733.1_pt1 | contig 26118 bp, 19 predicted proteins | sample 5400101 | NCBI WGS metagenome assembly WNFV01 (sample SAMN13153361, study PRJNA577476) | soil metagenome | isolation source: 115 cm soil or saprolite under grassland replicate 1 | place: USA:California | collected 2016-06-15
CTATTTCCGGTGCCCACCAGATCGCTCAGTAGGAGCGAAGAGGAAAAGCTCATCAGGCTTGGCGACGCGATGCGCTACAACGTTGAGCGCGAAGGGACACTTACGCCGCGGGTTGGATACACGTACTTCAGTCAGTTCGTTGGCCACGATCTAACTTATGATCCAACTCCCTTAGACGGCCCATATCTTGAACCTCAACAGACTCCGAACTATCGGACTCCATATCTTGATCTTGATCATGTTTATGGAGGCGGCCCGAACCATTCGCCACATCTTTATCGTGGCGAGCGAGGGTCAGAAACATTCAAACTTGGCGGTACCACACCTACTGGTTACCCTCGCGATCTTCCCATTGAAAACGGCGCGATTCTGCTCGGCGATAAGGAAGATAGACGTAACCTAGACAACCTTATTCTCAGACAGCTGCACGTTCTGTTTCTGAAATTCCATAACGAAGCGGTAAATCAGCTCAGCGCCAAGCCTCCTGCCATAGTTGGAATCGAAAACCTCGGTCCGGGAACGACCTTCGAACGAGCACAGCGGCTCACCCGATGGCATTATCAATGGGTTGTTCGTCACGATCTTCTGTCACGGATTTTGCATCCGAGTGTTTGGAATCACCAAAATCGGATAGTTTGGACGTCATCCCAGGCCAAGCACCCTTTTGCAATCCCGATCGAGTTTTCTCTCGCAGCTTTCCGTTTTGGGCACAGCATGGTTCGAAATGCCTATGGTTTAAACTGTCGTCAAGAACGTGTGAACCTATCCGATTTGATGGCGCTTGGCCAGAGGCCGTCGCCGGTACCGGACGATTTCTTGATTGAATGGGGGCGATTTTTTGACGGATTACCTGGTTCTGGTCCGGTTGCCTCCAGTTCATTTATAGACACCTCTATTGCCGCGCCTTTGCACGATTTGTCGCCCTCGATCATCCGTTTGTCTGGTGAGATGGGACGTTCAGTAGAACCTCCACGTCTCCCAGTGCGGACATTATTAAGGGGCGCGCGAGCAAAATTGCCAGCCGGCCAGGAAGTCGCCGACGCGTTGGTCAGACAAGGAATGATCAAATCGGAAGACCGCCTTACAGGCGAGCAACTGACGCAAGATACATTCAATCGTGCGGGCAGCGTCTTACGGGATGTCGGTCTCGAGGAAAACACGCCGTTGTTTTATTATTTGCTCAAGGAGGCCGAGTTGATCGCTAACGGGCTGACATTGGGGCCTATCGGTAGTTACATAGTGGCTGCAGTGATCGAAGGCGCACTAGTGGCTGACCCCAATAGTTATGTGTCTGTTATTGGTCCTGACTGGAAACTACCGCTATGGCGTTTCCCTAGCGGAATGGATGAGCAAGTTAGTTCCATGATTAGAATTATTCGCTTAGTCGGCGACAATCAGCTTCTTCCGGAATGTGAAGCGAGATGGCGGAGTTTTCTAAGCGTTCTTGATGCTTATCTCCGACGAAGAATTCAACGCGATCGTCGTTGCTGCAAGCGGCCACAATGATTTTCACAGAGTCTCGACGAATCAGTCTCGCGAAATCTTCGCAAGGCCAAGACACTTCCGCATTCCAGTTTGGGCGAGTGATTTTCGAGAAATGTTGAATGGTTTGGTCCAGCTCGAATTCAGCCCCGAACAAGCGTCTCCTTTGCAGAAGGTCTGTAAAGCTGGATCCGAATACGGACTCAGAGTTCTTAAAAAAACAGTCTCATCTGAGCTTCTTTCTATTCTGCGGCCGAAAGCGAAGCGGCACATCAAAAATGATCTTCGACGAATTCTTGCCCGAGTTACCCGCCCTTGCTTGGCGCTTGAGCTCAATGCCTTTCGCTGCGTATATGAAGCAGTCTATCCTCAAAAAGGTTCCCCAACTCCCAAATTGTTAGAAAGGAAATTTCTGGGAGAGCGACCGTACGATCGATTGATTTCGCTGTTCAAGGAATTCCCGGGGCTAGCCGAGCTTTGGTCTCAGTTGATTTACCAATGGTGCGATAGTGTAGCGGACCTTCTCGCAAGAGTTGAAAGAGATGAGCAGAGGGTTTCTCGCGTGTTTTTTCGTGGACAGCCTGTCGGAAAAATCATCGATTTGCGCGCCGGGCTTTCTGATCCACACAATAAAGGTCGCACCGTGATGCGCGTGCAATTTCAAGCCGGATCAATCATCTATAAGCCTCGATGTGGCCACGGCGAAGAAGAATGGTTCAGTTTGATCGATTATCTGAATGCTGCATCGCTTCGACCGAAATTAAGCGCAGCCAAGGTTTTGTGCCGCGATGGATTAATCGCTTCCGGCGAGCATCCGGTGTTGGTCGATGCGGAGACGTTGTGGCACCTCGGAGGCGAAAGAAAAAAGAAGGGTCTTCTCGATCCCTTGTACGGAACGGGGTTTCTTCCAACCTCCGGTAGGCGATCGAGCTACCAATATCGAAGCAGTGCCTTAGGAAAAACGCCGCCTGGAAAACACACTCCATACATTGGTACCAGTCCCCTTCGCGCGGCGCGATATGAGATCGAAATAGTCGATGGATTTTGCAGAGCATGGCGCTGTCTGCTCGGGACAAGAGGCCGACGTACCGCGTTTAGTCGTCGTTTGCAACGTGTCCGAGGCCGAGAGCGGCGCCGCATTTACTGGTCGACCGGAGACTACGACGCGATCATGCGAGCGTCCATCCAATCGGCCGCACTGCGTTCCGGAGTCGACCGAAATATGCTTATCGCGCGCTTATGTGGCCGAAGCACAGTTAGTCAAAGGGTCATTCGCGAAGAGATCAATGCTTTAAAGCGACTTGATATCCCTTATTTTATCCGGGGAGCGACTGCAGGATCGCCACTTCCCGAGGACAATGCGTGCCCACCGGAAATTATCGAGGCTCTTCGGCGGGCTGTACACCTATAATCTCTGGGAGACTGCGATCCATTAACTTCTCCACGTAGCGTACGTGCATTTCTCGAAGTCCTCAGCATGACGGACTTCAGCCATGCCATTCTGCGGAGGGATGAAGTCCGGAATTGTGAGAATTAGACTTTTCAGTTGTTCTTCCGGAGTCAGAAACTGAACTTTAAAGTCTGGTGGGAATTCTATACCTCCCACTTCGCTAATCGCCTGCTTGGCCGATTGAGGCGACACAAGGCAGCGATCGCGGAATTTAATGTCCGATCCAGCTCGGGTAAGAACGGACGTCAAACGATCGAGTTTCTCGTCGTTAGTCAATTGGTCCCATTTTTTCTTAGTCATTAGGTTATTCCTCCATATTTCTGTAGTTAATACTCTGCAATTTTACTCGCATATCCGCTACCTTAGAGGCGAGATTTTTGAGAATTGTCTTAACGTGCGGATCCTGCCGAACGGCATCAAATCGGGGATCCATCGCGAGAGATCGGTAGTCAATCCAACCCGAATTGACGGCTCTTCTCAAATGATCAATCGAACGCTCTGACATGCCAAGCGAAGCTTCCACCGCAGCGAGACGGTAAGCAGCCTCTGGATTCTCGGGTTCACGCTCAATCGCGGCTCTTTCCCTCGTTAAGCAATCTTTAAGGACTGCCTTTGCCCCTTCCTCATCGCCGAGCGCTTGTTTCGCCCTGCCGAGAGCGGATTGATATGTGACCGCACCATAAAAGGACCCACCTCCACCGGCATCCGTCTTTGCGAGGTTAGCAAATAGATCTGCTGCGATATCGAATTTCCTGGCAAAGAACTCCACTTGTGCGGCGATTTGTTCAGCCTCACCAAGTCCGCTATGGCTCCAGCGCCTGCTTTGACAAAGTTCGCGTGCTCCCTCAAAATCGCCTTGAAGCAATCGCAGGTGGCAAATCCCGATCTCGCCTCTAGGTGGCTCAGGCTGCAACTGCGCAGCGTGGCGATAAGCCTGCAAAGCGCGCTCGTCGTCGCAAAGTTTAACCAAACTATCCCCAAGAAGGCCGTACTCGTCACCCCATCTTCCTCCCAGTTTGCACGATAGAATGTGCCAAGCCAAGGCCTTGTCAGGACGCCCCAAGCTGTCCAGCGTCATTCCGATGAAACGAGCGATTCTTTCGTCTGGGCTGCTAAACTCGACGGTCCTCAGGCCTTCCTCTAACGCTTCGGCAAATTTTCCCTGCTGATAAAACACGCCGGCCAATGCTCTGTGGGCATCGCTTGACCCTGGCGATAAGCGAAGGGCTTCATATGCCTCAGCTTCTGCCACCTTAAGAAAATTCACGTCAGAAATAAAATGCGTCCGGACGGTTGTCGCCATTGCCAGATTTGAATGAGCGAGCGATGAATCAGGCTCCAAGCGCAGGGCTCTCTTAAATAGGTCAATTGCCCTGTCAAAATCAGACGAGTTGTACCGATACACTAATTCTCGGCCGGCGACGATTGCTTCTCGTGCGGTTTGATTGCGTAATCCTGGGTCAGTCCTCGATTGAAAAAAGCTCGACCAATCTTTGGTGTTCAGGATGCCATCAATGATTCCGCCGATCTCTTTGCAAACAGTTTCCTTTTGCTGTTCTAGTCCATCATGTCCGCAGACACGCACAAGCAGTGGCTCGGCGGTAGCAGCGTCCATTAATCGCAGAGAGATGCGCTTCTTCCCGGATACTGTTCGCGTTACGCCAGTAAGCACAGCCCGGGTCCCTGCCGTTTGACCAATTTTTCGGACCCGCTCAGCAGTTGGCCACTCAGTCCCTTGCACTAACAGTGTTCTTATTCGAGTAGGAGCAATACGATTTAGTTCATCCCACAAGGAATTGCTGACCGATCGTGCCAAGACCTCGTCAGCGGCGACGTTATCCAAATCGAAGAATGGCAATACCGCAAACGAACGGCGTGCTAGCGCGCTCTCATGCGCGGCCGTTTGAAGTTTCCAGCTCTGCATCGCCCAGAGGACAGACGCGGCGGCTAACATCAGAAAGGCACCGAGGACAGTGGCCAACATGCGATTGCGGCGAGACCATCTCCACAAACGGATCGGAATGCCCACCGGGCGTGCCACGATTGGTCGACCTTCCAACCAATTCTGTAAATCACGCGCGACAGTACCGGCAGAATGATATCGCGCCGATGGTTCGCGTTCCAAACAGTGGCCGCAGATCGTTTCCAAGTCCCGATCGAAATGGGGCGCAAGAGAACGTAGCCTCGGGGCGGGTTTCTCGGCCGCTTGTCGAAGAACTGCGAGGGCGTGTTCGCCTACGAACGGCGATCTTCCCGTCAGTAGTTCAAACAGAATTGCACCCAAATTATAAACGTCAGCGGCGGCTGTCAGCCGCAGTCCTGGCCGCGCTGCTTGCTCGGGCGCGATATAGCCCGGCGTTCCAAAAACTGTTAGGGTTCGGGTAAGGTCATTCGAGTCTTCGATCCACTTCGCCAGACCGAAATCACTGACCATTGGTTCCCATCGGTTATTCAGAAGGATGTTGCTCGGTTTGAGATCGCGGTGCAAAACACCCTGCTCGTGAGCGTACTGGACGGCGAATGCGACCTTCGCCATCAGCGAAACACTTTTGCGCGGCTCTCTGCGGAAAGATTCGCGCGCTTGCGCTAAGCTTCCGCCGGGCGCGAATTTCATCGTGAAAAACGGCAATCTATCTTCGTCCTCGCCGATATAATAAATAGGAACGATGTTTGGATGATCCAATCTTGCTGCTGTTTCTGCTTCCCGACGGAAACGCGCCAGCGTATGGTCGGAATCAGCGTGATAACTTAAGATGCGCTTTAGAGCGACGATGCGGTGCGAATGCTTTTCGCGCGCCCGATAGATTACTCCCATCCCACCACGACCGATCTCGTCTAGAATTTCGTAATTGGCGATGCGCCAATTCGCACCGGAAATTCCTACTTCGTCGAGCACATCTGTGAATCTCGTCCCGGATGGACCGATGGCTTTGTCCGCGAGAAGCGCTCCCTGAACAAGACACTTCAAGCAAAGTCCGTTGCCGAGGCGCGACGTCGCGCTGCAGTTCGCACATTTCGTCGGCTCATTTAGAATACTTGCGGGAGAGTCTGTAAGACCGGAAAATTCCATGATCTTTATCCTGCGGTAGCCGAGAGAACCGTGCACAAATATCTGATTTCGTCGTCAACGTCGGCTCCATCTTCGACAGTTGCTGCGACCTCCTCTCGGAGAAGTCTTCGGTAACGCGCACGAAATTCGTGCATCAGCCTTGCAACGACGGTCTTCGGTATACTCAAGATGCCAGCGAGATGCTCGTAGGAAATCTCCCTTCTGGAAGCCGTGAGATACTTGCTTAACGCTTCATAGGCGCGCCGGTGACCCCTGCTCTCACATTCTTCGCGTAACCGGCGAAGAGCTTGTTCGGCAACGGTCGCTGCCCAACGTAAATCAAACAGAGTCTCAGCCGGACAGGATTCAAGCGCACGCGCCGAAATGACCAACTGCGACGGCGCTTCCGCCATCCACTCTTCCCACGAAATAAACTCGTGGCCGCCGCCTCGCTTGTGCCTGTGGCGCTTTATCTCAGCGTCGATCAAAAAGTTCTTTAGCGACTTGAGCAAAAAGTAGCGAAACCGACCGCGGCTAGGATCAGCGGACGCTAATAGCTTGCCCTTTAAAATCATTACGAAGAAATCTTGTGTCAGATCTTGGGCATCCGGTACCGCATAGCCACGGTGACGGATAAATGTAAAAACAGGCCGCCAATAGATCTGACAAAGCTGCGCTAGAGCATCGCTCGCAAGCACAAAATAGACCGGACGTTGAGTTCTTTTCGTCGCGACTTGCCGTCTCAGCAAATCTCCGCCGACAAACGTCGTATTACTTGTACATGGCGGCAGTCTCTACCCGGTCCAATGACTATAATACCGAATTGACCTCACCGCCCCGGCAAGAATTGCGTTTACCGGAGTCACGAACAACCTTGCCGCGCGGGGACACTGCGACGCAAAAATCTGTATTTCTTCTGCGGCTATTGAGACAGAACGCACGAAGGTGTCGCAATAAAAAAGCTCAGGCATTTTATTCAATCCGGGCGGTAGCAAGCCATTTTGACGTGCCCGCTACGACCGTATCGCGCATTTATGCTCAACTGAGATCCGAAGGCTTACTTACTACGGTCTGGGGCTCGAAGACCTTCATTACACCTGCCCAAATTGACAACCAGCTGCAGGTCCGTGGCATCGTTGCGTTGCCCGCGTGTCTCACCTCTTTCTGCACAGTGCGCGAGTACCGGGATTTTTTCTCGGAAATCCGCGACGCTCTCTGGAATTTTGGGTTCGCCACGCGGCTCTTATTGTACAAGAGAATCGATGCCGAGTTGCCGAGTTTTGCGGGCTACCTCTTGAAATATAAGCCCGATGTCGTCGTTTGGTTCGAGCCCATTCCAAAACTGAAAGGAATCATAGCACGTTTGCTCGACCGTGGCATTCGTGTGGTAACGGTTACTGATTGCCCCGGAGATTGCCGTGGCCAGCATTATCGCATCGATCGACGAAGCGCTATCGAAGATGCACTGCGCGGCTGGCGCCAAGACGGCATCCGCTCGGTGACAGTGCTGCAGGATCCTCGGTGCACGTCATTAAGTACGATCGCTTTGATTGAAAAGTGCCTGCGCGATGCAGAGATGCCATACACCTTTGCCAATCCCGAATCGTGGCAGTTGAAAGGACCTTTTGTGGCCGCACAACTATCAAACCGAGGAATTATTTTTCCGTCTTCCGAGGTTGCCGTCGCAGTTGCTGGGCATGATCTTGCGCGCTTTGTGAAGCTCTCAGAGCAATCGCGCATCATCATAATTGATGGTTCAATCGACGTGCCCGGCTCCTATGGGGCTAAGCCGTTAACCGATGTTATTCAGGTCGACGTACACTCGATCGCAAAGCGAATCGCGAAAGATCTTATCTATTCAACTCCCTCGCGAAGGGCGAAAACGTTAACCTTTCATGCGAAATGGGTTCCAGCACCGAATAACAATATTCTTAATGCACGATTCGGATTAACCACACCACGGCGCTCAAGCACATCAAATCGGCGAGTCGAGGATTACGTTGTGAAATAATTAACTTGTCTGGTCGGTGGCACGCACCACATCGTCGTTAATCCATTTGGTTGCGGTTGGAAAAACGATCACTATCAGCGTGCTGAGAATCGCGCACGTCACCGTTCCTGCGGCCATCCAAGGATAGCGCTTCAAGTACGCAAACACGCGCCGAACGGTTCTCACTCAAAAATCTTATCACAGACACGTCCTCCCTTCACAGCTCGGCAAGCTCACGCGGCAACTGTTCCGCAACTGTTTCATTTGCGCGAAAAGGGTCATGTCGATTGAATCGTCGCCTTGAAATCTGGCTACCTGCTTTTTCGACTGATCCTCTCTTTTTCAGCCTCGAACACAGTCGCAACGTAGGTCGCTGCTCGCACTACTTAATCCGACAACAACCACTCAATAAAACAACACAAATGAAAACGATGATAAGAATACTGTTTAACTTGCTGCCGGCCATTTTCCTATGGCTCGGCAGCTGTTGCGTAGTGATGGCGCAAGCACCAGTGGCGCAGTCTGATCAAATCACGACCGATGGCGAGATAACTCAGGATGACGATAGCAGCAGTGGGAAATTCCAATCGGTCGATGTGGACGCACTTACAACCTCCGATGTGACCTTGCAGTTTCCGGCAAGTCTTACTAACAGGTCGGTGGCAATTGAGGCTCTTGATGGTGGCACTTTAAGTACCAACTCAGGAACCATTGATCAAAACGGCGCGCTCACTTTTTCCTTTCAAGTGAGTGACCAACCGGGGGTGCACCGAGTGATCGTCATCGATCCCAACGCGGATGAGGACTCTCTATACGTCATCGGAATGGTCCAGTTCGAGGTCCCGCCAGCAGCAAACTAGGAGGAACGACCACATGAACTCCTTTGCTGCCTCTAAAATAGTCAACTTCGAAACTGTTCGTGAGCAATGCGCTCAACGCGCAAGTCTCAACGCGCGACGATGGATCGTTGTAATTCTTGGCGCCTTGCTCCTTGCGCTGAGCCCGCACGACCTCCACGCCCAGGTAGGCAATGATAACCCCACTGGACCTTCCGGCATTTTCAACGGGCAGGCGGGTGGCTGCGGTTATGACCCATATACAGCAAACGCAACCAGAAGCATCACCGATATTTCTGTCGCTGGCGGCGTCGGTGAGTATCCTCTGGCGCTCGTGCGCACGGCCAACTCACGCACTCCTAGCACAACGGGAGTGTTCGGCTGGGCCGGAGGTTGGAACCATAATTACAATTGGATTCTGGAAGATTCCCCTCTTGGTCCGATTAATCCCGCTCGCTACACAGTCGAGTTTCCCGATGGGCGGGTTGAAACCTTCAAGCAAGTCAATTGGGATACCACTTGTTATCGTGTCAGACGGGGTGACCAGAGTACGTCAGCCGGAGTGCGCGAGCGTTTTGTGCCAGTGGACTTGAATCCGAACCACACCCAAACTTACATGCGCGCCTACCTGATCCTGCCCGATGGCGGCAAGGTCGAGTTTTGGGCCCACCAGCATGTGAGTGGTTCGCAATACTGGTATCACTACCACGTTACGGCGATGATTGATCCACACGGATTACGAACCACAATTGATTCCGAACTGGTGAACCAGAACACCCTCAGGAGAATAACGAAAGTGACAGAGCCGGCTGGCCGTTACCTCCAATTCGCGTATACAGGGATAAACAGTCCGCGGATCGCAAGCGTCACGGAATACATCAGTGGCATCGCCAGACGGAGTGTGAACTATTCTTACTTGCAAATGCGCCTGACTTACGTGTTCTACTATAATAACGCGTGGACGGCCCACTATCAATACTGCAATGCTAATGTTGGTGACCCTGATATGATGCCGATGCTGCTGTGGACTTGCGACGACCCGATGTATGGCGGGCCGATGCATAAAATTGCGTATGTGTATCGCACCACTGATAACTACCCAGGCAATCACCCAGTCTATGGCCAAATTCAGTCGGAAAAATATTACGATGGCACGACGGTTGGCGCTGCAGTATCCACGTTGGCTGTCGGCATTCCAAATAATAACCCTGTTTACCGTACCGAGACGCGGGGCGACGGCGCGACGCGCACGTTTATTTACAATGGGGCCGGCCCAGGCTACCTCGCCTGGGCATCGGATTTCACGGATCGATACGCTTCGCAGACTTACAACCAGACTACGAAGTACATTAGTGCCGTAATGGACCGGAGAGGGAACACCACCGACTACACGGTTAACAGGCTCACGGGGAACGTTACACAGACGCAGTTTCCGGCCGCGGCGGATGTAACGCCCTCACCGGCTCCGCGCGGAACAGTCAACTATGCCTATGGCTGGGCGGGCTGCCATGACTCAAATAATCTTGATGCAAATAATCCGTATTTCCTCTGCACGGCCACCGATGAAGGTGGTCACGTCACGAAATTTTGGCGTGACGGCAATAAGCGGGTCACAAAGATCGATTACCCGGATGGCGGCTACGAGCAATTCACGTATAACGGTTATGGACAAGTGTTGACGCACCGGCTTAAGACCGGGGGCACGGAAACTTTCGCCTACGACCCAAACGCACAGTATAGACTCCAATACTACTCCGATCCATATCACAGCAATCCAGGTAATCCAAGCATTCAGTATTTTTACGAAACACACGGCTGGGTTAACGGAGTCTTTGACTCGCTTTCGCATCCTACTAACTGGACCTACAACAACCGTGGGCAGGTGCTAGTAACAACGCTGCCTCCCGATCCATTCGACAACAACACGCGGAACACGATTACCAACGCTTACAATCCGGACGGCACACTGCAGAGCATGACAAATGAGCTTGGTTACGTGGCGAGTTATACTTATGACGACTACCGGCGATTAAAAAGCGTGACCCCGCCCGGCCGCGGCGATGGTACAGGCGCGAACACCACCAACTTTTATTACGGCGTCAGCGCAGTGGATAACGTTAATGATTACAAGCTCACTGATTCAAACGTGACGTGGACGGTTCTTGCCAGTGGCAAAAAGATTAAGACGCTTTATGACGACAACAGGCTCCAAAGTTCCGTAACGATAGGATACGGTTCAGGCGATGACGCCACGACCAGCTACGGCCATGATGCTGCGGGCAATCTAACGACGACCACTAATCCCTATAATCACAACAACACGACGGTTGATTACGATACACGGAACCGGCCGAGCGCAAATCACGTGCTTAGCCAGGTCACAACCATCACGTACGACACAGCTGGCCGTAAGAAGACAATTACACGCCCCAACGGTCAAACTATCACTTACGACACATTTGATGCAATGAATCGCGTCACCCAACAAACCGCTACGCAAAGTCCGAGTCAACCGGCCGTCACTAGATATACGTATTACACCACTTCTGACGGCGGCACTGCACCCGTGGGCCTGCTCAAAACCATGAAGGATCCACGAAATACGACTGACCCGTACACGTATGAGTACGACCTGATGGGACGGAAGCTAAAGCTTACCTACCCCGCCGACATGGCTAATGCGCATCGTATTGAGCAGTGGAGTTACGATGCCGTCGGCCGTCTCCAGACCTTCAAGAATCGTGCAGGAAGAACGCAGACCTTTACCTATGACGCGCTTAATCGGGTCAATTGGCTCACTTGGGACGATAATGGTCTTACTCCAACCGTGCAGTTCAAGTATGACGCGGCTTCACGTCTTACGGACATCAACAACGCTAACGCTACCATCCAGAGATTATATTGGAACGATAATTCCCTCGGCGCGGAGACGGAAACGCCCACCGGCGGGAACTCTAAGGCGATAGTGTACTTTTACGATGACGATGGCAACCGAAGTCAGATTTATTACCCGGACGACAACCTCACATTCAGTTACACCTATACCGGACGTAATCAACTCAAGGCTATTCCACCTTGGGCGACATACGAATACGACGCAAGAGGTAATCTCACCTCGCGCACTCTGTACAATGGGACTCATACGGATTACCCATATTACGACCCGTATGATCGGGCGGATTGGGTAGTCCACTACCTGAATGGAATCGCTCCTGAATTTAACTACGACTATGATGACCTGAGCAACAACCGCAAATGGGTCAGACGGCTGGAGCCGGGCCTGGGAGACATTGGCGATGTATTCAAATATGATCTTGCCGATCAAGTCATCGGATTCCAACTTAACGTGCAAACCCCACAAAATGTGCAGTCGATCCCGCAGAATATTACCTATGATGCGAACGGGAACCGGACGGCGTTTGGTTCTGACACCTACACCATCAATAACAATAATTTGAATCAATACAGCAAACGCAACAACATCAGCGCGTATTATGACAACAACGCTACCCTCACCCAAAGGTTTGATGGATCGACCTATACGTACGACGCGCAGAACCGGCTGACTCATGCTGCGAAAGGGAGCGACACGATCGACTTCGCGTATGACGGATTAAATCGCCAGGTAAGCCGTACAGTGAACGGGGCGAAGACATACAACGTGTGGGACGGCTGGGATTTGATCGAGGAATATCAAGCAGGCGGCACACCGACAGCCTACTATTTGTACGGGGCAGACGGTTTGATTTTGGATACGCAGGTTGGGAATCCCGACATCAATTGGTATTATCACGACGGCAGTGGTAGTACCTCGCACATAGCCGACAGCACCGGCCACTTGCTAGAGTGGTACCGTTACGACCTCCAAGGGACGCCCTTCATCTACGCTCCCAACAACACTCAACGCTCAACTAGCAACTATTCTGTGCGCCATCTCTTCACCGGCCAGCAATGGTACAGCGAAATTGGCCTGTATGATCTCCGGAACCGCTTTTACTCTCCCGATATCGGTCGCTTTCTCCAGCCAGACCCGATTGGGTTCGATGGCGATACTACGAACTTGTACCGCTATACTGGAAACAATCCAGTGACGGGCTCTGACCCGACGGGGCTGGACGTCGTGACTGGGACTCATCCCGCAGGAGCATTCCCCCATTTCTTTATCGGCGTAACGGACTGGTCCGCTGGTGGAGGAACACGATACTTTGATTTTTATCCCCGTGGGGGGGGTGGCTTCTGGTATAGCTCTGGCGCGTGGGATAACTCATTGAGAGCACCTTCCAACTTCACACCGGTAAGCAACTACGTTACGACCTCCGAGCAAGACCTTGTGGTTCTCCATGCGCTCTACGCAGCACAGGCCAATCCAGGCGCCTACAGCGTCATCCTTTGTAAGGAGTGTGAGGCCCGAGCGATGGGCGTCTTAGCCGCAGCGCTGGGTCCTCAGGGCACGCATTTCAATCCGGTGGATCCCTATACAGGAAACATCTTCGACGCCCAAGGCAATTGGGCAGGTTGGGAGGACGCGAACACGGGTAACATTTACGATTCGAACGGCAATTGGGCTGGCTGGAACAAGAGCTGGCGACAGAATTTCCGCAGTGGAGGTCTGACCTTTGGCTTGACGAGCGCGTCGACGGGCGGCGGCGGCGGGTGGCCGTTTGGTAACTTTCAGAGCCCCTTTACTGGCGCCTCTTTGCCGGGCGCTTATGGTTATCCTTGGGGCGATGCGCCTTGGGCCTATGGTCAAAACCCGTGGGGCGCGTGGGGTAATCTGGGAAACTTTAGCGTATTGGGCTCTAGTATCGATGGAAGAAACCAAGGGCTCTGGTTCGCAGGCAATAATTGGGGCGAGGGCTTTCGCCCGCCGGATGAACCAGCCTGTTTCGTGGCTGGCACCCCGGTTCTCATGGCTGATGGGAGTGAAAAACCAATCGAGAACATCCAGGTCGGCGAAGCGGTGCTGGCGTGGAATGAGGAGACTAAGACGATTTTCTCTACAACAGTTGTGAAAGCCCTTCATCACGAAGAAAAACCGCAAACACTATTTGACGTTGAACTTGAGGACGGTCGAAAGTTCACGGTTAATAACGATCACCCTATGTATGTCGTAGAAGATGGTGACTTTGTATTTACCGATGATTTGGCGGCGCGTTTTGGAACGGGAAAGCCGATTACGTTCCAAGATAACAAGAACCAGCCGGTAAGAATTGCTAGCCTGAAAATGCGCAGGGAAACATGCAAAATGTATAACCTTTACGTTGAAGGCCAAGGCAAGAATGGACACACGTATTATGCGAGCGGCATTTTGGTCCACAACTTTGGCGCGGGATTCAGGCGGAAATGACTGATACTTTGAGCGTGCTTTCTTTAGGACTGCAGAGATTTTTTAACAAGCCTGACATAACAGGATGCCGAAGGCCAGTACCATCAAGCGCATGAAGCCTCCGACAGTAATTGGAATATTACTAGTGGTTGCGTCCGCATATTGTTGGTACTGGCTGCACAGTCGCGGTGCTTTTAACCAGAATCCCATCGAAATTCCAATCCATGTAACCGAAGACGCCCCTGCAACAGTTTCTTTTGTGGGTACCGAGAGGGGCGATCATTACGTTGAGCTTGAATATCCTGCTGATGCTTCAAACGACGTACGCCACGATCTTGAGCGAATTACAGGGAACGCCAGTTTGAGTTCTCACGGAGTAGTCCTAGCGCAGGTAGTCTTACCGGTGAAGCATGGCACGTATGCGAACGGACGCCATGCGATCATCCTGTTTACGGTTCCAACCAAGCCACGCGATGAGTATCAGTTATCGTTAAATCTAGCGCAAATCCCAGCCGGCCTCCTTACACCTCAAGGGCACGTGAAGGTGGAGGCCGATCCGCATTACAATTTGATATTCCCCCAGATCGAGGTGCTAAGCGTGCTTTTAATTGTGCTGGCATTGTTCTGCTTCCTCCCCGGAATTCGCCGACAGGCTGGCCAATTCAAACAGCCATTTGCGATTGTAGTGATCGGCTCATGTGTAATCAGCGCGCTAGGGTATGTTGGGCTGATATTGCTTCGGCGAAGCCCCTTGCCCCCTCGGGAATGGTCGATCCTCCATATTTCGTTCCCAGTTGTTGTCGTTGGCGCGGTTATGTTCGCCGCGTCCATACTTTGCTGGTTTGTTGCGAGTCTCGTTGCATACATTCGATGGCGACGCCATTCCAATTGAACCGAAACGGCAGGATACGTCAGTTGTTACTGTTAAAAGAAACTCGAGCGTGCTGTTTAAATTCGAGGTATGGCGCGGCAAAGCGAGTAATAGGAATAGATCTAAACAATTAACATTGGCGAGTCGGATGTTCTATGCGGAGGAGATGGCCTGGGCTCCATGAGTTTTTGGCTCGCAAAATCGCGACGGATTTCTGACAACTACTCTAATGAATACTGCATCGTTATCTATAAGTTACATTCACCGTTCGTCTGCGCGCTCCATTGTCTCTTTCGTCTTTCCGATTGTCTGCGTTCTATTCTCGCAGATGACGCAGGCCGTAAATCCGCCGCCCGATGGTGGCTATCCCAACTACAACACGGCAGAAGGACAAAACGCTCTCTTTAACACTGACACTAGCAATCCACTCACGGGACGTGGCAATACAGCGACAGGCTGGTATGCGCTCTTTTCGAACGAGAACGGCAATTACTGCACGGCTGTCGGTGCTGGAGCGCTGGCACTCAACAGATCGGACGATAATACTGCAGTCGGTGCTTTAGCGATGATGTTCAGCGACGGCGGTGTCCTGAACACGGCCGTTGGAACACAAGCGCTTACCTATAACGGACTTGGTTCGTGGAACAGCGCTGTCGGGGGCTTTACTCTTTTTTTAAACAGAACTGGCGTCGCCAACTCAGCCTTTGGGTATCAAGCGCTCTACAGCAATGACTCAGGTTCTGCCGGACTTGCAAATGGCAACTCGGCCTTTGGCTTTAACGCGCTTGCTTTCAACGTCGATGGCGGCAGTAATAACGCGTTTGGTACGCAGGCGCTCGAGTACAATGTCGACGGCTACGTTAACAATGCATTCGGTGTGAACGCGCTCTGGTACAACATCGACGGCGCTGCAAACGTAGCGATTGGCGACTCGGCGCTTGCTGACAACGTAAGCGGTTCGCTCAACACCGTGGTTGGTACCCTGGCAGGAAGCGACGTCGAGGGCAATGATAACATCTACATCGGTGCGACCTCTGGCCTTCCGGGTGGCGGCAGCGAAAGCCAGACCATCCGAATTGGCGATCCTCAGGCTATATTGGCCTCTTACATTGCCGGTATCGATGGCGCGACCGTTGATCCCGACACTAGCACCCCTGTGTTTGTCGATGCGAATGGTAAGCTCGGCACAATCGTTTCCTCGGAGCGCTTCAAGGACGATATCAGGCCAATGGATAAGGCCAGCGAAGTCATCCTGGAGCTTCAACCGGTCACTTTCCATTACAAGAAGGAACTGGATCCAAAAGCTATCCCACAATTTGGCCTCGTCGCTGAGGATGTGGCAAAAGTGAATCCCAATCTGGTGGTTCGCGACCGCAACGGTGATATCAAGACAGTGCGCTACGAAGCAGTGAATGCGATGTTGCTCAACGAGTTCCTCAAAGAACATCGCAAAGTGGAACAGCTAAAGAAGGACTTCGAGTCCAAGCTCGCAGAACAGCAGAGGCGAATTGAAGCGCTTACCTCGAGCTTGGAGAAGGTGAACGCCCGGCTTGAAGCGAGCAAGCCGACATCGCAAGTGGTCCTAAAGGATCTGTAGGGTAGGGGCCAGCGCGCGTTGTAGCCGCGGCATTTGCGGAGGTAATGGACCAGTATTCTATCTTCGTAGCGTTTGCACGGTGACGAGTAAATCCAGTCGCTCGCCGAATTCACAGAAAATTAACTGTTCCGCGAGTATTTCTCACACCCCGTCGAATGAATATTGTAAACTGAGCTGCGAGGAGGACACAAAATGCCAGACGACCTATCAAAACGCCGGCCGCAGGACGCGAGCCGTATCAACATCCACGAACCTTACGAAGTCCGTTGGTGGACTCACGCGTTGGGCTGCACCGAGCAGCAGCTAAAGGACGCAGTCAGACAAGTGGGCACGTCAGCTCAGGCAGTGCGAAATTATCTAAAAGGGAAATAATATGCCTCGGAAAACTGTCGCGCGCAGTTCTGTAACCGGCCCGATTGTAAAAAAGAGCTACGCGAAGCGTCACAAACGGACAACCGGAAATTCAACGCGTAAAACGGCGAGCTAAGCAAAAGATCCGATAAGAGTCTCCTTAAGTGCGTAACTTACTTCACACTGTGTCTTTGCTAGGTGAAATAGGCCACGGTTCTGGGGGCTCTATGTGCTCTATTATAAGATCTCGATCGGGCAACGATGGTCTTGGTTCTGGGTGCTCTCGTTCTGGTCTTCGTGGTTCTCGCAGTGGAGTTGGCGGTAGCGGTTTGTGGATTGGTTGATTTGGCATATTTATTCCTCCGTTGGAATGTAAAAGGAATCAGCGGGAAGCTCCGCGAGGACCTCATTGTAGCAACACCGACGAAGTCGTTCGTTAACAGAGGAGTCCGTGTCTTTCTTCACCAACTCTGCTTTTCGTTCTAGTGCTCGCGCAAATTGGCCTCTCAGCGCTTCGTCAAATGCCTTACGGATTTGGATATCAAGGCATACGGTATTCAAATCGTGATCCAAAATCATGTAACTCGCCAGTAACTCTTGCTTGCGTTGAAACGCCTCTGGAAGGTTTAGAATTGGCTTGATTATCGACAAAAGTACGGCCACCACACCAACTCCTGACCAGATCGCTTTACCGGCACCCGCCTGCAAAAATGAGAAACCCGTCACAGCAGAAGACGTCGCAATAGCCAGAATGATCTCGTAGCTCAAATTAACTCTTTTTAAAGTCCGCAATCTTCGCTGCAGGTATTTTACGTTTAGTCGCGCGGTACGAAGTTCGTTATACGCTGCCCATACGGGATTCATTGGATGTGTCGTGAGCATTTAGCTATGTTGAGTACATCGAGCTACAGAAACACTTGCGGAACAGCCTCTGATCTCGCAGCGCGTTTTAATTGACCTTGTCCAAGCCGCTCCATGTAATCCCATTCGACTGTGTAACGACGACGGCAAACTTCCTCTGGGTTTTTGCGGCGGCGCGCCTCGCGGAGGCGAGTACCTCATGTCGGGTTACAGCGGTTTCACGGTAATACTCAGCAGTCGGAAGATGATATGTTACGTCACCACCTGAGGTAATCGTTTGTTCAAATCCCTCTGCCAGCATTGCCGAATGGAGAGTTTCATAATCATCGTAATCTGCTTGGTGAAGCTCAACGCGTGTGATGAATCTTGCCATTGCGTGAATAATGTTATTTGGAGTGCTTAAACTGTGAATGCGAGTCGACGTGTATCGCTTGATGCACCAGGATGAACCGTGGGTGTGAACATCCTCGGCATGGCGGGAACTTCTTGCCATATACGCAGGTGACCTCGTGCGCTTGCGCGTGGTTTTTATCATGCGTCACGCGGTAGATCCCCGAATGCGGAACCGCATCGCCAGGTTTGTATTCAGTAGGCATCCCTGATGGATTACCAGTGCCGAGCACCTGTCACTACAGAAACAGTTGAGGAACAGTCCCTGATCCTACAGAGCATCCTTAGGAGGTTAGCCCGGGATGGAGTCGGCGAAAACGGCGGCAAGCCTACAATGCGAGCGCGAAACTAAAGATGGCTTGCGACCGCGGCCCGATTAGCATCCGCTGCGTTGACGTCGTGATCGGCAAACTCTCGCTCTGTGTGCCCCCCGAACAGCGCACCGACATCGAGAAATTTTTGAGAAAGGGGTTACGTGAATTCTGCAAGTGTCTGTTGAAAAGCCTCCGTACTAACTTATTCGGCACTTCAGGTGTGCTCATCTAGGCAGCAGAGGGTCGTCGCCTTTTCTGCCTCGCTCTCGCTCCAAAATGGGTCGATGCAATGGGCATAGTCGTAGCTGTCTAACAACCGCAAATCGTTAATGCTGCCGGTTCCACGCAAATGGAATTCGCTCACCAGAGTACCTTGCTGTCTATCGATCACTTGAATCCAGGAATCTCCATTACGGCGTTTATCGCGATGCAGGAACTCCGACGTTGCCACGACGAAGTGCTCGTGGTTCATCGCGAAGCCACGCGAGTACCCCTGCTTCGACAATCGCTGCGAATACCCGAGGCTCGACCGAATTTCGTCAGTCAGCGTGCTAATCCAAAATAGTTCTTCATTGTAGAGGGCTAACCCGTGAACGCCCGACCCAGCGTCGTGTCGCGTGTAATCCAGATGCAGTGTGGTCCCTTCGTACGTGTTGATAAAACTCGGTTGAGCGAAATTATGTGCAGCGACGAACAGATAGCCGTTAGCCCAAAGCAAAGAGTTGAAATGGTTCTTGTCCTCGGCGTCGGATGTTTGGCGTGGAATATACGGGCAAAGGTTCTGGTTTAAAAGGTTGAACTCGATGGCACTGGCACCCGAACTTGGATATACTCCGATTAGCGAGTTGGTCCGGGGGCTGACAGCCCACACGCACCCCCCGTGATAGGCCAACTGGTGGATATTAATCTGCAACGGCGTCGATAAGGTGCGAAGATACTGCAGTTGTTTATCGAAGACCAGCAGCTGCCGGTGGTTGGCGATGTAAAGCTCGTCCGGTTTCCATGTGATCCCAAACGGCCGACAGGAAAATGCCCCGTCCGGATTTGGGTCGATGAACTCGGGACGAATCGGAATGGTGGCCGTCGCACCAGATTCAAGATCCAGGACAACGCCCAGTCGTATCATGTCAGAGATGGTCGCCAGAACCCGCATGCATTAGCCGCTATACCGGTCTCAGTCCCTTAGTGTCGGATCTCGGTCGGTTCAGGCGCGTGAGGACAGCAGGCCTGGCCAAGAAACCGAGGTAAAGGGCCAACCCTTCTTCGGCGCTTTCGACTCGCTGCCCATCGCGCGACCGAACCAAATACGGCAAAGTTGAAGCATTGAAAAGCCTTGGACACCTTTCCCGAAACCAGTGCCCAAATCCCCGAAAAATGGTTTTAGGCGGAGTCCTAGCCACGGCGAGGTTCTCCATGACGTGCGCCGTGTCGCGCATGCCAACCAGCGCCGATGCAATGCCGGGAGTGGATCTCGTGAATTGGATGGCCCGCTGCGCCACGGAGGTCAGTCCCGGCACCATTTTAGCGATGTCCTCGGGCAGGTCCCGTGAGAGGAATGCCTTAAACAAAGCGGCACTCGCGATCACTGTAATCCCCAGTTCAATGGCGAAGTCGAGTACAGTGCTCCCGTATTCCACCGGACGTGTCAGCGCCTCTCGCATCCCCAAGTTGAAAGGAAGTTCCACGAAGCGGAAGTGGTGATTATCGCCCGCGACCTGGTTGGCAATCTCAGCCAATGCCCGCAATGAGACGGCCCCGCAACGGTATCCATGCCACGTCGCCGTGCCATACCAACGAATCAAGCCTTCGGAAACCGCGCACTCCAACCGGTCGAACGCGACACGAATACGATTCATGAACTCCGACATCCCGACGAACTTGAGTTGGGTTTCCGGGTTGTGAAGGTAATAAACGTCGATGGTTTCTAGACCAAGGTTCCGCCGGCTACGCTCGATTTGGTCGCCGAGGAAAGCCGGGGCCATGGAATGAATACCCCCCACTACGTCGTCAGCCCTGAGTATGCCGGCGGTAAGCGCTTCGGAGACCAAGTATCCGCCTTTCGTGCATACGACGACCCCATCGCGCTTGCCCCCACTCTCCTCAATGAAGAGACGAATTCCCGCACCAACTGCGCGCTCGGAGCGTTGATCCCGATAATTAATCGAAGTATCGATCAGGTTTACTCCGCGATCCAAGGCTGCATGGACCGCGGCAGCGTAGGCAGCGTCGGTATCGTCGTCAATCGCGCCCCGACAAGTGCCGATGCCTACACTCGAGACGAGAACGTCCTGCGCAGGACGATAAAAAGCGACAGATTCCTTACCGAATTGAGCTGCAAAGCACTTAACGCCTTCGCTAGTCGCGTGACCCGAAAACATTTTTCCAATTGTTTTCGTTGCATTGACGAGATCGGAACTGTTACATCCCTCTATCTGCCGCTGCTGTCGACGAAAGGCGGGGGTGCGCGAGACCCCCTCACGAGGGAGGCACCACGCCTCCATTTCCAATTGCTCGATCTGCCGCTGAAGCTGTTGCAACTCCTCGTCGGTTACAGTTACTCCACGCCGGAGCTTACCAACAATCACACGCAGGTCATGGTATTGACGTTTCTTGGGATCCGTTGATGCTGACTCGAAAAAATGCCCCACTTTGTTCAGGACCAGTGTTACCTCGCAAGGAGGATCCTCAGCCTCTCGCTAGAACTCTCAACCATTTGTTTCACAATCTCGTCCCCTACTCTAGGTGCACATAACGTATAGCCGTTTGGAGAAGCATCCAGGATAGTTTCCGATATAACGCGTCGAACTTGGGAAAATTGCGTTCCCAGTTCCTCGTCCGACAGGTGAGCTAGAGCGTCGTTGAATCGCCCAAGAGCAGCCTCCGCGTTCACTATCGCCAACACGCGGCGAGTGCTGTTGATCTCATTTTTGGCAATGCTCGCTATTTGTTGCGAGAAATTGGGGGATCGTTTAAGGTTATTCTGGAATAGATCAACGTGTTTCATCTCTCTCCGATAACGATCGAGTAGGAGATGAACGTACGAGCCTTCTGGTGGCGGCGAAGGATTGAGAACATCCAAGACGGAGCTAAACCAGTCCAAGAATCGTTTGCCTGCCAGTCCCAGTTCTTGCCAGCACAGCGCTCTAATCTGTTCTGCCAGGTAGTGGGCACGCGCGAATGCGGTATAACTCCCTACCTTGCTGAAGAGCTTACCGTAAACTTCCTCAAGCTCCTGTGATCGGTGCTCAGCTACAGTCCAAAAAAGGGCTAGATGGACATACACATGAAAGGCCGCAAGCGCACGATGTGTATCCCAATAATTCCCCCTACTCGAGTCCGGTAAATTCCACAGCGAGTGAACTCTGGGCGCCTCATCTCGCGCGAAGTCGGGCTGCAACAACGAGTGTCCCTGACGAAAGTCATACATCTGGTGATGCAGCGCTTCATGAAACATCGCCTCTGCCACTCCCCAGGGGTTCGAAAGCAATAAACGGCTCAGGAACATTGCACCACTTAATCTAAACTCCGAGCACGACGCCGTTCCTATCCAATCGCCAATTGGGGGAAATACCCCCACGAGGTGGGCATGACTTAGCGCGCTGCGCGACAACACTGGCAACAGGTTGCCAAGCAACTGTGCTCCTTTCGCCAACATAGCAAGCTCATCAGCGTTTGGTGTACAAAGATGTTCGCCAAAATTGTCATAGACGAGATATCGAAATGCGCGCCCAACCACGTTGCTAGATCGTTCTTCACTCCAAATCCACGCGTGATACGGAGCAGCCCCCAAGCGATGGACAAGTCCAGATCCGAGAGGGGCACATACACCTTCCCTAAGAAGACGAAGTGAATCCCGAAACACTTCCTCACACTCACCCAATGGTAGACCGTACTGAGTTCCTGTCTCAACCTGCTTCAGAGCGTGTTGGACAGCGCAGCGTACGACCATATCGCCAATCACCCGATACCGGCAGGAGGGGTCAGCTTGACGGAGAGCGTGTAAAAGTTGTCCAGCGACAGGTAAATGACAGGAGATTTTATGGAGGCGGCGCTCATAGCAGATGTGCAGTTGTTCGGTTATGTAGGTACTGTTGCCAAATGGATGCTGTGCTAGTATCGATTCGAGCTGTGCGAGCGCCGCGCTGCGCTGAGTAACTGACTTCGTGCCCACCATCTTGACGTCTTTAGCTTCCTTTATTTTTTCCATTACCACTTTCATGATCCTATGATCAACGATCAATTACGCGCTGAGGTCCTTTTCACACCTATCGTTAATTCTGGCTGTTCGGATGTGTTACGACATACCGTGATAACCGCAGAGCACCCGTGGTCGCGCGCGAATGTCATTGATGGGCCGCAAGGGCCAAAAGCACACGCCAATAATGCATAACGACAGGTACATTGGGCAAGCCAGTGTACCTGCGACTTTATCCAAACAAGAGCGGATCCTAGCTTTTACGCGCGGGCTTCAGGTCTTACTACCTCGACTCCAATTTCAGCTACCCCATGCGTGTCGTGGTGGTGTGTGTCCTTTGCGACGCGTCGCTGCTCTAGGTCATCGATATGCCGTTGCAAGGCTTGCAATTCTTGCTCACTAACCGGCAACTTCGCTCGGAGTTTGTCCAGAATAGCAGTAGTTAGTAGTTTGTTTGTGTCTGCCATAGTCACCTCTCTGTTTATCGGTTCAATGGTATTCAGAATCGAAATTCCCTCCCAATATAGGAAATTAACGCGGCTATTAACATCTAGCCAGAGAAACAGCTGCGGAACAGTTCGATCCTCGCGGATCAAGCGATTTGAATGCGCCTTTCAGGGGACGCTGTGTGGTCCCTGTATCGCACCAAGGGGCGAAGTCTGGCGCGTTCGTGTGCTAGAGTTTGTGCTAGAACGACGATGTTTCTACTCGTCATTCGCGAATCGGGAAATTGTCGACAAGAACCGATTTCTCCCTCGTAAAAGCTTCTCGATTTGAAATGACGAGCGATGTTTTGAAAGCGATGATTTCGCAATCCTAAGTCTGGCATTTTCACGCTGCTTCCTCGAAGTCCGGCGCGGTTGGATCACGAGGGCCGAGTGCCGATGTTGAAGCGACTCTTTACTTTTTGGCGCTCGAACTAGGTTCGTTTTCGCGCGGCTGACCAGGGTAGTTGATAACTTCTCGTAACATTTCGACCGAAAAGTTAAGACAACGGGGCCACAGCGCTGGGACGGCCTTTTGTGAAGAATCTTCCAACGCCTTGTAAGCCTCTGATTCTTGTAATCTTTTCAGCAGCTCAAGGAAATACTTTACGTCACCATGGCTTAATTTGACGCTCGGCGGGTTTACCTTCGCGATAAGCAGATCTAGCTTCACTCGCGCCAACCGCGTTTTGTGGTCCGTACCTCGATCAAGAGTCCGCGACGGCGAGATATTCAGCGCCGAGTTTAGATGATTTCGCGAAAGGTTTTGAGCGCACCGCAGTGATCGCGCGTTGCCGGAATGAAGAGCGCAGCGGAGCGTGCGGAGTTGCGGCGAAGGGAAGACAATGCGCGATGACTGCATCTCCGGGCAAGGGAAGCAAAGTCTTTGAGCTTTTGGAGGGAGGAGCCGCGGCGCGGAAGGCCGGAAGGAGAAAGCTCAATGTCTTTGCGAGATGGGCCGCATCGCTTCGCAGAGCGTTTGGTTTTGCTCTGCTTCCAATGCTTCACACTCCTGCTGTGCGGTATCTTGACCAACTCTCGATGAAGCTTGGTTCTTCGTGATGTCGAGTGCCGCGACGATTTCCTGTTGTCGTTTCGTTGCCGCAGCGAGTTTTGCTTCGTGCTCGAAAGGTTGCTCGAACTGGTTCGTTAGGTCGACAATTTGACGGCGGGACTGTGCGAGATCGGTCTCGCGTTCGCGGAGTCGATCTTCAATGCTGTCGAGCGCGTGTTCGAGCGATGCGATTGTTCCAGCGGGACTGTCGCTAATATTCGCTCGGTAGCTATGTTTGCCGTGGATCAGGAGCGTTGCGCGTTCATCGAACCACTCGATTGAGATTGGAAAGCCACCGATGCTGCCAATTGTCTTCGCTGAGTCGAATGGCTTGATTGCAGCCGCGGCAAACACGAGCGCGCGGCCGGCTTTAACACGGTCCGTGAACGTCTCGTTCCTTACGGTCATTGCGAAGTTGTCGCCGCGCGTGCTGATCCGCGTCCGCAAGTCTTCGCGGATGTTTGCGATTTCGCGCTCCAGTATCACGCCGTTGTCGTTTAGCCGTCGAACGCGATAGCGCATCTGATATAGACTCTCCGTGTGCTGCTTTTTCAAACGCGTGAGGCGCATGACTTCCGCGTCAATCGTCGCCTTCTCGATTACAAGCGGATTGCCTGACGCGATAGCCTTCACTTCGGCATACGTCAGAGCAGTAGAATCGACATCTTCTGCACGGCGCATTGTGGCGTCGCCGGTCATAACCTGAGTTATGAAGCGGCACTTCGTTTCAAGCGTTTGCCACATGTAGGCGTCGAAGCTGCCTTTCGTGACATAACGGAAGATCTTCACGTATTCGTTTTGATTACCCTGCCGGAGGATTCGGCCTTCGCGCTGCTCGATATCCGCAGGTCGCCAGGGCGCGTCGAGATGATGTAGGGCGACCAGGCGCGTTTGGACATTAGTTCCTTCTCCCATCTTTGCGGTGCTGCCGAGAAGAACGCGGACTCTTCCCTCGCGCACTGATTTGAAGAGCATCGCTTTGGAGGCATCGTCGGTGGCGTCCTGGGCGAACGCAATCTGATCTGCCCGAATGCCGCGCGCGATCAGCTTTTCGCGCACGTCATTGTAAACAGAGAACCAGCGGCCGTTCGGTTGCGGAGTGGAAAGATCGCAAAAAACAAGCTGCGCGCCCTTCGTTACCGCCGATTGCTGCCAGATGTCGTGAATCTTCTCCACGGCCTTGTTCGTTTTGGAATCTGGATTGTCGCGGACGTGCGGAAGCACGAGCCGAAGATCGAGCGCCGCCTTGCGGCCTTCGGTGGTAATCTTGAGCATGTTGTCGTCGCGAGGATCGACTCGCCCGCTTTTGATTTTTTCCGTGCGCTTCACGAGTTGATCGACAAAACGCCTCAGCTCCGGGCTGCTTGGCGCGCTGATCGTTATTGCTCGGCCTTGCTCAAGCTTCGGTACGGGCAACTTCAGCATCTCGCCTGTTTGTACATCCGCGACCTGGCGAAACTGTTGCATCAATTCGGGTACGTTAACGAATCGCGCGAAACGGCTTTGCAGACGATACCCGCTTCCGTCCGGGCTCAATTCCATCGATGTCACGGTTTCGCCGAATGTTCCGGCCCATGAATCGAAATGCTGGAGCGAATTGCGGCGCAGCGTGTCCATCTGAAGGTAGCGCTGCATGGTGAACATCTCGGCCATCGTATTCGAGATTGGCGTGCCCGTAGCGAAGACGACACCGCCTCCCTTGTTGCGCGTTTGAATGTGCTGGATCTTGAGAAACAAATCGAATGCGCGCTCGGAGGCGGTCTGCGGTAGTCCGGCAACACGCGTCATCTTTGTCACGTAGAACAGATTCTTGAACCGCTGCGCCTCGTCGATGAAGAGACGGTCGATTCCAAGTTCTTCGAATGTG
>WNFV01008573.1_pt1 | contig 26101 bp, 22 predicted proteins | sample 5400101 | NCBI WGS metagenome assembly WNFV01 (sample SAMN13153361, study PRJNA577476) | soil metagenome | isolation source: 115 cm soil or saprolite under grassland replicate 1 | place: USA:California | collected 2016-06-15
AATCACGATGGCTTCCGCTCAGAGAAAGGACGGCAGAACGCGATCAAGATTTACCAAGCCGTCACCTATCTTGGCTGGAGCCTCCATAATCCACCAAATCTGGCCGCTTCTAGCGGTTAGACGGGTGGGACACACCCGAGATATGATGCAGTAGTAACCAGCCGATTTGGACGGCTCAACGCAACATTTGCTGCGTTTGATGGTCGATTTCACCTTCTTTTGAACCAACTCCAGACCATCAGCAAAGTTCTCGCGCGAGACGATGTCATCAAGCATGCCACGCCACCAAAGAGGTTTCTTCGGGTCTGCGAACGGCCCTTTATAAAGAGCCTCTTCGAAGATTGCTCCGACTTCGGACTCACCAAAATCATCGGTGTCGATATTGAGATGGCTGGCTGCGGCGACTTCATTCACAAACAGACCCGGGTATCGTAGTAGCGAATCCCATAACCAATAGCCAAGAAAATGGGTCATCCTCTGTACCCAGTTATCCTTATCTTTAGCTAAAACCTCCGGCAACCGATTATGATCGCCCACACTGTAGAGCGCCATTTTAGCGGAATACTCAGGCTTGCCAAGCAATTTGGCTAATATCTTGGCTGGTGAACCAGTGGCCTTGCTATCGGACAACTGTGCGGCGATCTCCGCGAAACCGCGAGCGGCAATGACTGCCCGACGAGCAAGTTCGTCTATGCCGTCCGAGAATCGAAGGACTATGTGTCCCTCTCTCCATTTTCCACGCCAATCGTAATCGTCTGGCTCTGGCTCGCGTGCGTAGGAGCATATAGGGATGGCAAGATTCTTTGACACTGCATCGACCGCATTGACAGATAGTCCCCCAAATTGAGAATCCTGACTCTTTGAGAGGTCTCGGTCGGCAACGATGATCGTCGCCGAATCATATGGCGCCTTCATAAGGATACTCTCAAGGCGGATTTCATAGGTGCGCTCTTTGTCAGCAGGCGATTCAGTAAACTTGCTGCCATCGAATGGAATAACCGAGCCATCTGATCCTAGATGCTTCGTCAGAGCCTGCAGAATCTCCGAACGCGTCTGGACTGTATCTTCAAACAGCACGACTTTGATTTTAGTTGGCATGTCTTACTCCAGGGGAAAAACAACACGGAAACACGTGTTAAAGCCCGGCGGGGGATCCTCGACGAGTATGATCTTCCCGCCAGTATCTTCGACAACTTGCTTAATCAAAGGCAGGCCAAGCCCCATCCCGGAACCAAGCGGATTTCCGCTATCTGAGGTCGTGGTATAAAGAGGATCCCAAATCCGCTTCCTTAACTCAGGGGGGATTCCAACACCGTTATCGAGAACCTCTACGCAATGTTTGCCGCGCTCGTTCCAGGCGCGGATCGAGACCCGTGGGTCATGTATACTTGAATCTGCCCCAAGGACAGCTTTGAGAGCGTTCGTGTACAGGTTCAGGAGTACGCCACTGTAGGCGGCTGGTACAAGAGCCGGAGTCCTCACCTCCCTCGGTGCTTCCCACGAAACCTTAATACCGTGGTCGGTCGCAAAACTTTCAAACCGTCTCAGGACATGCCTAATTTGCCCGGCGGCCGACATTGACGTGGCTTCGTTTTTTGTTACGCCTCCGATGAACATCTGCGTATATTGGAGTTGTCCATTGAAAATTAAGAGCCGCCTATCGAGTTCGGCAGCAACATTTTTAAGTTCAGGATGCTTCTTCGCAAGGGAATTCACTAGCTGCGCCGCCTTCTCCATTTCAAACACTATACTCTTAGTCTCGTGCGTCATAAAACCAGCAACGACACCCAGCAGGCTCATTGTCATCAAACTTCGTCGCGCTTTTACGTTGTACTCTTCAGCCTCCTCTATTCGCTGCGCAAGCCCCATATACGTCTTCGTAAGACGGGCTTTGTCTGTTGCGCTCAGCGTCGGGCTGCGCTTGATATGCTCGATTGCTTCTCGGACATCTTCTCTCGCCCGTTGGGTGGCCGTACGCGCTTCCGCATTAAGTATCCTGTCCAACTCGCGCTTGTCATGGAAAGCCAGAAATTCAATTCCCGCCCGGACAAATTCAAATAGCTCGTCGAAAGCTCGGTTCTTGAGAAACCCCTCCCGATCCATTGAGGGGGTGAGGTCTGCCGGAGCCTCCGTAAGTAATGGCGGCTTTGATTCCACAAAGACAGCGCCTACTAATTGAAAATTGTAGGGGAGATAAAGCGCAGGATTATCGGCGGGACGATTGCGAACAGGAGGCGGAATTTGGAAATGCTTTCTGGCGATCTCCGAACGCCAGTCGCGCACGTTGTGTGCTCTGTCCCGGTCTAGGTGAAGCCAGTCGTCGAACTTGTACCCATACGGTACGATCCTGAAGCCATGATCAACGACAGCTACTCCATGGTTGTCACGAACCCAGCGCCAGGCCTTCTGCCCATTGATTCCTTTGCCTCGGAATACCCCCTTTCGTCGAGGGAAATATCGAATGTCGGCGACGAAGCCGGCAGATATCGCAGTTGTGACCTTCACCTCAATAGTTTTCGGTACGCGAGACGACGAAAACCAGACCTTGTACGTAAGACGACCGGCGTTCAGTTTAATTTGAAGTCTTGCCCAGTAGTTCCTAAGCACTAGATCGGCAAGATCGACATCGGTAGCCCCATCTTCTTGGGTTCCTGGAAGCACGACTCGAAAGCCAGGATCTATTTTTGAATTCTGGTATGGCGGTTTAAATCTTCCAGCGTCCAAGCCTTGTAGCGGAGTGACGATTCGCAACACATCAGCGCGCAGCGACGATCCGCTAGCGAAGTCTGTGGAGGTCTTCAGTTGCCGAATCTCCAGCGTAGTGCCTACAGGCGTATCCGTATCGACACGCTCAACTGTGTAGCCAACTTTAGCATCTTGGATGTTACTGAGGAGATCGATCTGTCGCCAATCAAATCGTGCTGTTAGTCTCGTTTTGAACCCGCGGCTTGGGTCTTTGGCAACAGTGATGAGAGTTAGATGGCTACCAAGGAAGCGTACAGCAAAGCGCCCGATCCCTTTGGCGCCCGTAAGGGCACGTCTGTAGAGGTGTGAGAACCGTTTCTTTACCTTGATACCCGTAGCAATGTTCATCCACCTCCCGGCGAATTCGTCGAATGTCATCCCATGCCCTTCATCAGCAATGACAAGAGTCTTACCGCCTTCCTCAATCCTCACTTCGCAAGACGGTGAGTCAGCATCGAAGGCGTTCTTGATCAACTCTACCAATGCGACCTCAGGGCTTGCCACCAATCGCTCCCCAAGTTCTTGGAGAAGTCGGCCCTCCGCCTTGAATGAGATCGTACCTTTATCGAGAACGCTTTTTGACATTTTTATGCTTCTGCTTGACGAACTCATTGAGAACGGTGTTGAGCTGTTTGACTTCAACTTTCTTCAGCGTCTTGGCATGAGAAACAACGCGCCGTTCGAAATTGATCTTCAGCAGGTAGTTTTGCAGGCGACGAACTGGCAACTTTTTCTCTGCATGTATACCATAGACTGAACCAACTGCACTGGCGCCGATCGAATTGATCAAGATCTTAGGTCCGAACTCGGTAAAGCCGGAACTAAACAACATCTGCGGTACTGGATGGGGCAAGTACTTGAACCACGGCGTTTGATGTTGGCAGGTGAAAGTTTGGCGATCTTGCTCCGGAACAGCCTCCAAATAGGCATTGAGTGCGCTGCTTCGTGTGTCTTCATTCGAGCGAATTAGCCAACATCGTTCGCCGGCTTGCACGAAGTGTTTTTGAAAAGCGGCTTGCGACAGAACCCGTAGATTGCGAGGGACTCTCCGGAGAGTGGTCACGCAGGGCATTACGTCCAGTATACTTAGCCCGGCATGTATGCGCTCGCCTTCAGTGAGAGTGAAAACTTTCTGCGAACCTGGGCTGAGTCCGCGGAGAGCCCAAATATCGCCACGATCTGCGTAATCCAGAACCGCTCCTCCCAATCCTGTAATTCCGTGACGCGTCACAATATTATAATTAGGCGTGATGTCATAGTATCTCCAGTGGCTGTCGCGACGCGCTTTGTCTACGATGCTAATGGACGCGGTGGTCAAGACGCCCTCAAAAATTGGCTTTTGGAAGCGGTAAACTGTGACGTTCCACCCTTGAGTCAGGATATATTCGCGCAACGCCTTAGATGATGGACGAGAGACCCATTCATAAGGTATTAGCAGCGAAACCAAGCCGTCCCGAGAAGACTTCAAAAGGGCAAGACAAAAGAAGTAGATGTATAGATTGCAGTGTTTGTCCAAAGAGACACCCATCTGGCGTTCCAGTCGAGCTATGGTGTTCTCCTTCCATGGACTCTGGATATAATGGTGGCGAGCGTATGGAGGGTTGCCAATGCAGGCATCGTAGTCCTCGCCTCGGTGTCGAAACACACAGCCATGAATAACTTCGCCATTCGCTGGGCACTTGGCAGCGGAGATACGCTTCCTGTCTATTTCGAGGCCGACATACCGGTCGAAGGATCCTCCCTCGGCGAAACGGCAGTCGCCCGCACCCAGGTCCAGCACCGAATTCACGTGTTCGCGGTATTGCTTGGTCAATCGCCAGAATAGCGAAACGACCGATGCCGGAGTAGTCACTTGCGACTCGCTTAGTTCATAGGCTGTTCGTGGATTCACCATTGTCACTCAATGTTTCCTCTTGGACTATCACTACATTAGCAAACGGGCGGACGCAAAGGATACCATGTTGTTTTCAAATTCAGTCAATATAGGGTTGGCCGCTGACTTTGGCGTTGTCTTCCCTTTCCTCTTCGCGCTGGTCAAAGATCTTGAGAAAGAGCATCCAGGTCAGTTGGCCGATGCGCTGCGCGTCACCATCGACGCCATCGTCCTTGCGCATGATGTCCTGAATGGATTTGATGGTGCTGCTAAGATTCATGTCCGTGTCTCGTAGCGATCAGGCGAGATTCTCTTTGCAGATCTATTTTACCAGGGGCATGGATGATTCGAAGGTAGATATAAGCCGGATCGCAGCAACGCGTCAATGGAAAGGCAGCGCAATTTCAACCTGTGCTGAAGAGTAAAGATTTCGACCTATGCGATTACACCTGGTCAGGATCGACTCCTAACTCTCGTAATTTCGCCGCCAACTGCTGGGCTTTCCGCAATGCGGCTTCGGCGCGTTGGCGTTCCTGCTCGGCGATTTCATCGGGCGTCGGAATCCAATTGCCTGCGCGGTCGTACCATCGCAGCCAGAGCCGCTCTTCGTTCAAGTAACTGCCCTGCCATAATCCCAGCCCAAGCTCCGCTCCCTCGACCCAGAACCGCCCCTGATGATCTGTGACCTCCTGGTAATGCGGCCCAGACAACTTGAAGATGCGAAGCTCGTCGTTGTAGCGGCTGAAGGTCACGTAATAGGGCACGCGCAGCCAGCGCTCGTAAACCTCCCATTTGGACGGCGGGCTTTTCGCGTTGCGCAGCTTTCGCCCCAGGTCTTCTTTCTCCGTGCTCGGGGAAAGCAATTCCACAACGATCAGCGGATCTATGCCCTCTTGCCAGATCACATAGCTCAATCGCATCTCCGGCTTCTTCTCCAGCTTCGGCAGGCCGACCACCGCGAACCAGTCAGGGCGCTTACATTGGCTGAAATCGTGGACGTTGTAATAGATGTTCAGATCGCTGGCGGTGAATATCTCTTCCGGCTCGTAATTGGGCGGGCGGAAGGTTTCGTCCAGCAGGCGGGCTTGCCATACGTGGAATATGTCGGGCATACCGGGTTGATCCACCTCTTCGTCAGGAAGGTCATACATCGTCGGCAGAACTTCTTTAGGCGACGGCGGCTGTTCGTCGTATTGGCTGTATAGGGTTTTAATTGCCATTGCTTGCGCTCCTCTCAGTTGAATGCGCAGTCATTATAACTCTTTCGCGCGAAGACGCGGAGAGCAAGGCCGCCTTGATGAGCTGAAAGTCTCTCGGAAACGGGCGAAATTGTAGGATGACGGTATAGCCACGGTTGATGCTCCTTTCCCCCACTTCGATCTCGAAGATGCGTTAACGCTTGTAAATCCATCCTTCCGCTCTCACGAACTCAAGAAAACTGAGATGCTTGATTCCCAAATCCTGGCAGACGTTTGGAATTTTAGTTTTGGTCGGGCTCGGGCTGAGCATCAGTTTTTCGTTGCTGATCACGGCGCAGCCTTTGACCTGCGCGGTTGCAATCACAAAAGGGTCCGCATCTGTTTGCGAATAAGAGTGGGGGTGGATCAACTTTGAGTGTTCAGGGTGCGCAAGAATGCTTGAAACTGCTATCTGAATGTCAGCATCGAGAGGAAGAAACATGTGAGTTCGCTTCAACGCCCATTGATAGAGATCATCCCCTCCAATTTCCAACTCTTTCAATACCTCTTCCGTCGAGATCAATCCGCCGCTGTCAATCAGCCCCTCAATATCTTTCCACAACGCCGGGAAGATATCCGGCGGGTAATAGTCCCGCCATCCATGTGTGAGACCGCTTGTGTCAATGCAATACCTCAATCCTCTCCCCCAATTTTGCCGCCGAACCCGGACAAAGCTCTTTCAATCTTCTCCAGGTATTTGCTCTTGACGCCCAGGTATTGCGAGGCGTCTATCAGGTCGATTTTGTTTTGCTGATAGCTGTCAATCACCAGTCTCGCAAAGGTCTTTCCCGCGCGGCTAATGGCCATAACTTCTTGAGTGGGACCACCGGCGCTTTTGATCTCGGAATACTCTTTTATTATTTCCGCCCTTTTCTTTTGATAGAAGGCCTGGCTGATCGCTCCCAAGGTCAACAGACGCCGCAAAATCACCTCACGGCTTACGCTGTAGCGTATCGCAAGTGATCTTACCGATTCATCGGGCCATTCGGACTGGTTAACGTGTTCCTTTATCAAAGGCTCCCGGGCTAATAGATCCGTCGGAACCAATGTCTCTCCCGCGACTGCGTTGCAAAAGACTTCGATTGCGGCGCCATCGTGCAGATCGCAGACCCCATCCGACCGAACCATTATGTGAGTCAATTCGTGAATCAGCGTGAATACGCGTCCCAGAGGAGAATCTTTCGAGTTTACTGTTATGACTGGCAGCGGGAACTCAGCAATTGAAAATCCCCTCATCTGCCTTAATGAGATCGAACCCTGAAAGACAAGGACTCCGCTAGTCTCTATCGCGTCGCGCCAGAAATTGTAGGCTTCATATTCTCCTCTCAGGTTGGCTTGTTTTTCCGGAGTAATCCGCAGGAGTTCTCTGATTTGTCCGGCTACCTGGAAGACATCCGCACCTAGAACAGTGGAAGCTTCGAAAACCGGAGGCGCGATTTCAAGCTCCTGATACAATTCAAGAGCCAGAACTCTTCGATGCCTGGCCTTTCTGATTTCGAGACGCAACTCGGGAGATGTCTTGATTCTCGGCTCATCAGGCAGGCGGCGAAAATCGTGCAAATCAGATTCTGGCCTCGGTGGGGCAGGAAGATAGAAAAAGGCCAGAGTACGCTTGTAAACATTGCTCAACTCGCGAAGTTGGCGGATGGTAAGTCTGGCCTGCCCTTGTTCGCAAGCCAGCAAACGGTTGGGTTTTATAGAGATTTTTTTCGCCGCTTGCTCAATTGATAGGCCTACGGACTCCCTCGCCCATACGAGCAATTCAGGCCTGACCAGAGCTTCGTTTCTGAGAGCGGGCATATGAATAAAGAGGTTAACGTAGACAAAATAATAAACACTACGAACAACCCAATTTTATACTTGGCTTGAAACCCTAACAAATCAATTGTTGGGATTGACGCCCGCGTCTTCCAGAAATTCCCACAGCCCGGCCAACGCCTTTTCCTTATTCCGATAAAACGCGCTGCCGCTGATCCGCCAGAACTTCCAGCCGGCTCGGCGCAACTGGGCCTCGCGGTGTTGGTCATACTCCCACTTTTCGCCTCCGGGCCATTGGTCTCCATCACACTCTATGGCGACGCGGCTGTTCTCTCCCTGTACGACCAGATCTATCCGGTACTGAAAGTCCCTCGGAAATGGGCGAAATTGCGGGATGACGGTATAGCCACGGCTGATGATCCTTTCTCCGACTTCGATCTCGAACTCGCTGTCCGACCTCTGTTTGAGGACAGCGAGACCAGCTTCGATTTCAGACTTAGGCGGGTTGAGATACCAACTGAGGAGCTTATGTCGCACGCACTCGGGGTTATCGATGTCTCTCAACCGGACCGAGTGGAAGAGGAAGACCTGATCTCTGGCGCGGCTAGTGGCGACGTTGAAACGTCGCCGGGCGTCTTCTCTGACCTGCGGCGCGAAAGGCGCGTTGGTCGCAATCACCATCGACAGGAACATCACGTCCCTTTCGTCGCCTTGAAAAGCGTAGGCGTCGCCGCAGATGATTCTGCGCTCTTCTCTTTCCCTCTCGTCCAGGCCAGGATGGCGCGCGATGAGGTTCGAGATGTGTTTCGCCTGCTTTTCGCCTAGCAGAGAGATGATCCCCATCGTTCGCTTCCGCCTGTTGCTTCCGACAAGAGCGTAGCGCGGATCGTGACAGAGGTTGACCACAGATTCGACAAGTCTTTCGGCCTCAGGCTCATTGATGTCGTTGTTGTTCTTGAAGCCGTTCTCGACGTAGACCGTCTGAATAGGCGGGTCGAGTATCTCCTGAGGCGACGGGCGGCGCAGCGGTTCGAGCCTGCCGCCGTAACTCGGTGACAGGTGATTGTTGAATTCGATGATCGGCGGCACACATCGAAAGTGTTCGGTCAACAGGATTCGGTCTATCTCCGGGATCGTGCCGGTGATCTCATAGAGGCTGTGATCTATGTCGAAGCGCTCTGGGTAAGGAATGTTCGTCAGGAACTGGCGGTTCAACTCGTAAATCTTCTCCTTCTCAATGCCGACGTTCGCCGGGCTGATCTGTTCGGGGTCGCCGACGATCAAGACCTTCTTCCCCCGGTACAGTACAGGCAGAGCGCGCAGATCGCATTGGCTCGCCTCGTCCACGATGATCACGTCGAAGGCGCCGGGCTTCGCCTCGAAGGATTGAACGACTCGGAAGAGCGGCATGATCCAGACCGGCACTGCGCCAACCGCCTCGACCATCGCCCTGTTGGCCGCCGCGAGATGGCGCTGAGCGTACCTCCCTGTCCCTTTGCCGAATTGCCTCATCGCGTTGGCCCAGGCCGTCAGCGCCATGTATTGGCGGTCTTCGATGTTCGCAATCTGCCTCTCCCAGGTTCGCTCGGTGACGAGTTGAGTGATCAGCTCGCGCTCCACTTTCCGCGCCCGTTCGAGGCGATTTTGCAGGCTCTCGACGCTCTCGCGGTTGTGAAGACGAATCAACCATTCATTCAATCGCCGCCAGCGCCAGGCCAGCGCCCAATCTTGCGGCAGCGCCCCGACGCCGGACTTCGCGGCCTCGCGTTCGATCTTGGTCGCCCATTTAGGCGCCACGCTCTGAAGTCTCTTCAGCAAATGGTCCAGCCTTACCACGTCTGGACGCAGGCCCGCGAGTCGCGTCGCTTCTTCATACGCCTTCTTGTAATCCTCCCCGGAACGCTTTTTGATTGCGGCGGCCAATTGCGCCCAGAGCGGGTGCGCTTCCTGCTTTTTAGCCTCGCCGCTGAGTTGCTTCTGGCATTGCCGCAGGTAATCGGTCAATCGATGCTCGTCTATCGCCCCCACCTGCCCTTGCAACGTCTCCAGGTGTTCACCCAGGCAGGCGCCTTTGTGAAAGGTCTGTTTGTGGGCCGGGCAGCCCAGGGAGGTCAGGGCGGTTCCGACTTGAGTGAGGTGGTTGTCTATCCACTCTACCACGCTGCGGAAGTCTTTCAGCCGGGACTCGACGTCGGCCAGCGGCATCAACGCCTCGGGGTCTCGTCCCGGCCCGTCCACGTTTCGGATGCCTTGCTCCCATCGAAGCTCGAATTTTCTGAGATAGTCTTCGTAAGAGAAACGCGCCCAGAGCAAATCTATTCTTTGGAGCGTCGTGAGTTTCTTTCCGTCGATCCTAACCGCGTCGAAGAGCAGTTTGGCCGGTTGAGAAAGCCAGAGGCGCGTAAAGGCGCTGGAAGGACTCTTCCCTTTCTCGACGTTCACCCGCAACTCTTCGAGAGCGGCGTCACGATCAAAATCCGGAGGCAGGTCGGCGATGGTTATCTCGAATCCCTGAATCTCCTGGAATGAAGGGAAGGCGCATTCGTAAAGCTCCGTGCAGGCTTGCAGGAATTCGCGCCAGAAAGAATTCTGACTCTCTCCCGACACCATCAAGTTGAGGAGTCGCAGACGCCATTCGGAATCGAGCCGTTTCAAGTCGGCGAGCGCGGGTTCGAGGATGGAGAGCGCCTTGATGATCTCTTCTGGTTGCGCTTCACGTAGCGGCGGGGGCCAATCGGCCCGCAAATCCTCAGTCTCCGCCGCGCGGGCGGAAGCGAAACGCAGGTCGTCAAAGACTTTCGAAATGTTTCCGGGCGATTGAATCCTCGCCGGATCGGGGAGGTATTGAAGGCAAGCCTGCCTGTCTTGCGGCGAGATGAGGTCGAGCAGCGCGCATAATTCCTTCAACTCTGCGTCTGAAAGCGGAGGCTCGGTTTCGGGAGCGAGCCTGTCCGGCAGCCACGAGTGGTTTCTGTCGCCTTGCGAGCATTCCTTGGCGGCCTGGTGCGCGGTAACTTCGGAGCCACCCATAGTGATTTTGCAGGAGTCGAGTTCGGCCCAATCTCTTATCTGTTGATGAAGTCTCGCTTGTTCTTCGCGGACGGCCTTCATCTCGGAGCCTATATGCCGGATTCTCTCTTCGGGTTCGCGGCTGTTCCTCAAAGCCAGCCGTTTGCCGATCTCGACGACAGAATCGTTGAGCTGCTTCTTTGATTCCGCGTCGCTGCCCAACTGGCTGACGCATAGGCTCCTGATCTCCGGCGGGATGAGGTCTCGCAACACCTTCAATGCGTTCTCGGTCTGGCTGGTGACGAGCACACGCTTTCCTCGCGCGAGCAATGAGCTGATGATGTTGGCGATCGTATGGCTCTTGCCGGTTCCGGGCGGGCCTTGCACCAGAACGCCGAAGCGCTCTTTTAACCTGTCCAGAATCTCTTTTTGCTGATCGTTATATTCGAGGGGGAAGAAAAGCTCGCCTTCATCGGCGCCGTCAACGAGGGCCACGGGGGCCGCGCCGTCCTCGAGATTCGGCGGCTCGCCGGCGCTTTGATCAGCGACCAGCGAACGGATGAATGGCGACAACTCCTCCCCGGCCAGAACGGATTCCGCTGTTTTTTGGGCGTCATCTATCCAGAAATGGCGGGCGCGCTGCCGCACGAAAATAACCGGGGCGTTATAAATGGCGGGGATGGGAGACGCCGGGGGTTGCGCGATCGGCGCGTCCTCGTAAAGATTCGTCTCATCAACGGGCGCCGTGCTCAACAATCCCGTCACAGTCGTGGCGATGCCGCGCATCTGATCGTGGTTCCAGACATCGGGCGGCGCCTCGCCGCCGTTTATTTTTGCGACATGCTTCAGGAGCTTATCCTTGTTGGGATAATCGAGTCAGCAGGAGCGGATGATGGATTTTGATTCCCGCGCTGTAATTCCAGGCCAGGAAAAGATGTCCCCATAAAATTTCGATGCGGTCTCCTTCGACGCTGAGCCTCTGGTGCAGAGTGAAGAGCTGGTCGTAAAGCTCATTCGCCTTGAACAACGGCAAGACCTGTTTCGCCCACGGGTCCCATTGGCTTTCAAGGTAATTGTTCAACGCCGTCGGGCGGGCAGGTTTATCTTCAAATCTTTCTCCGCCTTCGCGCGTAGGCGCTGGTTTCGGCCTCCTGGTCGGATTTGAAGACGGCGCTACCCATTCTTTGAGAACCAGCGGCAATGGCGGAGGGTCGTCGTAGGAGCTTTTGTAGACCGCGAGCCAGGCGTCTTCGGCGACCGCCTCCGGCGGTTCGTTCGTTTCATTCGTTTTATTTCCGCGATCGAATTCCCTGATTCTGCAATGCGAGCAGGGGATGAGATCTGCCTGACGCCAAAACAGATCGTCATAGCCGGTCACTATGCGAGCCACAGGCAGATCGATTGCGTAAACTTTGCTGATGTATTCAAAAAGATTGGCCGCTTTATCTTGCGCCGACATAGAAGAACCCCCTTCGGATTGGTGTGTACTGTGTGGGGGATACTCATGAGGGGCTATTGAAAATACTACTCAACGAGGCCGACTTCAATAGACTTTTTGGTACAGTCGAATATCTCTTCTGTTAGCCGTTACTTCGGGATGATATTTTCTGTCCTGCATTTTTCTGTTCGGGTTTTGCCAACAGGAAAATGCAGGACAGGATGTTAGAGCTTCCTTTTATGCGGGCGGGGGCAACAATTGACCACTGGTAGTGGTTGTGGTTGAGCTATGACTTCTACCACTTCCCCATCCTCATCATCGTCCTCGTCATCATCATCGTCCTCATTGATGATCTTTATGACGATAACCTTTACGCCCCGGTTCCGGTTGCGCGGCGCTGACTGGGTCCAAATTACTTCCTGTGGCGGCGCGGTTTGCGGTTGCGCGACTACCACCTGAGCCGGTTGCGGGTTGGGGGCGGCGGCGGTTTGTGGTAAATCGGGGACGCCCGGTGTCAGACAGGCCGTACACATATTCGGAAGTGGCGACGGATCAGATAACAGACCGAACGCGTTCATGCCGTAGAGATCACGGTTGACGCCGTCTCTGGCCATGAGTTTTGCGTCGTCAATGACCGCGCCTGCGAACGATTCTTTCCCGCGCGAGTAAACAAAGACCGTTTTAGAATTCGGGAATGCGGCATGTCCGGCCGTCCCCTCGGCTCCCAAGACCGGGCCGGCCACGGCGTTCGCATCGAGGTTCAGGTCTAATTCGCCGTTCGCAATATCCCTTATGGATTCGCGGCTCATGAAGATCAGCAGGTAATCGGTCGGCGATGCGCCGACCTCCGGGCCGAGACGGCCGCCTCTCAACTTATAAAAAACTGGAGCGCTCCATCCGCCGGGCGTACGAACGGTGATGGCCCCGTCGCCCTGGCGATGGCGGCCGATGAAAGCCAAATTGAAGACGCCTTTGAAGACGCCGACTGCGGCCGCGTTGCGTAACACATCCTGGGGGATTATGTTCCGCGCGTCCGCAATGTCGCGGAAGATCTTAGCCGCGTCCGCCGATCCTTTCAGCGCGTTATCCATGTCATCGCCGTTCGAGGCGGCGCGCGAACTCAGGCTGGGCCGCGAGTAATGTTGCGAGTAGGATTGCGGATAAGGTTGTGAATAAGGCTGCGAGTAAGTTTGATAATAGTCCTGCGCCGGCGTTGAGATCGCCGCGAAACAGAATATGATTCCCGCACAAAGCGCGCTGATCACGCTTCGTCCAAGCTTAGAATTCATTTCGTCCCTCCAAATTCTCTTTATTCGGTGTCCATTTCCAGGTCGGGAATGTAGTGTAGTCGCTCCAGGTCGGGAACCCGATGTGATTGCGTAGTCGCCGCAATCGTTATGCCAGCCTGCTCGAAATCGTTTATGATGATCGGCAAATAATGATTCGCCCTCGGAGCGTAACAACACCAGGAGATCGAAAAAATGAAACTGACGAATTTCGCCATTCTGATTGTCGTAATTTCATTGCTCGCCGCATCGCCGCATCGCGGACGCGCGATTCAAAAGCATGATTTGAAAGAACAGGCGCTCGGCGCGCTCGCGCGGACCGAAGGCCGGATCAAGCTCAAAGGCCTGCAAAAACCTGTCAAAGTGTTGCGCGACGAATGGGGGATCGCTCACATCTACGCCGAGACGCAAGACGACCTCTTCTTCGCTCAAGGCTTCGTCGCGGCGCAGGATCGTCTGTGGCAGATGGACCTTTGGCGTCGCGCCGGAGAAGGAAAACTAGCCGAGATCCTGGGGCGCCGCGCCGTCGAGCGCGACCGGTTCGCGCGCTTGATCCGCTATCGCGGCGATCTGAAAGCCGAGTACGAATCCTACGCTCCCGACGCGCGGCAAATCATCGAAGCGTTCGTTCGCGGCGTGAACGCGCAGATCGAATTGAGTAAAGACAGGTTGCCGATAGAATTTCAGCTTACGGGATCGAAGCCCGAACCGTGGACCCCCGAAGTCTGCCTGACGCGATTGGCCGGCTATGTGATGACGCGCAACGCTTCGACTGAAGTGTTGCGAGCGCGACTCGCTCGCGATTTTTCTAGAGGAATGGTTGGAAGTCTGCTCGCAGCTGATAACCCGCTCGAACCGGCTATGGCTATGGAAAAGGGGCGTGAATATGGCTTCGTGCGCGTTGCGGAATTTATCGAGACCGATCCACCGCGCAAACTCGAATTGCCCGATGGCCTCGATTGGAAGGACCTGGAAGCTATTGACGACAGAATTCTCGAAGCCGCTAACGACGCCGGCAGTCCCGTCAGGTTCAACCCCAACGACGGCAGCAATAACTGGGTGATTGACGGAACGATGTCGGCCACGGGCAAACCGATTCTGGCGAATGACCCGCATCGCACGATCGCGCTGCCGAGTCTGCGCTATCTGGTTCACCTGGTCGGCCCGGGCTGGAACGTGATCGGAGCGGGCGAGCCTGCGCTGCCAGGAGTCGCCGCCGGGCATAACGAACGCGTCGGCTTCGGCTTCACCATCGTCGGCATCGACCAGCAAGACCTTTATGTCGAAGAGACCAACCCGGCGAATCTGAACGAATATCGCTATCGCGGCAAATGGGAGCCGATGCGCGTCGAGCGCGAACTGATCAAAGTCAAAGGCGAAGCGCAACCGCGCGAAGTTGAATTGAAGTTCACCACGCACGGCCCGGTCATTTATGAGGACAAAGTGGCTCGTCGAGCTTACGCGCTGCGGTGGGTGGGCAGCGAGCCCGGCACAGCCGGCTATCTCGCTTCGCTCACGCTCAATCGGGTTCAGAATTGGAAAGAGTTTCTGAAGGCGATGGAGCGCTGGAAAGTCCCGTCGGAGAATCTGGTCTATGCCGACGTTGACGGAAATATCGGCTGGGTGGCCGCCGGGATGGCGCCGATTCGCAAGAACTGGTCGGGACTGCTGCCTGTTCCGGGGGCCGAAGGCAAATACGAATGGCAGGGTTTTCTGCCTGTTTCGGAGCTTCCACAGTCGTTCAACCCGCCGAAACATTTCATCGCCACCGCCAATCACAACATTCTGCCGCCGGGCTACAAACATGAACTCGGCTACGAGTGGGCCGATCCGATCCGGTTCTGGCGAATCTCCGAAGCGCTGAGTTCGGCGAAAGGCAAATTCAACGTGGTCGATTTCGAAAAGTTGCAGCGCGACGAGGTCTCGCTGCCCGCGCGCGAATTGACCGCCATGTTGCGCGAAGCTATGGGCGTGAAGCCGGAAATGCGGCCTTTCGCCGAAATGCTGACATCTTGGGATTGCAGTCTCGGCAAGGATTCGGCGGCGGCCGCTCTGTTTGAAATCTGGTTGACTAAATTGACCCCTGCGGTCTTCAAACGACACGTTTCTGTAGCCGAGTGGCGCGCCGTGGCCGGGCGCATCTCTACGCTCAAGACGATTGACACGTTGAAGAATCCCTCGATGCCATGGTTCGTCGGCGGAGATTATCCTCGCGCGGACCGCGACGCCGTGTTGTTGGCGAGTTTGGAAGAGGCCGTGAAAGAGGCGCGCGAACTGCTCGGCGCCGATCCATCGAAGTGGGGTTGGGGCAAATTGCACGTCGCGCCCTTCACACATGCGCTTTCGACGGACGCCGAACGCCGGGAGCTCTTCAATCCGCCTTCGGTCGAACGCGGCGGCGACGGGAACACGGTGAACAGTACAGGCGGGCCGAACTTCCGGCAAACCCACGGCGCGTCGTTCCGCGAAATCCTGGACGTAAGCGATTGGGATCGGTCGGTGGCCACGAAAAATATTTTCCGTTGCTCTACAACAGAAAGAAAGTCGAGGCGATGGCTAAAAAGCGGTTGACGCTCGAACCAGCAAGATAATGAAACGATACAGTTTTGCTAGAAGCTGTTACTAGGCGCCTGAGAGTCACGAAGAGCCGGCTTTGGAGGCAACCTGGGTACGCGTCGCTTCCAGCGCGCAGTCTCGGATAGCAAACCCATTGGAGGCCCGCGGCGCGCTTGAAACTGGGTTGGCAATCTTGCAAACAATGATCGCTCAACGTGAGCAAGGTGACTTCGGAGGAGTCTGCTTCCGATCAACGCGTCTAACGCCCGAGACTGCGCGCTGGAAGCGACGCGTACCCAGGGCTCGCCTCCAGATTTATGCGCGGGCTTCAAATAACCCTATTCACATAAGTGGTGAGGCAAAGTCCTTGCATTGTCATCAAACAGGCGGGTCAAGATGATTCTTTCGCCGTCGCGCCGCCGCAACTACTGCCCGCCCCCGCCGCGCAGCCGTAGCAGTGGTGGCCGAAGATGATCTTGCGGTTGAGTAGTTTGTCGAGGTCGAAATCGAAGACCGTCCCGCCCGATTCCTCGGACAGATTCAGATCGAGCATCTGGTTGAAGTCGCAATCGTAGAGACTGCCGTCGTGGCCGACGCTGATGAGCGAGCGGCACATCACGCCTCGGGCCGCCGCCGGGTTGAAGGCGTTGACCAACCGCGTCATATATTCTTCGTAAGCGCCCAACCGTTCGAGGTCTTTCTTGAAGCGGTTGATCGGTATGTTGGTGATCGTGAAAAGGCTGTTGAAGACCACGCCGAATTTCGTTTCAAGCTCCTTCTTGAATTGCCGCTCCAAGCTCTCCTGCGGAGCGGGAAGGAACGCGCCGACGGGGTTGTAGACGAGGTTCAAAGTCAATCCAAAGCCCTGGGCGCCGTCGGATTTGCCGTAGCCCTGTTCGTTCAACAATCGCAGCGACTCGACGCTCTTTTTGAACACTCCATTGCCGCGCTGTTTATCGGTGAAGAACTCCTGGTAATAGGGCAGTGACGAGATCACTTCTATCCGATGGCGCGCGAAGAATTCAGGCAGGTAGCGTTTGCTCTCGCCGGTTTGCGGATTGCCGTCAATGGTCACCGTCAGGTTGTGACGAACCATGACATGTTTGCCTAATCGCCGCGCGGCCTCGACGAAGTAATCGAAATGCGGATTGAGTTCCGGCGCGCCGCCGGTGATGTCGAGTTTCGTGATGGCCGGATTTCTAGCCAGGATTTCCAGGCAGCGGTCGACCGTCGCCAGGCTCATTTGCTCGGTCCGTTTGGGCGAGGCGTCGACGTGACAATGGTGGCAGGCCTGGTTGCACAGGCGCGTGACGTTGACCTGCAAAGTTTCGACGCCGAACGGCGCCAGATCGAGCCCATGTTCCCCCAGTTTTTCTTCGAACGACGGTAATCGCATATTCACATCGCCCCGCGCTTGCGCAGCGCGTTGTGCATCTGCACGCCGTGAACCAGAGTCATCCCGGCCTCCATCACCGCCGCGACGTGAACCGCCTCGGTCATCTCGTCGGGGTTCGCTCCGTTCTCCAGGCATTGCGTGGTATAGGCGTCGATGCAATACGGACACTGTTTGGCGTGCGCCACGGCCAGCGCGATCAAAGCCTTCTCGCGTTTGGTCAACGCGCCGTCCTCGCCGGTTACGGCGTTGTAATAGTCGAAAAACTTCTCGGCCAAATCGCCTCGGAACTGGCCTATCTCCCCGAAACGGTCGAGGTCTTTGGATTCGTAGTAATTCATCGGTCGTCTCCGGCGGAATTCGCCTCCGCCTGTTCTGTCTGCTCGGTTTGCGACGCGGCCGCCGGGTCTTCGCGCGCGACCCTCGTCTCGCCGCTCGTCCATCGCGGGTCGTAAGGGCAATGGCGGCAGCCCGATCCGCAACAATAGCCGCGTTTCAAATGGTAGGCACGGGTGAAGACAATGAAATCGCCCTCCCAATAAAAGTCTTCATCTTCGACAATCTCGCTCATTGTAATAACTTCATCGCTTCCGCCCTGTATCGCGGATTACGTTTGATTGGCGAGTCATCATAAGTAGACGGGCGTTGAGTGGCAAGCCGCGTTATACATGCGCAGGTGTATAACGTGCTAAGATGTGGGGCGGACTTTAGTCCTCCCATGAGTCGGACGGACTAAAGTCAGCCCCACATCTTATGATCGAAGCGTTGAGCAACCTTACGAGCAGGGATAAACGGGCGCTGGCGATCTTTGTCGCGCTGGTAGGCGCCTGTTCACTTTACTTCGCGTCGGGGGTTCTGGTCAGCTACTTTTCTCGACCCGCAGAAGCTCTGGAGGTGGCGAAAGACGGAAAAGGATTCACGGTGCGAGTTCTCGGGTTGCAGACTTTGGCGTCGGCTGAACGGCAGAGCGCGGAGCTGCGAAATCTGTACGGCGTGCCTGCCGAGATCGAGGCGGCGCCTGCGGGGCAAAGCTTCCTGATCAAAATCGGGCCGCTCGCGAAACTCTCCGACGCCGAAACCATGATGAATAATCTGCGCGCTTCACACAACAGCGTCGTCCGGATCGTCCGGAACTGTGGGCCTGGGATCAGCGATTGCGGGCAGGATCAGCAATCGCCCTCGGGCGCGCCTTCCGATCCACACTCCAATCCGACTCAAGATGAGGGGCGACGATAGCGCGGATGAGATCAAGTTTGTCGCTTTCCCGGTTTTCGCTCAAGCCCGACGGGTTGCTATGGCAATCAATGGCGGCCGTCATCTCGGCCCTTCTGCTCCTTCTCTCATTCCCGCCGTTTGAACTGAGTTTTCTCGCATGGGTAGCGCTCGCGCCCTTGTTGAAGGTGATCGCGGGAGGCGTGACCACGCGGCGCGCGTTGTGGCTCGGATGGCTCGCCGGGTTCGAATTCACATTCTTCGCCGAAAACTGGATCGCTCATTCGATGACTAATTTCGGCCAGATGCTGACGGCCGTCGCCTATGCCGTTGCGATGCTGTTCGCGGCGATCCTGGCGGTCTTCCCGGCGATCTTCGCGGCGGCGATGGCGAAACTTGCGCGCAGATTCGGCTGGTGGGCGATAGCCTTCGCGCCCGTCGTCTGGGTGGCGACCGAATGGCTGCGCCCGATCGTAACCGGCGTGACGTGGAACGCGCTGGGCGTCTCACAAGCCTGGCACTTCAGGATCGCCAGCCTATCGCGCCTGGGCGGCGTCTATCTGGTCAGCGCCGAGATCGTGGCCGTGAGCGCGTTCCTCGTCCTGGCGCTCAAATTCAGAGAGCGTCCGGTCGCGCGAGCCGCCGCCCTGTTATTCCTCTTCGCGGCAATCTTCTTCACACTGCCGCCGCAACTCCACCGCCCGGAGCGGCCGGACGGCGCGACTGTGACCGTCGTGGGCGTGCAACCGAACCTGCCGCCGGATTCCGCCGTGACCGAGCGCGATCTGGATAACGCCGTCAGACTCACGAAGGAGGCGATCAGCCGCGCGCCGGACAAGAGGGCGGACATTGTCATATGGGCCGAATCGCCGCTCGCGCTTTTTTACGAAAACGATCAGGCGGTTCGGGAGAGGCTGGACGCATTGGCCAGAGAAACGGGTAGTTATCTGATCGTAAGCACGGCGACGGTCGATGGCCAACAGTATTTTAACAGCGTTCATACGATCAGCCCGCATTCCAGTTCGCAATTCGACGCGAAGCCGCCGCGGCGGTACGACAAGATTCGCCTGGTCCCGTTCGGCGAATACGTGCCTTGGCGTCCCGTGCTCGGGCGCTTCGTCCCGACGATTGTCGGGGACTTCACTCCGGGCAAAGAAGCCGTGGTGAATCCGCTCAGACTTGGCGCAGAGCGGGCTGTGATAATGACGGGAGAAGGAAGCTCGCCATCCCCGGCCATCGAACGGACCACGAATTATGTCCGCGTCGGCTCGTTTGTCTGTTACGAAGCGGCCTATCCGAACCTCGTGCGGCGGTTCGCGCAGAACGGCGCGACGCTGCTGGTCAATGTATCGAACGACGCCTGGTTCGGGAATACGGCCGGAGCGCGCCAGCACCTGATGCACGCGATGATGCGCGCGATCGAGAACGACCGCGACCTATTGCGCGTGACCAACTCCGGAATCAGCGTGCTCGTCACCGCCGACGCCCACGCGGTCGATCCTCTGCCGATGTTCACTTCGGGCGCGCAAGTTTGGCAGGCCCGGTCGCGCAGCGTTCGGACTTTTTACACGCGGCGCGGCGATTATTTCGCCATAGGCTGCGCCATCCTGGCGGCCGCCGTCCTGGCGGTCAGTCTTACAAATCCTCTTCGCCGCTCGGATGAAAAGCGAATTTCTTGACATTTGCGCCGGGTCTGGATTACTTTTCGCTCAGTGTCGATTGCGTATCGATGTCGAGTCAATAATTCGTGACTTTTTCCATCGCGCTTTTTCGTTGTAACCCATTCACGCGTGTTTTGCGTGTGTCCCCACGTCATGAGTTCGACGCGGGTTCGCTCTCATTCGTGATCGAATAATGTGAGTTGCGCGTCACGTGACGCGCATTCTCGAACAACGCGCGCTTCGTGCGCAGTACGGAGGATAGACAATGGAAAAAAGCCTGACTTTCAACGATAAAGAAACTTTTTATTCTGAGCTGTTGGAACTCGAATCTCGCAAGGAAGAATATTGCGTGGACACTGGAATAATGGAGGCGAGGTCCCTGCCTCTAAGATTGCTTCACCACGTCGGTCTCAGCAAAGACGACGTCGCGCACGCGCAGCACAAGGCGGTCTCGGGAGAATCCGCCTGGATGCAGGAGTACGTCGAGCCGATGGTCGTCAAATTCAACGAGATGATCGGCAAATATAAACCGGCTCGCGATTACGAATTCACCGTTCAGGCGGAGGATTTCGATACGATCAAAATTCACGGGCGGCCCAAGGAGATTGGGACGGCAGTCTAGCCACGCTGGATCCTGATAAAGATTAAGAGGCGGCGAGAAAGCGCCTCGATGCGCCTCTCTCCGCCGCCTCATGTCTTACGAGCCGTCGCTAGTCGTGAGTTCGGCTACCGAACCTTCCTGTCAGTCTCCTGCAGAGCGCTGCCGTAATTGCGCCCATTCCAAACGGCGCCGTTGATATACCTGCCGACCGCGCCGACGCGCGCGCCCTTGGTCGGCGCGCCGCGCCGCGTCAACACCCAGATCTTGCCGGTTTCATCGTTCAGCTCATAAGCCCCTTCCCCAAGCGCGCCGAAGCTTCTAGTGACGGTCCCGACGATCAGAATCTCCTTCCCGCGATAACGCGCTGGGTCGCCGTTGACCTGGTTGATGCTGGTTTGCTGCGGGCAGGCCGTAAGGAAGACCGCGCAAGCGAGGAAAATCAAAGAAGCGAAAATACGAGTCTTCATTTTTCTACTCCGGGATAGTCACGCAGGGGCGCGTATTCCGCGCCCAACTGCCTCGGTCACGGATTCTGGCGGGGAATTCCCGCCCCTACGCTGTTATTGAAGGTTTATCGAGGGGGTAAGTCGAGGTCCGGTGAAGGGGTTATTCAGAGCCTTTCGACGACGGCTATTATACATCAATGCCTCTTTCGGCAGTAGCCCGACCGTGAGGGAGCGCATAGACATCTAACGCCTATGCCCTCCCTCACGGTCGGGTTACCGCCAAAGGTCGCGCGTCGCGCTTAAGCTTTGCTGCATGGCGCCTAATCAGAGATAATCAACGCCTATGACGCGAATAGTTACTGAATTTATGGACAAATAGCCCAGAGTTCAGTTTAGCGGTAAACGGGGACTATAATCTCCCGCCAGCGATTCCCGGAATAATCTAGGAATCGCTTTGACCTTGGAAACTTGCGGCTTTTTCACCTGGCATGGTTTAGGCCGCCCCAACCGCAAAGGTTGATAACCAAGGCATCCGGTTCGTCTTTGGAACAAGCAATTGATGGAACGTCCATCGTGTCGCAAACGTTGCGACGATGCGCCAGAGATTACTGCAGATGTTTATGGTTGTCTATAGAATGAAGGATTAGATTTGATACCGAAATTATATGCGATCACCGATCGCCAGTGGTCGAATTGCGCGCACGAAGAGATCGTGAGAATGTTTTTGGACGGAGGCGCCAGCCTCATTCAGTTGCGAGATAAAGAGGCGAGCGGGCGCGAATTGCTCGACCAGGCGATAGCCTGTTTGAAGCTGACGCGCAAGGCCGGCGCGACGCTGATCATCAACGACCGCGTCGACGTGGCGTTGACCGCCGGGGCCGACGGCGTACACCTGGGGCAGGACGATTTATCTGTCGACGAGGCGCGCGAGATTCTGGGCGAAGACAAGATCATCGGCGTCTCAACTCATTCGATCGCTCAGTTCCGCGCCGCGCTCGAAACGTCGGCCAATTACATCGCGGTCGGGCCGGTCTATCCGACACTAACCAAGGAGAATCCGGCCCCGGTGGTCGGGCTTGAGCTGGTTCGTGAAGCGAGGAAGCTGACCGATCGCCCGCTGGTCGCAATCGGCGGCATCAATCTCGGGCGCGCTCCAGAGGTAATTGCGGCGGGGGCGGATTCCGTGGCCGTAATCTCCGCCTTGTATCCGTTGCCGGAGAAGGTCGACCTGGGGAGCAAGCCGGAGATCACGTTTGCCACGCGCAATTTTCTGGAGGTCCTGAAGGGCAATGCGCTTGGTCAAAGCGGTGTGCAATGATCGAGCTAATTTTTGGAGGCTTTTAAGGGGTCCGAGGAGTGACGAGGTTTCCGGTCTTCACTTTATTGAATAGGCCTGTAAATAGGGATGATGACTGGTATATTAAATTCCAGTTGCGCCCTGAGATTGATTTAAATGATCACGTCCCAAATTATTCAACTTCTAAAATCCATCGTCGGCGCGGAGCATGTCTCTACGGCGCAAGACGTCATCGTCGCCAAATCGCAGGACGCGCTCAAACAGGTCTTTTGCGCCGACGCTGTTGTCTTCCCGCGCGCCGCCGAAGAGATTGCGGCGATCATGAGGCTGGCGAACGAACATCGTTTTTACGTGACCGTTCGCGGCGGTGGCGTCGGATACACGGGCGGAGCGGTGCCGGTGCGTGGCGGGGTCGTGTTGGCGACCGAGCGGATGAATCGGATTCTTGAGATCAACAAAGCCGACCTGGTGGCGGTCGTCGAGCCGGCGGTGACGAATTACCAATTGCAGAAGGCGGTCGAAGCCGAAGGCCTGTTCTACCCGCCCGACCCGTCGAGTTGGAAAGAGTCGTTTATCGGGGGCAACATCGCGCTCAACGCAGGCGGGCCGCGGTGCGTGAAATACGGCAATACGAAGCAGTTCGTGCTGGGGCTGGACTTCGTGACCCCGACCGGGGAGATCATCGAATCGGGCGGGCGAGTGCCTAAGAACGCCACCGGGTTTCATCTCGAAAGCCTCCTCATCGGCAGCGAGGGAATGTTGGGCGTCATCACGCGATGCATACTGCGGTTGCTGCCGCTGCCAGAAGCGCGCCGCACGGCGCTGGCCGTCTTCGAATCGGCGAGTGACGCCTGCGACTGCGTGGCCGATTTTACCAGTTCGGGAATCCTGCCGGTCTCGCTCGAACTACTCGACCGGACCTCGATCAACGCGATCGAGGATTACGAGCCGTCAGGTTTGCCGCGCAATGCGGGCGCCCTGTTGATCATCGAAGTCGACGGATTGCGCGAGGCCGTCGCGCGCGAGGCCGAGATAGTCCGCGAGATGCTCCGCAAACATCGAGCGATTCAATTCCGCGAGGCGGCGAACGACGCCGAGGCGGACGCTATCTGGGAAGTGCGCCGCAAGATGTCTCCGGCCGTGGCCCGCACGGGCAAGATCAAACTTAACCATGACGCGGTCGTGCCGAGGTCGCGCATTCCGGCGATGCTAGATTTCATCGAGGAACTCAGCCGCGACACAGGATTTCTGATTCCTACGTTCGGACACGCGGGCGACGGCAACCTCCACGTCAACGTGATGCTGCAAGACGATGATGAGGCGACGCGCCGGCGCGGCGCCGAAGCGGTGCGGCGGATTTTCGAGAAGGCGGTCGAGTTGGGCGGGACGATTTCGGGCGAACACGGGGTCGGCTACGCCAAGGCGCCTTTCTTCGATCTGGCAGTCAAGGCGCCGGCGGTGGAATTGATGAAGACGATCAAGCGGGCGATGGACCCGAACGGCGTTCTCAACCCGGGAAAGGTCTTCGAAAGCGCGCTGGACGCGCATCAGGTCGGCTTCGTCAACAGCGATCAGGCGTGCTGTTAAAGTGGGACAGACTTTAGTCTGCCCGTCGGATGAATTCATGAATTCATCCGACGGGCAGACTAAAGTCTGTCCCACCCAAATTCGTGGCGATGGCTCGCAGAATGTCCATCGTCGTCAGGATGCCTTTGATTCGGGCCCCCTCGGCCACGACCACACGATGAATGCGGCGGTTGTACATCATCTCGCAAACGCGCTGCAGCGTTTCGTTGGGAGAGACCGTGACCGCCGGCCTGGTCATGATCTGGCCGACGGTGCTGGGCGACCAGGCGCCGATGCTGGTCGTCTTGCGGATGATGTCGGTTTCGGAGATCACGCCGACAAGCTCGCCTTCGGCGTCGACCACGGGAGCGCCGGTGATCTTCTTTTCAACGAACATTCTGGCGACGTCTTTAAGCGGCATTGATTCGGTCACGGTGATCACGTCCTTAACCATCACGTCCGATGCGTAAAGGGTCATATTCGGATTCTCCGTTCTCAATTGCGACTCCGGGGCAGTACCGCGCAACCCGCAATCAGTGAATTGTTATCGGGATTGGTATGAACGACAGGGCGAAAACCAGCAAGCCTATGATCGCCACGAGTATGCGGGCCAATCCCAACGGTTCGTCCTCATCGACGACTGGCGGGTGGCCCACGCGTATCACCAGCGTCAGCAGCACGGCGAAGACCACCCAGTTCCACGTCCCGCTCTTGACGGAAAAAACGGCCAGCGCGATCACGGCGGCATAACTCGCCCAGGCCGTCAAGCGATGGCCGCGCCGCCCGAAGACCGCATAGGTCACGTGACCTCCGTCGAGCTGCCCGATCGGCAACAGGTTTAATGCGGTCATAAACACGCCGACCCAGGCCGCCATCCAGACCGGATTTGTTTCGATCGTCGCAGGCAGATGAAACGCGCGCAAGAGGAATTGAAATAGCAGTGGATCGTTAAAGGTGACATCGCCAGACAAGCTTGACGGCGTGGCGAAATAATGCGCGATGAAAGCCGCCGGTAGCGCAAAGACGAACCCGGCCAGCGGCCCGGCGATGCCTATGTCGAACAACGCGCGCCGTGAAGGGATCGGGGATTTGATCTTGATGAACGCCCCGAAAGTTCCGACAGGCGGAAGCGGAACCGGAATGAAGTATGGCAGCGTCGCGCGCACTCCGTACCACCGGCAGGCTATGTAATGCCCCATCTCATGCGCCCCGAGGATCGAAAGCACTGTGAACGAATAGACCGCGCCTTTAGTAATGCCGCCGAGCATGAAGAGTCCCACCGCGAAGGTCGTCGTCAAGACAGTCAAGCCGAGCAGAAGCAGGTGAAACAGCAACCGGCCGACGGTGAGCTCGTCGGATTCGGCCCCGGCTTTTTGCGGGGCCGGCCGCGGAAAGAATTCCGGCGGATTGTGGACGACCGTCGGACCATAGTCTTCCGTCGTCCAGTCTTTAAAAGAATGATCCATATGAAAAATGAAAAACAGAGGCGCCCGCCGCCCACTCGCCGCCGCGCCGCCCCACTTATTCGGGCTATTTGTGGCAGGCGGCGCCGTGAGTGATATCGGGAATTGAGCATGCGCCTTCCCTCACGGGCCGCCTAACGCTAGGTTTTTTTGAATAAATTATCGAACGCCTTGCGCACGTCGTCGCGGTTGGAGCTTTGTGAGCCACCGCGGCTGGTGAGCGGCACACGATTGTTAGGCTCGAAATAGTCGCAGAAATTGGCCCGATCTTTTTCTCGCACGTATTCGGCCTGCGGCTCGCTGCATTGATTGTTTTTGCCGGGATCGAAGTGGCGGCAATTTTTGCAGCAATGGACGTCGGCGTCGCAATGCGGGCATTCGTCTGTGCGCAAGACTTTGCCGACGACTTTGATTTCGCGTCCACAGTTGTGACAAACCATAACTTCCCCTTAAAGGCACTGACAGTATGGATTGATCAAGTCGAGAATGTGTAGAATATACGCAAGCCGTCTACGACCGGGATGGTAGCACAGCGCGTAAACAGCCCACAAGAAGCGTT
>WNFV01002221.1_pt1 | contig 26059 bp, 26 predicted proteins | sample 5400101 | NCBI WGS metagenome assembly WNFV01 (sample SAMN13153361, study PRJNA577476) | soil metagenome | isolation source: 115 cm soil or saprolite under grassland replicate 1 | place: USA:California | collected 2016-06-15
GAAGGTCGATCTCCCGCACGGCCGATTATCCTACGGCAGACATGGCCACTGCCCCGGCAGCTCTGGACGCCTACCGGGAGGAGGCCGACAGGTTCATCGCCGCGCTCGACGAGGAGTACTACCTCCACTTCGCCGGGCTCAAGGAAGACTTCGAGCTGACGCCGATTTACGAGCGCTACGCGGACCTGGCGACGCTCGATGCATGCCGCAGCCTGGGCGAAGCAACCGAGCTCGGTGATCGCGGCGCGATCGAGCTCTGGCGGTTCGCCTGCGAGGGCTACATAGGCGATCTCACGCGGAGCCAGGCCGAGGAGCTCGCACACCTGGAGGCTTCCCTCACGGTCGAGGTGGACGGTGAGGAAATCGGCTTTCGCCTGCTGCGCCCGTCGCTCGCGAACGAGCCCGACCGCGGCCGCCGCGAGCGCCTCGACCGAGTGCGCGTCGAGCTGAGCGAGGCCCATTTGAATCCGCACTACGTCACCATCGCCGACACGCGCCGCGAGGCGACCATGCGGCTGGGCGCCGCCAACTACCGCGAGCTCTACGCGCGTTTCGGTTTCCCGCTAGAGGAGCTCCGCGCGCAGTGCGAGCGATTTCTCGCCGATACCGAAGAACTGTTCGTCTCCGCCTTCGATCGTCTTTTTCGCCGGCGCGTGGGCGTCTCGCTCGAGGAGGCTCGGCGCTGGGACGTCCCGCGCCTCTTTCGTGCGCCCGAGTGGGACTCCGGCTTCCCTGCGACAAAGATGGTGCCGGCCCTCGAGTCGACGCTCGCCGGCCTCGGGATCGACCTCCGTGCTCAGGAGAACGTCCACCTCGATCTCGAGCCTCGCCCGACCAAGACTCCGCGCGCCTTCTGCGCACCGATCGAGGTGCCAGGCCGCGTCATGCTCGTGATCCAGCCGATGGGCGGCCCCGACGACTGGCACGCGCTCTTCCACGAGGCGGGCCACGCAGAGCACTACGCGCACACCTCGGCGGAGCTGCCCATGGAAGCGAGACGCCTCGGCGACAACGCGGTCACCGAGGGCTGGGCGATGCTCCTCGAGCTTGTGGTGAACGACCCGGCCTGGCTAGAGCGCCGGCTCGACTTCGCCAAGCCCGGCGAGTTTGCCTCCGAGGCGGCGACGGGACTCCTCTACTTCGTCCGGCGCTACGCGGCCAAGTTCCTCTACGAGCTCGAGCTGCATGCGAGCGCCGAGACCGACCCGATGCGGGAGCGGTACGTCGAGCGCATGTACGAAGCACTCAAGATCGAGGTCTCGGCCGTGGACTATCTCGCGGACGTCGACCCCGGCTTCTACTCGTCCAGCTATCTACGGGCTTGGGCCTTCGAGTCGGCCCTACGCGGATTCCTGCGCGGAGAGTTCGGCCGCGCCTGGTTCACGCGCCCGGAGGCAGGCTCGCTCCTCAGGGAGCTCTGGAGCGAAGGGCAGCGCCCCACCGCGGACGAGCTGATCGATGACGTCGCCGGCGCCGAGCTGGAGCTCGCCGCGGTCGCGGAGCGGGTCGAGGAGTCAGTCGCAGCGTGAGGCACGTTGTCATCGCCGGCGCCGCCGGCCGCGACTTCCACAATTTCAACGTCGCCTTCCGAGGACGAGAAGACGTTCGTGTCGTCGCGTTCACGGCGACCCAGATTCCCGACATCGACGGACGCGTCTATCCCTCCGAGCTCGCAGGGCCCGGCTATCCCGGCGGCATCCCGATCGTCGCGGAAGAAGAGCTGGCCGATCTCGTGGCTCGGGAGAAGGTCGACGAGGTCGTCTTCGCCTACTCGGACGTGACCCACGAGCACGTCATGCACGTGGGCTCGATCTCGCTCGCGGCCGGCGCGGATTACGTCCTGCTCGGGCCGCGCTCGACCGAGCTTCGCTCCCAGAAGCCGGTCGTCGCCATCTGTGCGGTGCGGACCGGGTCTGGGAAGAGCCAGACCACCCGCCATGTGGCCGCCGTGCTCCGCGGCGCCGGGAAGCGAGTCGCGGTCCTCCGCCATCCCATGCCCTACGGCGACCTGACGAAACAGGCCGTCCAGCGCTTCGAGCGCTACGAGGACCTGGACGCCGCGGAGGTGACCATCGAGGAGCGCGAGGAGTACGAGCCGCACCTGGCCGAGGGGAACATCGTTTTCGCAGGAGTCGACTACGCGGCCATTCTCGAGCGCGCGGAGCAGGAGGCGGACGTGATCGTCTGGGACGGCGGCAACAACGACACGCCGTTCATCCACCCCGACCTTCACATAGTGGTCGTCGACCCGCACCGAGCGGGGCACGAGCTTCTCTATCACCCGGGCGAGCAAAACCTGCGCATGGCCGACGTCTGCGTCGTCAACAAGACCGACACCGCACCCCCCGAGGGAGTCGAGGCCGTGCTCGACTCGATCAGACGCGCGAACCCGAAGGCGAAGATCGTGCGGGCCGCTTCTCCCTTCGTCGTGGAGCAGGACACACACCAAATCGCGGGCAAGCGGGTGCTGGCGATCGAGGACGGGCCGACGCTGACGCACGGCGAGATGAGCTACGGAGCCGCCGTTCTCGCGGCCAAGCAAGGCGGTGCGGCCGAGCTCGTCGACCCGCGCCCGTTCGCGGTCGGGTCGATCAAGGAGACGTTCGCCAAGTACCCGCATCTCACCGAGCTCCTGCCCGCCATGGGCTACGGGCGCAAGCAGATGGAGGAGCTCCGGGAGACGATCGAGCGCTCGGACGCCGACCTCGTCCTCATCGGGACGCCGATCGACCTCCGCCGCGTGATCGAGCTCGACAAGCCGGCGCTGCGCGTCACGTACCGGCTCCAGGAACTCGGAGAGCCGACGCTGGCCGAGCTCCTCGCCGAGCGCGGAATCATCGACTCAGTCGCACAGCCGGCCTGACGCTCGCGGAGCGCGTCCCGTTCGGGACAACGCTTGTCGGAGTTTGTGTTTCACGCGCACAAGGCTCCGAATGGCCCGAAGGGACAAGAGGAGCGCCGCGTGATCCGCTCGAATAGAGGAATCGCTGTGCTTGTGCTTGTGAAACACAAGGGAACTTCTTGCTGACCGTCATCGCGCTCGGAGGCAACGCGCTCATGCAGCCGGGCGAGCGCGGGACGGCGGCCGAGCAGAGGGCGAACCTCGCGGCCACGTTCCGCGCAATCCAGCCGCTCCTCCGCGACGGGCCCTTCGTAATCACGCACGGCAACGGGCCACAGGTCGGAAACGAGCTTCTCCGCCAGGAGCTTGCGAGCGCGGAGGCTCCGCCGCTGCCCCTCTACATCGCCGTCGCTCAGACCCAAGCCGAGATTGGCGCGCTCATCGCCACCGAGCTCGAGCCTGCTGCGGGCCGGCCCGTGGCTGTGGTCATGACGCGAGTAGAGGTCGACGAAGCCGATCCTGCCTTCCAGAACCCCACGAAGCCCGTCGGGCCGTTCTACGGCGCCGACCGGGCTCGGGCTCTCGAAGAGGAACGCGGCTGGGTCGTGAAGGAGGACGCGGGACGCGGATGGCGCCGCGTCGTCCCTTCGCCTCGGCCTCTGAAGGTGCTCGAGCTCGACTCGATCCGGACTTTGCTCGAACGCGGGGTGGTGGTTGTCGCGACCGGCGGGGGCGGCGTACCGGTGGTCTCGCGAGACGGACGCCACGACGGGATCGACGCCGTCATCGACAAGGACCACGCGTCGGCGCTCCTTGCCGTCGGGCTCGGCGCCGAGCGGCTCGTGATCCTCACTCAGGTGCCGGCTGTCTACGAAGGCTTCGAGACGGGCGACCGCCGCGCGGTGGCCGAGCTTCGCCCAGACCGGGACGACGAGATCGTCGAGCGGCTCCCGGCAGGGAGCATGCGCCCGAAAGTCGAGGCCGCCTTCCGCTTCGTCCGCGAGACCGGCGGGGAGGCGCTCATCACGAGCGCGGAAGCTCTCCAAAAGGGCGAGGCCGGAACGAGGATCGTCCCGGCCTCAGCCACGTGAGCCTCTCTAGCTCGAGGATTTGCGGGTGGACTTGCCTTCGACCGCCCCTTCCGACCCGATCTGGATTCGCTTCGGCTTCTGCTCATCCGGCTTCGGGACGCGGATCTCGAGGACACCATCCTTGTACTCCGCCTTGATGTCGTCCTCCTTGACCCCTGTGGGAAGCGTCACGCTGCGCGAGAACTGACCGAAGCGCCGCTCGAAGCGGTAGAAACGGTCGCTCGAGTGCTCCTGCGTGCGCTCGCGCTCACCGGTGACGGTGAGGATGTTGTCGTCGAGCTCGACCGCGATCTTGTCCTCCGGAATGCCCGGCAGGTCGAACGAGAGCACCAGCTCCGCGTCGGTCTCCCAGACGTCGACGGCCGGCAACCAGGTCGAACTGTGGCCGTTGCCAGGCGGCGCGCCGACCCCTCCGGCCAACTGGTTCATCCAGCGGCCCATCTCGTTCTGGAGGGCGGCGAGCTCACGGAAAGGCTCCCAACGAACGAGTGCCATATCGCAACCCCCTTTCTGATTTATACCCTCAGTAGGATAAAACCTCAGTGCATCATTGTCAACTCACTGAGAACGTTAGGATGCGCGCGTGATTGCCGTCGCGCTCAAGGGCCGTGACTTCCTCCGCATCAACGACTGGGCGCCCGACGAGCTCCTGTTCGTGCTGGAGTTGGCCGACCGGCTGAAGGCGCGTCAGCGCGAGCACATCGACCACCGCCACCTCGAGGGCAGGACGCTCGGGATGATCTTCGAGAAGCCCTCGACCCGGACGCGCGTCTCTTTCGAGGCGGGGATGTTCCACCTCGGCGGCACGGCGCTCTACCTTGCGGCGGGCGACCTCCAGCTCGGCCGCGGCGAGACCATCAAGGACACGGCCCGCGTTCTTTCGCGCTACCTCGACGGGATCATGATCCGCACGTTCGCGCAGTCGGACGTCGACGAGCTGGCCGCGCACGCGGACATCCCGGTCATCAACGGGCTGACGGACGAGTTCCACCCGTGCCAGGCGCTCGCCGACGTGATGACGATCCGCGAGCGTCTCGGCGAGTTCGACGGCGTCCGCGTGGCGTATCTGGGAGACGGGAACAACGTCTGCCACTCGCTGATGGTCGCGTGCGCGAAACTCGGGATGGACTTCGTCGCGGCCACCCCCGAGGGCTACGAGCCCGCCGAGACTGTGGTCGGCTGGGCCCGCGAGGCCGCCGAGGCCTCGGGCGGCTCCGTGGAGCTCGGCCACGACCCCCGTGCAGCCGCGCAAGGCGCCGACGTCCTCTACACCGACGTCTGGACGAGCATGGGCCAGGAGGAAGAGCGCGACCGGCGCGTCCGCGATCTCGAGGCCTATCGCATCGACGAGGCGCTTGTGGCCCTCGCCAGCGAGCGCGCGATCGTGCTCCATTGCCTGCCGGCGCATTACGGCGAGGAGATCACGGAGGAGGTCCTCTACGGCCCGCGCTCGGCGGTGTGGGACCAGGCCGAGAATCGCCTCCACTCCCAAAAAGCGCTCATGGCCTCCGTCATCCGGTAAGGATTCCGGGGCGTGCTGCCCCTCAAGGACAACGTCCCGACCCGGCGGTTCCCCATCGTCACGGTCGCGCTCATCGTCGCGAACCTGGCGGTCTGGATCTTCTGGGAGAAGGCGGGCGGCGAGCCCGGCTTCCGCAACTCCCTCGCGGACGGCGCCTTCTTCCCGTGCGAGGTGGACAGCTCGTGCAATGGACCGGGGTGGTCCTGGCCGGTCAACGTCTTCACGTCGATGTTCATGCACGCCGGCTGGGACCACGTCCTCGGCAACATGCTCTTCCTCTGGATCTTCGGGAACAACGTGGAGGACACGCTCGGTCGCGCGCGCTTCCTCCTCTTCTATCTCGGCGGGGGGGTTGCCGCCACGGCGCTGCAGTCGGTCGTCACGCTCGGCTTCGGCACGAACCGAGACGCCACGGTTCCCAACCTCGGCGCGAGCGGCGCCATCGCGGCGGTGCTCGGCGCCTACTTCGTGCTCATCCCGTGGGGTCGGGTGCTGACGTTCATCCTCCCCTTCTTCTTCTTCGAGCTTCCCGCGATCGCCTTCCTGGGAATCTGGTTCCTCTTCCAGCTCGTCATCGGCGGCTTTTCCTTCGTGCAGCCGCAGTCGGGTGGTGGGGTCGCGTACTTCGCGCACATCGGTGGGTTCGCCTTCGGCCTGGCTGCGGTGAAGATATTTGCAACCGGACGCCCGAGACCGCTGCGCCCGAGCTATTGAACTTCGAGGAGCATGTCCGGAGCGCGCTCGATTCCCTGCCCGCTGAGCTGCGCGAGGCCATGTCCAACATCGAGATTGTTGTTGAGGACGAGAACCCCGAGGACCCGGACATCTTCGGCCTCTACCTAGGTATCCCGCTGACCGAACGCCACGAGTACGCCGGCGTCCTCCCGGACAAGATCGCCATTTACCGGGTACCGCTCGAAGACGAGTTCGGCGACGATCCCGAGCGGCTGGAAGAGGAGATCCGGGTGACCGTCATCCACGAGGTCGCCCACCACTTCGGGATCGACGAGGACCGCCTCGCCGAGCTCGGCTGGTCCTAAACGGACTCGGCGGGGGCCTGGTCCTTAAAGGCCGACGGGGTCTGACCCCATCCTGGCGCATTAAGACGTGGCCTTTGTAACGGCGCGGGTCACATTTGCGACCGCAAATAGCGGGAAATCAACCACGAACATCGTCCACGAAGGACTAGTTGGGGTCTGACCCCGATTTGTCCCCTTTGAGCTTGACGAAGGCGGCGTTCAGGAAGTCGGCGACCGCCTGCGCGACGAAGATGGTCGTGACGAGGCGCGTCTGCCGCGGGTAGAGCACGAGCGCGTACGAGAGTCCCGAGGCAGCCCAGACGCCGACGCAGTAAGGACAGGTGACGAGCTCACCCAGGGCGCGCTCGAGGCCCTGGGGCTTCGGCTCGGTGGCCTCGGCGTCCCGCGTGACGGGCGCCCGCACCCAGGACGTGACCTCGTCCTTGGCCACGAGACGGCCGATCTTGTAGCTGGCCAGGCGGATCCGGGCCGTGTCTCCGAAAGTGATGCGGTCGGGCAACCGCCGTCCGGCAAGGAGGAGGAAGCCGCCCAGAACGGCGCCGAAGGCTGCCGTCAGCCCCGCGTATTCAGAAAGCGGACGCTCGTCGCCCACTAGCCGGACTCTCCTGTCACGGAATGCGGCATGCCGACGGGCTTCGACTCCCCCGAGCCCCGCTGCCTGAGATAGATGGAGAACACAACCATCGCACCGATGGCAAGGAACTCGGACTGCCAGTTCTGGAAGCTCTGCTCCCAGAAGTCGGGCTTGCCGAGGTAGCCCGTCCAGGAGACGGCGGCGTCCCCGTGCTCCTGCTGCTCCTGGTTGAACTCGCTCCGGCCTGTGAACGAGTGCCCGAACCAGGACGCGACGAAGAGCAGACCCATGACGAGCAGCAGAGAATTCGAGTAGATAGCGGTTCGCAAGCCGCCGACCTTGGCCGAGCGGGGCGAATCGGGCCGTGCGTGCTTCCCCAGGAGATGCTCCTCGTCGGTGCCCCGTCCCGCCTCTCCGCGCTTCTTCGACTCCGGCGATCCCTTTTGCACCAGCCAGACCGTTGCGAGGATGTAGAGCGTGAACTGCAGGAACTCCGACTCCCAGTTCTCCATCACCGCCTCGCCGAAGTCCGAGGATGCGAGATAGCGGAGGTAGGAGATGGTCTCCTGGGAGTGTTGGATGGCGTCCTCGTTGTAGAGGCTGTGACCGACGAGGGACTGCGCGAAGAGCGTCAGGAGCAGGAGCGCGCCGAAAAAGAGGGAGAGCGAGTTCTCGCGGACGAAACGCATCTCAGTAGTGGGCCAGGCCGATGACCCAGAAGTAGGCGAGGACGCCGATGGTGAAGACGAGGTAGGCCGTGAAGACAACGCGCACGCTATGCGGCCCGGAGCGCCTCGACGAGCTGTTCCTTGGACATCTCCGAGCGACCCGGGATGTCGGCCTTCTTGGCGAGTTCGTAGAGCTCTTCCTTGGACTTGCCCTCCAGCTCCTTGTTTCCGTTCGGAGCGGGCGCCCGGCGTCGTCCCCTCGCGGCCTCCACGCTCGCCCGCAGAGCCGACATGAGATCGGTTGGCGCCTCGGGCTCCGGCTCCGCCTCGACGCGCACCTCCTCGCCTCGCCGCTTCGCCTTGATGATCTCGCAGAGCGCGTCGCGGTACGTGTCCCGGTACTCCTCGGGCTTGAACTCCCCGGAGTACTGCTCGATCAGCTGGGCGGCCATCTCGAGCTCGCTCTTGTCGAGCTTCACGTCGCCAGGCGCGATCCCCTCGGTCGCGCGGATCTCGTCTGCGAAGTGCATGCGCTCGAGGGCGATCGCACCGTCACGGACCCGCAGGAGTCCGAGGTTCTGGCGATCGCGCATGACCCATTTGGCCACCCCCGCGAGGCCGGAGTCGTCCATGGCACGGGAGAGGAGCGCGTACACCCGCTCACCGTTCTCTTCCGGCCCGAGGTAATAGGTCCGCTCGAAGTAGATCGGGTCGATGTCCTCGAAGGGCACGAACGCGCGAATGTCGATCGTGCGGTGGTTCTCCGCGGCGGCGGCCTCGAAGTCCTCGTCGGTCATATAGACCCATTCGCCCTTCTCGTATTCGAAGGCCTTGACGATCTCGTCGTCCGGGACGGGCTTGTCCTCCGCCTTGCAGATCTTCTCGTAGCCGATCCGGCTGCCGTCCGGCGCGTGCACGAAGTTGAAATGGAGCGTGTGCTCCTCCACGGCGCTGTACATGCGCACGGGGACGTTGACGAGCCCGAAGGCGATGGAGCCGGTCCAAATCGCGCGCGGAGCCACTACGACCCTTCGGCCGCTTCCTTCTCGCGACCACCTGGGGTGACCGCCCGCTGAGTCGGCTCCTCGGTGAGGTTGAGGACGCGCATTCCGTGCACGTACACGACCGAGCCACCGAGCCAGCCGCCCACCGTCAGCGCGATGAAGCCGAGCAGGGTGGCGACGAACGTCGCGCCGCCCATGTCGCCGGCGACGTAGCGGTCGTGGCCGAACGCAGCGGCTAGGGCGAAGAAAGCCGTGGCGGTGAGCATCGACAGCATGTGCCAGGTCGCCGTCCACCAGAGTGGCGTCCGCCACGTGATCGTGAGCCAGTCGGCCAAGCCGGCCGACGCCGTCAGCGCGGTCGAGCCGAGCCCCACGAGGAGCGCGAGCCACCAGGCCTTCGCCAGGTTCTCCTCGGAGACGCCTGCGTAGGCGAGGATCCCAAGCACCGTGGCCGCCGTGTACGCGCCGATAGTCGCGTCGGTCAGCGGCGGGTGCAGGGGGTGTCCGGGGAACCCCTTGACGAGGTACGAGGGCTTGAACATGGGGACTCTCCTTGCGTCGTTTCCAGTATTCGCCGACCGGGCGGCCCGCAAACGCATGCTTCGAGGTCTTCGCGCCGGGGTAGCGAGCCGGAATGACTCGCGAGGTCCTCGTTCGGCTCTTCGCCCGTGGGGCCGTGGGCCTGCGCTGGGCGATCGTGCCGGCGTGGGTCGCCGCGGCCGCGGCAAGCGCACTCTTCCTGCCGAGCCTCGGCAGCGGAGAGCCCCTCGCGCTCGGCGGCCTCGTCCCCAGCGACGCGCCGGCAGTCCGGGTCGGCGAGCGCGAGGCTGAGCTTTTCCGCCTGCCGCTGACCACGGACACCGTTGTCGTCCAACGAGACCCAGGCGGTCTCTCGGCCGAGGCGCAGGCTCGTGCGCTTGCGCGCGCGGTCTCCGTGTCACGGGGCGCCAAGGATCCCGAAGGAATCGCGTTCGCGCTTCCGATCGCGAACACGCTAGGCCTCTTCCCAGGTTCGCGCGAGCGCGGGACGACCGTCCTCACCTACCTCTTCTTCAGGCCGCAGGCGAGTCTCGTGGACCGGGTCCGTGAGGCGAACGCCTACGCGGCGCGGATCAACGGACCCGACGAGGCGCTTGTCGGCATCACGGGTCCGGCGCCCTCCCGCTACCAGCAGTTCCTCGAGATCGATAGCCACCTCGAACTCGGCGAGATCGTCACGGTCGCGCTGATCCTCCTCGTCGTCGCGCTTACCTTCCGGGCCCTGGGCGCGCCCTTGGTGACCCTGTTCGCGGCCGGCATCGCCTTCATCGTCTCCAGTGGTGTCATCCCCTGGGTCGGAGAGCGCCTCGGAGTGACGGTGCCCGAAGAGGTCGAGCCGCTCGTCGTGGCGCTCACCCTCGGGATCGTCACCGACTACGCCGTCTTCTACCTCGCGGGCTACCGCCGGCGCCTCCTGGAAGGCCTGGACCGGGTGGAGGCGGCACGCACGGCGACCATCAGGGTGACGCCGATCGTCGCCACCGCCGGGCTGATCGTCGTCGCAGGCACGGCTGCTCTCCTCGTCGGAGAGCTCGAGTTCTTCCGCGCTTTCGGGCCGGCCCTCGCGATCACCGCCGCCGTCTCACTGCTTGTCTCGGTGACGCTGGTTCCTGCGCTGCTCGCCATCGTGGGCCGGCGGATCTTCTGGCCGGGCGTTCACGCGGAACAGCTCGGCCAGGCCGGCGCGGACGACTTCTCCTCACCGGTCCGCGGGGCCGCAGCCCGGTTCGTGAGCTCACTGCCCGTCTCCATCGTGTTGGTCGTGCTCTGCAGCGGGCTGCTCGTCGTCGCGGCCACCGGCATCTCCCACACCAAGCTCGCGTTCCGCCTCATCACCGGTCTCCCCTCGGACACTCAGGAGCGGCGTGCGGCCGAGCACGCGGGACGCGGGTTTGCCCCGGGAGTCCTCGCCCCGACCGTCTTGCTGGTGGAGGGAGGCGTCGGCGGAGAGCGGCGTGCGGCGCTCGTCAAGCTCGAGGAAGCGCTGGCGAAGGAGGAGGGCGTCGCCGCCGTGATCGGGCCGCGAGAGCAAATCCCCCAGGCTCCTGACGACCTCTTCGTGACCGCGGAGGGAGGCGCCGCCCGCTTTGCCGTGATCTTCGACGAGAGTCCGCTCGGCTCCGCCGCCATCGACGACTTCCGTGGGCTGGAGGACCAGCTTCCGGAGCTCCTGGGCGGCGCGGGCCTGGGAGGAAGCGAGTCAGGCCTGAGCGGCCAGACTGCGCTCGCCTCCGAAACCGTCGAGGCCGTCGTGGGCAGCTCGCTGCGCGTCGGCGCGGTAGTGCTCGCAGTCAACTTCATCCTGCTAGCGCTCTTCCTGCGTGCGCTCGTGGCGCCGCTCTACCTCCTCGCAGCCAGCGTCGCCTCGGTCGCGGCCACGCTCGGGCTCACGACCTACGTCTTCCAGGACCTGCTCGGCCACAGCGACCTGACGTACTACATCCCCTTCGCAGCCGGCGTCCTGTTGGTGTCCCTCGGCTCCGACTACAACGTCTACGTCGTCGGGAGAATCTGGGAGGAGCTGCGCGTGCGACCCCTGCGCGAAGCGATCGCGGTGGCCATCCCGCGCGCCTCCAAGGCAATCAGCGTCGCCGGGATCGCTCTAGCCCTCTCGTTCGCCGTCCTGGCGATCGTCCCGCTGGACGCTTTCCGCGAGCTCGCGTTCATGATGAGCGTCGGCGTACTCCTGGAGACCTTCTTAGTGCGCACGCTCCTAATTCCGGCGCTGATCTCCGTCTTCGGGCGGACGAGCACGTGGCCCGGTCGCATCCGTCGTCCGCCGGAGCCGGACGAAGTCGCCGAGCCGACCTAATCCCGCGAGCGCCAGGCCAGCGCCGCGGTAGCAGCCGCGCCCCCGACCAGCCAGCCGCGATGCGTCGTCGCCCAGAGCTGGAGACTGCCGGACTTCGAGCGGTCGTCGAATCGACCATGGGCCGCGAAATCTCCCGGAGCCGGCTCGAACAGGTTGTCAGATCTGTCCGGCCGCACGGGATCGTCGGTCTGCTGGGCGTCGAAGGCCGTCCGCGCGAGGTGGAGGTCGACGAGCCCTGGCGCGATCTTGTTGCCGACGACCGCCTCGACGGTCGACCAGCCCACCCAGAGCTCCCGGCGCGGGTTCCGTGCGGCCCAGAGGACCGCCTCGGCTGCGACCTCGGGCTGGAAGATCGGCGGGACTGGCTGGGGCTCCCTGGATCGCTTCGTCCGTGCCCATGAGAACTGGGGCGTGTTCAGCGCCGGAAGGTGAACCGTCGTGACACGGACCTTGCTGCCCTCGTGCAGGAGCTCGCTGCGGAGCGAGCCGAGGAAGCCCTGCAGCGCGTGCTTGGCGCCGCAGTACGCCGCCTGGAGCGGGATGCCGCGGCAGCGCGGATCCGACCTGGACGATCGTGCCGCGGTTTCGCGGGCGCATGCGGCGGAGTGCAGCCATCGTGCCCCACACCGAGCCCAGGTAATTCACTTCCGTCGCTCGGCGGAACTCCTCGGGCGAAGTCTCGGCCACCGCGGCGAACACGGTCACCATCGCATTGTTGACCCAGACGTCGATCGGGCCCAGCCGTTCCTCCGTCTCCTCGGCGGCCGTCTCGACCGCGTCGACGTCTGCCACGTCGAGGGGAAGGACGAGCGCGCGGCCGCCGGCCTCCTCGACTTCGCCCGCGGCCGCGTCGAGCCGCTCGCGTGCACGGGCGATCAGCGCGATCGAGGCGCCCTCGTCGGCGAAGCGCCGCACGACGGCGCGCCCGACACCTGCGGACGCGCCGGTGACGACGACGACCTGAGCGTCCTTCGACGCCATGCGGCCCGTCTTCCCGCGCCAGAGGCCCGGGAAACGGCAGCTGTCAAACCTTCTAAGCGCTGGCGGCTTCGGCGAGCTCGACCGTGCAGCTCGAGCGACCGCGCTTCTCCAGGTACTGCTGGTGGTAGTCCTCGGCCTCGTAGAACTCGGGCGCGGGAACGATCTCGGTCACGATCTTGCGAGGCCAGTGCAGCTTCGCCTGCTGCGCCTCCTTCGTGCGCTCGGCAGCGGCCCGCTGCTCGGGGGAGTGGAAGAAGATCGCCGAGCGGTATTGGGAGCCGATGTCCAGGCCCTGGCGATCCTTCGTCGTCGGGTTGTGCTTCGTCCAGAAGACGTCGAGCAGCTGCTCATAGGAGATGCGCGCGGGGTCGAAGGTGACCTCCACAGCCTCCGCGTGGCCGGTGGTGTGCGAGCACACCGTCTCGTACGCGGGGTTAGCCGTGTGCCCACCCGTGTAGCCGACGCGAGTCGCGACGACACCGGGCATCTGGCGGAACGCCGCCTCGACACCCCAGAAGCATCCTGCTCCGAATGTTGCCTTCTCCAATTGGTTCTCCTTCGTCATCGAATGGTTTCACTTACTTGAACGTTTGCGGCTGCGCCCCTGTTCCGCCGAGAAGCCGAATCCAACGGCCTGCAGGTCGTGGGTCAGACGGCCTTGCTGGAGGAGGGTGCGCGCGTCGTCGTCGATCGCGGCCGCGCGGAGCGTCTGCTCGACGCGGCGGAGGACAGGCTCTCCTGCTCCGTCCCGCCGGGCTGCGGTGAGGAGCGCCGCGATCGCCTTCCTTTCATCGTCCGCGGCCTTGCGAACCGCGTCCGCAGGCCCTCCGCCCAGGAGCTTGGCCTGGGCTTCGCGGAGGCGCTCGCCGGCGGTGAGCAGTGCACGCATGTTCATGCGCTCGCCCCGAGCGAGCTGATTCACGACCGCGGCCCCGGCCGTCGGCTTGCGGAGATCCTCGACTCTCAACGCGGCCGCGCGCTCGCCCTCGCCGCGGAGCCGCTTCGCGAGAGTCTTCCTCTTACGGACGAAGTCGCCCGGGGCGGCGCCGTAGAGGCGGTCGATTTCCTTCTCGAGATTCACAGGTTTACGACCAGGATCGCACGGTATGGATCTTAGATCGATGGCAACCGACAGACCGAACAGACCGAACGGGCCGAGCCTGACGTCGAGACGACGATGGACGGCGGCCTCCGCCGCCTGGATGTCCCAGGCGTGGAGGAGCTCGAAGACGACGAAGTCGTCGCTCCCCGCCACGCCCGCGACGACGACTAGCAGGGTTTGGCGGAACGTCACTCGTCGCCGGGACGCGCTGGTCGTTCCGAGGTAAGGACGCGGGGAGCCCCGTGTCATTCTGGACGCGGATGCGTTGGGGGCGACCCGTCATTCTGAACGCGGATGCGTTGGGGCGAGCGGCGCGCCTCCGGCGGCACAGATGATGTTTCGTCAAGCCCTCCTACTGCTAGGCCGGGACAGCCTCCGCTTCTTCGAGAAACGCGAGGGCCGTGGGATCCGTCGCGGCGACGCAAGTCTCCGGGAGCGCCGCGCAGCCGAGCCACAGGACTCCAGGGCGAGCCAGGACGACTGCAATCCCGCCTGCGAGCGTGATGAACCCGTCGACAGCGACCGCTCCTCCGGCCCCGAGCCACGCTGCTAAGCCCCCGGTGAGGAGCGCCCCGATCGGGAGAACGCCGACGAAGCACGCCGCCCAGATCGCCATCGCCATCGCCCGCATCTCTTGCGTGGCCGAGGCCTGGACCACGACCGTCGAGAGCCCGATGAAGACGACTCCCGCGAAGCCGCCGACCACTGCGAGCGCGAACGAGAGCGGCACCGACGTCGAAAGGCCGATTCCAGCGATCGACGCCGCGCAGAGAAGGTAGGAGGCGATCGCCGGCTCGCCCTTGTTCGGGCGGCCGGAGAGCCGCAAGAGCGCCAGGGAGCCGAACACCGATCCCAGGCCGACGAGCGAGATCAGAAGCCCGAGCGTGGTCGCGCCTTCGTGCAGCTGGAAGCGGACCAGCCCCGGAATCATGAAGGCGACCGGCGGAGTCGCGAAGAGGCCGGCCAGGATCATGAGCATCATCAGCGAGGCCATGCTCCGCTGGCCGAAGACGTAGCGCAGGCCATCCTTCATCGAGCGACCGACGCCCAGCGCAGCTCCGATGAGATGCTCGCGCGAGCCCGGAAGCAGCGGAAGCGTGATGAGCACGGCCAGAAAGCTCAGAGCGTTGATGCTGAAGACCCACGTCGGTCCCGCCGTGGCCAGCAGCACACCTGCGATCGCCGGTCCGATGAAACGCGCGAGCTGGAGCGAGAGGCTGTTGAGAGCGACCGCGCTCTCAAGATCCTCCTCCGGGACCGTCGAGGCGAGCATGGCCTGGAAAGCGGGGAAGCTCAGCGTTCCGAAGCTTCCGCCGAGGAACGCGAGCACGCCCATGAGGAACACGTTGAGCTCCCCGGTGGCCCAGAGAAGGGCGAGCGCGATCGCCACGCCCATGTTGGCCCCCTGGCAGACGAACAGCACCTTGCGGCGGTCGAAGCGGTCGGCGAGCGCGCCGGCGGGAAGGGCAAGCACCAGATTGGGGATCGTGTTCAGGAAGCCGATGAGCCCGAGCGTCGCCGCCGACCCGCCGAGCAGGAGCACGACGTAGCCGAACGCGCCCGCCTCGATCCAGCTGCCCGTCCACGAGAGCATGAGACCGGCGAAGTAGCGGCGGTAGAGCTTGTGCCGGAGGGCAGCGACGGCCGCCTTCCACGGCGACCGCCGCTCCGGAATGGCCGCAACCTGCGGCGCCGGCCGGCCGAGGAGTGCCAAGACGCCGCCGCGGACTGCGTGGGCGTCGAACCTTCGATCCTTCAGCCAGTGCGCCACACGGACGCTCGTCGCCTCGCGCAGTCAGGTGCAGACGAGCAGGATCGGCCGGTCACGCGGGAGCTCGTCAAGCTTGTCCGGGATCTCGTCGGGCGGGATCCGAACGGCTCCGTCAAGCCGAAGCACCTCGTCTTCGTGGCGCCGCACGTCGACCAGTAGCGCTCCTTGCGCGATCAGTTCCCGCGCTTCGTCCGCGTCAATCCGCAACGACGAGCGGCGGATGGCCGACGGAACGTGGTATCGGCGCGTCGGCGCGGACACGGCAACAGCCTAGGGGTTCCGCGAGGAAATCGGTCCCACCGCCCGAACTAACGCCCGACGCGGCCGCAGGCGCCGCTCCACACGAAAGGAGAAGAGATGAACATCGGCCTTCGAGGACTCCTGTTTGTCCTCGCCACGATCCTGTTCATCGTCGCCGCGCTCAACAACGACAACTTCACCGACCTCGTGGCGATCGGGCTCGCCATCTTCGCAGCCGCGTTCGTCGTCGAAGAGACCGGTTTCGGCAAGCGCCTCGGAACCCGACGAGTCGGCTAACTAAGCGCGCAACCGCCTTACGTCAGCCGGATCGGGGCGCCGCCGAGTTGAAGCGGCGCCCCGATCGGTTCGTCAGGCCTCAAGCAGCGGGCGAGGCTTCCGAGTACATCAGCGAGCCAGGCGTCGTGAGCGACTCCCCGGTCTCCAGCAGCGTCTTGAGGCCGGAGAGGATCATTGGCCAGCCGCCGTAGAGCTCGTCGTTGGCGCCCTCGCGCAGCTGGTCGTGGGTGACGGTCAGCCGGCACGAATCGGCGATTGGCTCGATCTCCCAGGTGACCCTCGAAGTCCCCTCGGCCTTGACGTCGTCGCTCCACAGGGCGTTGAAGCTCTGGACGAGTCGGCGCGGCGGTTCCACCTCCAGGTTCTCTCCTGCAGAGATCAATGCGGGAGCCGCCGGGTGGACGGCCTCGTAACTGGAGCCGGCCTTCCAGTCGGACTCGACGCGCACGCCGAACGAGTACTGCGACCTCAGGTCGGTGTCGGTGATCGCCTCCCAGAGGCGCTCCGGCGTCGTCTTGATGTAGATCTCGAACACCTTCTCCATCACATCCTCCTCCAATCTCGTTTTGAGCCCGGTGAGCGTCGCGGCCCAAGGCTCGGCGTATTTGCTCACCCAGCGGTCGTGGACGAGCCTGATCGGGATCGCGTTCAGAAAATGCAGCTTCTCGCGACCGCGGCGCTTGGTGGTGACCAGACCTGCTGTCTCGAGGATTCGGAGGTGCTTCATGACGCCGATGCGCGTCATCGGGAGACGCGCCTCGAGCGCGCTCAGCGTTTGGCCATCCTGCTTGAACAGCTCATCGAGCAGGCTCCGCCGCGTCGGGTCGGCAAGCGCTCTGAACACCGCGTCCATGCGGCCGATAATACGTAACCATATGGTTACCTGTCAAGGAGCCCCGCTAGTAGCCGGGTTTGAAGACCATGTCCCATGTGGCGACGAGTAGAAGCAGGAGGATTACCAGGATTCCCCACGACCAACGGCGCAGGTCGCGCGCGGCCTCGGCGCCGTCGCCTGCTTCGGACGCTCGCTGGGCTCTGATCATTGCCTGGCTCTGGAAGACGGCCCCGATGAGGAAGGCGGCGGCCAGGAGCGCGAGCCCCAACCAGACCCAGGCCTGTCCGAAGTTCCAAGAGTCGCTGTCGATGACCAACCAGATCCCGAATCCGGCGACCGCGGCGGTAGCGGGAGCGAGCACCAGCGGCCCGATCACGCGCACACTGCGGACGAAGCGAGCGACAGCGTCGCGCTCGCCGCTACGGAGAACCTGGATGCTGAGAGCGCTGAGCGTAGCGGCGCCACCTACCCAGATCATCGCCGCGAGCAGGTGCAGGAAATGGAGCCATTCGGTAAGGGTCGCCGCGACCGGGATCTTCATCCGGCCGCCGTTTCCTCGGCGGCTGCACCGATAAGAATCACCGGCAATCGTCTGCGCGCCTGGTCAAACGCGATCGCGTTGCCGTTGCGCGGAAGTGGTCGCAGCGTGATGCGCCTTCGGCTCTCCCGCACGCTATCCCGCTCTAACTCCTGAATGACGGTGTATGGCTGGTTCCTGGGTCGCTCAGCTCTCGCCGTTCCTTAGGCGGCGTCGGCCGCAACCATGACGCGAGCAGGCGCCTGAGGCCTGGGGGCACGACGAAGACCATCCAGGGCACCAACACCGCCGTAACCACAAGCGTGCGCACCGGCAAGGCCCACCCCCCGATCCTCGGCCCCGCCAACCAGAGGAGGAGAGTGATGGAGGGGTAGATAGCCAGCCAGATCACGACCGCTGTCTTCCAACGCGGCGGCATGGCCGCCCGCGCCCGAGGCACGTGTCGCGGGGGGATTGAACTCATACTCGCCGCCGCCACCATAGCCGCCGCGTTGAACGAGGCAAATGGTGGAGATCGCGATTACTACTGCGCGATGGAGGTCAAGGCAGAACAACGAGCGCCCGTACTCCCGATGGCAGCCGGAATGGCAACTCGCTCCACGTAGTCCCTTCGTCGCTCGTGATGGAGGCGGTTCCGTCGCCTTCGACGAGGAGCAGTTCGCCCGTTGGTGTGCTTGCAACGCGGGGAAGTGACGGCATCGGCCCCCGAACGCTGCGCCAGTGGCCGTCGTCTAACCGGTACACGTGCGCGCGCGAGTCGCTCGAATGTGCTCTCAGCGCCGGTGCAGCAACGACGTAGATACGGCCGGCGGCGTCCCGGGTACCGCACCAGCCGTACCGAGGCGCGCCATCTCCGACGGGCCGCCACGTCGCGCCGGCGTCGTCGCTTGCATTCATTGGTCCGGTTCCGCCCACTTCGTAGACCCGCCCGTCGGCGACAAAGAGCTCATGGCAGTCACGCGACGCGCGACGCCCGTGGCCGCTCCATGTACGGCCGTCGTTGGTGGTCCGGACGACCGCGCCGGCCTCAATCCCTGCGATGAGAGCGTCCCCTACCTTCGCGATAGCGGACACGTACGGCGTCGACGGACGCTCAGCGGGCTGCCGCCACCACCACGAGCGGAGACGCGGGAACGGTGCCATCTGATTCCACCGCTCGGCGCGCCATACCCACACGCGAGGCGGCTTCGTGCCCGCGTAGAGCGTCCCTCCGGAAACCTCCAGGCACTTCACGACCTCGCCCTCTAGCCCCGCGTGCCTCCAGGTCGCGCCGGCGTCGCGCGAGCGCCAGACACCGTCCCCTTGCGTCCCGGCCCAGAGCGAGATCCCGTCTCCAATCAGGCAGCGGACATCCTTCTCGAGCGTCCGCTTGCCGTCCGCGGCGACGCCATGCCTTCCAGCCGTGATAACGCGCATCGAGGATTGGTTACCGCGACTAAACGGGCTCGTCAACCTCTTGCGAACGGTGCGAAGGCGTCCGGCGGTGTGCGTTCGGTCTCGATCGGGCGACGGTAGGCTGTAAGGGTGCTCTGGCTTGCGTTCGGCTGGGCGAGCAACCTGCTCGCCATCTGGGTTGCCTCGCTCGTCTTCGACGGCGTCAGCTACGACGCGAAGTTCTGGGTTCTCGCGGTGGCGGCACTCGTATTCGTCTTTGTCAACGCCGTCATACGCCCGATCGTCATCCTGCTGACACTTCCGGCCGTGATTCTCTCGCTCGGGATCGTCCTCCTCTTCATCAACGCATTCATGCTCTGGATCACGGACAAGATCGTGTCGCCCTTCGAGGTCAGCGGCTTCTGGACGACTGTGGGGGCCGCGGCGATCATCTGGGTCGTGAACATGCTGGTGCATGGGATCTTCCGGCCACAGCGGCAGAGACACCCGGCGCCGCGCTACGAGAGCACGTAAGCAGCGACAGCTGGTCGCGGCTTCAGCGCCTGTACCACGCTCTCACCCTAGCCCGCCGCCGCCCTCCCGCAACCTTCCCGCTCCGCTCCAGCAGCTACCCCTGTTGCTGAGGCGTCCCTAGCAGCTTCATTGACTAGCAGGGCTTCGGCGCACACGTCACTGTCTCGAAGACTGTGACCGTCACCGGTTGTATTGCGGTCACCGTGGCGACCTCTCGCGTCGTGACCGTGTGCGTTTCACGAACCGTGCGAGCAGGCAGCGTGACCAAGTCTTGAACGGTCGCTCCGGGGCGATGGCGTACGAGGCGGACTACCCGACCCTGGCGCTTGACCGTCTCTGTGACGACTTCCGTGCGGGAAGAGGACGACACCCGCGCTGCGTTCGAGTGAGCGATAAATGGGGTTTCGCTATCTGACCTCGTTACCGCCGTTGCGGCGAGGACGCCGCCACCGAGGAGGGTGCCGATGAGGAGCACAAGTGCGATGCCCTGGTTCGCTCTCAAGAAGCGGCTTTGGGCCCGGCGTCGGTATCGGAACGCGTCGAAACGATCGCGCAGGTCACTGATGACGCTGTAAATGATCTCGCGCACCTAGCTCTCCCACCAGACGCAAGTCGTCAGGCACGATAACGGCTACTTGCCGGCGTGGGCTCCTGTGGCGCGAGTTCCGGCTCCTCAGACGCCCCCAGGGACGGCCTCACACAGGTCGGGCTCAATAAACACGTGCCAGCGTCACGGAAGACAGGCAAACGGTCGGACCGACGGGCCGGACGCGCGGATCACCACCATTAGAGTTCGCGCACCGAGAAGGCGACGCGGTCGCCGTCTCGGAGGCCGAGCGCCCTGCGAAGGTGGACCTCGCTGAGGAGCTCAACGAGGTCGGCGGGGTATCCGTCCCCAGGTTCATCGGCTTGAAAGGCGAGGCCGCGGTACCGCTCGGCGATCATGACCGGAGCGAGGAAATACCCGGCCTGCCCGCTTCGCGCCTCCCATTCCGGGCTGATTTCGGCGGCGGCCACGTAGCGCCAGCTCGAGCGTCGCTTGGGCGGTCGCGGCAGGCGTACGTTGAGGGTGCCGGGAACGATCGGGAACCCGGCCAACTCCCGCAGCCGCGCCATGACGGCGCGGTCCGCCATGAGGCCTGCCCCGCGTCCGCGCCCGGGTTGCACGATGCCGCTCAGGTCAGGCTGCGAGGCCATGGATGATCTTCTCAGACGGCTGGGGCGCTGCGGGTCCGCAGTCGGGGTGAGCTGAGGCTTCCGAAAGCGGCAGCCCGGACGTTCTGGGTCGACCGGACACACGGGTCGGCAAGTGCCTCCGCGAGACGCGGCTCCACCAGTTGCCGCAATGCGTCAACGTGTTGCGGGGTGAGTTGTCTCTGTTCGACTCACCGCCGAACGGCGATGCCGTCGGTGCCTGGTTTGTCATCGACGCATGCGAGACAGCTACAACGCCGCGCTCACTGCCACGCGGAACTCATCTGTACACCGAGGCGCGTCGGAGACTGAAAGTCCACATCCAGCGAGACGAGGGGCCCCGCTTCGGCGGGGTCCTCTCAAGCTTGACCACCGTGCGAACATTCGTTCGTGACTTCGCAGGGCTCGGCTTATCACCGCTTCCGCCGAGCGCTTGATCGCGGGAAATGTCACCGAAGCCCTGTCGGCCGCGGAGGAGCTCCAGTTCGTCGGCCTGACAGGGGCCCTCGAGCTCACGCTCCTGCTGGCCGACGGAGCTGGCGAAGTACGAGCGGGCCGCTGTTCGCTGGCATGTCCGGTTTGTCTACGAGTCGAAGAACGTCGGCATCCGGGAGAGTCAGGCGGTCCTCGCTCTCCTCGCCGCGATTCCGGTGAACGCTTTCGTTTGTATTTCCGGCTGGGTGGGAATAGCACCGCCACTCACCGGGACCTGGAGGTGGCGTGGGTACTGAGCCCACCTGTCGGGACATGGGGTCGGTTCGTGCCGTTCGCGCAGCTACGACGGGCGTGCTTCCCGGTCAACCTTTGAAAGGAGAGGACTCGTGGCGCCACGATTGAAGTCACGACACCCGCGCATCTGGGTCGCCGTGGTCTGCCTTATCCTCGGCCTGGCGCTCTTGACGGCGCCGGGCGCGAGCGGGATCACCCCGGCCGAGTGCGATGCCCGCGCCAACGACACGCCGAGCAAGCTCCTGGAATGCATCCAGACCGACGATCTCATGGCGCATATGCAGGCATTCCAGAACATCGCGGACGCAAATCCAAGCCCCGCCGACGGGCATCCGTCACGGAACTCCGGTGAGCCCGGCTACCTGGCGTCTGCGCTCTACGTCAAGAACGTGATGGAGGACGCGGGCTACAACGTCACGATCCAGACGTACAAGTTCGACTATTACGCCTTCACCGGGATCCCGGCGTTCAGCGAGGTCTCGCCAACCGCGCACGACTACATCCTCGGCACTGAGTGGGGCCCGGGCCAGACCACGGGCAGCACCACCACATCGCTCGTGGCAGCCGGCGGCATCATCTTGCCGCCGACACCGTTGTCCAGCTCGACGAGCGGCTGCACGATGGCCGACTTCCCCCTCGCGATCTCGGGCCATGTGGCCCTGATCCAGCGCGGCGGATGCAACTTCGGCGTGAAAGTCCTGAACGCCAAGGCGGCGGGCGCCACCGGCGTTGTCATCTTCAACGAGGGCAATCCGGGCCGAACGGGTCTGGTCATCGGCAGCATGCTCGATGCCAACAACAACCCGTTCATCCCGACAATTCCGGTCGCGTTCACGACATTCGACATCGGGCTGGATCTCTACAACCAAGTTCAGGCTGGGTCGGCCCCGGTTGTGAGCCTCAGCGTCCCGGCGATCGTCACGCCGAACGTCGACGACTACAACGTCATTGCTGAGTCCAAGGGCGGCGACAAGAACCATGTGGTGGTCGTCGATGCGCACCTCGACGCGATCTACGGAGCGGGGATGCTCGACAACGCCTCCGGCTCCGCGACGATCCTCGACATCGCCCAGCAGATGAAGAACGTCACTCCCCGAAACAAGCTGCGCTTCATCTGGTTCGGCGGTGAGGAACTCGGCCTTTTGGGATCCTCGTACTACATCAACAATGCGACTAAGACCGAACTCAGTCACATCGGTTATGACCTCGATGCGGATGTCACGGCGACGCCCAACTACAGCATCGGAGTCCTCGATCCGGCGGCACCGGACTTCTTCAGTCGCACCGTTTCAAGTACGTTCCCCAACCGGGTTTACAAGCCGTCCATGGTTGCGCGGGATCAAGCGATCGACTACTTCGACTCCATCGGCCGCAACCACATCCTGTTCTCACCCGTGGGAACCGACGCGTTCAACTTCAATGCTGTCGGAATTCCAGCCAGCGGTCTGCTGACGGGCCAGGATTGCTGCAAGACCCAGGAGGAAGTCGAACTCTTCGGCGGTTTCCTTGGCAACTACGAAGGCAACATCCCGAGTTTCGATGGGGGATGTGTCGACAACCCGTTCCTCTGGTGCGACAACTTGGACAACAACGATCCAGAGGTGCTCACGTTCATGTCGAAGGCCTTTGCCACGATGGTGGTGCAAATGGCCTTTGATACGAAAGTGATGTCCGCTAGCAACAGCGTGGTCTTCAAGAAGAAGCTGCCGATCGCTTCGGAAGGCGGTCGACACCCCGCCAAATAGGCGCTGATGGCGTTGGCGCCGGGCGCAAGTGTGTCCGGCGCCACGTCATCCCCCCGGCGACAGCGCTGTATCGGTCTGATCGCGGCCGTGCCTTTGACGACCAGCCCCTCGGCTCTCGGGTCCTGTCGAGGGCCGATATCACCCGGCTCGATGAGTTCCTCGATCCAGGATCCACAGACGATGACAGCCCGTACCAGTAGGACTCCGACCTTTAGTTCCTCGTGTCGTTTCAATCTTTAGCCCGCTTGCCGCATGCGACGGTGGTTGGGGGCGGAAGCGGTCAGATGGTGCTCTACGGGTTGCAGCGCCGGCGAGCCGGGGATCTACCGGGTGAGGCCGGGGTCATGGGGCATAACGGTTGGCTCCGACCTCGTGCTTTGCGCGAACCTGGGGAACCGGCCCCTCGGGCTGGCACAACGCCACCGCCTGCCCTCCCTCCCTCACCTCGGGGTGGAGTGGTGGCTAGCGCGGGGGGCATGCACCGAATCAAAAAGCAGGCACTAAGGGATAGGGTTGAAGCGTAAGAACTGCTAACGCAAAGTCGTTTTTTTGTAGTAGTCCTTCGCCGACACCGCCCAGTCGGTTTTCCCTCCCCGTTGTCTCTTTTGAGTACTACGCTCCTTTCTTGATGAGAACGGCCGCTGATACCTGACTACCGGCGACCCTGCCCTAAATGCGGCGTCCTTACGGAGCGGGACGGCTTCTGTGCCGACCGACACGCGCCCTCGGGAAGGAAGTCGCTCTGTACGGAGTGCGACCGAAAGACGTCGCCGCCGGGGGGTCACATTGTCTCGCTCCGGGTGGAGTAGAATCGCTTTCCAGTGCCTGGCTGACCGTAGCTAGCGGCCTTTCGCGAACCGGGGCCCGCCGCCTCGACGCCACCGCCCCAGACCTGGCGGTTAAAGCTGCTGCGTCCATCGCCGCAACGCTTCGGCGGAGGGGCGCGTGCGCCGCCTCGCAGATGCTTCGACCCTGCGACGGCTCACTACGCGAAGGAGAACGAGCTTGAAGACTGACCACGTAACTGAGGACAACCTTGAGATCGTGCTCGACTGGATCGATGCTATGCGCATCGGCGACCCCGACCGCTTTGCCGACCGGCTCGCCTCAGACATCGTCTGGTGGGACCTGAGCGGCCAGCCAGCCTGTCGCGGTCGTGACGAGGTGCTCGAGTGGCTGCGCGCCAGCGTGGCTACCCCGCGCGAACGCGCGGTGGAGGCTCTGGAGCTGATCGCCACAAGCGAGCACGCAGTGCTCGGCATTCGCGACCCGGAGCTCCGCGAGCTGGCCGGCGTGCCACTCGAAGGGCAGCAGTTCGTCGTCTTCGCGGTCCGCGACGGCGAGGTCGTGGAGCTACGAGACTATCCGCGCCGCGAGGAAGCGCTTCGCGCCGCCGGCGCTGCAGACAGGGCAACCTGGCGGTAGCCGCAAGAGCGTTTCACATCAGGCCGTCTAGTTAGACGTGCCAGCCTCGAGCTCGGGCCCGCCTTCGGGCCTCTCGTCGTCTTCGCAGCCGAGACGGGGCTTAGAACGAACGAGTGGGTGGCGCTCGAGCGCCGCGATGTCGACCGCCAGGGCCGCGCCGTCGTCGTGCAGCGCCGCTTCGCCGACGGCGTGCTCACCCCGTACCCGAAGACGAAGCGATCGCGCCGGCGCGTGCCGCTGACGGCACGGGCCCTCAACGCCGTCGAGTCGCTCCCACCGCGCGTCGACACGCCGATCCTCTTCCCGGCCGCGCAGGGCGGCTACATCGGGCTCGACACGTGGTGGACGCGCGAGTGGTATCCGGCGCTCGACGCCGTCGAGCTCGCGAAGCGCGGGCCCTACGCGCTCCGGCATACGTTCGCGACCGAGGCGCTCGCAGCTGGCGTCTCGACGTTCGAGCTCGCCCGGCTCATGGGGACGAGCGTCGCGATGATCGACCGGACCTACGGGCACCTCGCCCGCGACTCCGAGGAGTCGATTCGGGCCCGGCTCGACGCGCGCGCCGATCGTTCTGGCGCTGAGGTGGCGTTGGGAGGTGAGGGCGATGCTGGCCGCTAGGCGCCGCAGCCCGCTCGCCATCCGGCCTCGCGGCGTATGGAGCGTGCAGGATTTGAACCCGCGACCTCCGGCTTGCAAAGCCCAATCGGGTGAATCCGGCCGAAACCGCATCGCGCTGTGGGGCAGGCGTGGGGTGACGATGCCTCAATAGACGACGACCCGCGCTCGCAACGCGGGCCGACGGACGAATCTGCGACACAAGAGCCTCGGGTGGCAGATGAGCCGCCCGACTGAGCTTAGCGGCAGCCCGGGCCGGCAGCGGTGCAGAGCCGGACACCACGGGCATTCATGCAAGAAGCGGACCTGTGCGATCTGCGGCTTGACGTGCACGGAATCCACACCTTCCGCGAATGCTGATCTGGCTCAATCCGGCGGTCACGCGTGAGACCGGTTTCACCATGCGGCGTCGGCGAATGTGCCGGCAGCTGTGGGCGATCCGGCTGGGCTGGCTTCCGGCTCCGTCGTGGTCTGGAATCGAGCTCGCAAGAACGATCATGGTTGCTGGTGCGTGGCCAGCCGCAGCTCGAGCTCCTTAGCGGCCTGCCGGCAGCCCGTCGCGGCGGCAGCCGCGTGGGCGCCGCGGGCCGCACAGGAAGACTGAGCGTCCCGAGAGGTCTTTGCTCGTGCGCTCACCCGCTTTGACCCATCCACCCTCAACCAGAAACGGGGTGGTGGTCTGCGTGTAATCCGCTCAGATCGGGCGACCCCAGCCAGAGGCGCCATAGGATTGCGCCGTGCCGTTCACGCTCAGGAACCTCAAGGAGGATCTGGATGACCTCGGGTCTAGGTTCGACGGCGCGCCGGACCTGGAGTTCCGCTCGGCGACCGAGGCGCTCGAGCTCGAGAAATCCGGCCTGAGCTACCAGCGCGTCCCGCCCGGCCATCGCTTTCCGTACGGCCACACGCACAAGAAGCAAGAGGAGGTGTACGTGGTCCTGCGCGGGAGCGGGCGGATCAAGGTCGACGACTAGATCGTCGAGCTCAAGGAATGGGACGCGGTGCGCGTGCCGCCCGGTACGTGGCGAGGCTACGAGGCCGGGCAGGAGGGCCTCGAGATCCTCGTCATCGGCGCGCCCAATCTCGG
>WNFV01002339.1_pt1 | contig 26035 bp, 24 predicted proteins | sample 5400101 | NCBI WGS metagenome assembly WNFV01 (sample SAMN13153361, study PRJNA577476) | soil metagenome | isolation source: 115 cm soil or saprolite under grassland replicate 1 | place: USA:California | collected 2016-06-15
CTCAGGGTCATGCTCGGGGTCGATCCGGAGGGAGACCGGCTCACGAGCGATCCGGTGCTGCCTTCCGAGATCTCGGAACTCTCGCTCCTGGGGATCCGCAGCAGAGGGAAGGCCCAAGACGTGGTTGCTGGGCGGCGCTGAGCAACCTCACTCCTTGCGGGAGCTCCTTGGAGCGTGCGACGCTGGCGCTTCGAACGGCTTGCGGACGTTGGATGGCGAAGGCTCGCCGCGATCGCGTTGGGATCTCTCTGGCCTGCGTCGGCATCATGCTGCTGGGGGCGGCGGCGTGCTCGAGGATCGGCGGCTCGGGAAACGTCGTCACCAAGTCCATTCCGGTCTCTTCCTTCTCCAGGCTGCAGGTCGGCAGCGCCTTCGAGGTCACCGTGTCCTTCGGCGATCAGGACGCGCTCACGCTCCACGTCGACGACAACCTGACGGGTCACGTGGACGCCGGCGTTTCCGGCGGCACCCTCCACATCGGGCTCAAGCCCCGGACGTCCGTTCACGACGCCACGCTGAAGGCGGACGTCACTGCCCGTAGCCTGACGTCGATCGAGCTGAGCGGCGCGGCCCACGTGCACCTCTCAAACGAACCCTCCGGGCGAAGCATCAAGGTGACGGCGTCGGGGGCCAGCGGGCTCGACGGGTCCCTGCGGATGGACGAGGTCGATCTGTCGCTGTCCGGAGCGTCGAACGCCATGCTGTCGGGCATCGTCGCGCGGCTCGTCGTCAGCGGCAGCGGCGCCAGCCAGCTGGAGGCGCTCGAGCTCCAGTCGACCGACCTCGAGATCTCCCTCTCAGGCGCGTCGGAGGCCACCGTGTCGGCGAGCGGGACGATCTCCGCCGTCGTTTCGGGCGCGTCCACCCTCCGCTACAAGGGGTCCCCCCGCTTCACGAAGAAGGACGTCTCCGGGGCCTCGGACATCGATTCCGTCTAGCGGGAATCCGAATGGCCAGGGCTCCGATGGGGTAGAAAGCTACAGGCAACCACTCGAGTTACGAGGAGGAGCCGCATGGCCGAACAGTTGGACACGAGCAAGGGCTGGTGCTGCGACGGCCGGACGTGGAAGGAGCATGCCGACAAGGACGGTGACTGCTGCCAGCCTCAAGGTCAGCAGATCTCCGATCTCCCTCCAGAAGGGCAGAAGAAAGCTCGCGAGCGACAGGCTCAGGCCGGCGCCAAGTAGGGCTATTTCAAGACGATTTCAGGAAGACCGACCTGGCGGGCGACTGCGGCGTGTCATCCGAGACGGATGCTGCCAGGTCCGTGTCGAGGAGTGTCCGGGCCAGCCACGCGGTTACCCGCTCAACGAGGACTTCCTGGGCAGGGAGAGGCTGGAAGCCCGCGTAGCCCTCGGCAGGGACGAGGGACACCTCGTACGAGCGGGCCCCCCGCCCCGCGTTTTCCGCAGCCGCCCTTTCCACGTGGTGGGACAGTCTCTCGAATCCCTCCTCGGCCCCGAAGTACAGGAACAAGACTTGCGCGGAGCGAAGCGCTCGGCCCACATCTGGAATCGGCTTCCCGAATTCCCGCCGCCGCCAGTTGGGCTCGACCTGCCGCCCTACCCCCGGCGCCCGAGAAAGCCCGCGGACCAGTCGCCTGGTGAGGCGATGGTGAAGGGCTGGACCCGTGCCGTCCATGATGGCCTCGTAGGTCCCGGGAAGGACGCAAGCCACGCTTCGGCATGAACTCTGCAGCTGGGCAACCTGGAGGCCGGTCTTGGCACCGAGACAGTTGCCCACGACACCCAGCCGATCCACGCCCAGCGATTCGACGGCCATGGCCGCCACCGCATTCGCCAACTCGACCGGAGGAGCGTCCCAGTCGAGGCCGACGGGCCCGGTGCTGTCGCCCATTCCCCGGTAATCCATCCTGACCGAGGCGATCCCGGTGTCAGCCAAGCCGTGGGCTATCCGCGTCCATACCCGGTACCGATGGCTGCGTGGCGCCCCCACCCCCTGCAGGAGCAAGGCAACGGCCTCGGGGTCCCGGTCCGGCACGGTGATGATGCCTGCGATGTGCTCACCCTCGTAGGGCAAGAAGATCGGATACTCCCTCACCGAACGTCCTCCACCGGGACGAGGACGCCCTGATCCGGCAGCCGTTGGCACCATGAGACGGTGACCTGTGTGAGACTCTCGCTCAGGGAGGCCTGGGTATCGGACTTTGCCCACGTGTCCATGATGCGGTAGCGCTTCTGTCCAAACGTGGCTGCGGCAGGATCGACCACGACCTCGAGTGAGCTCTTGCCGCCGAGTTCCTCCAGCCTGGCAGCGAGGCGCTGGAGGTCGGCCCTCGGACTGGGCGATGTGGAAATCTGCACCACCAGCGACTCGCCTTGGCGCGGAGGAAGGGCCTGAAGAAGATCGAGCGAGGCGATCTCTTCATACATTTCCTCCCGCAGCGGAAACCCTTGGAGGTCGAAGACGTCTCCCCTCCGCAGGTTCTCCCTCGGATCCACGCCCTCGCCATTGTCCTTTCCTCGGCCTGCCAGGTTCGTGACGAGGGCCCATCGGAACAACGAGGCCAGGTAGCGCCGGCCGCTGACGACTGGGTCCCAAAGGACCAGTCCGGGTGCCTTGAGCCGGCCGGCGGCGAGGGCCGCAATGAGGCCTCCGAACCTGGATCCGATGAAGCCGAGGCTCACGATGCCCTCCGATGAGGCCAGTAGCTGTCCGGCGGCCGCGGCATCCCGCAGATGTGATTCCAGGCTGACCTCGAGGGTGGACCCCTGGCTGTCTCCATATCCCTGCGAGTGGTACCGCAGGACGGGGAAGCCCACGGCGGCCAGAGCCCGAGCCACAGCCACCTCGAACCGCTGCATGTGCATCTGCTCCATCCCGAGGGAATGGCAGATGACCCAACCCATCCCGCGAGCTGGCCCCATCGGCATCGAGAGGACCGCGACGCTCGGGTTCCCTCCGAAGCTCGGCCGAAGAAAGGTCTCTCTCACCCCGAGGCGGGGATCCTCGAAGCTCTGCAGGGATTGGAGGTAGGCCTCGTCGATGGGCATGTCCGCATCTCACAGGGGGCTACCCTGTGGTGTCCTCCTCTCGTCGAATCCGGGAACGATAAGGCAACAAGGCCACCCTTGTCCCAGCCCTCGCGTCTTCCCCCAGGGAGGTGGGGAGGCGACAGGATAGTCGAGCGGCCTCCTGTCGTCCACATCGAACGGCGCGCCGAGCAGGGCCAGCATGGGGGCGCGCGGTGCTGGAACGAGCCTGAAATGAGCACGGCCACGTCTCCAGCGACGAGCGATGGGGAGGTGTCCGACTCAAGGTGCCATCGCCAGGGGTCATGCTGAGAGGGCCTGTGTCGAGCCGAGCAAAGCAAGAGACCTAAGTCAACTGACTAGGGCTGTGGGGAAATCTCCATGAAAATAAGCTGGCCCAGCGCACGCTCAGTAATGACCGCTTAGCGGCGCATCGCTATAATCACCCCCCACTATGGAGACCGAATCCTTTCCCCTTGCGAATACCTTCTCGCTTGGCGAGTACTTCTCCGTTCTTCGCCGACGGAAGTGGCTCGTCCTGGCCCTGACGGTGCTGGGAACACTGGGCGCTCTGAACTATGCGAGGCTCCAGACGCCGATGTACCAGTCATCGGTGTCGCTCATCGCGGCCACCAGCGCTTCGTCGGGGGGAGGCAGCAACAGCCAGAGCGGCATCGGGTCGGATGCCCTCCTCGTCACCTCTCAGGACGCAGTCAAGTGCGCCTCGCTACTCCTGCACGACCCCACGTTCGCCGGTGACCCGACCAGCACCGCAGTGGACGTGAACAAGATCTGCGCAAGCGCCCTGGTGGCCAAGACCCCAATACCGACCGGTGTTCTCGGTCACGTGCAGGTGGTGGCCGGGAAGGGGAACGTCCTTCAGATCGTCTTCCAGGACGACTCCGCCCGCAAAGCCCAAACCGGCGCGCAGGCTTTTGCCTTGTCATATGTGCATCTGAAGTTGGTCCAAGGTGTCGCCAGCATCAACCGCTCCCGGGCACCGCTGCTGGCAGCGCAGAAGCGGCTGGGATCGCAACTCGCCACCCTGAACACGCAGATCGCTGAAACCACTATAGCCATCCACAATGCAGTCGCGGTGGGCCTTGAGCCCGTCGCTTTGAAAGCGACCTTGAGTAACCTGGTGTCGCAACGCAAGACGGCGGAGAGTCAGCGGTCGGACATCTCCTCCCAGCTGTTGAACCTGGATCCCGCCAAGGTCGTGACGCCCCAGCTGCTGTCCCCGGCCGTGCTTCCCAAGCAACCGTTCAGCCCGCAGAAAACGCTGATCGGGCTGTTCGGCTTGGTGGGGGGGCTGGTGCTTGGCGTCGTCCTTGCCTTCATCAGAGACCGCTTTGACGACTCGCTCCGGGGCAAGGCGGACATCGAGGCGAACTTCGGCGCTCCGGTTCTTGCTATGGTGCCCAAGGTCTCCCGGTGGCGGAGGAAGAAGGATCCCAAGCTCTTGGGTCTCGCGGGAGAGGCGCATCGCACGCTTCGAACGAGACTGCTGTTCGACGCGGCGAGGGATGGCGCCAAGGTTTACATGATCACCAGTGCGTCCCCCGGCGAGGGGAAAACCACCACGGCAGCCAACCTGGCCATCGCCCTGGCCGGCGCTGGGAAGCGAGTCGTCCTGGTGTCGGCGGACCTTCGCCGGCCCAGGTTGCAAGAGCTCTTCGGACTGAACGACGGTGTAGGCCTCGCCGATCTCCTGAGCGGCGGCCTCTCCTTGCCCGAGGCCCTTCAGGACCCGGGCATCAAGAACCTACGGATCCTTGCCAGCGGCCCTCTCCCAGAGCGGCCGGCCGACCTGCTGGAACAGTCGATGGCCTCGGTGCTGTCCGACCTGCGCGCGGTGGCCGACTTCGTCATCCTGGACACACCACCACTGCTCCGCGTGGCCGATACGCTGGAACTCATCCCAATGGGAGACCGCATCGTGTACGTGGTCGACCCCGGCGAGACGACGCGCAGTGTGCTCCGCAGCGTGCGGGAGCAACTGGACCAGATGGGGGCGTCCGTCCTGGGCGTGGTCGTGAACAACGTCAATCCGGGGAAGGCCAAAGCGTACGGCGTCTACATTCAGCGTCTCGGGTACCCCAAGGGACAGGCGTACATGGAAGCGCACAGGAACGGCCAGAGGACCCAGGAGAAGGCCTTGGAGACGGGGCGGCCCGAGTCCGCTCCCCCACTCGTGCCGGATCAGCCGACGCCAACCGAAGCCGAGACGAGCTCTTCGTAGTCAGTCGTCAGAAGGCCTCACCCGACAGCTGGGGTGCTCAGCTGCCCAGGAGTGCTCGCTCCAAAGCGGCTCGGCCTTGTCGCAGGTTTTCGATCGTATGGACCTCTCCGCGCACGATCGCGGACGATACGTAGGGAGAGCCGGCCGAGCGAAGCCTAGCCAGGTAGGCCTTCCCGTGAGCAGGACCAGTGGTCGGATCGCCGCTCACGAAAAGGAACACCAAGCGGGTGTTGGGCAGAGAGTAGATGCCACCAACATCCACACTGTCCTGTCGCCAATGCTGGGCGAAACTCTGATCGTTGCGTTCGCACGGACCATCCCCCTGCAAGTAGCCATACGACAGATCCATCTTCGACGCGGCATCCTGGTCGTACGCATACCCCTTCTCTCCCAGGCATCCCTGGGCTATCGCAGCATGAGGTGGGCCGCCGGATAGCACGGCGCCGTCAATGATGCCGCCCAATCCGTAGAAGCTCAGGGCGTAGGCGGCCTGCGAGGCGCCACCGCTGTTGCCGGTGACGCAGAAACCACAGGTGCGCGGACTGGCTGCTAACCCGAGTTGGCCATACAGGTTATCGTGTATCCATTGGATGGCTGTGGCGGTCCGGCACGCCAGCCGAGCGGGCCCTACCTGTTCTCCTTCCGCTGACTGCAGCCAGGAATCCCTCCATTGGATGACCACCGTTTTGAAGCCATCTGTTGTCAGTCTCCGCACGAAACTGGTGATTCCGCCCCCCAAGTCCGTCCCAAAGCCGCCGAGCGTGAGAACGACCAACCCAGACGCGGACCGACGGGTGGGGTACATCACGAGATTTCCCCGTGCCGCCCGTTCGACATCGGGGCACGTCACCCGAAACGGCACCGAGCACGAGCGGCGGCGACAGGGTGGGCTCGAGGCAACCGAGATGTCTCCCAGCGGAAGGATTCCGCCAGTCGGGGATGGTGAGGGCGATTCTGAGGGGGACGAGCTTGTGGGAGGGGTCTGTCCCCCATCCGAAGGGGAATTGTTTCCCTGCGTGCAGGAGGTCAGCATAGCTAGGACCAACAAGCTGGTCGTCAGGAAAGAGGCAGAAGGATACCCAGAGACGCTTCTCCGAGCCCGAGGCATGCGCCGACTATACCGTCCGCGTCCAAGCGGGACATGGAGCCGACCCGATGAGTGGCAGCCATCCCTTTGCCGGGCCTCCCGAACAGGCAAATTCTCCACACTTGCAACCCGAAATCGGGGCGTGGGCAAGGCAATTTCGGCTGCCTCGATAGGCCTGCGTAGAGACCCTTGGATCAGCCTCAGTTATTGTTTCTCCGGCTACACGCCCGCCCATCGTGAACTGGAACCTGGCCGGAGGAGGACCGAAATCCGAAAGCTAGTTGAGATCGCGATTGCCGAGGAACAGGCGTCGGCGATCTTCCCGCGTAGGGGCCATCATGACCTGCGGCCTCTAGAGCGCAGGGCCGAGGACCTCCTCGTCTCTCGATGACAATGGATACCCCAAGCGAACCAGCCGGGCCCTTCGTGGCGAGACGGGACACGCAGAGCGGTTCGCCGATCAAGGTCCTTTACATCGGGGGCTTGGGTCGAACGGGCAGCACACTGCTCGACCGCGTCCTTGGGCAAATCCCGGGCTTCTCATCAGTAGGCGAACTTCGGGAGATCTGGACGAACGGACTGGGCGAGAACCGGCAATGTGGATGTGGAGCTCCCTTCCGCGAATGTCCCTTCTGGACGGAGGTGGGGCTCAGCGCCTTCGGAGGGTGGGCTCGGCTAGACGCCAAGGAGGTGGCGAGGCTCGCCGCCAGCGTGGAACGGCATCGGTTCGTACCAGTCATGCTCGCTCCAGGCCTGTCCCCCAGCTACCAACGAAGAACGACTCGCTATTTGTCGTATCTCTCGCGCCTGTATAGCGCGATCCAGGAGGTCGCCGGGTCACGCGTCATCGTCGATTCGTCGAAAGCCCCCGCCTACGCGTATCTGCTTCGACGCATATCGGAACTCGATCTGCACGTCCTACACCTCGTCCGAGATAGCCGCGGCATTGCCTATTCCTGGTCCAAGTTCGTGCCGACGCGAGACACGTTCGAGCAGACCGCCTATCTCGAGAGGTACTCTCCCGTGCGAGTGAGCGCTCGGTATTTGTCGAGGAACGCGCTGGTCGAATTACTGGCAAAGTTCGGAACCCCCACAATGCGAGTTCGCTACGAGAGCTTCATCCAGACACCGCCCCAACAGATTCGATCGGTCCTGGACTTCCTGAAGGAGCGCGTCGGCGATTCACAGCTTGCCTTCATCTCCGATCACCAGGTCGACCTCGGGATCAACCACACGGTTCAAGGGAATCCGGTCCGCATGCATCTGGGCCCCCTTGATCTCCGCCTCGACAACGACTGGATGGTTTCGATGCCGGCTCGTCAGACTCTCATCGTCTCCGCGCTGACATTCCCGTTTCTCCGCCGATACGGGTATTCCTGGAGCGGGCGAATCCACCCATGACTCCATCCGTAAGCAAAAACCAGGCTCCATGCCGGAGGTAGCGTGCTCTTCAGTCCTGATTCGCTGACACCCTTCAGAGGGGCTACCGGCTCCGACGGTCTGCCAATTTCGCTTTCAGCACCAAGCGCCCATACGAAAGAAGATCCAATGAGTAGCGCTTCCACAGCCGCCGCGGCTCGCGGTAAAGGCGATAGGCCCACCCTAGACGAAACTTGTTGATCCACGTGGGGTACCACTGGATCCGTTCGGCCAGGTGATCCAGATAGCTCCCGCCAGTGATGATGACCGGAACATCGAGCGCTTCGACGTTCTTCCAGACCCAGCTCTGCTGGATGGGGGTCGGCAGCCCCACATGGAGGATGTCTGGCTGCGCCCTATTGATCTCCCGAACCAGCCGGTCGTTGTCTTTGTCCTCGAACCAGCCTGGGTGTCCGCTCAAGACGTCCCAATAGCCGTGTACTGCACCGACGACAGGCAACCTCGGGTAGGCCTTTTGGAGGTTCGCACTGGCGCGCTCCGCGATCCCAGGGGCCGAGCCAAACAGGAAATTCTTGTAGTTCCTCTGAGCGGACAAGGCGAAAACCTTTGGACAGATGTCGTCGTTCCCTTGTCGGTTCAGGACCGGCAGCCCCAGGAGCCGCGCACCCAGCACGATGCCCCAGCCGTCCGGTAGCACGATGTCGAAGGCGTTGATCTTCTGGTTGAGCGCGGGATCCTGAGCGCGAAGCGCATAGTCGGGATTCAGGAAAGACACCATGAGACGGGAACCAGTCTGAACCGCTTCATCGACGGCCCCCACGAATTCGTCGTCAGACAAACAGCTCAGGCCGAAACTCAAGAAGCTCCGCTTTTGGCGACGATGCATTTCCCCGAGTGCCGCGTTAGATCCGGGCTGGTTGTGTGCGTGCATCGATCAGTCCCTCCCAGCGCAGGAGTTCCGAGAGGCCCTCTCTCAGCTCGAAGCGGGGGCGCCATCCGGTCGCGGCGGTGATCTTCGAGCTGTCCGACACCAGGTTTCCTTCCTCTTTGCGAATCCGCTCGGGGCTCTGCTCGATTTCCAAAGCCAGGCCACTGACCGCTTGAAGGAGCGCGATAACGTCCTGGATGGATGTCCCGACCCCAGTTCCGATGTTGAAGACATCGAAACCGGCAGGTCCCGAGGCGAGGAGCATCAATGCCTCGGCTGCGTCGCTCGCGAAGACTAGATCTCTCTTCGGCCACACGTTTCCCAACTGGATACTTCGCTGACCGGCCTTCAACAGTTCCATGACATGGGGGAGGACGTGCGGATTGGTTTCGCGCGGACCGTAAACATTGAACAAGCGGCTGGTGATTACCCGCACGTTGGGATGCTCCCGCGAGAAGCCATGCACGAGTTCCTCGCCTCGCAACTTGCTGATCCCGTACACGTCCACGGGATGGAGAGGCGATCTCTCCGAGAGCGGTTCGTCGCTAAATCCGTAGACGGCAGCCGAAGACGCGAACACGAGTCCGCGAAGGGGAACGTGTTGCAATACGCCCAGCAGGAGCTCGGTCCCGCCAGCGTTTACATCCAGAGTCTCCTCGGGGTGGGCCTTGCAGTAAGGAATGTAGTGGAGGGCAGCGAGATGGAAGACGACGTCAGGCTCGAATCGTCGGATCGCCTCGAGGTCTTCGGCCTTGCGGATATCTCCTGTCACCACCTCGCAATCGCCTTGGTTCGGCCAACCAACTACGTGCAACCTGCGTCCGACCGCAAAGTTGTCAAGGACGAGCACTGAAACGCCGCGCTCCAGTAATGCAGGGACGAGATGGGAACCGATGAAGCCGGCCCCTCCGGTCACCACGGCCCGTCTCATTGGGCGACCCTTATTCGGCGTAGCTGAACCCTCCAGCCGTCACTCCTGCGTCCCAAGAAAACTTCGGGCACAATGCTTCGTCGAGGGCTTGTCTTCCCAGCGTAGGACGAGCGCGAGCTGCTCCAAAACAAATATTGGGCGCCACAGCCAGAACGAATCCGCATCATCTCCTCCAAGGGGGAGGGAAGGATAGCCAGGGACCCGGTGGAGGTCAAGCCCTTCTTCGTTTGATCCTAGGCCGAGGACTCGTCCCTTCCGTTGCAAGGCCAGGCCTCCCTTTGTCAGCCTTGCGGCGGGCCGCCTGTGACCGAGCCCGCCCGGGTCGAAATCGGGCCGAAAGGATGGGGGCCCAACCACCCCTTTTTCACTGAAATACAGGTACCATTACCGCTCCCACGCGTCAGGGTAAGGGTGGATGTGAACCGTATGGTCGGCCGGCCTCACCGGCTGCCGAGGGCAAGCGGCTGAAATGGACACGGTGCCGGTACGTGACGTGGTCCGTGGGCCGATCAGCACGCGCTTAGGCGCGGCTAATGGCGAATGGACTACCCCCACTCCCTCCGCCTTTGTGCTCTACGTCTTCTTTGGTGGGCTCATTCTCTGGTGGGCCCTGGGTTTCGGCGGGTTCATCCAGATCATCTTCGGGGCCCTCCTGCTCGTAGCGGTCATCGTCCGGGGGCAGATTCGAGCTCCCGAGGGAATGGGCCTCTTCCTGGCGTTTATCTTCTGGGTGCTCCTGTCGGCCATCCGGGTGAGCGGGTTCGAACCCTGGGCAGCGTGGTTCTGGCGAGCTCTCCTCTACATCGGCGCCCTGGTGATGTTCCTCTACGTGTTCAATGCCAGGCGGGAAAAACTGTCATCTGCTGCCGTCATCAAGGTTCTCGCACTGTTCTGGGTGATGGTTGTGCTCGGTGGGTACCTGGCGATCTTCTTCCCGAACATCAAGTTCAATAGCCTCACGGCTCTCCTTCTTCCCAAACACTTCGTCTCGAACGCATTCGTGAAGCAGCTCGTGGTCCCCTTCACCGCCGCCGGCGGCGCGTTCCCGGGGACATCGATCCACCGTCCGGCGGCTCCCTTCCCATATCCGAACCAGTGGGGTGCCGCATTCGTCATATCCTTGCCCTTCGCGATTGGCGCTCTCGGACTCCTCAGGTCGCCATTGAAGCGAGCGATCCTTTTCGCGCTACTCTTCTTCTCGATCGTTCCGCTCATCTTCTCGTTGGACCGAGGAGCATGGCTCAGCACCGCCGCCACGTTGATCTACGCGATGATCCGGATCGCGCGAGCCAAAGGGGGCAGGTGGGCGCGGATCGCAAAGGTGATGATGGTGGCCTGCGTTCTCGCGGGTATTATCATCCTCCTCGCTCCATTGGGAGAGGTCATCTTGCTTCGAATCAATAGGGGCTATAGCGACCAGGCTCGACTCGCTCAATACAATTCAACGATCCACCTCGTCCTTTCGTCTCCGGTGATCGGCTATGGAACTCCTGTATCCCCCTCGGTTGTCGGTCTCGCTGGAGCTGACAAGCCGAACATAGGAACCCAAGGACAAGTCTGGACGATCCTCGTGTCCCAGGGTATTCCCGGGCTGGTCTTGTTCCTTTCGTGGTTCGTGTATTCACTGGTTCAGACAGGCAGGCGGCTCCCTCGAGGTTGGGGGGGTGACATGTATTCGCGGTTCTGGGCAAACGTCGCGATCTTCGCCGCGCTTTCATTGGTTGTCTATTACGAGTGGCTGCCATGGGGGCTGTTCGTGTTGATGGCTGGAGTAGCGGTCGCATGGCGAGAGACGCTCGTGCGCTCGACGGTAACGAGAGCAGTCTCCCGAGCCCGATTACCAGAGCGTGTTTCCTCCTAGCTATGGTCTCGAAAGCTGTTGGGGGACAACAACCTTCGGCATGAGATCGCGCTCACTTGCCTTGCTCGGTCGAGTTCGTCCTTCCGTGTCCCTGACTGGCGAGACATGCGCCTAGGACGGAGGGCTACGGCGGTTGTCGTGGTATCCGTGGCCGCCGTACTTGTCGCGGTTGTCTTGACCGTTCGACTCGTGCATCGCGGCGAGATCCAGGCCATCCCTTCTCCAGGATCGACCTCCAGCTCGCTGTCGCCAAGCCTCCCTCCTGGCGTGCCAACGCTGAGATTCGACGGATCGGGTCTCGAAGGAGGCGGGTTCGAAAACGTCGTCGCGATCGATCCTTCAGGATCCGGCACCGTGCTGGCCGGAGGTGACGTCTCCGGGTTTGAGCGGTCGACCGACTGGGGCGCCACCTGGAAGACGGCGAACCGCGGGCTCAGCACGCAAAGCGAGCTTCGTGTAGCTGCCATCGCCTTTTCCCAAACGAATCCAAGAAAGGTCTACGCGGGTGTAGGGTGGAGGGGTCGCTTGGGGGGACTGCTCGTGTCCACCGATGGCGGAGAGTCGTGGTCTCGCCGGTCGGACGTTCCGGGGTTCTCCGGCATCGCGCACCCCCGAGTCCCTGGCCTGGAGCCCCCCTTCCCCCGGTCCACCGGGAACTTACTGGCTCTAAATGAGAAGGCTGGGCTCATCTACGCGGCCACGTACGACAAGGGTGTCATGAGATCGTCTGACGACGGAAAGACATGGACGTCCCTTGGACTCGACGGCAAGTTCTTGCGCTCGATCGTCCTTGATCCTTCCAATCCCGACACCGTCTACGTCGTCGCCCTCGGCGACGGCATCTACAAGACAACGACAGCAAGCACCTCGGGAACGTTCTCGCGATTGAATCAGGCCCCCTCGACACCCGTGCAACTTGCTCAGATCGGCGGAGAGCTCTACGTCGCAGCCGGGAAGGAGGGTATATGGCGGTCCGAGGATGGCGGCGGCACATGGAGTGCCGTTGGTGTGGGCTCGATTCCTTTGAATGGGCCATTCTGGCGCTCCATCGCCGGCTATCAGGCGTGTGGCTCGAAACTCATCTTCATCGGTTCGGATAAGGGCGGCGGGCGGTTTTCGATCATGCGGTCGCCCGACGGTGGCCGTACTTGGTCCGCCGTGGCCGCCAACTCTCGGAACCTCAGCACGCAGGTTGGCGGTTCCTCTGGAGCCGGCTGGTGGCTTGCTCGCCGTCCCGAATTCATGCTTGGTGGAAAAGCGTACTCGGCCGCCTCCATCGCGGTGGCTCCTAGCAGCGAAGCAGGATCATGTTCGAATCGCCGGGTATTCGTTGCCGGTCGATCGGGTGTCTGGCAATCGACCGATGCCGGCGTCAAATGGTTCCCTGCCGTGGGAAACATGGGAGTCACGGTCGTTCGTGCCGTGGCAGTGGATCCCCATGAGGCTGGGCGGGTCTATGTGGCGGTCGGTGACTGGACCGTTCTGGAGTCCCTCAATGGGGGCCGGACGTTCGCCAACAATCGTCCCCGAGGAGGCGACCGGGGATATTCCATCGCGCTCGATACCAGCGCGACACCCGCACGGGTCTATCTGGGTGTCGACCCCAAACCTGGGGATGGAAAGGGTGAACTCTCCTCGAGTCCCAATCCCGCATCCGGGGCTCCTTGGTCGTCGGAGGGTTTGCGGGCGGCATCGGGGGGAGGCGTACCGGCTGCCATCTCGATCCAGCATTCCGATTCGTCTCCAGTGATACTCGTGGCGGTCGGTAAGTCGGGAATCTGGAGGAAAACCTCAGGCACCTGGGCAAACGTCAATGATCGCGTGATGGGACGTTCGGTTCAGGGAGCAGCCTTTGCATCGCTGGAAGGTTCGGCGACAGTGTATTTCTACGATCCCGGAACTGGCGTATGGAGATCTGACGATGCAGGTCAGACGTGGAGATCGATATGGGCTCCACCCGCAGGGGGTACCAACCAGCCCGGGTCCCTCGCCGTTGATCCGCGAGACGCGTCAAGCCTGTACGTATCGATTTGGCAAACCGGTATCTACCGTCTCGATAATGCTGGCTCGGACACGAAACCCAGAGCGTCCAGGCTGGGCTCCTCCCTGAGGGGCGGCCCCATCGCCGTTGACGCTCGGGGAGGAATCTTTCTGAGCCAGGCTGCGACGACTAAGGAGCCACCCGCCCTCATGTATTCGGGCGATCGCGGTTCAACCTGGCATGACATTGCGACGGACGATTACCGAGCTTCCGCTTTCGCCCCCGTGGCCCTAGCGGTTGATCCGCAGGGCCGAATCTATGTGGGGCTCGATGGAAACGGGCTGTTGATCGGCACCCCAGGCCGCTGATTACCCAGCAGTCCGGGTCCTGGGTCGGACCCGTGCCTTGGCTCTCGCCCTGCGGGCCAACCGCCGGGCAGCAAATAGGCTCCTGGATGTGAAAACCCGCACTCGGACGAAGAGACGCCTCCACGCAGGCAAGCGCTCGATGCCTCGCTCGTAGCCAAGGTCCTGGAGAAGATCGCCTCCGATCGATTCGAAGGCGGCGATGTCTCCTTTCGACATCTGTCGTCGCCAGTCCCGGAGGCCCTTCGTTGGGGGAAGATGAAGACGCCCCATTCGCCTACCCGTCCTCCGCTCTCGAGCGGGCCGCGCAACCCTACGCTGCTCGTAGTATCGAAGCATCGTCGGGTCGAACTGGACGTCGATGAACTCGCAGAGGGAGCGCGCCACGCCCTCAGGGTCGTCCAGCAACCTCTCGTATTGAATCTCGTGGTAGCGGGTGGGGCCGAGCATGCGGCCGGCCTGCCTCCCCGCCATCACCCGCTCCGTCCAGATCAATGCACCTTCAACTGCATTGTTCGCCCCCCACGATTTCTCCATTTGTGACATCGTCACGTCGCGACCGTCTCGGATGATGTGCACGAATCTGGCCTCGGGAAAGAGGTTGGCCAGCTGGGTGATGTGGAGCACGTAGCGCGGTGTCTTGTCGCCGTATCTCGGCTTGCCGGACAGTCGCGCATACAGGGCGAAGACACGCCGGACAGCATCCGCCAACCCGGACGGAGGGGGATCGAGAACGGCTTTGCTGACATCCTCCTTGGACAATTCCCAACGGGAAAGCCATGGACCCCCCAAGAGCTCGGACAGGAACCGTTCAGCCGAGAACCCGACCGGGCCATCGCCTTTCCTCTCGCGCTGGACCATCCGCGAGAGGAAGTGCGACTCGGGCGGAATGGCCAGTTCGGGATGGGCTCGAAAGATCTCCCTCACAAGGGTGGTTCCGGAACGGCCGCATCCCACGAAGAAAGGAAACACAGGAAGACTGCCATCAGACTGAACGGAAGCCCCATCGGTTTCGGTCATACCCAACTCTCCCATCCGATTCATGCTCACGAGGTCTTGCCCTGCTCAAGAGGGACTGACTCGATCATGCCCTCGAACGGCGGCTCGCCGCGCCATGAACCGGCGAGCCCTTCCTCGCGTTCGCCGGGCAAACCTGCGCAACGACCGAACGAGGTCCGTCGCGTGAGTCTTCGTATCTATCGACAGAATAGCCAGCCGCGTTGTGACTTGATCGCGAAGAGGCATACCGGCTGCTCCCCGCTCGTAGCCCAATTCCTCAAGCTCCCGCCAGGCGATCAGCTCGAACTTCTCGAGATCGCCCTTCGTCATCTGCGTACGCCAGTCGCGCAGCCCCTTGGTGGGAGGCAGGGCGACCCGTCCACGGGTGCTGGGGCTGGGGGCAATGATCTGCTCGGCCCGCTCGAAATACCGGAGCATCATTGGGTGGAACGGCAGGTCCATGAACTGACACAGCGGCCGGACCTGCTCCTCTGGTTCTTCCAGAAGTTGCTCATACTGAACCTCTCGATATCGGGAGGTTCCAAGAACTCGGCCAGCTCGACGGCCGTGCACTACTGCCTGCTTCCAGGTCCGCGCTGCCTCCACGATTGATCGCGGGCCCCACGGCATCTCCAGCATGGACAAGGCGACATTGCGCCCGTCCCTGATGATATGAACGAAGCGAGCTTCCGGGAAGGTCCTGGCGATGGCTTCGACCTTGGTGACATTGCGTGGGGTCTTGTCGCCATACCTGGGTTTGCCCTCTCGTTGCGCATAGAGGGCAAAAATGCGGCGAACCGCTTCCGCATAGGTGTCTGGGGGGTTGGTCAGCACGGCTGTGCGTACGGCTTCTTGGGGCACCTCCAGCCGTGGGAACCAGGGGTGGGCAAACAAGTCCTCGAGAAAACGGCCCGCCTCGAACCCATTGTGCCTCGAGTATTTCCTTTGTCGAGTCAGCGTGTGCGTGAAGTAAGGGGTCTCGTCAGGGATGGCCAATTCGTCGTGAGAATCGAAGATCGCCCTCAGCAACGTCGTGCCCGAGCGAGCACAGCCCACGAAGAAGGGAAAGATTGGCTGTGCTTCGCCTTCGAGTCCTGTTCGGCGCACGTCCAAGGCCAGTTACTCCTCTTGTGGCTCGGGAGCGAGGGTCGCCCTGCGGCGTACCAGCCGGTTGAAGGCGAAGCGCACGGTGCCGCGCAGCATCTGAAGGTGGGCTTCGATGCGGGTCCACAATGGTGTTCGGGCCACACCACGCTCGTATCCCAGCTCCTCCAACAGGTCCCCCGCCGCCACCTCAAACAAGGCCACGTCTCGCTTTGGCATCTGGGTTCGCCAGTCGCGGATCCCCTTGGTGGGTGGCTCGTGATGGTGCCCCTCTCTGATCCTGCCGGGAATAGAAGGCTTCCGGCGCTGTTGGAACAGATCCGGCTGCTCGTGGTACCGGAGCATGGCCGGGTCGAACTCGAGACCGACGAAGTCACAGAGCGATCGAACCGTCGTTTCACTGTTCTCGATCAGAGTCTCGTAACGAATCTCTCGGTACCTCGAACCGAGCTGGCGGCCAGCCTCGCGTCCTCGCTCGACGCGCGTGTGCCAGTACTTGGCCGCCTCCACGACGTTCTCCGGCCCTGCCCAGGGCATCTCGAGCAGGGACAAGGCCACGTTTCGTCCGTCCCGGATGACGTGGATGAACACAGCGTCTGGGAATGTCTCTGCGAGGAGTGGCAGGTTCAGCACGTTCCTCGGTGACTTGTCGCCATACCGCGGCTTCCCCAACTGTGCCGCGTAGAGAGCAAACACGCGCCGGACAGCGTTGGCGTAACTATCGGGAGGCTCCGCTTCGAATGACTCACGTACCGTCTCTCCGGGCAAGACCCAGAAGGGGAAGAGCTTATGCCTGAGAAGATCATCAAGGAACGCCCCAACAGCGAACCCACCAGGACGCTCGTATTTCCCCCGCTTCCTCAGCATCTGCATCACGTAGTGCGCCTCGTCGGGGATCGCCATCTGAGGGTGAGCGGTGAAGATGGCCCGAAGAAGGGTCGTTCCGGAACGACTGCACCCGACGATGAACGGGAAGGGGGCAACCGACCCGTTTCCCACTGAGGCGCTCCTGCTCGTCTCCATCACCTCGACCCTGCTCCCATCACGGATCAAGACCGGACCTTTCGCCGCAGACGCCGCGCGGCAAAGCGCGCATCGATCCCGGTGGCTCGGATACGAGCCCCTACCGCTCTCCACAAGGGGAGCCGCTCCACTGATCGTGGGTAGTCGAGCTCCTCGAGCATGTCGCCGGCGGCAAGCTCAAAGACGGCCAGGTCCTTCCTCGACATCTGGGTCCGCCAGTCCCGGAGCCCCTTGGTCGGTGGACGATCCCACCTTCCTCTGTGCGCCTCGCTTGGTTGGGAACCAAGGGCTTGGGGACGTTCGTGGTATCGCAACATCATCGGCTTGAACGGTAGGTCGATGAACGCGCACAGCTCCCGGACAGTTCGGTCAGGATCCGCCAGCAGCGCTTCGTACCGGACTTCGCGATAGCGAGCCGAACCGATGCTCTGGCCGGCCGCACGGCCTGAGCTGACGCGTCTCCGCCAGTATCGGGCCGCTTCGGCTACATGTCCCTGCCCAAAACGCCAATCCATAAGAGACAATGCCACGTCGCGGCCGTCCCGAATGATGTGGATGAAGCGAGCTTCTGGAAAAGTCTCTGCCAACGGCTCCATCATCACCGTATTCAATGGTGTCTTGTCCGCGTATCTGCTCTTCCCCGACTTGGCCGCATACACACCGTAAACGCACCGAACCGCATCCGCATAGCTGCCTGGTCCAAGACTCCTCAGCGCTGTGCGAACCTCCTCTTGATCCACCCAGCGCGGAGGTGACGGGTGACCGAAGATGTCGCTCACGAAGCGCTCAGAATCGAATCCCGTGGCGCTCCGATACTCCTCCTGTTTGTTGACCATTCCAGAGAAGTACCGCGCTTCGTCTGGAATGGCGAGATCGGGATGGGCGGCGAAGATCGCGCGGAAAAGAGTGGTGCCCGAACGGGCACAACCTACGAAGAATGGGAAGACTGGCAGCGGTCCAGCCTCAGCTGCTGAACCCCCGCGTCCGTTCTCACGCATCAGAGCAGCCCGGGCCTCCACGTCGAGAGCCGATGATTCTACATGAGGAACACTGGATAACAGCTAAATTCCCCGCCCGAACCGCTGGGTCAACCGGAGCAGACTGTTGGGACCCACGAGCCCCGTACTGACCAGGAGCGCCAGGTAAGCGCGGGGCTGCCTCCAGTCCAGGGAGAAGGCGCGGAGGGCCAAGCTCCGGGCTTCCTTACTGCCGCAGGCGGCCTTGGCGAAGGCCAGCCTCCCGTAGACCCTGGCCAGCCCCCTGCGGTCCTCCTGCAACTCCGGATGCTTGGCCAGGATCTTTTGCAGGGCCCGGCCCATGAGCTCCCAACGGGTGTCGAAGAACGACGACCGGTGCCAGTAGAGCCGGACGAGGGGTCGAGGCACTGCCTCGATGTCCTTCAGCGAGGCCGCCCGAAGCATCCAGTCGAAGTCTTCGGCGTAACTCCCAGGGAAGGTCTCGTCGATCAGCCCGATCTCATCCACGAAGGCACTCCGCCGGACCATGACGGTCGAGAAATGGGCTTGGATGGTTCGCGACTGCAACAGATGTCGAAGCGTGATCGTCTGGTCAGGTAGCCGCGTAGTGGCGCGCCGCCCGGATTGGACGATCACTCCACAAGCGACGACATCGGCGTCCCGCTTGCGATCGAGCACTCGAACTTGCTCATAAACCTTGTCCGCTATCCACTCGTCATCGTCATCACAGAACGCCAGGAGGTCTCCGGTCGAAGCCAACACTCCTGTGTTCCTGGCTCCCGCGGGGCCAGGTGTCCGATCGTTCACAAGGATACGAAGGTGTCGGCCCTCAGGGGACTCAATCGGTGGAAGGCTGGCCTCAGAGTGGTCGAAGACGACGATGCACTCGATCTGTCCGGCGTAGCCTTGGCCCAAGATGCTCTTCAGGGCTCGCATCAACAATTGGGGCCGATCTCGCGTCGGTACGATGACGGAGACGTCCGGCCAAGTCTGATTGGTGGCACCCGTCTCCCAGGCCTGAGCTCGGCTCATGACCGCCTGACTCGACCACCCCGCCCGGCGACGTACCCATACTTCATGAGCAACGGAAGGGTCAGGACGGATGCAGCGACCCGCCGGTTGGTGCTGAACCCTCTCCGCCAGGTCTCGTCGAGCTGAAGAGGAACGGTCCCCACCCTGAAACGGAGCGGATTCCCGTCCACCATATGGTTTGGACCAAGCGAGACCGAGCCGTTCTGCAAGAAGCTGAACTCGGCGCCGGGCATGTCGACGCCAGCGTGGCTGGCGGCCTGTCGAAGACTCAACCGAGGATCCGCTATCAGGTCCTCGTACCGCATCAACAGATAGGGGTATCCCATCTGGCGGAGACGGTGTGTGAGAAGATTATAGAGGTCGTACCGAACGGCGGCTGCCACCAGGCCGTACCGCAACATCATTCCTTCGCCGTGCGGCGTATCGAGCCGCGCAACCTGTTTCTGCCAGGAGAACAGCACGCCACGGCTGTCCCGAACCAGGTGGAGGACTCGAAGGTCCACGGATGGCATGAGCCTCAGCATCAAAGCGTAGGAGGGAAGCTTGGAAGAATCCACGATCACTTCGGCCCCCGATACAGTTTGGATCGCAGCGTAGAGACGCTGTAATGCCGTTACATAGTCGCGGACCGGCTTCCAGCGGGGGATGGACCCCAATGGGAGCATGAGCAAGGGCACCGACCACTGCCGATCAAGGGTCCGGCGCAGTCGCACCAACTCGGGGAGGTGCGCCCGATCCCATCCACCGAACGCCTCATCTCCTACGCCCCTCCAGAATTCGCAGCTGCGGAAGGGGGTTCCGCACCCGCAAAGTTGGTTTCCCAGGCATCGAGACCAGATCTCTCTGAGCTCCCCCGCGACGAAGAATCCCTCCATCCCACCGAGCATTCGACTGAGCAACGTGCTGCCACTCCGGCCCCAACCACCGATGTAAAGCACACGAGTGGAGTAACGATCTGAGGGCTGTGGCGAAGCCTTGGTCATGCCCGGGATGCCTCCGCCTCGATTGGGGCGCACACGGTAGCACACCATTCACCTGCGAAGACCGGAAAGGTTACCTCGGCTTGGGTCGAGCCGCGAGGGACCTCATCGTTCGAGCGATGTCCTACCCAATCCCTCGACCGGCCAGGGCGCGGGGCTCGATCGGACCGGCGATCAGCTAACCGTGATCGAGAATGCGGTGGACCAGTTGCTGTGGATCCCGGTTGAGGAGTTCCTGACCCGCGCCTGGAAGGAGTACGTGCCCGGCCCGACCGTTGGAACATACGTGGTGCTTGGGGCCGTTTGGGCCCACTTCCACTGGTAGTACTTCGTGCTACCGGGACGCTTGATCTGGATGTCGTACACGAATCCGGCTGGAGGCGACCCTATTGCCCAGGTCACCGTGAACGTCGTACTGATGGAGCCCGAGGGAGGAGTGATGTCCATGGGGACCTTGACGGTTCCATGGGCCGTGGAGTACTCGTCCTTGTACTCATATCTGCCCGCCCCGGGGAGGGTCGCCAGATAGGTCTTCCCCGCACCCTTCGGGCCGGAGTTGATCAAGCCAAGGCCGTTGGAGTCGACCGCCGAGTGAGTGGAGGGACCGAGGAAGTCGAATTCGACTTGCTTGCCGAAGCCGAAACTCGATACGACATCGGGAACGATCCCCGTATCGCTGACCTGGACGATTGCCCCCACTACCTGCCCCGGGACGATGCCGAACGCGTATAGGTAGTGATCCCAGGAGGCCTGAAGGACCATCCCCGCGCCTACGGCCGGATCCGAATACTGGACGTTACCCTTCATGGTGTTGTCCCCAGAGGACCAGTACTTGGTGCCTGTGGCAGCATCGAAGGCCAGCAGCTGCCTCGCTGAGCCAACATAGACGATGCCATTGGCGACGGCCGGCGAGGATACGGAGTAGTCCTGCAGAAGCCTGGACCACACTAGGGCTCCGGTGGTCGCGTTGAACGCGTACAGGTGACCCAGCATCGGTGTCGTCTCGGCCGAGGCAATGTACACGAGGCCATTCGATACCGCCGGAGAGGATCGCAGGTAAGGGGTCGTGGACTTCGGGGCGGCCTGCGCGGACCATAGGATCGCGCCGGTGGAGGCGCTCAAGGCGTACAGCTTGCCATCGTCAGCTCCTACGTACACCACCCCGTTGGCCACACTGGGGGCACACCGCACCATTGCGCCCAAGGTGGTGCTCCACTTGGTGCCACCCGTCGCCGCGTCGAAGGCGTAGAGCTTGCTGTCGTCCCACCCCATGTACACCACTCCGCCGGCTACGGCCGGAGAGGACCAAGAGTTAGCGTAGCTGGGATGGCTCGTCCACTTCACCGCTCCGGTGGCTTCGTCGATCGCGTAGAGGGTCGCCCCCGTCTTCGTTCCCACGTAGACGGTACCGTTGGCAACAGTGGGGTGGTAAGAAATCGAGCCGTCCGTCGTCACGGTCCATTTCACGGCCCCGGTGGAAGCGTTGATCGCATAGAACTTGCTGTCGACAGAACCGACGAAAACTGTTCCGCCATCATACGCCGGGCCGGAGCGGACCATCCTTCCGGTGGAGACCGTCCACTGCACGGCCCCTGTGGCAGCGTCGAATGCATAGACCTTGCGATCGTCGGAGCCTACGAAGACTTTGCCCTCCGCCACTGCGGGCGAGGAGACAACTTTGTCCCCGGTCACGGCCTTCCACTTCACGGTGAGCTGGGCCACGTTCGAAGTGTTGATCGTCGTGTCTACCGGATTCACACCTACGTGGTCCGGGGAGCTATGGAACATGGGCCAGCTCGATGTTTCGACAGCCTGCACTCTGGAGGGGGGCGTCTTCAGAGCGGGGGCCAGGAAGATTGAGGCGATGACCAAGGCCGCCACAAAACCTGTTCGAAGTCGCATCTTGGTCGAGGTATCGGCACAAGGCCCAGCGACTCAGTAGGGGCGTTTGTACGATTTGTCTCTCAGGGAGCGGCCACGGCGAAATACCTACGAGGCTCCCCTCCCAGGCGGCGGGAGGCATGGGACATGCGGGGAAGGCTCAGCCCGCGAGGGCATTGGCTCGTCCCCCGCTCGGCCGATGCGTGGAGGATTGACGAAACAAGCTGGCACTCCAGCCCATCCATCGAGGTACGGCAGATACCTAAAAGAGGGAACTCAACCATCGGGGGTGTCGACGACCTTCGCTTGCCTTGGCCGCAGACTCGATCTAAGGCTTCCGAGAGGAGCTCCCCTCACTAGATCCGGGAGACCGTGATCGAGAAGGGGGTACACCAGCTCGTGTGGTTTCCCGTCCGGGTGTTGGTGACGTGTGCATGAAAGGAATACGTTCCGGGCCCAGCGGTCGGGACGTAGATGGCACCGGGCGTCTTCTGGTTCATCTTCCAATCCACGTACTTGGTGCTACCCGGACGCTTGATCTGGATGTCGTAGACAAATCCAGTGGGAGGGGGCTTGGCTGCCCACGTCACCGTGAACGTCGTGCGAACCGAGCCCGACGGAGGAGTGATGTCCATGGGGACCTTAACCGTCCCCGTGGCAGATGAGTAGCCATCGCTGTACTCATAGTTGCCCGCCCCCGGCAGAGTCGCCAGGTAAGTCTTCCCTGGACCCTTGGGACCTGAGTTGATCAGGCCAGTCCCGTCGCTCACCGAGTGGGTCGAGGGACCGAGGAAATCGAACTCCACTTGCCGGCCGAAGTCGAAGCCAGAGATAACGTCAGGAAGGAACCCCGTGTCGCTGACCTGGACGATGGCCCCCACGAGCTGGCCGGGGACGATGCCGAACGAGTACAGGTAGTGATCGTGGGAGCCCTGAAGGACCATCCCTGCCCCGACGGCCGGATCGGATTGCTGGACGTTGCCCTTTATCGTGTTGTCCCCAGAAGACCAGTACTTCGTTCCCGTGATGGCATCGAAGGCGAGCAGCTGCTTCGCCGAGCCCACGTACACGATCCCGTTGGCCACGGCGGGGGAAGATACCGAGTAATCCTGCAGGACCCTGGACCACATGAGGGCACCGGTCGTCGTGTTGTAGGCGGACACGTGGCCTGACATGGGGGTAGTGGCGGCCGTGGTGACGTAAACCAAGCCATTCCACACTGCAGGAGAGGATCGTAGGTAGGGATGGGTCGACTTGTCTTCCGTGCGGACCGACCATAGGACCTTTCCCGTGGCCGCGCTTAGAGCGTACAGCTTGCCATCGTCGGCCCCCACGTACACCGTCCCGTTCGCCACGCTGGGAGCACATCGAACCTTTTCGCCCAGGGTGGTAGACCACTTGGTGCTGCCATTTGACGCGTTGATCGCGTACAGCTTGTTGTCGTCCCACCCCATGTACACCACGCCGCCTGAGACTGCTGGAGAGGACCAGGAGTTGGCGTAGCTAGGATGACTGGTCCACTTCACCGCTCCGCTTGTCTCATTGATGGCGTACAGAGTCGCACCGGTCTTGGTCCCAACGTAAACGGTGCCATTGAGCACCGTGGGGTGATAGGAGATCGAGCCGTCGGTGGTCGTCTTCCACTTGACCGCGCCCGTGGAGGCATTGATGGCATACAGCTTCTGGTCGACCGAACCGACGAAGACGGTTCCGTTCTCGTACGCCGGCCCGGATCGGACCATCCGTCCCGTGGAAACCGTCCACAGGACGGCCCCGGTGGCGGCGTCGAGAGCGTAGACCTTGCGGTCGTCGGAGCCGACGAACACCCTGCCGTCCGCGATTGCGGGTGAGGAGATAACCTTGTCGCCAGTGAGGGTCTTCCACTTGACGGTGAGCCGGCCGACGTTCGTACGGTTGATGGCGGTGTCTATTGGGTTTACACCGATATGGTTCGCAGAGTAGTGAAACATTGGCCAATTGGAACTAGTCAGACGTTGTTGTGGCTGGGCATTGACAATTTCCACAGGCCGTAGGAGGGGGACCAAGGCGAGCACCACCACGGTCAGAATGAAAGATCTGAGCCGCATCGGGCTGGACACTACTACTGGCTAACGTGTCAGCGCAAGGACCCGCGGAGGATTTTCTTGTGGGGCACCTCGACCGAGGCTGTGACGAGCTACTTCGACGGTGAAGGAGACCTGGGAGCCTTCGTCGTCGGCGAATCGGCAACGCCGCTCGGACTAGGGGACGGGCTGTGGGAAGGTTTGGTCTTCGAGACGCTCACCACCCCGAGCAACTGCAGGATGAAGGCCAAGCCGATCAGCGCAACGCCAACGAGAGTGGCCACCCGCTCGACCTCCCGCTCGAATGATCCCCGAATGACTTTGTAGGCTCCCCATCCCACGATCAGTGCTCCAATGAAGCCCAGCAGGAGCCCGACCTCGGTGATCCGCCGGGAAAACGAGGCAGCAGCCACCACGAATTCTCCCCGCACTCTCACGGTGGCCTAGCTTACAGCAGCAAGCGGGAGCACAGAGACCGATCTTCCACTCGGTCCGGTGTTCCGCTACCATTCCCCCTCATGCTTCCCACCTTCCTCATAATCGGGGCCATGAAGTCCGGGACGACGAGCCTGTACCGGTACCTTCAGGCCCATCCCGACGTGTTCATGTCCGAGCAGAAGGAGCTGAATTACTTCACGCAAGGACAGAACCAGAACTGGGGGAAGGGGCTCGCCTGGTATCAGGCTCAGTTTGAGCAGGCAGGGAAGGCCAGGGCCATCGGCGAGGCTTCCACCAACTACACGAAATATCCACAGTTCCGGGGGGTTCCGGAGCGCATCGCCACACTCCTTCCCCGTGTACAGCTCATCTACATCCTCCGTAACCCGATCGAGCGGGTCCGGTCTGCGTATCTCCATGCGGTGATCAATGGGAAAGAGCGGAGACCGATCGAGCTGGCCATCCAGGAGAAGCCCCACTACGTCGCCACCAGCCGCTACGCCATGCAGATCGATCGTTACATGGAGCACTTCCCACGAGAACAGCTGCACATTCTGACGGCCGACGACCTGCGGGAGAGGCGGGATCAGACCATGCGGCAGGTGTTCCGCTTCATCGGCGCAGACGATGAGTGGTGGAGTCCAGACCTCGATCGCGAGTATCACCAGACGGCCCAGAAGGTCCACCGGGAGCGGACGTTGGTCACGGCCGCCCGCCGCCTCCCTGGCTATCGCGCTGTCGTCACAGCTGGCCGCCAGCGATATCCAGCACTGTGGCAGCGAGGCCGAGGTCTCATGACTAGGAGGATCGTCGATCCGGAGGCTGGAGAGCTCTCAGCCGAACTGCGGATGCAGCTCGAGGACGCCCTCCGAGACGACGTCCGGCGGCTCCGTCTGTATCTGGGAGAAGACTTCCATGGGTGGGGCATCGCCTGAACCTGAGCTGATCAGCGTGGTGATCCCGGTGCTCAACGCGGCCGACACGCTGCCGGCCCAGCTCGAGGCGCTGTCCGGGCAGACCTACGGCGGGAAGTGGGAGGTGATCGTCTCCGACAACGGCTCCACGGACGGGACCCCAGACGGTGGGGGGAGCAGTCGAAATCCGCGCCCTGAACGATCCGATGATCCAGTCCTGGCGGAGTCCCCGGCTGAAGGACGGCCTGGGCATGGACCAGAACTTCCTTCCCTGGGCAGTGAGCGCCAATTTGGGGGTGAGGGCTGCGGTGTTCCGAGAGCTCGGTGGCTTCAATGAGGACTACACGATCTCGGAGGACGTTGAGTTCTCCTGGCGGGCCCAACTCGCCTCCCACGGGCTGAGCTACGCCCCAAGAGCACTCATCCAGTACCGTTACCGAGGGGGTCTCGCGGGCCTAGCTCGACAATTCCAAGCGTATGGCATGGGGGGCGCCAGGCTGTACCGCGATTTCCGCCATCTGGGTATGCCGCCGCCTCGCAAGATGCGGATGTTACTGGCTTGGGGCGGGCTGGTAGTCCACCTGTTCGACCTTCCCTGGCCGAAGCGCCGGGGGATCTGGGTTCGCAAGGCAGCCTACCGCTGGGGGCGTCTCCGGGGGAGCATCCGGTATCGGGTCTTCTTCGTCTAGCCATGGAGCCTGATGGCGGCGGCCCCGCGCTGATCAGCGTGGTGATCCCGGTGCTCAACGCGGCCGACACGCTGCCGGCCCAGCTCGAGGCGCTGTCCGGGCAGACCTACGGCGGGAAGTGGGAGGTGATCGTCTCCGACAACGGCTCCACGGACGGGACCCCAGAC
>WNFV01002232.1_pt1 | contig 25996 bp, 23 predicted proteins | sample 5400101 | NCBI WGS metagenome assembly WNFV01 (sample SAMN13153361, study PRJNA577476) | soil metagenome | isolation source: 115 cm soil or saprolite under grassland replicate 1 | place: USA:California | collected 2016-06-15
TCTGGGCATGAGCCTGTCAGTTATGGACCGCGAGGGCGAACGCCGGCGGCAGATCGCCGAAGGGCTGCGCGAGCTGCTGGCGCTGGTCAATGCCGGCCGCGAGCTCGACGCGATCCTCGAGTACGTCGTGAACCAGGCGGTGCGGCTGCTCGATGCCTCCGCGGGCGCGCTGTACCTGGTGGAACCTGACGGCGAGTGGCTGGCGGTCCGCGCCGCCCAGGGACTGACCTTTGACGAGGTGCTCGTCCGGCTCAAGGTTGGCTCCCCAGTCTCGGGCCTGGCGGTCGAACGCCAAAGAGCAATTGTCTGCCCAGACGTCGCAGCCGGGCTGGAGTACCGCAACGACGCAGCCAGGCAAGTCCAGCTGGAGGAGCACAAGACACACATTCGCGCCCTCAAGATCGTCGACGAGTTCGACACGCCTGACGATCTGCAGCGCATGCACCGTCTCGCCGAGCGCTACCGCGCCATGCTCTCAGTGCCGCTGCTGGTGCGCCACACCGCCTTCGGCGCCCTCACCCTGTTCTATACGGAGCCGCGCGACGTCTCCGAGGAGGAGATCAATCTCGCCCTCACCTGCGGAGCCCAGGCCGCCCTGATCGTCGACAACGCGCGCCTCCATGGCCGCGCCGAGGAACGCCTACGCGACATCGAAGCGCTGTACAGCGCCGACGAAGTCCTCCATCGCTCATTACGCGTGGCCGATGTCACAAACGCGCTGGTGGACGTCGCGACGAATGTCCTGAAGGCGGACAAGGCAGCCATGATGATCTGGGACGACGAGCACGAACGGCTCGTCATCGGCGCGCTGCGCGGTTTCGATCCGCGCACCATCCCGCTGCTGACGCGCACGTCGACCGGCCTCGCGGCGCAGGTCGTCCACACCGGCGAACCCGTCGTGATCGAGGACGCACGGGCCGATCCGCGTGTCGCCCAGGACGTCGTCGAAGCCGAAGGCATCCACTCCTTCGTCCACGTCCCGATCAAAGTCGGCGAGGACGTCTTGGGCGTGTTCACACTGAACTACACACAGATGCGGCGCACCAGCGTCGGCGAAGTCCGGCTGCTCCTCAGCGTCGCCCAGCGCGCCGCGCTGGCGATCCAGAACGCGCGCCTGTATGAGCAAGCGCAGCAGGCGGCGGTGCTCGAGGAGCGGCAGCGGCTCGCGCGCGAGCTGCACGACGCGGTGACGCAGACACTCTTTTCGGCCAGCCTGATCGCAGAAGTCCTGCCCAAACTTGCGCAACGTCAGCCCGAGCAGCTCGGGCCGCGCCTCGAGGAGCTGCAGCGCCTCAATCGCGGCGCGTTGGCCGAGATGCGCGCGCTCCTGCTCGAGCTGCGGCCGAGCTCGCTGAGCGCCGTTCCCCTCGGCGATCTCCTCGGGCAACTCGTGGAAGCCGCCAACGCGCGCAGCGCCACCCGCTTCGAACTACGTGTCCAGGGCGAAGCCTTCCCGCTGCTGGGCGAAGCGCAGGTGACGCTCTACAGACTGATCCAGGAAGCGCTGAACAATGTGGCCAAGCACGCGCGGGCGTCGCACGGCGCAGTCGACGTCAGCTGGGCGGAGTCGCTGAACATCACGGTGCGCGACGACGGCTGTGGGTTCGACATGGGCGCTGTTTCGGCTGGGCACCTCGGCCTGGGCTTCATGGCCGAGCGCGCCGCGGCGGTCGGCGCAACGCTGGACGTCGAGAGCGCGCCGGGCGATGGAACGACAGTGCGCATTACTCTGCCGCGCGGCTGAGCGCCAACAGCGCGGCGTTGACAATGTGGTCCGCGTCAATGCCTGCATAGGCGTACAGATCGGTGCGCGCGCCAGATTGGCCGAAGCGATCCATGCCCAGCGCAACGGTCGGCTGACCCGAGACCGCACCGAGGAAGGCGAGCGCGTGGCTGGCGCCGTCAAGCACGGTCACCAGGGGCGCTGCTTTGAGGCCACCGCCTGACAGCAGCTCCGCTACGCTGTGTGTCGCCGTCGTGGTCGCGCTGCGCACTCTTGCCAGGGTGCAACGCTGCCAATCGGCATGGAGCCGGTCCGCGCTGGTCACGTTGACCACCGTCGCGGCGACTCCCTCCGCATGCAGCTCCGTGGCAGCTTCGAGGACCTCGGGCAGGATCGGGCCAGCCGCAGCCAGTGTGACGGGCGGCGCCGCGTCCAGGTCAACCGGAGGTGCAAGGAGCGTGTAGCCGCCACGCAGCACCTGGCGACGCAGCTCTTCCTCACCGAGGCGTTCCAGGACGGCAGCAAAGGGAGTCTGGTCGATTGCCCGGGTACTCAAACGTAGGTATGTGCTCGAGCCGCCGACGCGGTCGAGACACTGGCGCAGCCCTTCGAGCAGGCACCACTCGGTCTCACGCGCGAAACACGGCTCGTACAGCGTCAGGTTCGGCAGCTCGAGTCCGATTGAGGCGGTGATCGCGCTCTGATGGGCGCCGCCCTCTGGACTGAGCGTGACGCCCGCCGGCGTCCCGGCGAAGACGAACTTGCTTTCCGAATACACGCCATAGATCAGCGCGTCGAGGCCGCGACACACGAATGGGTCGTACACCGTCCCCACCGGCAAGAGCAGCTCGCCATTGAGCTCGTGGCTCAGTCCAAGCTGACCGAGCAGCATGAACAGGTTCATCTCGGAGATGCCCAGCTCGATGTGCTGGCCGGTGGGGCCTGGCTCCCAGCGCAGTAAGCGCGGCACCGCCGTCGCCGGTGCCTGCGAGGCGTTCTCTGCCCACACGCCCGTGCGATTGACCCAGCCGCCAAGATTGGTCGAAATCGTCACGTCTGGACTGGCGGTGACGATGCGCTCGCCGATCGGCCCGCCGATGCGCGACAGCTCGACCAGGGCGTTGCCGAACACCTCCTGGGAAGAGATGCTGGCGTGTGCTCGGGTCGGCAGCGTCCAGGGCACATCGTCGACCGAGACCGCCACGGGCTGGCCAGCCGGCGCAGGTCCGTCTGGGTACAGCCGACGGGCAGCCGCGTGGCACGTTTGGCCCTCAGGGCTGTCGGCGGCGAAACACGGCCAATCGTCGTCCTCCGGCATGCCGAGCTCCACGCGCAGCGCGTCGACCTGCGCCGGCGACAGCAGCGCCGAGTGGTTGAGCGGGTCGCCCGCGAACGGCAAGCCCCAGCCTTTCATCGTGTACGCGAACAGCACCGTGGGCCGGCCCGACTCCGCATCGGCGGCCTGGAAGGCAGCTAGCAGCTCGCGCAAGTCGTGGCCGCCGAGGTCGCCCAGCAGCGCTGGCAGACCGTCGTCGGCGACATCGGCGAGGGACCGCGAGAGATCTCTGCGCAGGCGCGACGGTGCGCCCGACACGAGCCTGACGCGTGCCTCCGCGCCGGGCAGGCGCACGAGCTCCTGGTACTCCTCATTGGGCATCTCGTCGATCCGCGTGCGCAGCACCGAGCCGCCCGGCCGGGCGTAGATGGCTTGCAGGCGACTGCCATATTTGGCCTCGAGGACGTGCCAGCCGATGCCCTCGAAGAGTGCCTCCATTTCCTGGACTTTGATGCCCGGAATGACGCGGTCGAGGCTTTGGCGATTTAAATCGACGATCCACAGCACGTTGCCCAGCCGCGTGCCGCGGATCGTCTCGTCGCTGATCGCCTCCCAGACATTGCCCTCGTCGAGCTCGGCGTCGCCGATCAGGGCGACGAATCGGCGTCGCTCGCGTGTTTGTTCATGCGCTCGAAAGTGAGTAGCGGCATACCGATCGGCGAGTGCCGCGAACAGCGGGGCCGCGGCGCCCAGGCCGACCGAGCCCGTCGAGAAGTCAATGGGGTCGGGGTCCTTGGTGCGACTCGGATAGGCCTGCAGCCCGCCGAAGGCGCGCAGTGTGGGCAGATAGCGCCGGTCGAGGTTGCCAAGCAGGTACTGAATGGCGTGAAAGACCGGACTGGCGTGCGGCTTGATGCTCACCCGGTCGCCGGCGCGCAACCAGCCGCCGAAATACAGCGCGGTCAGGATCGACACGACGGACGCGCTGCTGGCCTGATGGCCGCCAACCTTGGTGCCGTCGGCATTGGCGCGCACGTGGTTGGCCTCGTGGATCATGCGCGTCGCCAGCCACAGGACGCGTTGCTGGATGCGGCCAAGAACCTCCAGGTCGGGCGCCTGCTGAAAACGCGGGCCCCGCTCTGGATTCGACGGGCTCACCATGAGCGCGGCCCGCTCGTCCTGAGCCTGTCGAAGGGCGTGTTCAGCGGCCCCATAGGCGCAGCGTACTCTACGGGCATGGCCCTGCCGCGGACGGTCGACTTCCATGCCCACGCCCAGAGTCCCAAAGCCGCCGAGCTGATGGCCGGCGCGCCGAATGCGCCGCGCGCCGACGCGAATCCGCACAACGAGCACCTGCAAGCGACGCGCTACCGCGCCGCGTTCGAGGACATCGCGGTGCGCATGCAGACCATGGATCGGCAGCGCATTGAGATGCAGGTGGTGAGCCCGGCGCCGAACTATGCCTACTGGGCTGACCAGGATCTGTCGCCGCGCATCGCGGCTGCTTCAAACGAGCACGTGGCCGAGGTGTGTGCGCGCCATCCCGAGCGGTTGGTTGGCCTGGGCCACGTATCGCTGCAGTTCCCTGACCTTGCCGCCCAGCAGGTGGGCACCGTGCTGGACTCGCTGGGCCTGAAAGGGGTTGAGATCGGCACACGCGCCGAGGACGTCGATCTGGACGATCCACGGCTCGACGCGTTCTGGGCGGCCGCTTCGACGCGCCGCGCACCGGTGTTCATACATCCGGCGGGCACCACCCTGGGCAAGCGCGTTGCCAAGTACTACCTGACGAATGTGATTGGCAATCCGCTCGACACGACGATTGCGCTCACGAATCTGATCTTCGGCGGCGTGCTCGAGCGTTTTCCGGAGCTGCGCATCGTGGCCGCCCATGGCGGCGGCTACCTGCCGTCGTATTTCAGTCGCAGTCACCACGGCTATGAAGTTCGTCCGGAGTTGCGCACGGTGCCCCATCCGCCCATGCACTACTTGCGCCGTGTGACGGTGGACAACCTCGTCTACGAACCTGAATACCTGGCGCACATCGTGAATGTCATCGGCGCGAGCCAGGTCGTCCTGGGCACGGACTACCCGTTCGACATGGGCCAGGACAACCCGGTCGACTTGCTCGAGGCCGTGGGCGGTTTGGACGCCGCCAATATGGAACGCATCAAGTCGGGCAATGCCCTGCGGCTATTGGGGATGCAGTCATGAGGATCGTCGTCTTTGGTCCGGAGCGACGCGTGGGCGCCCTCCTCGATGACCGGATTGTTGACCTCCAGCGAGCCGACCCGGGGCTCCCCGCGGACCTCGGGGCCTTCATCAGCGGCGGCTCGGCTGTCCTGGATGTCGCACGCGCGGCCGTTGACCATACCGGTGCCGATCCGGCTTTTGGCGTAGCGCGTGGCGATGTGCAGGTGCACGCGCCAGCCGTGTATCGCCCGCGCATCGCCTGCGCCGGCGGCAACTACGCGCTGCACGCGGCTGGGGCGCAGGAGGCCCGAACGGGCGAGCCAGCCGACGTCGACGCGGTGTATCGCGCGTCGCGCGCCGGCGGCCCGTGGGGCTTCTGGAAGGTGGTCGATCCGCTGCTCGGCGACGGTCAAGACGTGGTCTTCCCGGCGCGCGCGACGCATTTCGACTACGAGGCCGAGGTCGCCGTCGTCCTTGGCCGCTCCTTTCGGGACATACGGGCTTCTGATGCCGCCGACGTGATCTGGGGTGTGACGCTGCTCAACGATTGGAGCGTGCGCAACGACATGGGGCCGGGCCGGGTGCTCAACTTCAACCTGGCCAAGAACTTCGACACCTCGGTGTCGCTGGGGCCATGCATCGTGACCGCTGATGAAGTAGACCCAGCCGACGTCGACGTTGAGCTGCGCGTCAACGGCCAGGTTCGCCAGCACTACAACACGCGCGACATGACGTTTTCGTTCGGCGAATTTCTGGAGTACCTTTCGCGCGACTTCACGTTCCAACCTGGCGACATCCTGGCCGGCGGCACCGGCGCCGGCACCGCGATGGACGCCAGCCGCCTCGGCGCTGATGGCAAAACGCCGTTGGACCTGTTCCTGAAGCCAGGCGACGAGGTCGAAGTAGAGTCGCCAAAGATCGGCAGGCTGCACCACCGCATCGTCGCCAAGACGGCGTAGCGTCGCCCTTTCGAGGCCGAAGCGCCAGCGGGGGGCGTGAAGGGATGGCGGCGTACCGAACTCGCAGCAGGCACAATTGAGGCGTGAGCCGTCTCGCCTTCGCTTTTTGGGATGCGCTGGCCGACGAACAGGCGCACAACGAGGCGCGCCGCTACCTCGGCACAGGCGGCGGCGGGCGTTTCGACGGCAGTCCGATCGCCCAGACCAGGATCGGCTGGGGCAGCCATGCACGAGGCATGGGCGCCGAGAGCGAGCGGCCGGACAACAAGACCCGTGGCGCGACGATTGCCGAGGCCGCCAAAAGTTACGAGTTCAATCTGGAGCACGGCCTGGCCATCGTCGGCAGCCCAGAGACGGTCGTTCGCGAGATCGAGACGCGTCGCCAGCGGCTTGGCTATGACGTGCTGTGCACCAATCACCAGATCGGGCGCATGCCGCGCGAGCTGCTCGCCAGCTCGGTCGAGCTGTTCGGCAAGGAAGTCATCCCTGCTTTCCGTTGAGGCAATCCGCGCCCAGCTTCCCGTCACGGCCAGCACCGCGTACCTGAATACCGGGGCGGCCGGACCACTCCCGCGGCTCGTGGCCGAGGCCATCCAGGACGCGCTGCAGCGTGAGGTCGAACTCGGTCGGGCATCGCCCTCGGGCTTACCGGAGTACACGCCGCTCGCGCGCGACACACGCCAGCGGCTGGCAGCGCTGATCGGCGCCGACGCGGACGAGATGGCGTTCACGGACAGCACCACCTACGGCATCAACATCGCGGTGTGGGGCCACCGCTGGCGGCACGACGACGAAGTGCTGACCTCGACTGTCGAACATCGCGGTATCCTGGTGCCGCTGCACTCCCTGTCTCGACGCACGGGCGTCAGCCTGCGCACCGTCGCTCCGGAGGCGCTGCCATACGCCATCACCGACCACACGCGTATGGTCCCTATCTCGCACGTGTCATTCAGCACAGGCGCGCGCCTGCCGATTGGCGACGTTGCACAAGCTGCGCGCGACACGGGCGCGCTGGTCCTGGTCGACGGCGCCCAAGCCGTCGGCGCGCTGCCGGTCGACGTCCACGCGCTCGACGTCGACTTCTACGCCTTTCCCGGCCAGAAGTGGCTGTGCGGTCCCGAGGGCATGGGCGGCCTGTACGTGCGGCCGGGCATCGAGCTGGACCCAACCTTCGTCGGCCTTCACAGCTTGCGCTCGAGCGGCCCGGGCGGCCGCGACCCGGCCAATGTCACGCTGTCCGAGACGGCAACACGCTTTGAGTTAGGTGCGATCTTTCGGCCGGCGATGTACGGGTTCCACGCGGGCTTGCGCTGGCTCGCCGACGACATCGGCCTGTCCACGATCTATGAGCGCACACGCAACCTGGCGGCATACTGCCATGCAGCGCTGACCGCGCTGCCGCACGTCGAGGTGCTCACGCCGCCTGATGCGATGGCCGGCCTGGTGTGCTTCCGCCTCCCTGGCGACGGCTGGGTGAGTCGGCTGGAGGAACGAGGCGTGACAGTGCGCTGGATTCCGGAGACGCGGTGCCTTCGCGCCTCGTGTGCGATCTTCAATACCTCGGACGAGGTCGATCGGCTGGTCGAGGCGCTACGCGAAGGCGCGTAGCCGAGCCCGCACCTGCTCCAGCGCGCCCGGCGGAAATGGCTGCGAGCCACCGATGCGCTCGGCCCACAGCATCATCTCGGCCGCCTCCTCCATCGAGATGATCAGGTGCGCCGCCGCGCCCTGATCCTTGCCAAACGCCAGCAGACCATGATTGGCCAACAGCACGGCTTGCGCGTCGGGATGTTCGGTCAGCGCTTCTTCGATGTGCGTGATGGATTCGCGCGAGCCGCGCGGCCCCCACGCGGCGACGGGGATGTCCTCGCTGACGCCCATACGCAGGAGGCCTTCGTAGTGGATCGGCAGCGGCTTGTGGGCCATGGCATACGTTGTGACGCTCGGCGAGTGGGTGTGGATCACTGCGTTGACGTCTGGCCTCAGCTTGTAGGCCACGGCATGCATGCCGACAATCTCGGCCGAGGTCGACGCGAGCTGGCCATCGAGCACGTTGCCGTCCAGGTCGAGAATGGCCAACGATTCCGGCGACTGGTTCAGCAGCGAGCTCACGCCAGTGATGAGCATCGCGTCCTGGTCGGGCAGTCGGACGCTCGAGTTGCCATGGTTGCTGTGCGACAGCACGCCCGTCTTGATCAGAAGCTGCGCCGAGTCGACAATCGATTGCCGTTCGGCGGGATAACTCAGCGCCATAGCGCCAGGATAATCCGCTGCCGGAAAGCACTCCAAGAGGCTTGCCGACCGGTATGGTTGGGGGCGACTGGATGCAGGTGGCGCTGCCCACGGAGGGCGATCCGCAGACCGTTCTCGAGACGGTGTTCGGGTACTCGGAGTTTCGGGCGGGGCAGCGCGAGATCATCGACGCCGTGCTGGCCGGGCGGGATTGCATCGGGGTCATGCCGACCGGGGCCGGCAAGTCGCTGACTTTTCAGGTGCCGGCCAAGGTCCTGGGCGGGACCGTGCTCGTGCTGTCGCCGTTGATCTCGCTGATGAAGGACCAGGTCGACGGCCTGGAGCGGCTGGGCTTCCGGGCGGCGGTGTTCAACTCGACGCTGGGCGAACAGGAGCGAGCCCAACGCCTGCGCGAGGTCAGAGCTGGCCTACTGGAGCTGCTGTACATCGCGCCCGAGGCACTCGGCTCGAGCTTGCGTCACGCGCTGTCGCAATGTCCGATCAAGCTGATTGTCGTCGACGAAGCACACTGCATCTCGCACTGGGGCCACGATTTCCGGCCGGCCTACCGCAAGCTGGCCAATCTCAAAGGCGAGTTCGGCGATGTGCCCGTGCTGGCGCTCACCGCGACCGCGACCAGGCGCGTCGCCTACGACATCATCCGCCAGCTCGGCATGCGCAAACCGGCCGGCTACAAGGGCTCGTTCTATCGGCCCAATCTGCGCATCGTCGTGCACAAGAAGGGTACTGGCCGCGTCACACGCAACGACATCCTGGCGCTGATCCGCGCCCATCGCGGTGACAGCGGCATCGTCTACTGCGCGACGCGGAAGGGTGTCGACCAGCTCACTGAGTGGCTGCTCAAGCAGGGCATCAAGGCGTTGCCGTACCACGCCGGGCTCGACGATGCGACGCGCACCGAGCACCAGGACTATTTCGCCAGAGACGAGATCCAGGTCATCGTCGCCACGGTCGCCTTCGGTATGGGCATCGACAAGAGCAACGTGCGCTTCGTCGTACATCGCGAGATGCCGCGCAGCATCGAGGCCTGGTACCAGGAGATCGGTCGCGCCGGGCGCGACGGGCTGCCGAGCGACATCGTCACCTTCTACTCGTGGAAGGACGTCGTCGACTACGACGGATTCCTCACCGACATTCAGGATCCGGAGCAGCGCGCGGAAACCCGCATGCGCACCAAGGCGCTGTTCAACCTCCTGGACAGGCCTGGCTGTCGGCACCAGGCGCTGGTCGGCTACTTCGACGAAGCGATCGAACGCTGTGGTGGCTCATGCGATCAGTGCCTGGGCATCGACATTTCGTCGCTGTTGACGAAGCAGGCGCCGCGGCTCGACACAACGATCCGTCTGGGCAAACCGTCCTGGGTCACCAGTGCGGACGCGGAGCCAGACGCTGATCTCTTTGAGCGCTTGCGGACTTTGCGCAGGCAGATTGCCGATGCCGAAGGCGTCCCTGCGTACATCGTCTTCAGCGATGCCGTGCTGCGCGACATGGCGCGGCGCGTGCCGAAGAGTGAAGGCGAGTTGCTCCGTGTTTCAGGGATCGGGCCGCACAAGGCTCAGCGCTACGGCGCGCGCTTCCTCGAAGTGCTGCGCGACGCTTAGGCGGCGAGCAGCGCGGGGGCAGCGCGGCCGTCGATCTCGGCCCGCACCATCTCTTTGCACGTTGGGCAGATGCCGTGCGTGGCGCTCATGATCTTGCGTACGGGCGCAACGCCGTAGCGGCCGGTGGTGTCGACGACGCGACTGCACCACGCGCACTGGCGGACGGGTTGCAGCAGCGGGTTCATCGTTTCGATCAGCCTTCAGTGACGTTCCGCCGACGCATCGGCGTGTACGACGGATCCCAGTTGATGACGTGGTGCACCGACTTGGGCGGCGTTTCTTCGTAAACCCACATCTTCGTCTTCTCGGGGTTGGCCCACTTGTCGAACAGGCGCACGTGCCCCCCGCCATCGGCGTCATGCGCGGTAGTCAGGTTCAGCGCGTCGCCTGGCTGCAGCTCGTCCTTCGTGATGCGCCGCGACACGTTCGCCAGGTTGTCGGTCGTGTGGCGCGAGACGCCCCAGACCTTGCTGACGAACGCCGAACAATCAAGGCCCGTCGACGAGTTGCCGCCCCAGACGTACGGGATGTTCATCAATTCCTGGGCTTTTTGCAGCATGTCGGAGCGCGACATCGCGGCCGGACCCGTCGCCGACATCGGATTCACGATCGGCCGTGTTGGCGCCCGCGGCGCCGCCGAGCTGGATCGTGGTTGCGTGGCCGTCTGCAGCATGGACGCGAATGGCGTCGCTAATTTGGCCGTCAGCGGCATAGCCACCCGACGAGTAGGCAGATTCGATCGGACCAGGGCGAGATCGGCAGACGTGGGACGCGGCACTTCGACGCAGTATGCGGTCGAGCCCAGGGAGCGCTAAAGAGGCCGACAGTCCCGGTTTGGCTAGCCGATCGTAGTCGGTACGATCACGCGCAGCGCATTCGGCGCCACCTCGAACACCGCGGGCAGACTGCCTACCAGCTCACCGTCGAGCTGGATCTCCGAGACCGCCGCGCACTCGACGCGCCACAACATCGCCCGCGCAGCGTAGCAGCCCCGCAAGCGCCTTCCCCTCACCCCGCGGTCCGTGCCGACTCCATGGCCCCCGCGCACGGGGAGAGGGTGGGGGTGAGGGGCTCTAGACTGGGCAGAGCAATGATCTTCGACGTATCGCTGGGCAACGGCGGGCCGCATGCCACACCGGAACTGTTGGTGGACACGGCCAAGGCGGCCGACGAGCTTGGGTTCCGGGCGTTGTGGACTTCGGATCACCTGCTCGCGCCGAGTACCTTGCCCCAGTTCAGCCGCGTCTTCGAGCCGCTCATCGTCCTGGCCCATATCGCTGCCGTCACCAGCCGTATTCGGCTGGGTACGTCGGTCATCGTGCTGCCGATGCGCAGCCCCTTCGTCGTCGCCAAGCAAGCGGCCACGCTCGATCTGATGTCGGGTGGACGGCTGATCCTGGGCGTCGGCGTTGGCTCGTACGGCGACGAGTACACCAACGTCCACGCCGACTTCGGTACGCGCGGCGCCCGCCTCGACGAATCGATCCGACTGTTCCGCCACTTGTGGTCAGGCATACGCGAGCCCTTTGCCGGCCGCTACTACGGTTTCGAGGACGGCGTGTTCGAGCCGCTGCCGCCCCAGGGCGGCCAACTCCCCCTGCTGATCGGCGGGCGTTCGGACGCAGCGCTGCGCCGCGCGGGCCGCTACGCCGACATCTGGCAGACGACCACGGTCGGGCCGGATGCCTTTCCGACAGCCATTGGCAAGATCCGCGCGGAGCCACGTGGCGCGCGCGTCGAAGTCGGCAGCGTCCTTGCATTCAACGAGGGGCTTGGCGCCGCCAGAGAGGCAGTCGGCGCCTGGGAGAATGCGGGCGCGCAGCATCTGTCCGTGAACTTCGGCCCTGCCGACGGGCGGCTGGAGCGCGTGCGCGAGTTCGCGCGCGAATTCGGAGTGGGCAGGTGATCGCGCCGTGGGTCAGGCGACGGCGCTCTTGACGCGGCGGCGGGACAGCAGCGGCTGAAGGTGCTGACCGGTGTAGCTGGCCTGGTTGGCGGCGACCTCTTCGGGCGTGCCCACGGCGATGACTTCACCGCCGGCGTCGCCACCTTCCGGACCGAGGTCGATAATCCAATCGGCCGTCTTGATGACGTCCAGGTTGTGCTCGATGACGACCACGGTGTTGCCGGTGTCGACCAGGCGTCCGAGGACGCCGAGCAGGTGCTCCACATCGGCGAAATGCAGGCCGGTGGTCGGCTCGTCGAGGATGTACAGGGTACGGCCTGTTGCGCGGCGGGACAATTCACTCGATAACTTGACGCGCTGAGCTTCGCCGCCAGATAGCGTCGTGGCGGGTTGGCCGAGGCGGATGTAGCCCAGGCCGACTTCACACAGCATGCGCAGTTTGACGGCGATGTTCGGGATGTTCTCGAACACGCCGAGCGCCTCGTCGGCAGTCATCGCCAGTATGTCGGCGACCGAGTGGCCTTTGTATTTGATCTCCAGCGTCTCGCGGTTGTAGCGCTTGCCGTGGCACACCTCGCACGGGACGTACACGTCCGGGAGGAACTGCATCTCGATTTTCAAGATGCCGTCACCCTCGCACGCCTCGCAGCGGCCACCTTTGACGTTGAACGAGAAGCGGCCGGGCTGATAGCCGCGCACGCGCGCCTCGGGTACCTGTGCGAACAGATCGCGAATCGGCGTCCATAATCCGACATAGGTGGCTGGATTGGAGCGTGGCGTGCGGCCAATCGGCGATTGATCGATTTCGATCACTTTGTCGAGGTGCTCCAAGCCTTCGATGCGATCGTGTCCACCGGCGGCCTCGCGCGATCTGTTCAGCCGTTGGGACAACGCGGGGAACAATGTGTTACTGACCAGCGAGGACTTGCCGGAGCCGGAGACCCCAGTCACACACACCAGTCGGCCAAGGGGAATCTCGACATCAATGTTCTTCAGGTTGTTCTCGCACGCACCGACGATGCGCACCCATTTGCCATTGCCCTGGCGGCGTTGACGCGGGACCGGCACGGCTCGGGCGCCGACCAGGAACTGGCCGGTCGCAGACTCCGGAGTGGCCATAATGCGCTCGATGGAGCCCTGGGCGACGATCTTGCCGCCGTGCTCGCCCGCGCCCGGGCCCATGTCGATGATGTAGTCGGCCGACCGCATCGTGTCCTCGTCGTGCTCGACGACGATCAAGGTGTTGCCCAGATCACGCAGTCGTTTGAGGGTGCGGATCAGGCGTTCATTGTCGCGCTGGTGCAAGCCGATGCTTGGCTCGTCGAGTATGTACAGCACGCCCGTCAGTCCGGAGCCAATCTGTGTTGCCAATCGAATACGCTGCGCCTCGCCGCCGGACAAGGTTGCGGCGGTGCGGCTTAGCGTCAAATAGTCCAGCCCGACGTCCACCAGGAACCGCAGTCGCTCGCGGATCTCTTTGAGGACCTGGCGACCAATGGCGAACTCACGATCCGTCAGGATCAGGTTCCGCTCGGCGGCGTACGGATGGTTCTTCAATTGCCCGTTGCGCCGGTCTTCAAACGGGACTCGTTCCTCGAGCGCCGTGAAGAACTCACGGGCATGCAGTACGGAGTACGCGACCACTTCTTGAATGTTGCGGCCAGCGATGGTCACGGCCAGTGCTTCGGGCTTCAAGCGGGCGCCCTTACACGTCGGGCACGGGCGCGGCGCCATGTAGCGCTGCAGGTCTTCGCGAATGAAGTCGCTGTCGGTTTCTTGAAAACGTCGCTCGATGTTCGGGATCACGCCCTCGTAGTGGGCGCGATACTCACGCGCGCGACCGCTCTTGCTCTCGTAGCGCAGCGTGATGCGCTCCGTACCGGAGCCGTACAAGATCTTCTGGATGTGCTCGTCGCTGAGCTCGCGCACCGGCACTGTCATCGAAAAGCCGTAGTAGCGCGCGACCGATTCGAGCAGCGACTTGTAATAGGAGTTGCCGTTCCAGCCCGCTTTGCCCCAGGCGCTGATCGCGCCCTGGTTCAGGCTCAGATCCTTGTTCGCCAGCACTAGATCCGGATCGACTTCCAGCCGTGTGCCCAGGCCGGTGCACGTTGGACAGGCGCCATGCGGCGTATTGAAGGAAAAGCTGCGTGGCTCGAGTGCGGCCAGCGACGTGCCGTCGAAAGGACACGCGAAAAGTTCTGAGTAGAGGGTGTCGGTCTGCAGGTCGTTGATGATGACCTGGCCGGAGCCGAGCTTGAGCGCCTGCTCGATCGAGTCGGCGATGCGCGATTTGTCCTCGGCCGCATGTGCGACGACCAATCGGTCGACGACGACGGCGATCGAGTGTTTCTTGTTCTTCTCGAGCTCGATTTTGTCGCCGAGATCGCGCACCTCGCCGTCGACGCGCACCCGGACAAACCCGGCCTTGCGAATGTCGTCGAAGGCTTGCTGGAACTCTCCCTTGCGGCCTTCGACGAGCGGCGCCAGGACCATGATGCGCGAACCTTCGGGCATGTCCAGGACGGCGTCGATGATCTGCTCAGACGTTTGCTGTTGGATCGGCCGATGGCACTTCGGGCAGTGCGGCCGGCCCACGCGTGCATAGAGCAGGCGCAGGTAGTCGTAAATCTCGGTGACCGTGCCGACCGTCGAGCGCGGGTTGTGGCTGGCGCCCTTTTGATCGATCGAGATAGCCGGCGACAGGCCCGAGATGTACTCGACGTCCGGCTTGTCCATCTGGCCGAGGAACTGTCGGGCATAGCTCGACAGGCTCTCGACGTAGCGCCGCTGGCCCTCGGCGTAGATGGTGTCGAAGGCCAGGCTCGACTTCCCGCTGCCCGACAGGCCGGTGATGACCACCAGGCGGTCGCGCGGGATATTGAGATCGATGTTTTTGAGGTTGTGCTGGCGGGCGCCGCGGATCTCGATCGTGTCCAGAGGCATTGAGGAAGGAAGAGGCTACATGCTGCGCAAACAGGGCGCCGGCATGCAAGCCTCGGACATGCGTTCTATTCTACGACGATCTCGCCCTGCGGCGGGCCGGTTTTCAAACTGTGCCGGGTGGCAGCCAGTTCTTGGCCGGTACCGTTGGAACCACCTGGGCCGTCCGGTGCGCAACTGAGGTGGGAGGCGGTTGCCAGTTCGGTCGGGGATGGACGATGACGACACTGGGCCGGCTGCTAGCCTGGCCGGGTATGGCCCTGACTGTCGGTCCGCGCTTGCACGCCTTCTTCGACGAGCCGCTGCTGGCGATTGTGACCACGCTCAACTCGCGCGGCACGCCTGAGATGACGCCGATCTGGTACGAGTTCGCCAACCGCTCGATCTACTTCAACGGCACGCGCACTCGTCAGTGGCTGCAGCGCATGGAAAGCACCGGCCGGGCCACGTTTTTCCTGATCGATCGGCAGAATGCCTGGCGCTGGGCGCAGATCTATGGTCGCGTTGTCGAGGCTTCGGACGATCCTGAGGTCGTCCAGTTCGCTCGACTCGGCCGGCGCTACGGCCGACCGATCAAGCCGCCGATTCCAGATCGACGCTATCTGCGCATCGAGATCACCAGCGTCAAAGGCCGCGCCGGCACGCCGTCTGAGCAGTGGGACGTGGGCCAGGCCGGCCAAAAGTAGGCGTCGTGCGCTGACGCACCGGCCGTGACGACCGCCTTGTGCGCCGAGTAGTCGACCCTAGCGGTACCGCCGAAGGCGGAAGCGCTAGCGGCTGCGGACGAACTCGCGCGGAACGATGCGCTCGGGTTCTTCCGCGGCGGCCGTGCGGCGCAGCTCGATCACCTGATCGCGCAGCAGCGCCGCGCGCTCGTACTCCAGTGCGCGGGCAGCCTCCTTCATCTGCGCTTCGAGATCACGAATCAGGCGATACAACTCGTCCTTGGGCAGATCGGCGGCCGCGCGCGCGGTGCTGAGCTCTTCACGCGTGTCGGCGATGGCCTTGACCCGTTCGGTGATGTCCCGAATGGCCTTGCGGATGCCGACCGGGGTCAGTCCGTGGGCCTCGTTGTACGCCTGCTGCTTGTCGCGTCGACGGTACGTCTCGTCGATCGCGCGGCGCATCGACTCGGTGACCTTGTCGGCGTACATAATCACGCGGCCATCGATGTGCCGCGCGGCGCGCCCGATCGTCTGAATGAGCGAGCTGTTGGAGCGCAGATAGCCCTCTTTGTCGGCGTCGAGGATCGCCACCAGCGACACCTCAGGTAAATCGAGTCCTTCTCTCAGCAAATTGATCCCGACTACGACGTCGTAGACGCCCAGGCGCAGGTCCCTCAGGATCTCGACTCGCTCGAGCGTATCGACCTCGGAGTGCAGATAGTGGACCTTGACGCTGGCCTCGCGCAGAAAGTCGGCCAGGTCTTCGGCCATACGCTTGGTCAGCGTGGTGACGAGCACACGCTCGCCGCGGCTGGTCCGCAAGCGGATCTGATCCATCAAATCGTCAATCTGGCCGCGGGTCGGCTTGACCTCGATCTCGGGATCGAGCAGACCCGTTGGGCGGATCAACTGCTCGGCGCCGTAGACCTCGACGCCTGGCGCGCTGTCTTCGCCGTCTGAAGGCAGACCGTCGGGCGAGGCCAGGCGGCGATCCCAATCCTTGATCAGGAACGTCGGCCGCGTCGAGCCATCGGGGCTGGTCCGCGAGACCGTGAGCTCGTAGGGGCCCGGTGTGGCCGACACGTAAATCGTCTGGCCCAGCCGCTCCTCGTACTCGGGAAACATCAGTGGCCGGTTGTCGAGTGCGCTAGGCAGTCGGAAGCCAAATTCGACCAGGACTTCTTTTCGCGCGCGATCGCCGTTGTACATGCCGCGCACCTGCGGAACCGTCATGTGCGACTCGTCGACGAAACACACGAAATCGTCCGGGAAGTAGTCGAGCAGCGTCCACGGCGTGCTGCCCGCCTCACGCCGGGACAGATGGCGCGAGTAATTCTCGACGCCGGCGCACGAGCCAGTCTGCTCCAACATCTCCAGGTCGTACTGCGTGCGCTGGCGGAGCCGCTGCGCCTCGAGCAGTTTGTCCTGCTCTTCGAACAGTTTGACCTGCTCTTCCATCTCCGTTTCGATGTCGCGCAGCGCGGCTTCGAGCTTCTGGCGACTCGTCACGAAGTAACGCGCTGGGTAGATCTCGACGCTCTGGCGATCGGCCAGAACTTCGCCCGTCAGTGGATCGACTTCGGTGATGCGCTCGAGCTCATCGCCCCAGAAGGAGACGCGCATGACGATCTCCTGCGAGGAGGGATGGACTTCGAGTGTGTCGCCACGCACGCGGAACTTGCCCGCGGACAGGTCGAAGTCGTTGCGCTCGTAGTAGATATCGGTCAGGCGGCGCAGGATCTTGTCGCGCTTGTAAACCTCGCCGACGCGCAGGCTGACGCTGTTCTGGCCGTACTCCTCGGGATCGCCCAAACCATAGATACAGCTCACGCTGGCCACGACGAGAACGTCGCGGCGCGTCAGCAGCGACTGCATGGCCGAGTGGCGCAGGCGCTCGATGTCCTCGTTGACCAGGGTGTCTTTTTCGATGTACGTATCGGTGCGCGGGATGTACGCCTCCGGCTGGTAGTAGTCGTAGTACGAGACGAAGTACTCGACTGCGTTGCCGGGGAAGAACTCCTTGAACTCCGATGCCAGTTGCGCCGCCAGGGTCTTGTTGTGGGCCATGACCAGGGTCGGGCGCTGGATCTGCTGAATGACATTGGCCATGGTGAATGTCTTCCCAGAGCCCGTCACGCCGAGCAGCGTCTGATGCTTCAGCCCCTGGCCAATGCCGCTGCTGAGCTGGTCAATAGCCACCGGCTGATCGCCCGTGGGTTTGAAGTCAGAAACGAGCTGGAAATCAGACATAGCACGGCCCCGACCCGTAGAACGCGCGTTCGGACCCGGAGTATAGCAGCCCGGTGGTGGCCAGGAGCCATTAGCTGAACTGGTCGTCCAATTGGCCGCCGGCGCTGGTCGCTGCGCTGTGCACGGCCGCGAGGGCGGCCGCGTCGCGATTCGTGATCGGATACGCGGGCGCGATCACGACAGTGCCGTCGCGCACGCAGTGGCCGATGAGCGCTCGGTAGTCATCAGGCGTCCCCCGCGGGCCATTGCTGAACACGATCACCGGCAGCGGCCCCGTCTCCCTTGGGCTGGGTAGTAGACGCGCGTGTTGAACGTTTGGCCACGAGCCGCGTCGTTCAGCGCCAGCGTGCGGTCGGCGACACCCGCGGCCCCCTCTTGACCCCGCGTCGGCAGCCCGGCACGTGGCGGATCCACGCGCCCGCCGCGGCAGCCGGCTGCCAGCAGTGCCACGCAGCACAGTGCCAGCCACAGGGCAACCGTCTTGCTCACGCCAGACACACGCATGACAAGCCGCGGGCGTTGCAAGGCCCGCACCTATAATTCGGGTCTTCACACACGATGGGTGCTTTTCATATCTGGACGATCGGCTGCCAGATGAACGTCGCGGACTCGCGACGGCTGGCAGAAAGCCTGGAGCGGTATGGGCTGCAACCGGCTGGCTCGGCTGGCGAGGCCGACGTGGTCGTGCTGTACTCGTGCGTCGTCCGCCAGGCGGCAGAAGACCGCGTGCATGGCCAATTGCATGCCTTGCGGCAGATGAAGGCGGACCGACCTGGCCTCAAGGTGGTCGTCGCGGGCTGCGTCAGCGACATTCCCGACTGGCGCAAGCGCTACCCGTTCGTCGACCTGATCGCCGAACCGGGCCAGGACTTGACGGTCCGCGACCGCCTGATCGACTTGCTCGATCTCTCGGAGCGCTATCGGTTCGAGCCAGAGCAAGCAGTGCGCATCCCAGGCATCTCCGAGGGCGTGACGATTCACCAGGGCTGCAATCGCCACTGCACCTACTGCATCGTGCCCGCGACGCGCGGCGGCGAGCGCAGTCGAGCACCACAGGTCATCGTCGACGAGGTCAGCACATTGGTTGAGCGGGGCACGCGCGAAGTGGTGCTGCTGAGCCAGATCGTCGAGCGCTACGGGCGCGACCTCCAGCCACGGACGCGCTTGAGCGACCTGCTGCGCATGCTCGACCGGGACGTGCCCGAGCTTCAGCGCATGCGCTTCCTGACCAGCTACCCCGGCGACTTCGGGCGCGACTTGATCGACGCAATCGCCGAGTTGCCGAGCGTGTGCGAAGACGTCAACCTGCCGATCCAGGCCGGCGACGACGACACGCTCGCGCGCATGCGCCGTGGCTATGTGGTCAATCACTACCGCCAGTTGATCGGCCGGCTGCGCGAACGGATGCCCGAGATTGGGCTCTCGACCGATGTGATCGTGGGCTTCCCGGGCGAGACCGATACGCAGTTCGAGCACACGCTCGACATGCTCGACGAGTTCCGCTTCGACGTGGTGCACGTGGCGATGTATTCGCCACGCCCAGGGACCGTCGCGGCCACGGAAATGACCGACGACGTACCGCGTGAAGAAAAGCGGCGTCGGTTGCACGCCGTCGAGGATCTGCAGAAGCGCATCGCCACCGAGATCAATGCGCGGTATCTCGGCCGCACGGTCGACGTGCTGGTCGAAGGCACAGCCAGGGACCGCTGGTATGGCCGCACGCGGACCAACAAACTCGTCCACTTCGAGGACGCGCGACCCCTGGCCGGCGAGGTCGTCGACGTCGAGATTACGTCGACGGAGCCGTGGTACCTCGAAGGCCGCGTAGCAGCGCCCGTCCTGGCGTAGCTACCCGCCAGGCGACGATCGCCAACGCGAGCGCCAGGCTGGCCCAGGCCACGACCGTTGGGATGCGTGCGTCGCCACCTACCCGTGCGACGAACACGGCGTTGCACAGCGCGAGCGCCCACACTGCCAGCGCCGGCCACTCGCACGTCGCGAGCACTGCGCACGTGACCACGAGCGGGAAGATCGCCTCCTCCATGCGTTCGGGCGAGCCGACGAACGGCAGCACCAGCGCCGCTAGCAGGTACACCGCCGCGGCCCGCTGGAGGTGTCGCGGCAGGCTCCGCAGGCCGAACGGCACGAGCAGCCACAGCGCTCCGTAGCTGACGGCGACGAGGTACACCACGCGCAGCGGACCGAGCGAGCCGAGGCCGTCGCGCACCCACTTGAGGACGTAGCTCGTGGCGTCGGTGCCTGAGCCGGGGAAGACGAGCGTCAACGCGACGGCCACGATAATCGCCGGCGCGACGACTATGAGCGCCTGCCACGCGCGGTTTCGATCCCAGGCGGCGACGGCGGCGCTCACGGCGGCCAGGACGACGACTTCTTTGGCCAAGACGCCAGTGCCGCCCAGCACCGCGGCGAGCAGCCACTGCCGGCGCACGGTGCACAGCCAGATCGCCGCGACGAAAGCCCAGGCCAGCGGATCGACCAGGGCGTACTCACGAATGTTGGGCGCGACGAGCCACGTGCCAAGCAGCAGCGGCACGGCGATGAGCGCCCGGCGCTCGGAGCCGATCAGGTCGCTTGCGGCCCGCCAGGTCATGAGGGCTGTGGCGGCCAACGATGCGATGGTCAGCACGAAGAACCCGTTCAACGGGTCGAGCGGCAGTGCGCGCACGATGGCCGGTCCGAGCAGCCGGCGCTCGTGCCACGTCGACGCACCGTGCTGCAGGCCATTGCGCACGAAGTCGACGTAGCCCGCGCCGTCGCCAGTGAGCGGCGCCGCCGGAATCAACCCTACCAACGCGGCCAGCCCGATCGCTGTGAGTCCCAGCGCCGCGGGCCACATCGGACGCGAGGCAGTCAACGAGCCAGCACCGTCAGAAGGTCCTCGCGCTGCGCGCGCCACCGGCGCCTCTTGGACTGGAAAGTCCGGCAAGTGATAGCCAGATCCAACGGCTCACGCGGGCGCCGGAAACGCCCGAAGGGGCGAGGATCCGGTACAGGCAGGCTCGGGCGGGTGGCGACAGTGGTCAACATCGTGAGCTTCCTAACCGGCTGGTGCGCAAGTTGTCAACAACACTGGCACATCGTTTGCCCCTGCTGGGTGAAGCTCGTAACCGGGCGGATCACAGGCCATGCGGCGAGGACTGGCGTACCACACCGCTATGGGGCCTGCATCAACGGACGCGTTTCCTGCACGATGGCCGCGCACGGACAGTGGAGGCAGCTATCCTGGCACATGGCGGTGACGCAGAAGCGGCGCTTCAGCGAGTCCGCGCGCTGTCTGCGACCGATCGAAGTGCGCTCATGGCGTTTCTTGCATCGCTGTAGTCATCCACCCGCACCATACGCATCGGTATGATTGGCAATCTTCGCCCGGCCTCGGACACGGAGATCGAGCGACTGCTGGCCAACCCGGACGAGATCACCCGCTTCCTGTACGGCGGCGGGTCTTCTGAGCGCGAGCGGGTCACGCTGGGCAAGGCCTGGCACGCCATCCATTTCGGACTGACCGGGACGCGCTTGGGCGGCTCGTCGCCGCTCAACTTCCTCGTGACTGAAGGTACGCCCGTCGGCGCGGTCGACGTGGGCTACGGTCCAGCGCGTGTGCTTACCAGTCAACAGGTTCGCCAGGTCGCCTCCGCCATGGCGGGTATCGACCCGGACGAGCTAGGCCGCCGGCTGGATGTCGGCGCCCTGAAGGAAAACGCGATCTACCCCGGCGGCTGGGGCCGCAACGGCCACGACGTCGGCACCGTGGCCGAGACCTACCGCGACATGCGCGCGTTGATCCTGCGCCTGTCTGAGGCGGGCCTTGGCCTGGTGCTCTACATCAACTAATGGGTGCGCTGGTCCGAAAGACTGGCGCTAGGACGTGTCGAGCCAGATCGTGAATGGGCCGTCGTTGACCAGGCTGACCTGCATGTGGGCGCCAAAACGACCTTGCTCGACCTTCAGCCCGCGCTGGCGGAGTGCCTGCGCGAAGTAGTCGACGAGCGCATTCGCTTCGTCGGGCGGGGCGGCATTGGTAAAGCCAGGCCGCCGGCCGCGGCTGAGGTCGGCGTACAGCGTGAATTGACTGACGAGCAGCACCGCGCCGCCGACATCGGCAATCGATAGGTTGGTCTTACCGTCCGCATCCTCGAAGCAGCGCAAACCCGCCACTTTGTCCGCGAGCACATCGGCTGGCTGCTTCGTATCGCCGTGGCCAACGCCGAGCAGGACCATCCACCCTAATCCAATCTCGCTGAGTACCTCACCACTGACGGCGACGTTTGCCTGAGTAACCCGCTGCAGCAGCGCGCGCATCGCTGGCAGGCTACGCCAGCGCCGCACTCGTCTGCGGCCCGTGAACCAACACCTGCCGCGGCTCGTGCGTCTTACCCATGGACTCCGCTCGTGCGAACCATGACGCCGGCGGCCAACGCAAGTAATGCTGACTGTCCTGCGAAAGCGCAACTTTGCCCTGGTGTGGATCGGCGGACTTGTTTCGCTGACCGGCGATTGGGCGTTGATAACCGGCATACCGCTCGTCGTCTACCAGATGACCGGCTCGACATTTGCCCTCGCCCTGGCTGGGATCGCGACCGCCGTACCACGGCTCGTCATCGGGTCGATCGCCGGCGTTTTCGTCGACCGCTGGGATCGACGCCGAACCATGCTGCTGGCCGACGCCGTTCTCGGCTTGACACTGCTGCCGCTGTTGGTCGTCACCTCGGCGGAGTGGCTCTGGCTCGTGCTGGCGGTGCTCGCGCTCGAGAGCGCGGTGTTTCAATTCTACCGACCTGCCGAAGGCGCCCTGGTGCCGCTGCTAGTGCCTCGAGCCGAACTTGCCACCGCCAACGCCTTGAACGGACTCAGCATGAACGTCGCACGCCTGGCCGGACCGCCTTTGGGTGCATTTCTCGTTGCGCTGGGCGGGCTCACTGGCGTCGTGCTGGTCGACGCCGCGTCATTTTTCTTTGGTGCGCTCACGCTGGTTCTGGTCAGACTCGACCTGCGCGCGCCGCTGACCGGCGCCAGCCGGACGGTCGCGGCCATCTGGCATGAATGGCTGGACGGGCTGTGTGTGGTGCGAACCCAGTCGGTCCCGCGGCTCATCTTTCTGTTCATAGCCCTGGCGGGCCTCGGCGAAGGGGTGATGAGCACGCTCTTCGTGGTCTTCGCGACACACATCGTTGGCGGTGGCGAGATGACGTACGGCGCGCTGATCAGCGCGCAGGCCGTGGGCGGTTTAGTCGGCAGTGTGCTGGTCGGCTTGTTCAGCCACCGCTTCGCACCCGGGCTGTTGCTGGGTGTTGGTGCATGCCTGCTGGGCGCAGTCGACTTCTTGATCTTCTACTCGCCGCTGGTGACGTCGCAGATCCTGGTGCCAGTTGGGCTCATGGTGCTAGTTGGCGTCCCGGTCGCGGCGCTGATGACCGGCTACATGACGCTGACGCAGACCTCGGTCGACGACGCGTACCGCGGCCGACTCCTTGGCCTGTACTTCGCCACCACCGCGCTCAGCGGTCTGCTGGGCATGGCCGTGGCCGGCCTCCTGGGGGACAGGGTCGGCATCATCCCGCTGCTGACCGTGCAGTGCCTCGTGTATCTGATCGGCGGCAGCGTGGTGCTGCTTGGCCTCAGGCCTGCCAAGCGACTCGAGGAGCTGCGTAGCCTGACGTAGCGGACCATCGTCTGCTCGTCGGCGAGGCGCACGCTGACCTCAGTCTTTGCTGCTGGTCCTGCCCGACGACGACGGCGTCGAGGACGAAGACGAGGACGAAGACGAGGACGAGGACGACGACGACGACGACTCGCTGGAGGTCGAGGGCGTTGTCGTGCTGGAGGTATCAGAAGACGACGGGGTGGACGACGGGCCTGGCCCATTGGCCGAGCTCGTGCTCGAGCGCGAGTCGTTGATGTACCAGCCGCTGCCTTTGAAGACGATGCCGACCGGGTGGATGATCTTGCGCAAGGTGCCGCCGCACTGCTCACAGGTGGTCAGCCGCGGGTCGGAAAAGCTTTGGCGCTTCTCGATAATGTCTTTTCAGGCGGTACACGTATAGGTATAGGTCGGCACTGCGGCGAGGCTCCGCTGTGAGTGTAAACATTCGAACGTCAGAACTTCGTTAGCGGCGTCGCGGGCTACAATCGCGCGCACCGCGATGACTCTGCAAGGGGCGTTGGACAAGCTCGTGGTGCGGGCGCCCGCGGCATCGACCAGCCGTCGCGCGGTACGCCGTTGGGAGATCGCCCAGGGCTACGGCTTCCTGCTCCCGGCCGTCGTGCTGCTGATGGTGTTCCACCTCGTACCGGTGCTCTACGCGCTGTTCCTGAGCCTGTTCGACGCGCGCGTGTTTCGCGACTTGTGGGCGCCGGGCCCGTTCATCGGCCCAGGCAACTACACGCGTCTGCTGACCAATGGCGAGTTCGCACAGAGCCTGGCCAATACGGTCTGGTATGCGGGCATCACCGTGCCGCTCGGCCTGCTGCTGGCCGTCCTGTTCGCCCAGCTGTTGAATGCCAGGATCTGGGGTCGGACGGGCTATCGCGTGACGTATTTTCTGCCATACGTTACGTCAACAATAGCAGCGGCGGTCATCTGGCGCTGGATCTTCCACCCGCGCGTCGGCGTCGTCAACGCCGTGCTCGAATCGATCGGCTTGCCCGGTCAGCAGTGGGCGGACGAGCCGCGCGGTATCTTCCAGCTCATGGGCCAGTTCGTCGGGCTGCCCATCGAAGGCCTGCTCGTCGGCCCCAGCCTCGCGCTGGTCACCGTGGCGCTGGTGTCGGTGTGGTACTCGGTCGGCTTCAACACGGTCATCGCGCTGGCCGGTCTGACCACGATCCCGGTAGAGCTCTACGAAGCTGCACGCATCGACGGCGCCAGTCGTTGGCATCTGTTTCGCCACATCACCTTCCCGCTGCTCACGCCGACTTTGCTGTTCTTGCTTGTGGTCGAGACGATCCGCTCATTCCAGTCGTTCGATTTCTTCTACCAGATGATGCAGGCACTGCCGGTGCCGACGGCCAAGGTGGTCACGATCTACCTGTATCAACAGGGCTTCAAGTCGTTCAACCTGGGCTACGCGGCGGCCATCGGCATCGTGCTGTTCGTGATCATCTTCGTGCTGACGCTGATCCAGTTCCGCGCCACGCGCGACCGCGTGGTCTACGCCGACTGATGGCCGCGCTGGGCGTCGCCCGCTCGCGCCCGCGAGCCATCCCCTGGTCGCTGCTTGCGCGGCATGCGGTGTTGCTCGGCTTCGGCGTGATGATGGCGTTTCCGTTCGTGTGGATGCTGCTCACGTCGTTCAAGCCATTCGAGGAGACGCTGCGCAGTCCGCCGACGATCCTGCCGTCTGTGTGGCGAGTTGAAAACTATGCCGAGGCATGGCGCGGCGCGAACTTCCCGCGCTACTTCCTGAACAGCACGTTCATCTCGCTGGCGACGGTGTTTGGAACGCTGTTTACGTCGGTCCTGGCGGGGTACACGTTTGCGCGCATCCGCGTGCCCGGGCGCGACCTGCTCTTCATGGTATTTCTGGGCACGATGATGATTCCGCACGAAGTCACGCTCATCCCTAACTTCGTGATCATGCGCTCGCTGCCATGTCCGCTGCCGCTCGACACGATTTGCAACCCGCGCGGCGGTTGGTTCGATACGTTTACGGCGATTACCGTGCCGTGGTGGGTAAGCGTGTTCTCGATTTTCCTGCTACGCCAGTTCTTCTTGAGCATTCCCAACGAGCTGTGGGAGGCCAGCCAACTGGACGGCGCGAGCCACCCTGGATACCTGTGGCGCGTAGTCGTGCCGCTGTCGTCGCCGGCATTGCTGACCGTGGCGCTGTATACGTTTGTACAGAGCTGGAAGAGTTTTCTGTGGCCGCTGATCATGACCAGTCGCGCCGACATCCGGCCGCTACAGGTGGGTCTATCGACCTTCGCGCTCGAGGCTGGCACGTACTTCCATCTACTGATGGCAGCGTCGGCCTTTACGATCGCACCGGTGCTGGTGTTGTTTATCCTCGTCCAGCGCCACTTCCTGGAGAGCATTGCCCGCAGTGGCCTCAAAGGCTAGGGCACTGGCCGCCGCTTGGCTCGGCGCCCAATCCCCAACGGGGTTCCGTCTTCGGCGGTCGGTCGGGTGGCGGCGACGCGCCCCCCGGCGCTGGCTGCTTGGCGGATGGCTGGCCGGACCGGTCTGGTGCTTCGGAGTGGCGTGTGGCCA
>WNFV01002361.1_pt1 | contig 25983 bp, 21 predicted proteins | sample 5400101 | NCBI WGS metagenome assembly WNFV01 (sample SAMN13153361, study PRJNA577476) | soil metagenome | isolation source: 115 cm soil or saprolite under grassland replicate 1 | place: USA:California | collected 2016-06-15
CATCAGCCGCCATGTGGCCGCCAATGGTATTCGACATCGGGCGCCGACTCGGGCGGTGGACTGATACCGAACCGGACGGCGACAAACCCGTGGCGTTCATACAGCGCACGCGCGCCATGGTTCTCTTGATGGGTATGCAGTTCGAGGCCATGGGGATGCAGCGCCTTGGCATGCGCGATCAAGCGGGTTCCCCACCCTTTCCGTTGCTCGAGAGGATCGACATACAACCGATCGATGTAGCTCGCACGCAGCGCCAGATAGGCCACTACCTGGTTGTCGTGCGTCCCGACCCATATGTCGCACCGCGGAACGATGACGTGTTGGAACACGACGTGCGCTTGCTCCAGTGTGAACGCTTGCCAGGTGGGGAGGAACGAGTATGCCGCCCGCCCCGCCCGATGCCAGACACCGACGACGGCCGATTCGTCCGTCGGTCGATAGGGGCGTATTTCTTCAGTCATGATGAGTATCAACCTGTTCAACCGGGCGCTACGCTTCAGACACCGCCCCCAGCGACAGACCCGACAGCAGCGAGCGCCCAAGCACATAGAACAGCGCCAGCACTGGTAGCGCGAGCATCAGCGCCGTGGCGCTCATCAGTCCCCAGGACACATTGGCGAACGATCCGCGCATCGTATAGAGCGCCATCGCCAGCGTCACCCGGTCGGGGTCGCTGATCAGGCCCCAGCCAAGCGCGAACTCCGACCAACCCAGGATAAATGCAATGAAGCCCGCCACCGCAATCGCCGGGGCGATCTGGGGCAACGTAATCTGTACAAAGACGCGCAGCCGCGCGGCGCCCTCCAACATCGCCGCCTCTTCTTGCTCGAGCGGGACGCCCTGCACCGCATTGCGCACCGTCCAGACCGCGAAGGGCACCGTGATCGCGCTGTAAACGAAGACCAGGCCAATCAGCGACCCGTGGAGCCCAAGCGAAAGCATAAAGATGAAGTAGGGCGCCATCAACCCGGCTGGCGGCAGCGTCAGCAGCACCAGCATGGCGAACAGACCGGCACGGCGCCCGGGGAAGCGATAGCGGGCGAACACATACGCGGTCGTGGTGCCAAAGACCAGCGCGATCAGCGCGGTGCTGCCGGCAACCAGCAGGCTGTTGCCGAGCAGGTGTGTGAACGGATAGTTGGAGATCGGCGATGCCCACGCCCGCACGAAGTTGGCCAGCGTCCATTGGTGTGGCAGCAGCGCCGCGTCTTGTGGCTTGGCGGTAATCGTCGCGTCGAACGCCAGCCGGATCATCCACAGGATCGGCACGACGACAAACAGGCCCGCCAGCGCAAGGCTCGCCTGAGTGACAATCTGCTGGCGCAGCGTCATCGGACGGTTAAACATAGTCGACCCCCTCGACAATCTTCGTCTGGCGATTGTAGAACCAAATCAGCACAAATGCGACGCCCAGCACCACGGTATTCATCAGCGCGGCAAACGTATAGTCGGTATCGTAGCGCAGCGCGAAGTAGCCAACCATCGCCAGCGTCACCGTTCCGGCGCGATCGGGCTCATTGGTCAGCATCAGCGGGAGGTGGAACGCGTTGAACAGCAGGATGCCGCGCAGCAGCGTGCCGGCTAGGACGGTCGGGCGGATCAGCGGCCAGGTAATCGTGCGCCAGAGCGCCCAATCCGCGGCACCGTCGACGCGGGCCGCATCGTAGACATCAGCCGGGATCGCGCGCAACGTCGCCATGCTGATCAGCATCATAAATGGAAACGCGACCCAGACGCTGAGCAGCACCAGCACCCAGAAGGCCTTCGTAGGCGCCAGCGCGCCGGCCACAAAGTTGAGGGTCTCGCTGAAGGGCGCTAAATGCCAGGCGGCCAGCCAATCGACCAGCGGCTTCACCAGGCCGCCAGCGTTGAAGAGCGGGGTCGTGTCGGCGAGCCAGTCGGTCTTCGCGCCGGTCAGGGCGTTGATCGGGCCAAATAGATCGTCGAAGAGCGTGCTGAAGATCAGCGCCGCAACAAACTCGGGGATGGCCCATGGCAGGATGAACAGCAGCCGCCAGGCGGCGCGGCCACGCAGGCCACGCCGCTGCAAGCGTGTCGCCAGCCAGAGGCCCAGCGCGGTCGCCAGCGCCATCGAGATGACCACCCAGAGTATGTTGAATCGCAGGATCGGCAAGAAGTCCGGCCAGCCGAATATAAACGTCAAACCGCCCAGGCCAAAGTAGGCTGGCGCCTTCGGGGCCGGCGCCAGGCCAACGAGGCCGCGCAGGAACGCAAGCCACAGGCCAGTCGCGCCGCCGCGCAGGTTAGGCGTGCTGAACTGCGTCATCGACAGCGCGCCTTGCAGCAGGAGCGGGTAGACGATCGTGATGCCGAATAGGATGAGCCCAGGCAGCAGCCAGAGCATCGCCCCGCGGTCGAAGCGCTTGGGGGCGGCCCGCCATGCCCGCCAACGCGCCCAGATGGCCGGAACGTTCGTGCGAAGCCAGGTGGCTGCTCCGAACGAGACCGGCACAATCAGCGCCAGGATGTACTGCGGCCATTTGGTGGGCCAGAAGAACAGGAACAGGAGGTTGATCAGAAACCACAGCGACACCAGCCGTTCGGCGCGCCACATGTGGCGCCAGGCCAATGCGGCGAACAGCACGAACAGCCCGTCGAGCAGCAGCGGAGCGATGCCAGGGTGCCACGGGACCGCCCCAGATAACCAGGCAAGCTGGTAGGCCCAGCCCAGGCCGGTCTGCCGTACGTGCGCGCCCGTTGTGTAGCCGACGTTGAACAGGATCGACTCGCGCATCCGCCCGATCGGGTCGGGCCACAGCGCCGGGTCGGCCGCAAAGAAGGCCAGCAGCGCCACAAAGCTCCATATTCCGGCCAAGATCAGGGTTCGCCGAGAACCGAGAACGGGCACCCGAAGGGTCAACCAAGAACCGGATTGTGTAAGGTGGTTCTCGGTTGACCCTTCGGGTACCCGTTCTTGGTTCTTGGTTCTCCAGAGCATCCAGATCACAGCGGCCAGGCCGCCCACCCCATATAGGTACTTCCCGGCCGCCGAGAATCCAATCATCACCGCCGCCGTCCACCACCAACCATCGCCGTTTCGCCGCGAGCGCCGCAGCATCAGCAGGGTGAGCGTGGCGAACAGGCATGGCAGCGCCTCGAGCATCGCCTGCGACGTATATTTGATATGCCAGGAGTTGATCGCGACCAGCACGCCCGCCAGTGGGTTCGCCGCCGCAACGATCGCCGCGGTGAGGGCGCCAACGGCGGCGCCAAACAGCCGCAGCGAGCGCGCCTGAGCGGCGATCGCCGGCTCGGCCTCGGTACTGCCGGTGGGTGCCTCGACGGGCTGCGCATAGCGCTCAGGCGGCTCAGTCGCGAACAGCACCGTGCCGAACACCAGCTTGGTCAGCGGTGGGTGCTCGTAGTTCACGCGCTCGTTCACTATTCCGGCGAAGTCGCCGGAGGCGATATGCTGGGCGTAGAGCTGTCCGGCGCGCAGGTAGTCGTCCTCGTCGTAGTCGGCCGGCAGCGTATATGCCGCGCGGACGCGCAGGAACAGCGCGAGCGCGAAGATCAGCGCCACCGCCGCCGCACGCCGCCCGACGCGCGCGCGCGTGCGGAGCCTATCGCGTGGTTGGGCAGGTGCCAGCGAAACTTCCATCCGATTCCCTTTTCCGGGTAATCCAAGATGAATACTCTAAGTACAGGCTACCACATAAGCGATCCGAGTATGGATAGTTCCTTTAGTTCCCTCAGTTCCTAAGCGAAGGAACTATGGGAACTATGGGAAATTGCGAAACCCCGATCGAAATTGCGATAGCCGGGACTAAGCGATCACGCGACGACAAAACGGCGTCGTCAGAGCAGCATGCGAATGGCGGCGAGCACGAAACACACGGGCGGAGCATATAATCCGCGCTTCCGTAGGGGTTCAGGCGATTCGGCTTCACATAGGACACGCAGCCGATGCATTCGGCTGGCTGCTTCCAGCAGGAACATCGGCTCGGGTACAGCACCAATCTCACCCGTCCATGCTGGCGCTGGTTGTGTAGTGCGCTGAGCAAGCAGTTCCAATAAGGCAGCCGCCGTGCCCAAAATCTGCGGATTATCTGTGCGCGGGCGTGGTATGGTTGCAAGCTGAGGATGGTCACGCACAAAGTCGTGTACTAAACTGCGCAGGTGCAGGCTATCACGCCGCAAGGCGGTTTCCGCCAGAGTCTCAAGCGTCACCATACATACTCTCCTAAGCCAGTTGTCCCAAGCGCTCACGTGCCGTGATAATCTCGTGACGAGTCAATAACGGCATCGAATCCCCGTGCGCTAAGCGTTTTTCTTCGGTAATCAGTATACCACTGTGTCATCTACATCAAGCCTGAAGAAATATGCTGAATTGCGGTCAAGATGCGTTCACTAAGGGTTTCCTGTGGTCGTGCGGCGAGTACGGGCAGGCCATACTGTACGGCCTCCTGTTGGAGCCATTGTCCATACAACCAGCTAAATTGCACCCGCCGCTTCAGTTGTGTGGCTTTGTGTGTGCCACGACCACGCGCGAGGATATTGTGCATGATCCAGGCCGCATCCGGCTCGACGACAAACACGGCACCTACCTGGTTGTGTACAGGCAGATTGGCAAAAACCCGCTGCGCAGCGACTTCGGGAAGAATCGTGTCGCCTTCTAAGACGATCGGAGCGGCGGTGGTCACATGGTTGGCGATCACGATCTCGATCGCGTTCGAGACAACCCGTGCTACCGCAGCGTACTGCTGCGCTAACTCCTCTGGCGCGAGCATGTCGAAGTTGCGGAAGAAGGCATGTAGCGCCGGCTGGTGTTCCGGTGCTGTGATTCGCTCAATGACCAAGCGAAAGTCGTCAACTTGGCCCCAGGTCATCCCAAGCTGCGATGCAATCTGCGCGGCGACAACGGTCTTCCCCACGCCGGAACTTCCACCGATGAGCAGTACTTTGAGGTCAGCCATGACGAGAGACATTGTATCACGCTCGGCTTATTCGATCGCATTCCAATAGTGCTGATTACTGAGATTGGCGACGCACCAGTGATAGTGATCATCGGTGCAATTGGATGAATACGTGTTCGCTGACAGGATGCTGTAGATCAGGACGTAGCGATAGAGCTTCCCACGAATGTTTTGCCCAAGTCGGTCAAGCAGCATGCCAAGATAGCGGTCGTGTGCCTTGGCCTTCAGTTCATCGTACATATCGAAGAACACCCAGCCCGTCGCAATATCGAACAAATAATCGCCATACATTGTCAGCAACCCGAAATCAAGCAGAGCTGCGATGTGGTAATCATCGTTGATCAGCAGATTGCCCGGAAAGAAGTCCCCGTGAATGAGTCGCTCGTCGCCGCGATACGGTTGGTCGAGAACCGTACGGAGTTGTTGCACTTTTGCGGCGAACTGTGGTACATCGCGGCTCAGATAGGGAGTCACCTGCGCCCGTTTGTGAGCGAGATAGCGTGCGAGAAACTGATGCCAATCGCCGTTGGTTCGATGGCTCAGGCGGTCGGGGTCGAACAGTTTGTAGCGATCAAATGCGGGCGGCGCCTGAATATGCGATACGGCGAGTGCTGCCGTGAGGTAGCGCTGCATGATCGCGCCGAGCTGATCAGCCGTGAGCGCGGGCAGCACCGTAGACATCCGCATGCCAGCCAGCCGTTGCTCGATGGTAATGAGAAAGCGATCTTCTTTGGCGACCGTATAGATGCGCGGTCGATGTCATAGGGCCATTCTACCCGAAATTGGCACACACCCATGCAGCGGTCTTGTCGTTGCCCACCAGACGGTCAGAGCGGACCGCGTCGTGAGTTATTGCCTTCGCTGGGCCGAAACCGGGCTGCATGGCGACCATCAGTTAATCGCGGTGCCGCCTCCTCATTACACGGCGCTTCCTCCACCAGCAGCGCTGGCCCACGCACCTGCTCCTCACGAAACCGCGGGACAAGCCAGGTATGGAAATGTGGCGCTCCCTTGCCTACTCTTGTTCGGCAGGCACGCCGATGCGGAACTCCATCGGGCGTAGTCTCAACCTCGCTTATGGACCTTTATAGGTTGACGACCAGCCAAACAGGGCGCGGAGCCGTTGACTGGGGTTGAAGAGGATCATGTCATCGACCTTGTCCTGATCATAGTCCATCAGCCGACCTCCCAGTTGGAGCATTTTGGAGCGAGGACACCGTTGTCTATTGACATCAGTGTAGCATATCTCAGGCGCTCAGGGTCGTGAAGCAGCATCTGGCACGGCGGCTCACGCAGGATTGTAATTGCCGCAAACGGTGATGGTGCCCGCCGAACGGCCTATGCTTCAGCTGCCGCCGAGGCGCGCGGCAAAAACTGTCAAAAAAGCGACGATCTCGCGCGCCGAAGGCGGTCAGCTGCAAGCGCCGGTTGGGCCGCCGGCCATTTAGCTACCGTGCCTGATTATCACAGTCGGGCTCAGATCAGGCCCGGATTATAAGCCGCCCAAATCTCGCGCTCTCCTTGTTCATCCACTACACCGGCACTGACGCTATAGACGCCCGTCTCGAAACAGGCCGTGAAGGTCTCGACCATCCGCGTCAAGCTCAGAAAGTAGGCATCAATGCCCTCAAACACACAGATAACCGGGCGGGGAAACTGTGGCACCAGAGTTTGTGATCCTGCTGGCAGGACATAATACGAGCCTTCGAAGCCGGCGAATGGGAAACATTCCCGCAGATCCACGCCCCAGTCGACGTCGTCTGCTGCGGCAGGTGCGAACGCAGTGGCATATTCGAGCAGTGCATCTTCCAAGGGCAAGAACTGCTCGTCACGGAAGAGTGCCAGTGGGCAATCGGGCAAGGTTCCATCGTGCCACTGATATAACTCGACCAGCTGCTCTGGCAGATGAAAAGGCAGATCGCTGGTTCGTGCATGGATGTCGCGTAGTGAGAGACGTGGCTGGAGAAAGGTGTCAATCGGAAACCCCTTCGTCCGGATGACCGTGGTGAGTGCCTCTAAGCTTTCGGTAAGGGATGTCATGACATGCTCCGTATGTGAAGACGGCGGCGATCGGATTCGTCAAGCAGTTGATAGTGTACCACGTCACGAACGCTTGCTTGACACTGACGACAATTGGGCGGCCCAACTATGAAGTGAGCGAATCGGATTCGCCCATCTGCCGAATTATCATGGCTGTCCTACCACATCGCGGTGCAAGAAACTATTACCAATCGGATCGCTGGATGGACGAATCGGATTCGGACATACCCAACGTAGTAGGGCGATAGCTGAATCGGGATCTTCCTCGGGCCGTCTCCGGGGCGGTTAGATGGAGGTCGCACCGTACGGTAATGATGGCGCCTGAATTACAACGAGACGAGACCGATGCGTCGAGTATCGCATACGGTGAGTTTAGACGCAAGCGATTCATACGATCCAGGAGGCGAATCCGATTGGCCTAACATCCGACTGGTGGACAAAAGACGATTTCGAATCAACGAATCTCTCGACAGCAAATATGGCATACAATTGGTCCCTTCGGCACAGCACGCATTACGATGGATGGAGACCGGCCCAACTTCATAAGTCACTAGAAAATTTTTGTCTGCCATGCGCATACAGTGCCAACTGTGAGCGCCGCGGGCCGAACGCCTGCCTTCCAGTCATGCTATACTGTGTCGCGCTCCAGCTACGATGACACCTGTGCAACTACTGTAAATATATAGAGGTCGATATGAAAGCATTAGTATGGGAAGCGCCGCGCACTATGGTCATGCGCGAGCGGGCCGAGCCGGTCGCGCGGCCGGGCGAAGTGGTGCTGAAGGTCGCGTATGCCGGCATCTGCGGTTCCGAACTAAGCGGCTACCTCGGGCACAACGCGCTGCGTGTGCCGCCGCTGGTGATGGGCCATGAGTTCGCCGGCAAGATCGTCGAGCTTGGCGCCGAGGCACAGGCCCGCAATCCGCAGTTGACCACCGGCCAATCGGTCACCGCGAATCCGCTGGTTTCCTGCGGCGTCTGCGAGTTTTGCACCCGTGGCGTGAACCAGCTCTGTATCGCGCGGCAGCTGATCGGCGTCGGGCGACCGGGCGCCTACGCCGAATATGTCAGCGTGCCGGCCGAACTGGTTGCACCACTGCCGGCAGGCATGTCGCTGCGCACCGGCGCGCTGGCCGAGCCGACCGCCGTCGGCGTGCGCATCGGCGAGCTAGCCGGGCCGCTCGCCGGCCAAGCCGCATTGGTGGTCGGCGCCGGCCCGATCGGGCTGTTGGCGCTGCAGGCCCTACGGATACAAGGCGCCGAGCGCATATTCGTCGCCGACCTCGATCCAGAGCGACTGGCGATGGGCGCCGAGCTGGGCGGCGACCCGCTCGACCCGCGCGCTGTCGACGTGGCAACAGAAGTGCGCGCGGCGACTGGCGGCTACGGCGTAGCAGTCGCCGTGGATGCCGTTGGCACGGGGCGCACCCGCGCGACCTGTGTGTCGGCCACGCGCTCGGCCGGCACGCTGATTCTCTGTGGACTGCACGAAGAGACCAGCGCGATGCCAGCCGCCGAGATCATCCGCCGCGAACTGGTGGTGCGCGGCTCGTTCGCCTACTCGCCAGCCAATTTCGCGGCCGCGCTCGAGCATCTCGCGCATGGCACGATGCACCTCGACCCGTGGATCGTCGAGGCGCCGCTCGAGCAGGGCGGGGCCTGGTTCGATCGGCTGATCGACGCGCCCGGTGCAGTGGCGAAGGTCCTGCTGGTGCCCTGAGCCGCAGTCGGCAGGATGCAGGATGCAGTCGGCAAGCTCACTGCTGCCCCTGCATACTGGTTACTGCCGACTTTATCAAGGAGTCGCCGATGCCTCCTGTTCCAATCATCGACGCGCACGTACATTTGTGGAATCCCAATCAGTTCCGGATGCCCTGGCTCGACGCCACTCCGCTGCTGAACCAACCCTATGGACTGGCCGAGTACGCCGCGCACAGCGACGGCGTAGCGGTCGCGGCCATGGTCTATGTGCAGGTTGAGGTAACGCCGGCGTACGGGCTGCTCGAAGCACAATGGGCCGTGCAGCGCGCGCGCGACGATTCGCGCCTGCAAGCGATTGTGGCCTGGGCACCGCTGGAAGACGGCGAGCGAGCCCGCACTTACCTCGACGCGCTGGTTGGCGTTTCGCCGCTGATCAAGGGCGTGCGCCGGCTTATTCAAACCGAGGACGATCCCCACTTTTGCCTGGAGCCCGATTTCGTCGCCGGGGTGCAGCTGCTGGCCGAGTATGGCCTGACGTTCGATCTCGGCATCAGCCATCTGCAGCTGCCCGCGGCTGCCGAGCTGGCGCGGCGCTGCCCACAGATCAATTTCATGCTCGATCACCTGGCCATGCCGCCGATCAAGGATGGCCAGCTCGATCCCTGGCGCGCCGACCTGCGCCGGCTGGCCCACCTGCCGAATGTCCAATGCAAGATCAGCGGGCTGGCGACCGCCGCCGATCGCGCGCGCTGGACCGCCGCCGATCTGGCGCCGTATGTCGAGCATGCGCTGGACGTATTTGGGCCGAGCCGCGTGGTGTTCGGCAGCGATTGGCCGGTGGTGCTGCTGGCCACGCCCTATCGGCGCTGGGTCGCAACGCTCGACGAACTAACCGCCGACCTGCCGTACGAGCTGCGCACGCAACTGTGGGCCGACAACGCGCGCCGTTTCTACCGCCTGCCAAAAATCAAACGACCGTTCGCCACAAACCCGACGGAGCACGTGGTATGACCGACAAGGCTCGGATCGCCGTGATTGGCACTGGCTGGTGGGCGACCAGCGTGCATCTCCCGGCGCTGCTTGCCAACCCGTCCGCCGAGCTGGTGGCCATATGCGACGCCGACCCTACCCGGCTCCAGGCCGCCGCGCAGGCGTATGCGATCGACCGCACCTACACCGACTGCCGCGAGATGCTGGAGCGCGAGCAGATCGACGGCGCGATCATCGCCACACCGCATGCCACGCACTACCCACTGGCGCGCGACTGCTTGAGCTATGGGCTGCATGTGCTGATCGAGAAGCCCATGACGCTGTACGCGGCGCACGCGCGCGAGCTTGTGCTGCTGGCGCGCGAGCAGCGGCGCGAGCTGCTGATTGGCTACCCCTGGAACTACACCCGACCCGCGGTCCATGCGCGCGAGCTGCTGTCCAGTGGCGCGCTGGGCGCCGGGCAGTTTGTGATGTGCGTCTTCAACTCATACTGCATCGAACTGTTCCGCGGCAACGATCACTCCGACCGGCCGAACGCTTACCGCGTGCATGGGCCTGGCGCGGTCTACAGCCAACCGCGGCTTTCGGGCGGCGGGCATGGCCACCTGCAGCTCACCCACTCGATCGGGCTGATGAGCTTTATCACCGGCCTGCGCCCGCGCCGCGTGATCGCGCTGATGCAGAACCACGACCTGCCGGTCGACCTGGTCGACGCGGTTACGGTCGAATTCGAGGGCGGCGTGCTCGGCATTCTGGGCGGAACCAGCAACGCCCAGCCCTCCAACCTCGACCTGCAGATTCACTGCGCCGGCGGCGCGATTCTGATCGACATGGTCGCATCGACGGCCAGTATTCGCCGCCACGACGGCGCGCCGGAAGAAGTAGGTTTGGGCGCCGAGGAATCGCCGTACCCCAGCAACGCGCCGTCGGCCAATCTGGTCGATATCGTGCTGGGGCGGGCCGCCAACGGCTCGCCCGCCGAGCCGGCCTGGCGCACGGTCGAGCTGCTCGACGCGGCCTATCGCTCGGCCCAGGACGGCGGCCAGCCGGTCGCCGTCGCCGATCTGTACGACACAGCTGAGGATTGAGGATAGAAGATCGAAGATAGAGAATAGTAGCTATCCTCTATCTTCGATCTTCTTTTCGAAGGAGCCCGCCCATGAAGATTACCGAAATTCGCGCCATGCGGCTGGATTTACCGCCGGCCGAGAAGCCGGCTACCTCGCGCCGGGCCGGCTGGCCGCAGGAGGCCGAGGTGGCCAACCCAATGTCGCGCTACCTGCGGTTCAAGCGGCATCGCAACCTGTGGACGCCAAAGTGGGGCGATCTGTGGTGCAAAGCCACACTCGAAGACGGCACCTGGGGCCTCGGGCACACCGGCATCGGCATGGCCGCTGCCGCGGTGATTGATCAGCACCTCGGCCCGCTGCTCGTCGGCGAGGACTGCCTGGCGTCCGAGAAGATCGCCGATATGCTGTTCCGCATGACCAAGCCCTACGGCTCGACGGGCCTGGCCTCATACGCCGTCAGCGCGATCGACCTGGCGCTGTGGGATGCGCGCGGCAAGCTGTTCGAGAAGCCGGTGTACCAACTGCTTGGCGGGCCACAGAAAGAGCGCATGTTTTGCTACGCGACCGGCAACGACGTCGATTGGTATGTCGAGCTGGGCTTCCGCGCCGCCAAGCTGGCCTGCCCATATGGCCCGGCCGATGGGATCGAGGGCATCAAGAAGAACGAGGAACTGGTCGCATGGGCGCGCGAGCAGCTCGGCGACGGCGGCGAGCTGATGCTCGACTGCTGGATGGCCTTCGACGTGGAGTACGCTGTGCGGCTGGCCGAGGTGCTGCGGCCCTACAAGCTGAAGTGGATGGAGGAATGCCTCATCCCCGAAGATTTCGACGCGCATATCGCGCTGCGCGAGCGGCTGCCCTGGCAAACGCTGGCGACCGGCGAGCACTGGTACACCTATATGCCATTCCTGTGGGCGATCAATCATCGGGTGGTCGATATTCTGCAGCCCGACATCGAGTGGTGCGGCGGCATCGGCGCACTGCGGAAGATCGCCGGCGTGGCCGATGCGGCGGGCGTCAGCGTGATCCCGCACGCCGGCGGCAATACGGTGTTTGGGCAGCACTTCAGTTACGCCACGCCAAGCGCGCCCTGGTGCGAATTCTTCGTCGGCTCCGATCCGGGCATCGCGCTGGAGGATGGCTGGCGGCTGCCCGGCCAGGCCGTGCCACACGACGGCTGGCTGGTGCCGAGTGATAGCCCTGGCTTTGGGTTAGAGATCAAAGAGGAGTGGCTGACGCCGTTCTTTAGCTGATCGCTATTGATCTGCTACACGCACACTCCCAAATGCGCGTTCGCAATTTTCTCAATTACAGGACGTACGCAGTCACTTGCAAATCACGGATTTTTCTTCTTCGTATGGAACGTTTTTCGTTCTGCGAACGAAAAACGTTCCATACGAGAGGTTTTCAACGTGACCGAGCGCCAGACCATTGAGCGCAATCAGCGCAACCTGATCGTCGAGGTCTTCTGGGCCGGGATCTTTAGCGGCTGCGTCTCGTTCAACGCTGTGTATCTGATTCACCTGGATGGCTCGAACCTGCTGGTCAGCCTGCTCAGCTCGGGGGCGGCGCTGATCAATGCGATCGCCGCGCTGCCTTTCGCGGCGTTCCTCGAGCGCCGCGCGCGGCGCAAGCCATGGATCGTCGGCAGCCTGGCGGTGGTGCGGTTCGGCCATCTCGGCTTGATTGCCATTCCCTGGCTCACGAACTGGCGGCCCGAGGCAATGGTGCTGCTGCTGATTGTGTTGAACATCCCGGTAGCGCTGTTCATCGCTGGCTTCCTGCCGATGCTGGCCGATGTGATTCCACTCGAGCGGCGCGCGCGCGTGTTCGCCGCCCGCAATACGTTGATCGGCGCCACGGTGATGGTTGCCACGATCGTGCTGGGTTGGTGGCTGAACCACGCGCCGTTCCCGCTGAACTACCAACTGCTGCTCTTCACACTCAACCCGGTGCGCGGCGCAGCCGCCGAGCCAGCCACGACAACATAAGGACTAACTATGAACGAACGCCTGCAAGGAATCTTTCCGGTGCTTCAGACGCCGCTGGACGGCGCCGGAAACCTGGATGTCGGCAGCCTCGAACGTGAGGTCGATTTCTGCATCGCGGCCGGCGCGCATGGCCTGGTCTACCCGGCGCTTGGCAGCGAACTGCAGTACCTCTCCGACCGCGAGCGGCAGCAACTCGTCGAGATCGTGCTGCGCGCGGCTGCCGATCGCGCACCGGTGGTGGTTGCGGTGTCGGCGCCAAGCGCCGCGATCGCGGCCGAGCACGGGCGACACGCCGCGCATGTGGGTGCGCGGGCGCTGATGGCACTGCCGCCATATATCACGCCCGGCACGCCGGACGAGATCCTGGGTTACTACCACGCGATCGGCCAGGCCGCCGACCTGCCGATCGTCGTGCAGAATGCGGCCCCCGGCATGGTGCCGGCATTGCTGGTGCGCCTGTTGAACGAGGTCGCGCAGATTCGCTATATCAAAGAAGAGGCCAGCCCGAGCGCGCACAATATTAGCGCGGTGCTGGGCGCGGTCGGTGAACGCTGCGAAGGCATCTTCGGCGGCGCGTTCGGGCGCTGGATGCTCTCGGAGCTGCGGCGCGGCGCGCGTGGGTTCATGCCCGCCGCCGAGGTGACCGACATATATGTGCAGGTGTGGGAGGCGTTCGAGAGCGGCGACCAGGCGCGCGCTCGCGCGATGTTCAACCTGATCTTGCCGCTGATCAACCAGCTGATGCTGCTGGGCCTGCAGGTCAGCAAAGCAGTGCTGGTGCGCCGCGGCGTCTTCCGCAGCACGCAGATGCGCATGACCGGCGCGCTCGATCTCGACGCCGACGACCAGCACGAGTTGGATGCCATTCTGGATGATCTGCGACCGTACTTCCGCGTGTAGAGCTAATGCTATCATTCTTCATCCACAGATTTCACAGATTTCACAGATTAGATCTGTCATGAAAAACATAATCTGCGTAATCTGCGTAATCTGTGGACAAACAAGCTTTACGAGGAGCGAGTTATGCGAATCACCGAGGTGCGAACCATTCCACTCAAGTCGTTAGGTACACCGGCGCCCAAGGGCGTTGGCAACGTGCTGGTGACGCCGAGCAGTATGTTCTACGAGCCGCAGCGCAACCGCCAGCCGGGCGGCCCGCCGATCGCCTACTTGCTGGTCGAGGTCGCCACCGACGCAGGACTGACTGGCGTTGGCACGGTGGGCGCGGCAAATGGGCACGCGCTATATACGATCGAGAACCACCTGAAATATGTGGTGCTGGGCCAGAACCCGTTCGATGTCGAAATACTTTGGGAGCGGATGTTCCGCGAGAGTATCAACTATGGCCGCAAAGGTATGGCGATCGAGGCAATCAGCGCGATCGACATCGCGCTGTGGGACATCATGGGTAAAGCGACTGGGCAACCGGTCTACAACCTACTGGGCGGCCGCACGCGCGAGCGCATCCGCGCCTATGCCAGCCGCCTGTACGCCACCGAGGATCTCGACGCGCTGGCGGCCGAGGCGCAGGCGTTTGTCGACCAGGGCTTTACGGCGATGAAGCAGCGCTTCGGCTACGGCCTGCGCGACGGCGTAGCGGGCATGCGCCGCAACATGGAGCTGATCAAAACCGTGCGCGAGGTGATCGGGCCGGATGTCGAGCTGGCCGCGGATGCCTATATGGGCTGGGACGTCAACTACGCGATTCGCATGATCCACATGCTGGAAGACGCCGGCATGCAGTTGGCGTGGGTCGAAGAGCCGGTGATGCCCGACGACGTCGAGGGCTATGCTCAGATCGCGGCCGCGTGCGATACGCTGATCTCGGGTGGCGAGCACGAGTTCACGCGCTACGGCTTCCGCGAGCTGATCGACCGGCGTGCGGTCGATATCGTTCAGATCGACGTCAACCGCGCCGGCGGCATCACCGAAGCGCGCAAGATCTGGGCGATAGCGGCCGCGCACGATCTGCCGGTGCTGCCGCACGCCGGCCAGATGCACAACTACCACCTGATCATGGCGCATATGAATTCGCCGATCGCCGAGTTCTTCCCGCCGCCGATTGGCTTTGCCGACGGCAACGAGATGTTCTGGACGGCGTTTGTAGGCGAGCCGCTGCCGCAGGATGGGTATATCACGCTGCCCGATCGGCCAGGACTAGGCCTTGAGCTGAACTGGGAGACGATAGGCGCCGCCCGGATCGCGCCCGCTCACCCTCCCGGAAGTTTGTAACCAGCATCACATCAGCCCGCTTATCAATTACTATCAGGCGTGGCGTATCTCCATCCCTGATATGCCGGGTCCACCTGCTTCGCGCAGCCACCGCCTTTCGCGCCAGCTCGCATGCAGTCGAGAAATTGCCAGGTGATGGCCTGGGCATCGGCCAGTTCACGCTCCAAATCTTTTCCTTGCAGCGCACGGTCGATCGCGCGGAAGAACCAGTAGTAGTCGATCGCCGATTGTGAGGCTGGTTGGACAGCGGGGCCGCTGGATGGATGTCGGAACGCCGCACGGTAGGCCTTATACACTTCGGAGCTGCCCGGCGCCGCTTGCTGCAGAAAGGCATCCGACTCGGCCAGCGAGATCCGCGCCGGAAACGCTCCCTGAAGATGAGTGATCTCGCTGCTCAAGGCCTTCAGCCAAGTCCAGCACGCCTCGGGCTGCTGGTTCTTTGCCGAGATGTAGAGGCCGCTGGAGCGAAAATCATTCGCTGTAGGCACGCCCTGCCCGAGCGGCGGCGGAGCGATCGCCCGCGTGACCCGATCTGCCTCGGCAACCGCGCCGAAGCTGCCAAAGTCGAACCACATCCCCACCCGTCCAGCCCTGACCAGCCTGACGACGTCACTATCGATTGCGTCGCCGCGCCGGTAGCCGCTGAGTCGTTCATGCGGCGACGTGCCGCGCAGTAGGTCCAGATAGAAGTGGATGGCCTGTGCCACCTGGGGGTCGGTAAAGTTCGGCTGAATGTCCGCGCCCTGGCCGCTCGCCGCCGACACGCCGAAGCGATCGAGCACGAAGAAAACGTCACGCCACTGAAGGAAGGTCGAGGCGAAGCCGTATTGCGCGTTGCTGCCGGTGCCCTGAAGCCGCCGAGCCGCGTGTGCGAAGTCGTCGAGCGTCCACTCGGCGGTTGGGTGTGCCAGCCCCACGGCGTCGAAAGCAGACTGGTTATAGTTCAGCACGCGAAAATCGATACCGTCGGGCAGACCATATAGCTTGGTATCACGCTGAAATTGCTCCAACACGACCTGTGGGTAGTCGTCGAGCGTGAAGCCGGGATCGGCATCGAGCAGCGGCCGGAGGTCGCGCAGCAGCACGATCTCATCACTAGTGGGTGCGGCCGCTCCAATGAAACAATCGGTCTCGTCCGCGAGTTCGGCCATGCTTGCGGGCCGGCCAGTGGTGAGGTCGACGTGCTTGACCTGGACGAAAACACCAAGATTCTGCTGATTGAAGGCCTGCGCGATCTGGTCGATCGGGCTCGCGTCGCCTGGCGCTCCAAAAGTGATTGCGACCGCGCCGGCCGGTGCGGCCGGCATCGGCGTCGCCACGACAATCTGGTTGCTCGCCGGGGTTGGCTCCGGCGTCACCTGGGTTAGCTGCCGCTCTAGCTCAACCTGCGCCTGGCGCAGCGCGGTCGCTGGCGTCTGCTTGCTGGTGATAGCCTCCTCGATCGCGGCGTGGAGCGGCGCTTCGGCGTCCAGCCCAAAGTCGGGTAGCAGTAGCACTGGCACATGGCGATCGAGCACAGCCTGGATTAAAGCGGTTGTCTCAGCATCGAGCCGCTTCCAGTAGCCACTCTGCTCGGCGACCGACCGACGCGCCGGAATGACGCCGGCTGGATTGGCATTCGCGTATGGCTCGGCGACGAACTGGCGGCTCAGAAATGAGAGCCAGCGCCAGGCCTCGTTCGGATGCTGCGTGCCAGCGCTCATGACGTAGCCAAGCACGCCGCTATATCCGATCGGGCGCGGCACGATCCCGACGGCGAAGCTGGGCTGCGGTGACGTCGTACCGCGATCGCCGACCAGCATGTTCGGGGTCGCCGGCCAGATCCCAACCTGCTGGTTGAGGATCTGCTGCCGAAAATCGGCGCCCCCAGCATATGCGCCCGACCGCGCCAGCACGACGATCCGCTCGAGCGCGGCCACGATTGCGGGATCGTCCAGGCGCAAGGGCGCCGCAGGGTCGCGCTGGAAGCCAGCCTCGGCCAACTCAGCCAGCAGCGCCGGCAGCCCCGGCCCCCAGTCGACCATGCCATAGACTTCGACGGTATTGCCGCGTTTTCGCGCCAGCTGCTGGGCCGCGGCCTTGAGGTCATTCCATGTCCAGCCGGGCTGAGGCGGCGGCAAGCCACGGCTGACCCACAACTCTTTATTATAGGCCAGCAAATCGACATATTGCTTCGCCGGCAGCGTATAGATGCGACCATTCGGCTCGGGCGCCAGCGTATTTGGGTAAAAATCGGCGCGATCGAATGTCGGGTCGGCGTCCATCAGCGGCGTCAGATCACGCACCCAGCCGTTGGCGATCGCCTCGTGCGTCGGGCCGATGCCGGTCGCCGTATCGGCGAGGCTCAGCACTTTGCGGATGGACTCTGGGCCAATCGCGGTCATTACGTCGCCATTGGCCATGGTGATGGTCGTCGCGGCCTGATTGATATCCACGAGTTGGACGCGTATGTTGGGGTTGTCGGCCTGAAACCTGGCGATGAGTGGCTCGAAGAGCGGGAACTCCTCTTCTGAGGCCGCGAAAGTGATCGTGACCGGCTCGTCGGTATTGGCGATCAGCCCAGCAGGCGGCGTCTCGGCGGACGTGATAGTCTCGACCGCCAGGGCAGCTGTATCAGCAGTTGTAGGGGCGGACGATGCTGCCGGTTGATCGGTGCCGGGCGCGCAGGCGGCGAGCACGAGGGTTGTGATGAGAACGATGATTCGCAGGTAAGTACGTCGCATCAGAAGCCCCCTTTCCGGTCATTGAGTTGTCGTCACAAGATAAGACGCGGTTGGCGGAGGTTTCCTCTCGGGTGCTGCTCCCTTTCGTGGGTGATCCTGATGTAGTGCCACTCGATTATCTTCAGAACCGCGCGAATCTTACAGTTGTTAGAACATTCGTGGCAAACAGCTTGCTGAGTATGGCTTGGTGAAGACGCAGGATTCAGTAATGCAAATTCATGCAGATTGTTAGAATTGCGCCGGTATACTGATGCTTGCCGAATAAGCCAGGAGTAATCTGCAATCGGTTGCCCACACCCAGAGGGTACCCGGCGAATCTGCAATCTACAATCACATCAGGAGCCATATGAGCGAGCATAGTATCCCTACGTCTAGCGTATTATGACACCAGGGCAGGATTCGTGCGCGCCGAGCTGCGATTGGGCAACTCCAGCCGCACCGGCTGCACTACACAGCCGCGACGCCCTAATGCGAACGCTTCGGGCGCTGCTTTGACCAGGATATTGTACGAGCCGTTCACATCCGCGTTGAGGTACTGGCCGCTCGCCGTGCGGAACAGCCCGCGATATACCCGCCGCCCGGCATACCGTTCGTGATGCCCAATCGGCTCGTTATCGAGAAACGAGCACTTGGAGGTGTAGGCTTCCTCACGCACGATCACGCGGATGCCCACGCGCTCCGCCTTGTAAGTCAGCAAGGCAATCAATCGTGCGTAGGGGATCGCCACAAAGTTCTGGTTGGTGCGTCGGCCCAGGCGGATAGCCTGCTTCCAAGTGGGGTTGTGCCCAATCACCAGCGTTCCGATGCCATACTCGACCAGCAGCTCGATCAGCATCCGGCTGGCGTTGTGCAGGTAGTCGCTGATGCGGCGGTTGCGCTTGTCGCTGAGTGCGAGCAATTGGCGGCTGGTATACTGAGCGTGCGGCAGGCGCGCCTGAAGCTCGGTGCGGCGCTTGTTGTAGAATTGGTTAATAGCCTTGATTGGACGCCCGTTAATCAGCCGCGGCGCGAAGTCGGGCAGATTTGTAGTTAGCGTCGCCAAGTTGTTCAAGCCCAGGTCAAGCGCAGCGATGCGCGAGGGGTCGACGGCGGCGGGCGTGACTGGCTGTTCATAGACGATCTCCACGCTGTAGTGGGTGCCGCGCGGCACGAGCCGCACTTGCTGCACAGCCCTCTGGCGGGTCTGCACCCGAATGGATAAGCCGGAGGGCTGGATGATGCCCTGGCGCAGCAGCGGACGGCTGATCGCTTGGAGGGTATAGGTGAGCAAGTTGCGGCCCTGCTTGTCGAGGTACTTGGGGAGCCGGGGGCGTCCGAGAAAGCGCGATGGGTCAGCTTTCCAGGTGGCCAAGGCTGCGAAGTAGCTGTTGAAGGCGGCGCAGACCTGTTTGAGTACCCACTGGCTGACCTTGGCGGGCAAGGCGCGATAGGGTTCGGTCTGGCGCATCTGTCGGGCCAGTGCTGGGTAGTGAATGCGCTCAGCGCGAAAGATGTAGGCCTGTCGCGTCAGATACAATGCGGCGTTGTAGAGGTTTTTGGAGGCAAACGCAGCCCGATCTATCGCGGCAAAGCGCGGATCGTGTCGATCAATGCGGTGTTGTTCGATAAGACGCATGGAGCGGCTCATGGCAATCATAGAACGGGTGTTCTTACTCGAAGTATATCAGAAGTGGAGGATTTGTGCAACAGAACGCGATAAAACACGATAGAACGCTATGATATCAAAAAACGGTTCCAATACGATCGTGCGCACAGTACGTGTGCTCGAACAGGTCTATAGTCCCCAGCTCGATAACCAGCGCGATATCTTGGTCTATCTGCCGCCAGAGTATAATCAGTCAGCGGCACGCTACCCGGTCATCATTATCCACCAGGATCCTGTGCTCTCGCAGGTGAAGCTGATCGCCGAGCCGTGGGATGTTGGGCCGGGCGGCTACCAGGTTGGCAACTTCCCGGTGCTATGGGCCGAGTGGAATGGCAAGTACCGCGACACGGTACGGCGCTTCTGGAAGGGCGACGAGGCGCAGATCGCCGAGCTGGCCTACCGCCTGAGCGGGTCGAGCGATCTGTATGAGAATACCGGCCGCCAGCCGTATGCCAGCATCAACTTCATCACCGCGCACGATGGCTTCACGCTGCGCGACCTGGTGAGCTACGACCACAAGCACAACCAGGCCAACGGCGAGGATAATCGCGACGGCGAGAACCACAACAACAGCTGGAATTGCTGAGTGGAAGGGCCAACCGGCGACCCGGCGATCAACGCGCTGCGCGCCCGCCAGCAGCGCAACCCGCTGGCCACGCTGCTGCTGTCGCAAGGTGTGCCGATGATCTTGGCCGGCGACGAGTTCGGGCGCACGCAGCAGGGTAACAACAACGCCTACAGCCAGGACAACTCGATCAGCTGGACGGATAGCGATATGCCGGCGTATCAGCCTGGGCTGGCCTACCCGCTCCAGGGCCGCTCGCTGGTATTGCTCTGCCAACTTTTCCCACGCCAGTCTCAGGAGGAACAATGACGCACAGCTCAACACAGCATAGACAATCTGTTGAACCAACACGGCCGCCCGGCAGTGTGTTGCCAGATACAAACGCAATTGCCGAAAAGATTCTGGCCGAGCGCCGCATTCCCGGCGCCACCTACCGGCTCCAGTTCAATAGTGACTTCACCTTTCGCGATGCGCACGCCTTGATTCCATATTTACACGATCTGGGAATCAGCGACTGTTATGCCTCACCAGTTTTGAAAGCGCGCGCCGGCAGCACGCATGGCTACGACGTGTGCGACCATCGCCATCTCAACCCGGCGCTCGGCAGCAAGCAGGAATTTGATGCTTTCGCATCGGCGTTGCGCGAGCGAGGGATGGGCTTGATCATGGATGTGGTGCCAAACCATATGGGCATTGGCGATCCATGCAATGAGTGGTGGATGGACGTGCTAGAGAATGGCCCCAGCTCGCCATATGCCAGCTATTTTGATATCGATTGGCAGCCCGTCAAGGATGAGCTCGAGAACAAAGTCCTGCTGCCGATCCTCGAGGATCAGTACGGCAATGTGCTGGAACAAGGCAAATTCCGGCTCGTGCACGACAACGGCGCCTTTGCGATCGAATACGGCGCGAGCAGGCTGCCAGTGGCGCCGCGCACCAGTATACCAATTCTCCAGGAACAGCTCGACCCCCTGATCGCAATGTTGGGCGAGACGCACGAGCATGTGATCGAGCTGCAGAGCATCCTGACGGCGCTCAGCTACCTGCCGCCACGCACCGAGGCCGACCCGGACAAATTGGCCGAGCGCCTGCGCGAGAAGGAAGTGATCAAGCGGCGGATCGCCACCCTCTATGAGGCTAGCCCCCAAGCGCGCGTCGCGCTCGATGCGGCGATCGCGTTGTTCAATGGCACGGTCGGCGATCCACGCAGCTTCGACCTGCTCGACACTCTGATCACCGCCCAGCCCTACCGCCCGGCGTTCTGGCGCGTCGCGGCCGAGGAGATTAATTACCGCCGGTTTTTTGATATCAACGAGCTGGCAGCAATCCGTGTCGAGTTGCCCGAGGTCTTCGCCGCGACCCACCAACTCATCCTGCAGTTCCTGGCCGATGGGCGCGTCACCGGCTTGCGAATCGACCATCCCGACGGGCTGTGGGACCCGCCGCGCTACTTTCGCCGGCTCCAGGAACGCTATCTGGCGGATGCCATCCAATCACAGCTTGCGCGCGACGAACAGCCGGCCGGCGCGGATTCGGCTGAACAGTTCGACCGCGGCGCGCTGGAGCAGGCGGTGACGGATTGGCTTGAGAGACGCGCGCGGAGCGGAGCGACGAGCTGGCCATTGTATGTGATCGCCGAAAAAATCCTTTCCGAGCGCGAGCCGCTACCGCCGAACTGGGCCGTCGATGGCACGACCGGCTACGACTTTTTGAGCGCAGTCACGGGGCTGTTTGTCGACAGCGCGAACGAGCGCGCATTCGACCGGCTGTATCACAACTTCATCGCCGGCGATGATCCGCCTGACCAGCCGACGTTTGGCGAGCTGGTGCATGCGAGCAAGCAGCGGATTATGCGCAGCGCGCTGGCCAGTGAAATAAACTCACTGAGCCATCAGCTTGCACGTATCACCGAGAAGAGCCGCCGCTACCGCGACTTCACGCTGCGCGGCATCAACCAGGCGCTGCGCGAGGTGATTGCCTGCATGGATGTCTACCGCACCTACATCGCCGGGCCGCAGGTGGTCTCTGAGCGCGACCGCAAGTATGTTTCCGAGGCGGTCGCGGAGGCGCGCAGGCGCAACTCGGGCATCCCGCGCGCAGTCCTCCAGTTCTTGCGCGACACGCTGCTTTTGCGCAATCTCGAGCAGTTTCCCACCGAAATTCAGGGCGACGTCGTCCATCTGGTGATGAAATTCCAGCAGGTCACCGGCCCGGTGATGGCCAAGAGTGTCGAGGATACCGCATTTTATATTTACAATCGGCTGGTGGCCTTGAACGACGTCGGCGGCAACCCGGCCGAGTTCGGCAGCTCGATGGCCGAGTTCCATCGGCAAAGCGCCGAGCGGCAGCGTTACTGGCCGCATACCATGCTGACGCTCACGACGCACGATACCAAGCGCAGCGGAGACGTGCGTGCGCGCATCAGCGTGCTGTCGGAACTGCCCGAGGAGTGGTCGACCGCGCTGAGCCGCTGGCGTGCGCTAAACGCCGACAAGCTGACCCGCGTGGATGGCCAACCCGCCCCCGATGCCAACGACGAGTATTTGCTCTACCAGACGCTGGTGGGCGTCTGGCCATTCGAGCCGCCGGCCTTGAGCGATGAGGCCGCGGATCGTGAGCGACTGAGCGCCGACCTCGCCGATGTGTGCGAGCGCATTCTGGCTTATATGCAAAAGGCCACCAAGGAAGCCAAAGTGCATACCAGTTGGATCAACCCCGACGAAGAGTATGACGCCGCGGTCGCGCAGTTCGTGCGCGCGCTGCTGGATGATAGCGCGACAAATCAGTTTCTCGACGATCTGCGTACATTTCAGCGGAGGGTCGCCTACTTCGGGCAGTTCAACGCGCTCGCGCAGCTGATGCTCAAGCTGGCCGCCCCGGGCGTACCCGATATCTACCAGGGCAATGAGCTCTGGGACCTCAGCCTGGTCGACCCAGACAACCGCCGGCCGGTCGACTACGCGCGCCGTAGGGCGGCGCTCGCCGAACTGGGCGGTCAAATCGCGGATGCCGGCGCGGACCGGATCGAACTGGCGCGCGAGTTGCTGCGCAGCTATCATGATGGGCGCATCAAGCTGTATCTGACGGCCGCGGCGCTGGGCTTCCGCCGCGACAACGCACAACTCTTCGCGCAGGGCGACTACCGCCCGCTCGAAGCCTTTGGCGATCAGTGCGCGCACGTCTGCGCCTTCACCCGCACGCACGCGCATGCTAGCATCCTCGTCGCGGTTCCGCGCCTGGTGGTCGGGCTGACGGGCGGCGACGAGCGCCCGCCGTTGGGCAGTGCGATCTGGGGGGCAAGCTGGCTCGGCCTGCCGGATGCGCAGCGCGGCTGGCGCTACCGCAACATCCTGACCGGCGAGATCATCGCGGTAACGGCATACGACGAGGGGCCAGGGATCGCGCTCGGGTCGATCTTCAAGGAGTTTCCGGTGGCACTGCTGGAGCGCCTTAATGGAACATCATAATCAATGAACTGGAATCTACCAATTGGCGCGCAGCCCAAGCAGGGCGGCACGCGCTTCCGCGTCTGGGCCCCCAACGCCCGGCATGTCGAGGTGGTGCTGTACGCGGGCCAGCGCGAGCCCCAAAGTTACGCGCTAGCGCCCGAGGACGGCGGCTACTTCGCCGGGCATATCGCCGGGATGCATGCGGGTGCACGGTATATGTACCGGCTTGACGGCGGCACGCCGCGGCCCGACCCGGCCGCGCGCTTTCAGCCCGACGGTGTGCATGGCCCGTCGCAGGTGATCGACCCGGCGTCGTTCGCCTGGACCGACGGCGGCTGGTGCGGCGTGGCACTTGAGGACCTGGTGATCTACGAGCTGCACGTGGGCGCCGCCACCGAAGCGGGCAGCTTCGATGCGCTGATCGAACGCCTCGACCAGATCGGCGCGCTCGGCGCGACGGCGATCGAACTGATGCCGGTGGCCGATTTCCCCGGCGAGCGCAACTGGGGCTACGACGGCGTATGTTTGTTCGCGCCGGCGCGCGCCTACGGTGGGCCCGATGCGCTGCGGCGGCTGGTCGATGCGGCGCACGCGCGCAGGCTGGCGGTGATTCTCGACGTCGTCTATAACCATCTCGGCCCGGACGGCAATTACCTGCGCCAGTTCAGCACATCCTATTTCACCAATCGCCACACGACACCATGGGGCGAGGCGCTCAACTTCGACGGGCCAGGCAGCCGGCCGGTGCGCGACTTCTTCATCGCCAATGCGCTCTACTGGGCGCATGAGTACCACTTCGACGGCCTGCGCCTGGATGCGACCCACGCCATCCTCGACGACAGCCCAACCCATATTCTGGCCGAGATCGCCGCGACAGTGCGCGAGTCGCTGCCAGCCAATCGCGCCTTCGTATTTATCGCCGAGAATGAGAATAATGACCCAACCCTCATACGCCCCAGCCAAGAACAAAGAACAAAGAACAAAGAACAAGATGATCAGCGCTTGTTCTCTGTTCCTTGTTCTTTGTTCTCCGGTGCTGGCTACGGCCTCGACGCCGTGTGGGCCGACGATTTTCACCACCAGATCCGCGTGGCGCTGGCGGGCGACCGCGATGGCTACTACGCGGACTACACCGGCACGGCCGCCGACCTGGCCACCACGCTGCGACAGGGCTGGTTCTACACCGGGCAGCCTTCGGCCTTTTTGGGGCGCCCGCGCGGCGCGAAAGCTGATGATATCGCGCCGCCGCACTTCATCCACTGCATCCAAAACCATGACCAGGTCGGCAACCGCGCACTTGGCGACCGGCTCGGCCATGCAATCGACCTGGCCGCCTATCGCGCGGCCTCGGCGCTGCTGCTGCTCAGCCCCTATACGCCGCTGCTGTGGATGGGCCAGGAGTGGGCCGCCACGACGCCATTCCTGTATTTCACCGACCACCATGCCGAGCTTGGCCGGCTGGTGACCGAAGGGCGGCGCGCCGAGTTTGCCGGATTCAGCGCATTCGGCGGCGACCAGGTGCCCGACCCGCAGGACCCCGCGACCTTCGCACGCTCGAAGCTGCGCTGGGACGAGCGCGAACGGCCGCCGCATGTGAGCATCTTGCAACTTTACCGCGACCTGCTTGGCCTGCGCAAGCGGCTGCCGGCCCTGCAGAATCGCTCGCGCGATTCATTCACCGTCGCGCCCATCGGCGAGCACGCGCTCGCGCTGCGGCGCGCCGGAGCGGGCGGCCAGGCAGATGTGCTGGTGCTTGTCAATCTGCACGGCGCGCTGGCCATCGGTCTTGGCGATCAGCTGGGACTTGCGCCGCCAGCCGGGCAGGCATGGGCGCCGCTGCTCGACAGCGAGGAGCTACGCTATGGCGGGCGGATGAGCGGACCAGGCGCAGTGGTGCTGAGCACCGCCAATCAGCGATTATGAGCACAAATATTTCAACCATTACCGGTGAATCAATACGCCATGGGCATGTGGTTGAGCGGGCGCACCTCTCTGAGGATTCTGCATTCCAAGATCGCATCGCAACACACGAGCCGAGGAGCACAACGCTCTCTTCGGCTCATAGCTGTGGTGCATGGCGCGGTCACTGCGCCTCCAGCCACCCCTTGCGCAGCCGCAAGCGGTTCGCCTCAACGAAGGTTGAGCACTTTGTCTTTTGAGACAAACTCTGTGGAGCCGTTAACGTTTCGCATTCCGCTTGCACTTCATGTGTAGCGATATTGTAGCGTGGTTGAGGACATCGTCAGATCCGGACTTTCTAATTGAACAGCGGCCATCCGGTCATGGCAAAGCAGGCGCCCCGACCCACGGAGGTCGGGGCGCTTGCCGTTGAGGCCAGCGTCGTGAAGAAGGGATGCGTGGTCGACCGATCCTTTCCTCGTGTAGCTAGGGCCGATCCGCTCTAATATAGCTCTAACAGAATCTGCGGCTTCGCAATCATAGCTATCGGTAGCATTGCGCGATGCAGCCCATATTGGTTTGACCGTGTGTGCTAACGTTTCGTTAGAGCGAATCGGCCCTACTCGTGTAGCCGGGTGCGACGTAAAGTTTCGCGAGCTGTGGTAGGATAGCGACAACTCGACGCTATCTGTCAGGAGCTAACCCATGAGTCATCCGATCACTGTGTCGTTGTGGCAGCAG
>WNFV01006285.1_pt1 | contig 25973 bp, 26 predicted proteins | sample 5400101 | NCBI WGS metagenome assembly WNFV01 (sample SAMN13153361, study PRJNA577476) | soil metagenome | isolation source: 115 cm soil or saprolite under grassland replicate 1 | place: USA:California | collected 2016-06-15
GCATCGCGTTGCCCGGGTGATCGCTGCGGCGCTGCCCCTTGATGCTGAAGCCCTGGCACGGCGGCCCTCCGGCCAGCAGGTCAAGCGGCGCGCGCAGGCGCGGCACGAGCGCCGCGGCGTCCAGCTTCGCTATGTCAGCGACCATTACATGGACGCCCGGATGATTCAGCGCGTAAGTATCCGCCGCCTGCGGGTCGTTCTCGGCGGCCGCGACGATCCGGAACCCCGCCTGGGTCAAGCCATGGGAGAGCCCCCCGGCGCCGGCGAACACATCGACCGCCCGAAGTCGGCGGCTCACGGGCTCACGGCTGGGGTCGACAACGCGGTGATCATGGAGCCGCAGCGTATCGGTGGCCGGCCCACGGGGCACGGCACCACGCCGCACACCTATCAGCCATAGTGGCGGCCACAGCTACTGCGTGTCTATCACGTGAAGAATTTCTGCAGGGAGCAGTCGCAGAAATGCTCCAAACTGGCCTTTGACCTGCGGTTTTCCGTTCATGCCCTAGCTGGACTGTGATGGGCTATCTTTGATCTATGGCAAACGACACGACGGCCGCCGAGCGGCTGAAGGCCGGCGACGCGGTGCGTCGGGCCCTGGACAGCGGCGCGACGCTCGAGGCGGCGGCAAGCGCCGTCGGCCTCACCGCCGCAGCCGCCAAGAAGGCGCGCTGGCTTGCCAGCATCTACCGGGGGCAGGAGCGTAAGCAGCTCGCTCACGCGCTGAGCCGCCTGACGCCCACCCACCTTGAAGTCGCTGCGCACGTCAGCCGGAGCCGCGTCGAGCTGCTCCGCCGCGCCGCGTCGGCACGGTTGAGCGTCCGCGCACTGCGCGAGGAAGTCGCGCGTGTGGCCGCCGTGGAATCACGAGGCCGCGCAGTCGTCGAGGTCCTCGGGGGCCGCGGCGAGCTTGAGCGCACCAGGGCGGCACTCGAGCGCTACGCCGCCTTCCCGCCGCGGCAGCTCGAACGGCTGCTGGACGGCCCAAACGGCGAAGTCGTACGCCAACTGGCGGCTGCCGGCAACACACTCTCCACCCGGCTGGCATCCGCTAGCTGAGCACGAACAACAACAACACCACCACCACCAGAAGGAGGAGGGCATGCCCCTCACGCTCATCGAGACCGGGGCCCAGGTCCCGCTCGACAAGATCACCGAGTCCGGCCAGAAGGTCCGAGGCGGCACCGCTGACCTCGGCATCGACGACCTGCTCACCAGCATCAAGACCCAGGGCCAGATCCACGCGGTCTCCGTTCTCGACGAGGGCACCGGTGTCTACGAGCTCATCAACGGGCACCGGCGGTTCACTGCGGCCAAGAAGGGTCACCTCCCGGCACTGCGCGCGAACATCTACAGGCTCCCCGAGAGCGAGGAGGCCAACAGGGAACTGCTGATCCAGCAGCACCTGTACGCCGCCAACCTCGCCGAGCCGCTGCTGCCTCTCGAGCGGGCCCGGCAGTTCGAGCAGGTGATGAACGAGTTCGGCTTCGACATCGACAAGGTCGCCGAGATCTTCGACGGCGAGACGGTCGAGTCGGTGACGCGGACGATGAAGTACCTCGCCATCGACCAGAAGGTCGTGGACCTGATCGAGGCGAGCCCGGAGAAGTTCACCATCGGGCACCTGGAGGTCCTCGCGGACTACGCCTCGCCGAGCACCAAGGGCGCGTGGCGGATGACACCCAAGGAGCAGTTCGCGGCGGCCGAGGTCCTCGTCCACCAGACCGACAAGGCCGTTGTGGCCGACCCGCGCAAACTCGAGGGCCACATCAGGCAGATCGTGAAGAAGCGCCGGGACGAGGCAGCGGCAGAGAAGAAGGCGGCGAAGGTGCGGCCGCAGGCGGACCCGGTCAAGGTGCTGTTCAAGGCGGTCGAGGGCCTCGAGGCCTCCGTCAGGACACTGGCCGGCCTCGACCTGACCCAGGTCGCGGACATCGAGCCCAGCGACAAGGGCAACGTCGTCAAGCGCTGCTACGACGCCGTCGAGGCGATCACTGCATTCGCCGACGACCGCGTCGCGAAGCTCGCCGTCCGCCGGGCCGTGTCCTGATGGGCGGCCGCGTCGGCGACAATGGCTCGCGGCCGGCGGAGTCTCCGCCGGCCGCGACCAAGCGGCTCCAGTTCAATCCCGGCGAGCTGGAGATCGTGCCGGCCGCCCAGCGCAAGGCTTGGGAAAACCTTGCGGGCCAGGTGCGCATCCACGTTCCCGGCAAGTACCGGGCGCGGTGGTCGGAGCTGGAGACGCTGCGGGTGATCACCGCGACGCCCGACGAGTCGTACGAAGACGTTGCGGCCGATCTGGAGCGCTCGCCCGGGGCGGTCCGCTACCGGCGCCAGGCCATGATCCACCTCCTTCGGGACGAGCACGGCGCGAAGGAGCGCGCGGAGGCGTACCGCCAGGACGCCAAGGCCAACCACAAGTTCCACGACTACTGGCAGGTCGACGAGATCCTCAGGACCCTCGGGTTCTACGACAAACCCGTCGCCGAGCAGTTCGAGCTCGCGCAGCCTCTCCGGCAGCCGCGCACTAGCTGGCGTGGGGACGGCACCGCCGCGGTTCTCCACGGCACCACGCGCGCCATCCGCGACGCGGTCAAACGCCTCGTCCACGATGCCAGGGAGATTGAGGAGGACGAGGGGACCGGGACCGATGGCTGAAAGCCGCGAACACCAGCGCCTGGTCCGCGGCCTCGTCGCGCACCTGCAGCGTAGCCAGGTCACGGTCCTTGGTGTGGCCGCCCGCGGCTGGCCCACCCCCGCGCTGCTCGGCCGCCGCCGCCCTGATGTCCTCGGGCGCTACTTCCCCGGTGGGGGCGCTGCCGTCGCCGGGGAAGCCAAGCGCGGCCCGGAGCTGTGGAGCTGCCGCGAGCAGATCGAGGAGTTGCTCGAGGCCCTGCCCTCGCTCGGCCCTCGTGGCGCTGGGGCTCTGCTCAACTCGGCGTGCCCGCGTGGTGGCGCCCGGAAGCCGAAGAGTTCGCCAGGACATTGGCGCGGGGCCGGACCGCCATCGATGTCTGGACTCCTGGATCGGACGACACGGCGATCATCGCGATGCGGGGAGAGTGACTCGGTGCAGGACCTGTACGCGTGCAGCATCGTGGTCAACGACGCCACGCACGACGCTCTCGTCCGTGACGCCATCCTCTGGGCCTGGCGCGGCGCTGACGACGTACCAGCGGAGGCGTGGAGTGCGGAACACGCTGAACTCCGTCCCGGGGCGGGCCAAGACCTCACGATCGAGCGGCTCGTCAGCGACGATCGGCGCGGCACGGTCATTGTGTGGCGACACCCGGACCGCGAGGACCCAGGTCTGCGCTGGCGCTCGACCGTCGAGATTTCCGATGCTGGCAGGCTGCGCCTCACCGTACGCATCGCCAGGGAAGCCGTCGAACAGATGCTCGCGCCCGCCGCGGTTACCTTGCGGCCGCCCCGACTGGTCCGCGACGTACTCGCGCGCTACGACTGCGAGGTGGGCGAGGTCCGCACCAACGGGCGCACCCGCCACCTCGCCACCGCCCAGGTGGACGGGCTCATCGAGGTTCTCCGCGACTCATCCCGGTCGCTGCCAGTCCTCATCGTCGCCGCGAACGGCGCCGGAGAGATCGTTGACGGCGGTCAGATCGCCGGTCTCGCCGACGTAGTCCAGCTCGGGCGGTTCGGATGGGAGGCTCTCCGCGACCGCCTCGGCTACGACGAGTGCTTTGCCTTCGGCGGCGCCCGGCTCTACTGGCCCGCCGGTTCGCCCCGCCGTTCCCGAGACCGGCGGTTCTGGCGCAACGACGTCGCAGCCGACGAATTCGCTGAGCGGCTGCGCCGCATGCTGTCATCCCTGTCGACCGCCCGCACGCCGGCCGATCCGGTGATCGCCGAGTTGCGCCGAGCACGGATCGCACGGATCGCCGATCTCCGCAGCGAAGTGACCGACGTCGAGGAGTTCCTCCAGCTGTACGAGGAGGAGAACACGCAGTTGAAGGCGACAGTCACCGAGCAGGCTGACGAGCTCGAGCGGCTGCGCAGCATCAACGAACAGCTCAAGGTCCAACTGCAGTTCGCAGGCGCTGCTGGCGCCAACGCAGAGATCGACACGGATCAGGAGCCGCCCTCCGACTGGGCAGCTTTTGCTCAACGCCTCCCGTCGCTCGAGGGACCTGGCTTCGCTGTCACCGACCGCGCGAAGGCGACACTCGATTGCAACCCCTACCCGGGCCCGGCACGAATGTGGACCCACCTGTCTGCCCTCGCCCACGCCGGCGCCACGTACCACGACGCGGCGGGCGGCCTGGGCAGTCGCCTCAAGGAGTGGATGCTCCAGAACCACGGGATCGAGATCTCCCTCCACGACGGAGGGCTCGGCGACACCGCCTTCGAGTACGGCGGGCAGATGCTCGACAGCACTCCGCACGTCAAGGTCGACGACCACAAGAAGCCCAACGAGTGCGGGCGCATCTACTTCGCGCTCGACAAGGTCCACTGGTGCATCGTGGTTGACCACATCGGACTGCATCGCTAGGGGTCGTCGAACGGCGATCGGTCCGATCGGCGGCCTGAGACGCGCTGATGGGCCGAAAACTCGCCTTGAGTCAGATCCGGCCGTCATGCCCCGCCCACCTCCACGCACCGCCGGCGTGCGGGCGCCAACCCCAGGCGGTCAGCCATTGGACAGCGACGTCGACCAGGCCCGCCCCGCTGACCTTGGTCTGGCAGCTATCAGGGGGACGGGGGAGGTGTGGAACCCGTCTGGGACTCAGCCAGCGGCAGGTAGGAGGTCCACCAGCACGCCGGCCTCGGCTTGTACGAGCTCGAAGGTGCGCTTTGGGTCCCTTGTGAGCGCGTCCCGAACGTCTGGTGTCTGCAGAAGATGTCCGATGAACTCGACCGCGCCCTCGTGGATGTTGTCTACCTTCGTGGCCTCAGACCAGTTGAGTATCTCGAAGTCGAGCGCCACGGCGTACAGGACCTGAGTGAGGGTGAACCGGTCGCGCACCCAGTCCGTTAGCTCAATGCTTGAATCGAAGGTCGCGTCCTGGGCTTCGTCCGCGCCGATCACTGTGTAGGCCCACACGGAGACCTGTCGATCTGGGTCCGCGTCGCCCACGAGGGCGAACAGGACCGTGTCGCCACCGTTATCGAAGGTGCCAACCAGTGGGACCTCGTACTCGTGCCAGACGTCGATGTCAGACGCGGCGGACGAGGGCAACCAGGGCCGATAGCCCCGCTTGACCAGATTGTCAAGATTCATGTCCGCTCACGCTCCCTCAACCTCATTGAAGCATCCATCGAAAACGCTGCCTAGATCCGGCGGCCACGGAACCACCGGTTTGACGAGGGGGTCCTCCGATGACCAAACGACCGAGATGTGTGGTCCGTTCCGGATCCTCCCAGGCGTGTGCACCGCCGTGAAGCCAGCCCTGCGAAGCGCGCCGATCGTCGTGAACCGCACCTGCGAAGCGGCAACCTTGCGCTCGGACGGGTTTCGGTCACCAGTTACGTAACGCACAGCGTCGAGCACGGTTACTCGCCCTCGCAGCAGAGATACGTCCAGCTCGCTGGCCCTTGGGCCACGGCGAAACGTCCCCGCCTTGAACGACAGTTGGGTTGCAAAATCGTCGTCCTTCAAGCACCGGATTGGACCGTCATCGCACTTACAGAGCTTCCGGCGAAAGTCATCCGTAACCGTCACTGCTTCCCACCCCCAGGTTGACTGTAGGCGATCGTGAGACGAGGCGTAACCAGATCAGCGCATCCTGTGTGAAGTCAAATGAGCAGCGGTACGAAGACACCTCACCGGGCGCGCGCGAGCGACGAGGCCCCCGAGTGGCCCCCGGACAGCCGTGAGCAGCCGTCAACCACCCGGTGATCTCTGAGCACGTTCCTCGATCCGGACCTGGGGTGGTGGGGATGTGGCGGAGGGATCGGACGGACTCGTAATGACCAGCTCACCAGGGTTCGGCCTCGGGCCATTCGCGGGCCATTACGGGCGGTCAGGTGCGGTCAAGAATGGTCAGCGGCGGAGCATCGGCCCACGCTCAGAAGCACAGCTCCCCGTCGCTCCGGGTCACCTTCCAAGCTGGACATCCGCGGGCCGAACTCCGTCCGCGGCCGTCACGTCCGCCAGCCGAGCACGCCGCAGGCTGCTAACCTCGGCTGGCATCCTCGCCGCCATGAAGCCACTCCTGGTTGTGCTCACCAGTCAGCTGCTGTTCACCACGGGGGATCTGCTTGCCCGGCTCAAGATGCGCCAGCACGGCTTCGACACCGAGGCGTTCCTATCGTGGTGGTTCGCCGGCTACATGCTGATCCGGACCGCGGCCACTTGCGGTCAGCTGTGGGTCCTCGCCAAGCTCGTCCTCGGCCAGGCGCTACCGATGTTCGCTGCCTCGTCGGTCGTGTTGTCGATGCTGCTCAGCGTCACCGTACTGAACGAAGGACTAACCACGAAGACAGCCGTCGGCGGCCTGCTCGCCGTCGCCGCTCTCGTGGCATTGACGTTACCTTCATGAGATGAGCCGTACCCGTGCAGGTAGTCGGCACGCCTGGCGGCAGTAGTTGCTGACGGCAACGAAACTGGCACCGACTCTGGCACCGAAGAGATGCCAGAACATGCCGAGATTGACAGCCATGACAGCCGTTCTGCCAGTCTCGCACGCTCATGACAGGCGTGCTTGTGTGGAGCGGCCATCTTTAATCCGCGGGTTGTGGGTTCGAGTCCCACGGGCCTACCACGGGCCTACCGAGCAAAACATCTCCGCGACCCTGACGGTAAGCCCCAGGTACCGTCGGAACATGGAAACCGCCACGCTTGGACCGCTGACCGTCAGCAGCCTCGCCCTCGGGACCATGCTGATGGGTGACGCCACGCCGGCCGCCGAGGCGTATCGCTTGCTCGATCGCTTCGTCGATGCCGGCGGCAGGCTGGTCGACACGGCCGACACCTACGGCGATGGCGAGTCCGAGCGCGTCTTGGCGCCGTGGCTCGCGCGCCGGCGTGAAGACGTTGTCGTCGCCACGAAGGTCCGGTTCGCGGTCAGCGACCCGGGCGGCGAGGGTCTCGCCCCCGACCGGGTGCGGGCGGCGTGCGACGCCAGTCTGCGCCGCCTGGGGATCGATGTGATCGACCTCTACCAGGTGCATGCGCCCGATCCGTCGGTGCGTCTGGAGGAGACGTTGGAGGCGCTCGACGGCCTCGTTCGGGAGGGCAAGGTCCGGGCGCTCGGTGCATCCAACTTCCCCGCGTGGCTGCTCGCGTGGGCGGTCGCGCTGCAGGACCGCAACGGCTGGTCACCGTTCGTGAGCCTGCAGCCGCAGTACTCGCTCGTCGAGCGTTCGGCGGAGATCGAGCTGCTCCCGTTCGCACGCGCGGCCGGGCTCGGTGTGCTGCCGTGGGGACCTTTGGGGGCGGGGTTCCTCAGCGGCCGCTATCGGCGCGACGCGATGCCGTCCGGGCGGGTGACCGAGGCGCCCGACGATCTGGAGGAGGCGAGCCACCGGCGCGCCGTGGAGCGTAACTTCCGGGTCGTCGACGCCGCCGAGGAGATCGCCGCGGGCCACCGTGTGACCGTGCCGCAGGTCGCGATCGCGTGGCTGCTGGGCGTGGAGGGCGTGACGGCGCCGATCCTCGGGCCACGCACGCTCGAGCATCTGGAGGACCTGCTCGGCGCGGTGGACGTCGAGTTGTCGGCGGACGAGCGTGCGCGGCTGGAGGCGCCGGCGCCGCCGCCCGAGGTGTCGCCACAGCGGATGCTCGCCGGCCAGCTCGGGCTCGAACGCGTCACGCTGCCGCTGCGTTAGAGCACGGTGAGCAGCCGCTCGAGGCCCTGGCAACGCGACCGGGCTGCGCGAACTCGCCGCCCGCGCCTACCTGCACCGCAGCCGACTCGGCGACAAGGCAGCCGCTGAGGCGGCCGGCGTGCTCGCCAGCCGCCGAGGTAGACAATCCGGCGGTCCTCCAAACCGATTGATGTCACCGACGTGGCGGAGCCGGATGCACCGGCGGCACCGAGGCCGGCGCCGGGCGGTGGGCATGGGTTTGGGCATGAACAGGGGTTAGCTGGTGTTGTCAGAGTCCACCGGAGTCCCGGTCGGTGACACTCCTGCACGCTCGTGACCCCTCCTGTCTACGGGTATGTGCTGCCTTGTAAACAGGTGGTTAGGGGTTCGAGTCCCCTCGTCGGCTGTCGGCCGGATCGTCGTGGCGCCGCGGCTGCCTCGTCTTCGGTCGGCGTGGGTGGCGGCGCGGCGAGCCTCATGCAGGCGACCATGCGTCTCGCTCGCCGGGGCGTGATTGGAACGGGGTCGGGCGGGCGAGCATGCTAGCGACGCCTCGCGACGGTTATGCGATCGAGCCGCCCCGGCTCGACCGACGTCGTGGACAGCAGCGTCACGCGATCACCCGGAGGGGTGTCATGGATGTCGTCGTACTGATCGGGCGGATCCTGTTTGCCGCGTTGTTCGTCGTGTCTGCCGTCGGGCACTTCGGACAGACCGATGCGATGACCGGTTACGCACAGAGCAGGGGCGTCCCGTTGGCGCGGCTGGCCGTGCTGGCCGGTGGCGTCCTGCTCGCGCTGGGCGCCGTGTCGATCCTGCTCGGGCTGTGGCCGGATCTCGGTGCGCTGCTGTTGGTGGCGTTCCTGGTCCCGACCGCGGTGCTGATGCACCCGTTCTGGAAGGAGACCGAGGCACAGGCCAAGATGATGGAGCAGGTCCAGTTCTTCAAGGACACGGCGCTGGCCGGCGCGTCCCTGATGCTGTTCGCCATGTTCGCCCATGTCGGTGACGACCTTGGCCTGGTGATCGTCGGTCCGCTGTTCGATTTGTGACGACCTCGGGAAGTCGTTCGACAGGTCCCTTGACAGTCCGTGCGGGACGATCACGCAGGCCCGGCGGTCTCGCCGGACAGATCCTGGGTAGCTGCGGCTGGGGCCGCCTCGTAGAACAATGCGAGCCGCCCCTTGCGGGTCGTATGCGAGCCGCCATCGACGTCGGCCAGACCTCCCCTGGCCGACGCCGGGGTCGAGGCGGACGTGCTGCTGGAGTGCTCGGGGAATGCTCGGGCCACCTGGGAGGCCGTCTCCAGCATGGCCCGAGCCGGGCGCGTCGTGCTGGTCGGGATGGGCGGAGACACCGTGCAGCTGCCCCTGTCGTACGTGCAGGACCGCGAGCCCATGATCACCGGAGCGTTCCGGTACGCCAACACGTGGCCGACCGCGATCCAGCTCGTCGCCTCGGGGCGCGTGGACCTCGACTCGATGGTCACCGGCCAATTCGGCCTGCACGACGTCGCGGCGCGTGTCGCCATCAACTGGCGCAGGTCTGTCGCGCATCGGTGGTCGGGTCACAGGGCTCGAAACCGTTGTCCGACTCAGGGCTATTCATCTGACCGGACCTATGCAGGTCAGGGCGCTCTCCATGGTCGAGTCGCTCGTGGCCGGTCCATGGTCGGCGGGTGGCCCCGTCTTCCCGGCGGTGAGGGCGGGGTCCGCTTCGGCTGGGGGTCGGCCGGCGGTGAGGGCGGGGTCCGCTTCGGCTGGGGGTCGGCGACCAGGTCGCGGTAGCGCACTGGAGCGTGGGCGACGGCCAGTTCGAGCACGCGGTAGAAGACCATGCCTCGGCTGCGAGATCGGCGTCGGTTGAAGCGGAAGACGAACTCGTCGAGGTAGCTCTGCAGGTGCGCCTCGTCGACCGAACCCTGATGCGTGCCCAGCAGCCACCGCTTGACCAACGAGGCCACCCGATGGACGCCGGGGAGCAGCTCACCGGGGTCCTCTCCGCGGGCGCGGGCGGCCCGTTGGCTGCGCGGCTCGTAGGTGTATCCGAGCTTGTCGATCCCGCGGTAGCCGGCCCAGCCGTCGGTGATCACCCGCGCGCCCGGCTCGACGTGCTCGGTGACGAACGAGTGCAGCGAACTGGCCGACCCGTCCGGCAGTATCGCCATCCGCGCCCGCCCGAACCCGCGCGGTTCCTTGACCTCAACTGCTATGCCTACCAGCGCTTTCTTGCCCTTGGCGCGTCCGCCCCGCAGCCCCGGCTCCTCGCCACCGATGTAGGTCTCGTCCACCTCAACCGTGCCGGTCAACCGATCCCGCCCCGGGCGCACCAGCACTGAGCGCAGCCGATGCAGCATCGCCCACGCGGTCGGATACGAGCCGATCTCCAAGGACCGCTGCAGACTCAACGCGGACATGCCGTCCTTGCCCGAGGCGAACATCCAGCAGGCCTCGAACCACACCGTCAGCGGCGTCCTACGGCGGTCGAACATCGTCCCCGCCGTGACTGACGTGCGACCCCCGCAGGACGCGCACCGGTACCCGCCGTCGGCGACCGCCCACCCGCCGACCTGCCCACACCGCGGGCACACGAAGCCTTGCGGCCAGCGCAGCCAGTCCAGATAGTCCAGGCAGTCCGCATCGGTGCCGAACCACGATCGGAACTCCCCAGCCGACCTCGGATAGTGCACGCCCGCCCGCGGTCGCACCGTATCCACGCGCCCAGGCTACTCCGCTCAGATGAATAGCCCTAAGTGTGATGTCTACAGACTGACCTCGCTTCTCGCCGCCGTACCAGAGCATCATGTCGTCGTACCGCTGGATCGGCGCGGTCGACGTCAGCTAGACCGACCATGGGAGGGGAGGACCATCATGACCAGAAGAGTGAGCGTCGTGCTCGCGGTGAGCGTGCTCGTCACCGGGCTGGCCGCACCCACCGGCGCGCACGCGTCCACGGCGGACTGCCTCGCGGACCTGCGGGTGACCGTGCCCGTGCCGCAGACACCGTACGACGGGCCGCCGCGCACCGATCCGCTGGGCATAACGCCCGCGGACACGTCGTACGGCATCTTGTCGGGGATCCCGAGCTGCAACAGCAGTGACTACCCGGTCGTGCTGGTGGAACGGCCCGACGGCTCGAGGGCGCACCGCGTCGAGCTCGACTACTACGCCGACTACATCGACCTGTTCGGCTGGATCGGCGCGGACACGTTCGACTACGCGACGGTGACCGGCCCCTGGCGGATCAACACGGTCTACCAGGGCACCGCCAGCGCGACGCTCACGCACCCGGTGTCGTACACGATCAAGCGCGCCTCGCGAGTGACGCTGTCGGTGCCGCCGGCCACCCTGCCCGCCAAGCCGCGGGCGACCGGCACCGTCCGGTACTGGAACTACGCCGGTCAGCTCGTGCCGTCGCCCGGCCGGCGGGTCGACATCCGCGGCCGGGACCAGTGGGCGAACGGGGTCCTGACGGTGGGCCCGGTGCTGGCCAGCACCACCACCGACAGCTACGGCCGGTACGCCGTGACGCTGCCGCTCACCGCGAGCACCTATGTGTACGCCGCGGTGCCGAGCACGTCGACGCTCGGCTGGACCACCAGCCACTGGAAGTCCGCCGACACGCTCGCGCAGGTGCTGCACCCGACGTACGTCAGCGGCACCGTCAAGCCGACCTACGCCACGGTCGTGCACGCGGGCACGCTGATGTCCACCTGGGGACACCTGTCCGTGATGACATCCAGCGGCGCGATCGTCCCGTACGCCGGCCAGAAGGTGGTCGTCCAGACCCGCCCGCGGGGCGACACGACCAAGCCCTACCGCACCGTCGGAGACGCCACCACGAACTCGAAGGGATACTTCTACACCAACTGGGACGCCGCATCCGACGCCGACGCCCGGGTGGCGTTCCTGTCGCCGTACCAGACCGTCCTGTCGTCGTACCGCTGGATCGGCGCCGTCGACGTGAGCTGAGGTCTCAGCCGGCCCGGCCGCTGCCGTCCGCGGCGGCGCGCCGGGCCTCCTCGATCCGCAGCCCGAGGTAGATCGCCATCACCCAGAACGCCGCGAACGCGGAGCCGAGCAGGAACATCACCGGTACGACGAACCCCAGGCCGATCGCGCCGGCCTGCACCACCCAGCCGAGCACGTACCCGGCCTTCACCCGCAGCAGCCCGGCCGCGACGACCGCCAGCGCGGCCAGCCCGAGCCCGACGGCGAGGGCGGTGCCCTTGTCCACGTGCGAGATCGAGATCAGCACCGGCGTGGTCAGCGCCAGCACGATCGCCTCGAAGCCGAGCACGATCGCGGCCAGCGACCTCACGCTGTGCCCCTCATGAGGGGCCACCGCCGAGCAGCACCCGGGCCTCGCCGGCGGTGATCACCGAGCCGGTGACCAGCACCCCGCCGCTGCCGAGCGCCGTCGCCTTCTCCTCGGCGAGCCGGACCGCCTCGGCGATCGCGTCGTCGAGCCGGGGTACGACGACCACCCGGTCGTCCCCGAACACCTCGGCGGCCTCCGCGCCCAGCTCCTCGGCAGGCATCGAGCGGTCGAACGAGTTCCGGGTGCACACGACGGTGTCCATGATCGGCTCGAAGGCCTCCAGGACGCCGTACACGTCCTTGTCCTTCATGCAGCCGAGTACGCCGATCAGCGGCGAGAACGCGAACGCCTCGCTCACGGCGTCGGCCACGGACTGCGCGCCGTGCGGGTTGTGCGCGGCGTCGATCAGCACGGCCGGGCTGTGCCGCACCACCTCCAGCCGGCCGGGCGAGGTGACCTGGGCGAAGCCGCGCCGGACCAGGTCGGGGTCGACCTGCTTGTCCTCCGCGGCGCCCACGAACGCCTCGACGGCGGCGAGCGCGGTGACCGCGTTGCGGGCCTGGTGCTCGCCGTGCAGCGGCACGAAGACCTCGTCGTACTCCCCGGCCAGCCCGCGCAGCGTCAGCAACTGCCCGCCGACGGCGACCTCGCGCGACATCACGCCGAACTCGAAGCCCTCGCGGGCGATCGTGGCGCCGACCTCGGCCGAGCGGCGCAGCAGCACCTCGAAGACCTCGGGGGTCTGCAGCGCCATCACGGCGGTGGCGCCGGGCTTGATGATGCCGGCCTTGTCGGCCGCGATGTCGACCGCGTTGTCGCCGAGGATCCGGGAGTGGTCGACGGCGACCGGCGTGACGACGGCAACGGTGCCGTCGGCAACGTTCGTGCAGTCCCAGGTGCCGCCGAGGCCGACCTCGACGATCGCCACGTCGACCGGCGCGTCGGCGAAGATCGCGAATGCCAGTGCGGTGATCACCTCGAAGAAGGTCAGCGGGACGTCGAGCTCGGAGTCGACCAGCTCCAGGTAGGGCTCGAGCTCGGCATACGCGTCGGTGAAGCGCTGCTCGCTGACCGGCTCGCCGTCCAGGGTGATCCGCTCGCGCACCGTCTCCAGGTGCGGGCTGGTGAAGCGCCCGGTGCGCAGCCCCGCCTCGCGCAGCAGGGCATCGACCATCCGCGCGGTCGAGGTCTTGCCGTTGGTCCCGGTCAGGTGGATCACCGGGTACGACTTCTGCGGGTCGCCGAGCAGCTGGGTCAGGCGTCGTACCCGGTCCAGCGTCGGCGCGATCTTGTGCTCCGGCCAGCGCGCCTGCAGCCGCGCCGAGACCTCGGCGTACGAGGGGGTAGTCATCAGGCAGACCAGTGTAGGCGGGGGTTGACGGCGGGACCGCGCAGGAGTTGCCTGGCTAGGGGGTATGTCCGTTCGACAGGAAGGCGGGGAGTCATGAGCGTCTACAAGGTCGTCGATCTGGTCGGGACGAGTGGCCAGTCCTGGGAGGACGCAGCGGCCGCGGCGATCAAGACCGCGGGCGACAGCCTGCGGGACCTGCGCATCGCGGAGGTGGTGGCGCAGGACATCCACATCGAGGGCGACGCGCTCACGTACCGGACCAAGCTGCGGGTGTCCTTCAAGTACGAGGGCGGCAGCTAGCGGTCGCGGCGGGCGGCGGTAATAGATGTGAGACCACCCCGTCGCCCGCCGTAAGATCTGCCGCATGACCACGTCGCGTGTTCCCGGCAAGCCCAGCCTCGACGGCCTCGAGGAGAAGTGGGCTCGGGTATGGAAGGAGCAGGACACCTACGCGTTCGACCGGACGGCCGACCGCGCGGACGTCTACTCCATCGACACGCCTCCCCCGACCGTGTCCGGGTCGCTGCACGTCGGCCACATCTTCAGCTACACCCACACCGACCTGGTCGCGCGGTTCCAGCGGATGCGCGGCAAGAAGGTCTTCTACCCGATCGGCTGGGACGACAACGGCCTGCCGACCGAGCGCCGGGTGCAGAACTACTACGGCGTGCGCTGCGACCCGTCGCTGCCGTACGACACGGACTTCACACGGCCGGCGAAGCCAGACCCGAAGAAGCAGGTCCCGATCTCCCGGCAGAACTTCGTCGAGCTGTGCGGCGAGCTGACCCACATCGACGAGCAGGCGTTCGAGGCGATGTGGCGTCACGTCGGCCTGAGCGTCGACTGGTCCCGGCTCTATACGACGATCTCGGCCGACTCGCGCCGGATCTCGCAGCTCGCCTTCCTGCGCAACTACGCGCGCGGTGAGGCGTACCTGGCCGAGGCGCCGACGCTGTGGGACGTCACCTTCCAGACCGCGGTCGCGCAGGCCGAGCTGGAGGCGCGCAACTACCCGGGCTTCTTCCACCGGGTCGCGTTCCACGCGCCGCACGGCAAGGTCTACATCGAGACCACCCGGCCGGAGCTGATCCCGGCCGTGGTCGCGCTGATCGCGCACCCGGACGACGAGCGCTACCAGGGGCTGTTCGGCAAGACTGTGACGTCGCCGCTGTTCGGCGTCGAGATCCCGGTGCTCGCGCACCCGGCGGCCGAGCCGGACAAGGGCGCGGGGATCGCGATGTGCTGCACCTTCGGCGACCTGACCGACGTCCAGTGGTGGCGCGAGCTGCAGTTGCCGGTCCGCACCGTGATCGGCCGCGACGGCCGGCTGCTGCGCGACACGCCGGAGTGGCTGACCGGCTCGGAGCTGTACGGCGAGCTGGCCGGCAAGACCCTCCACTCGGCGCGCGAGGTCATCGTCGACGCACTGCGGTCGTCGGGTGACCTCGACGGCGAGCCGACGCCCACGCAGCGGATGGCGAACTTCTTCGAGAAGGGCGACAAGCCTCTGGAGATCGTCTCCACCCGGCAGTGGTACATCACCAACGGCGGTCGCGACGCCTCGCTGAAGCAGGAGTTCGTTGACCGGGGCAACGAGCTGGGCTGGGTTCCGGAGCATATGAAGCACCGGTACCTGAACTGGGTCGAGGGCCTCAACGGCGACTGGCTGATCTCGCGCCAGCGCTTCTTCGGCGTGCCGTTCCCGGTCTGGTACCCGGTCGGCGAGGACGGCGAGCTCGACTACGAACACCCGCTGCTGCCGCGCGAGGAGCAGCTGCCGGTCGACCCGACCTCGGACTGCCCCAGCGGGTACGACGAGTCGCAGCGCGGCAGGCCCAGCGGCTTCGAGGCGGACCCGGACGTCATGGACACCTGGGCGACGTCCTCGCTGACCCCACAGATCGTGTGCGGCTGGGAACGCGACGACGAGCTGTTCAAGCGCACCTTCCCGATGGACCTCAACACGCACGCGCACGAGATCATCCGGACCTGGCTGTTCTCCCGGGTGGTCCGGGCGCACTTCGAGAACGGCTCGCTGCCGTGGCAGCGCTCGATGATCTCCGGCTTCGTGGTCGACCCGGACCGCAAGAAGATCAGCAAGTCCAAGGGCAACGCGATCCTGCCCGACGAGGTGCTGAACAAGTACGGCTCCGACGCGGTGCGCTGGCGCGCGGCGATGGCCCGGCCGGGCCTGGACTCGCCGTTCGACGAGTCGCAGATGAAGGTCGGCCGCCGGCTGGCGATCAAGGTCCTGAACGCGTCGAAGTTCGTGCTCGGCATGGGCGCGTCGGCGACCGACCCGCAGGCCGTCACCGAGGCGCTCGACCTGGCCATGCTGCGCCGGCTGCGGCAGGTCGTCGACGAGGCCACCGACCGGTTCGAGGCGTACGACTACACCGGAGCCCTCGAGGTCACCGAGCGGTTCTTCTGGACGTTCTGCGACGACTACGTCGAGCTGGTCAAGGAGCGCGCGTACGGCGGCCGCGGCGCCGGCCCGGCGGCCTCCGCGCACGCGGCTCTCGCGATCGCGCTGTCGGTCCAGCTGCGCCTCCTGGCGCCGTACCTCCCGTTCGTCACCGAGGAGGTCTGGTCCTGGTGGCAGGAGGGCTCGATCCACCTGGCGTCCTGGCCCGAGGCCGACACCGACATCGCCGTCGTGCAGCACGACCCGGACGTGCTGGTCATCGCCGGTGAGGTGCTGGCCGGGATCCGCGGCGCCAAGTCGACCGCGCAGGTCTCGATGAAGACCGAGGTGTCCAACGTCGAGGTCTCCGGGCCGGCCGCCCGGCTGGCGCTGGCGCAGCGCGCCGAGGACGACCTGCGCGCCGCGGGCCGGGTCACCGGCGAGATCGACTGGACCGAGACCGAATCGGACGAGATGTCAGTCGTCGCGACACTGTAGACCTACCGTGCGGTACGTCATACACCACGAAATGATGGCCGGTGTGCGAGCATCTCCTCGACAAACTGACAACGGGGATCGCACACGGGGCCGTCATGGGCGTGTGTCGTGAGGAGCCAATCGATGAGCGAGCCGGACCTGACGCCCGCGGAGCCTGCCCGCAGCCGTACGGCAGGCCTGCGCGGGTACGCGGTCGTGGTGCTGGCGATCCTGCTGGTGGTCGGCGTGATCTTCGCGGCCGGGTACTACGCCGGCCTCGGCCCGCTGAACAACCTGAGCACGAAGCGCAGCCTGCACCCGCCGAACGCGCTCGGCGGCCTGGGCCGGATCACCGACCAGGAGACCCGCACCAGGCTCCAGCTCGACGAGGTGCGGGACACGCTCGCCCAGACCAACGACGGCAACAGGATGGCGGTGGAGGCGTACGGCGACGTGACCGGCGGCGCCGGCCTGTTCATCGTCATCGCGCTGCGCGGCAAGGTCGACATCGACAAGGCGATCAAGGAGAGCGGCGCCACCGGCGACCAGGTCCGCACTGTCGGCAAGTCGACCTGCGCGACGACCCCGGCCGAGCTGGTCATCACGTGCTTCCGCGGCTCCAACACGCTGACGGTGATGGTGCGGGACGGCACCGGCAAGGCGAACGCGGACCGGGTCGGCGCCATGACCGACGAGGCCTTCGACGCCTTCAAGTAGGTACGCGCCGCGCCGCCGCGCCGAAGGATGCCGGGTCAGCCCGGCTCAGGCCGACTTCTCGCGGCGCTCCCCGCGCTTGCGCTCGATGGCCTCGCGCGGGATCAGCGTCGGGTTCACGTTGTCGAGAACGACCTCACCGGTGACGACGACCTTCGCGACGTCCTCGCGGCTGGGCACCTCGTACATCACGTTGAGGAGGACCTCCTCCATGATGGCGCGCAGGCCGCGGGCGCCGGTGCCGCGCAGCAGCGCTTGGTCGGCGATCGCCTCGACGGCGTCCTCGGTGAACTCCAGCTCGACACTGTCGATGTCGAACAGCCGGCGGTACTGCTTCACGAGCGCGTTCTTCGGCTCGGAAAGGATCTTGATCAGCGCGTCGCGGTCCAGCGGCGAGACGGTGGTGATGACCGGGAGCCGGCCGATGAACTCCGGGATCAGGCCGAACTTCAGCAGGTCCTCCGGCATCACGTCGCCGTAGTAGCCGCCGGCCTCGCGGTCCGGCTCCGGCTCGATCATCACGTTGAAGCCGAGCGTCTTCTTGCCGACCCGCTGCTCCACGATGTGGTCCAGGCCGGCGAACGCGCCGCCGACGATGAACAGCACGTTCGTGGTGTCGATCTGGATGAACTCCTGGTGCGGGTGCTTGCGCCCGCCCTGCGGCGGCACGCTGGCCGTCGTACCCTCCAGGATCTTCAGCAGGGCCTGTTGAACACCTTCGCCCGAGACGTCGCGGGTGATCGACGGGTTCTCCGACTTGCGGGCGATCTTGTCGACCTCGTCGATGTAGATGATGCCGGTCTCGGCCTTCTTGACGTCGTAGTCGGCGGCCTGGATCAGCTTCAGCAGGATGTTCTCGACGTCCTCACCGACGTACCCCGCCTCGGTCAGGGCGGTGGCGTCGGCGATCGCGAACGGGACGTTGAGCATCCGGGCGAGCGTCTGCGCGAGGTAGGTCTTGCCGCAGCCCGTCGGGCCGATCAGCAGGATGTTCGACTTGGCGAGCTCGACCGCGTCGTCCTTGGCGTGCCGGCCGGAGGTCGCGGCGACCTGGCCGTCGCGGACGCGCTTGTAGTGGTTGTACACCGCCACCGCGAGGGCCTTCTTGGCCACGTCCTGGCCGACGACGTACTGGTTCAGGAAGTCGTAGATCTCCCGCGGCTTCGGGAGTTCGGTCAGGCCGACGTCGGAGCCCTCGTTGAGCTCCTCCTCGATGATCTCGTTGCAGAGATCGATGCACTCGTCGCAGATGTAGACGCCGGGGCCGGCGATCAACTTCTTCACCTGCTTCTGGCTCTTTCCGCAGAAAGAGCACTTGAGCAGGTCGCCGCCATCGCCTATGCGTGCCACCCGGACTGTTCCCTTCTCTCGACGACCCGCGTCGACTGCCGCGTCGACTGTATGGCCAGGGCGTGACCGATGCCCAGACTTCGACGGTACCGCGCCGGAGGTACTTTCGCTGTTTCCCCGGCGTACAGTTCTGTACGCCGGGGGCGAACAGCGCGAGCTCTTGACACGGCAGGGCTGACCGTCTATGGAGTCAGACGCCGGCCGGAACCGGTGCCTTGAGCGAGTCGAGGATCGAGTCGATCAGGCCGTACTCGACCGCCTGCGCGGCCGTCAGGTACTTGTCCCGCTCGATGTCGTGCGACACGGTCTCCAGGTCCTTGCCGCTGGCGTCGGAGATCATCTTCTCCAGCAGCGCCCGCATCCGCAGAATCTCATTCGCCTGGATCTCGATGTCACTGGACTGGCCGTAGGCGCCCTGCGACGTGGACGGCTGGTGGATCAGAACCGTGCTGTTCGGCAGCTCCAGCAGCTTGCCCGGCGTACCGGCCGCGAGCAGCACCGCCGCCGCGGACGCCGCCATGCCCAGGCAGACGGTCTGGATGTCCGGCTTGATGTAACGCATCGTGTCGTAGATCGCGGTGAGCGCGGTGAACGAGCCGCCCGGCGAGTTGATGTAGATGCTGATGTCGCGGTCCGGGTCCATCGACTGAAGGCACAGCAGCTGGGCCATCACCGCGTTCGCGATCTCGTCGGAGATCGGGGTACCGAGGAAGATGATCCGGTCCTCGAACAGCTTCGTGTACGGGTCGATGCGGCGCATGCCGTACGACGTGCGCTCCTCCCACTGCGGGATGAAGTAGTTCATGATGCGTCCTTCTGTGGGTGTGGGAGGTCAGGAGTTCGGGGAGTCGCCGCTCGGCAGCTGCGCGGCGCTGGCCAGCACCCGGTCGATGAAGCCGTAGTCCTTGGCCTGCTCCGCGGTGAACCAGCGGTCACGGTCGGCGTCGCTCTCGACCTGCTCCAGCTGCTGGCCGGTGTGCTCGGCGATCAGCTTGAACAGCTGCTTCTTGATGTGCAGCGACTGCTCGGCCTGGATCTTGATGTCGGACGCCGTACCTCCCATGCCGCCGGAGGGCTGGTGCATCATGATCCGGCTGTGCGGCAGTGCGTAACGCTTGCCCTTGGCGCCGGCGCAGAGCAGGAACTGGCCCATCGACGCGGCCAGGCCCATGCCCACGGTGGCGACGTCGTTGGAGATGTACTGCATGGTGTCGTAGATCGCCATGCCGGCGTCGACCGAACCACCGGGGGAGTTGATGTACAGCCAGATGTCCTTGTTCGGATCCTCGGCGTTCAGCAGCAGCATCTGCGCGCAGATCGCGTTCGCGTTGTCGTCGCGAACCTCGGACCCCAGGAAGATGATCCGGTTCGTCAGCAGCCGCTGGTAGATGTGGTCGTCGAGGCCGACCGATCCGTTGCCGCCTGCCATTGTGGCCGGGCCCTCGGAAAGGTGGCGTTTCTGGTTCGCAGTGGCGTTCACGAGGCCGACATTACTGTTTGCGGGCCGCAGACCTAAGCCCGGTGGGGTGCTGTTCGCTCACGGCGCACTGAAGGCCGCGAGCCTGTACGCCGTGAGCGAACGCACCACCGTCGTGCGGGGGGGCCGGGATCAGGCCTCGGCCGGGGTCTCGTCGGCCGGAGTCTCCTCGGCGGCGGCCGCCTCGGCGTACGTGCCGTCCGGCTGCAGCGTCTTCAGCTCGACCACGTTGCCGGAGGCGTCAGTGATCTTCGCGTTCTCCACCAGGTAGGCCAACGCCTTGCCGCGGACGACCTCGGACACGAGGCTCGGCACCAGGTTGTGCTCGACCGCGTGCTGGGCGAACTGGTCCGGGCCGACGCCGGCGCGCTGCGCGTGCCGCACGATGTGCTCGGTCAGCTCGCCGTCGTTGACGCTGAGCTCCTGCTGCTCGGCGACGAGGTCGAGCACGAACTGCGCCTTGATGGCGTCCTCGGAGCGCTTGCGCAGGTCCTCCTCGAACTCCTCGGCGGTCATCTCCTCACCCTCGAGGAACTGCTCGAAGCTCATCCCCGAGTAGCCGAGCTGCTGGTCGAGGTTCTCCCGGCGAGCGGTGACCTCGTCCTCCAGCAGACCCTCCGGCACCGGCACGTCGACCAGGGTCAGGATCTTCTCCAGCACTGCGTCGCGGGCCTCGCTGGCCTGCTCCAGCCGCTTGCCGCGCTCCAACCGGCCGCGCAGGTCGGCGGTCAGCTCGTCGGCGGTGTCGAACTCGGACGCGGTCTGCGCGAACTCGTCGTCGTACTCCGGGAGCTCCTGCTCCTTGACGGCGGTCACGGTGACCTCGACGTCGACGTCCTCACCCTTCAGCGAGCCGCCCACGAGCTGGGTCTTGAAGCTCTTCGACTCGCCGGCCTTCAGTCCGAGCACGGCCTCGTCCAGGCCCTCGAGCAGCGCGCCGGTGCCGACCTGGTACGACAGGCCGGTCGCCTGCGCCTCCTCGACCTTCTCGCCGTCCTTGGTCGTGGACAGGTCGATGGTGAGGTAGTCCTTGTCCTGGACCTCCCGCTCCACCGGGTTCAGCGAGCCGAACCGCTGCCGCAGCGCGGTGACCTGCTCGTCGACGTCACCGTCGGCGATCTCGATGTCGGCGACGTCGGCCGCGAGGCCGTCCAGGTCCGGCAGGGTCAGCTCGGGACGCACCTCGACCTCGGCGGAGAACTGCAGGCTCTCCTTGTCGTTGAACTCGGTGACGTCCACCTCGGGCCGGCCGATGGCCTTGACCTTGTTGTCCTGGACCGCCTTGGAGTACAGCTTCGGGAGTGCGTCGTTGATCGCCTCCTCGAGCACCGGACCGCGGCCGACGCGCTGGTCGATGACCGCCGGCGGGACCTTCCCCTTGCGGAAGCCCGGGACGGTGATCTGCTGCGCGATGTTCTTGTACGCCGCGTCGAGGCTCGGCTTGAGCTCCTCGAACGGCACCTCGACGAGGAGCCGGACCTTGGTCGGGCTCACGTTCTCGACGGTGCTCTTCACGGTGGTGCTTCTCCTTGGTCGGCGGTGCTGGTCGATGGTGCTGTTCGATCCACAGCGCCGCGGGCATGCCGGTGCGTTGTGGTGCTGATGCTGATTGTGGTCGGGGCGACAGGACTCGAACCTGCGATCTCCTGCTCCCAAAGCAGGCGCGCTAGCCACTACGCTACGCCCCGGCAGCGTCGCCCGAGTCTAGTCGAACCCGGGCCGTGCTCCTAAGCCGGGCGTCGCCAACTGATTTCGTACGACGCGAGCCCGTATGGAATCATGTTCGGGCGCACCGCACGCCGGTGCCCGCGGGTGTAGCTCAATGGTAGAGCCCCAGTCTTCCAAACTGGCTACGCGAGTTCGATTCTCGTCACCCGCTCCAGACGCCAGAAGGCCCAAGCTGAAGGGGATCCCCTAGCTTGGGCCTTCTTCGTCGGTGGGATCGTTCGGAGGCTCGTGCCCTCTACGTGCCCTTCGCCATCGACGGGCCTTCGGGAGCCCTGCCTCACGCACTCTCGTCGTCCACTTGACGGTGCTCGCCAGCTCCCCCGCTTCGGGGTGCCGCCCCGGTCGCCGGTGAACACCAGCGCCTCCGGGTCCAGATCCACGAACCCGTCGAGGTGCGTGCGCAGCGCGGTCACCAGCACGCCCGGGTTGGTCACGGTACGGTCGCCCGCGTCGGACTTCGGCGGGACGACGACCAGCCGACGGCCGCTCAGCTCCGCGAACGCACGATGCACGCCGGTTGATGCCTGACCGATCTGTGTCACCTGATGCTTGACACCCGACCTAGGAGACTGGGCTACGGCACTCGTCCGGATCTGCCGAGGTCCGCGTGTCCCTACCGACGACTCGAGCGTCGGTCGGCCGTCGCTCGGGCGAAGTGGCGGCTGCGTCCTTCCGCCCAGAAAGATGCGGCGTCAATCGTCATTCGGTCCGTTCCACGGCGTGGCTGAAATCTTCTTCGCAACCTTCGCCCGCGGACCCCTTCGAGCGCGACAATGCGACATGAGGGGTGAAGGGTTCATTCGCAACGCTCAGGAGATGCCGTGGCGAGGAAGACCACCGGAGCCGACCGACCATCAAGCGGCCCGCCCGTCGACGCAGGGACGGCCCGTGGTTCGCTCCGCGCCGCGGCGGGAGTGTTGCTGCTCGGCGGGTTGATCTTCTTCGCCGGGGTCAGCCGCCCGGTCGTGAGTGACTGGGCCGACGCCTTCGACGACGAGGCGAAGCGGATCGCCATCGCGAAGGCCGACGCGGACCAGTTCACCGTGGGGTTCGTCCTGATGGGCGTCGGCTTCATCGTGATGGGGATCGCGCTCGGACTGTGGGGCAGGGCGGTGACTCGCCTCGAGACCGGACGTCGCGCCACCGCGGCCCTCGTCCTCGGCCTGGCGGCCGCAATCGGGGGGCTCGCGCTGGGGCTGGTCCGCAGCATCACCCCGCTCGTCGATGTCGAGCAGGCGGCAGGCGAGAGCGGAGCGCTCAACGTTGTCTATCTACCAGGTGCGTTCGCCCTGGCCCTGGGGTTCGTCTTGTTCGGCATCCTGACGTGGCGAGGACCGGCGCCGCAGTGGGCGGGGATCCTCCTCGCCCTCACGGGCGTGGCGGCTGTGGTGACCTTCCCCGCGTGGTACATGTTCGGCGCCCTCGTGTTCGGCCTGGTTGGCGTGGTGCACTTCCGGCGCAGCTGGCCACGGAAGCCGTACCCGCCAGCCGGCACGCGGTAGTCCTGCCGAGTTGGGCTCTTATGGATCAAGGGCGCGCCTCCGGCGCGCAAAGGCCCGGCTGCGGGCGGCGCTGGGGCGCCGTCCTCGCCGGGCCAACGAACGGAACCGCTGCACTGATCACGCGATCCCAACTGCCACAAGCCGACGTGCTCGGCGTCTGGCCGCCGGTTAGCCCCGTCGGCGACTCTGCGGGTGGCGCGCGGGCGTACCGTGGCCGCATGCTCGGGCACGTACCTTCTGTCTCAGCAATGCTCGCGAACGGCAAGCTGACAAGCACAGGCGACGTCATCGCGACCACCCGTGTGGGGTGCTCGACAACGGTCGAGGTTGTCATCACCGGACCTGCCTCGACACATGTCGTTCGAGGTGGCGTCATCGTTGCCGTGCCGGGAAGTGCGAGCGGCGCGTGACCGTAACCTTCCAGCCCGCTGAGCCCGGCGAATACCCCGTGTTCTTCATCGCGCAGATCCGCTTCTCAGAGGAAAGTGCCAGGGACGAGCACGACCGTCGACTCCGCAGGTCGTGCCAGGAGCTGGGCAGCATCATCGTGCGGTAGGAGTTCGCTCTTGGTGCATACGGCACAGTCGCGAGGTTTCGACTCCCGAAGCGTGAGCGCCCACCGGGCTGAATCATCCCGGTGGCTCGTGCCCTCCGCGTGCCCTGACTGGCGGTCGCTGGCGGTCACTCATGGGGTGTTGGGGGCCCGGGTTTCAGGCCTGGGGATCGCTTCCGCGCGGTGCGGTCGGCCGCCCTTCCAAACTGGCTACGCAAGTTCGATTCTCGTCACCTCCTCCAGACGCCAGAAGGCCCAAGTTGAAGGGGATCCCCCAGCTTGGGCCTTCTGCGTTGGAGGCCGGGGGTCGGGCGGAGCGCCCACTACCTGCCCTCCGGGCTCTCAGGCAGGCACGTCGTCGGGGTCGATCTCCTGGACGACCACCGCGTTGAGCTGGTCGGCGATCTCGCGTGCCCTCTCGTCGGTGGCGTGCTGACAGACGAGCGCGGCCCACATTGATGAGTGCGAGCCATTGTCAGGGGATCACGGCGCCCTGGCTGCCGAGATCGATCATCGTGCTGGAGATCATGAACACGATCCGTGCGACGCGAGCGTCGTCGTCATCGGGCCTCCCCGATTACTTCACCAAGCGCCGGTCTCCCGGAGTGCCGCTGACCGTCGTACACGCTCGTCGTCGGGAAGCCGGGCGAGCGGTTCGCGCGTGAGGTTGCCTAGGACGCGGTACGGGTTGCGCTCCTCGTCGTCGGACTGACTCGACGTGCCGGACCGGAGTGGGGAGCAGGTGCTCGCGGATGACCGCGTATGCCGGTAGAGGATCCGCACGTCGCCTACCAGGGGGACCTTGGCGTCGTACGGCGCACAGAGCTCGCAGGTGTCGGGCAGGATCACGAGGCGACTCTCAAGGACGGGACCACGCGGGCCGATATGGGTGATGGTGCGGACCGGCTCCGCACAGGGAAGCCAAGAGCAGTTGCTGACCTCGTAGGCGCTGTATGTTCCGGCTTCTGTGTCCTTTTCCGAGAGTGAGAACTGCAGTGAACATTGACTTCGGCCTCGACCCGGTCTTCTCGTGGTACGTCGTACTCCTGTGCATCAGCGGCATCGCGATGCTGGCGATCGCCGCCATCAAGAGCAGTGGCCAGTCCACCGCGGCACGGGCGTTCAACGCGTTGGTCGGCGTCGGGTTCCTGGGATACGGGATCTACCTCGGCTTCATCTTCAGCGGCGAGACGTACATCATCTTCTTCAAGGCGTTCATCCTGCCTGTGCTGCTGCTGGTCAACTTCTTCCGTTCGCTCGCGGGACGGAAGAACGCGCGGCAGCAGGAGCAGTACCAGCAGAACCACGAGCAGCAGCCGCAGCCGCAGTTCCAGCAGGCGCAGCAGTTCCAGCAGCCGCAGCAGTTCGAGCAGCCGGGTCAGTTCCAGCAGCAGCCCCCGCAGCAGCCGAACCAGAACTGACCCTGCCGACGGCCGGTCGTCCCGACGCTACTCGCTCGGGCCGAGCGCGCCGGTCGTCGTCGTACCTGCGCTGCTCTTCAGCTCCACGAAGATTGCGTGCGTCGGCGTGTCGCCGATGTTCTCGCCGGCGTGCTGCTGCGCTGGCAGCCAGCCGACGTGCCCGGCGTGGAGCTCGACGTCGCGGTGCGCGTCGCCGCGGTACAGCCGCCGCCGAAACGAGCTCAGCGTGTACATCACGCTGTCCGGATGCTCGTGCGGCGTCGTCCTGTCGCCGGGTTCATCGGTGTACTCCAGCACCCGCACCAGGGCGTTCTCGAAGATCACCTTGTAGTACTCCGGATTGCTGACTGCCGGATCAAGACTCATCGCCTTCCCCCTCCTGTACGACGAAGTCCCAGCAGCGTAGAACCGCTCAGCACACCGCGAACAGACTGCGCAACCCGGCTCGATCGGAAACTGTCGGAGGCGTGATCTAGATTCGAATGCGTGACCGGGCAGGTCGGGTCGGCGAACCGGCACGACGGGGTCGTGGCGGCGTCGTGTGTGGCGTCCGGGCAGGTCGGGTCGGCGGGCGCGGTGGCCACGGTCGGTGCGCCCTCGGCGGTGGTGGCGGAGCTCGCCGCGTGGGTGGCGCGGCTCGGTGCGCTGCCGGACGCGGTCGATGACGCGGAGCGGATCGACCGGATCGCGGTCCTGGAGCGGCTGCGTGGTGCGGTGGCGGCCGCGCAGGCCCGCGAGACCAGCGGGTTCGCCGACTCCCAGGCCGCCGCGCGGGCCGCCGCCGGCCTCCCCGAGCGCCTGCACGGGCGGGGTGTGGCCGAGCAGGTCGGGCTGGCGCGGGGCATGTCGCCGGCCGCGGCCGCCCGGCAGGTCGGGTTCGCGGCCGCGCTGCGCGACGAGGTCCCCGCG